>Ga0164294_10003156_pt1 | contig 14683 bp, 1 predicted proteins | sample GEODES005metaG_FD_111479 | JGI IMG/M metagenome (GOLD analysis project Ga0164294, IMG submission 111479) | Oligotrophic lake water microbial communities from Sparkling Lake, Wisconsin, USA - GEODES005 metaG | ecosystem: Environmental > Aquatic > Freshwater > Lake | place: USA: Sparkling Lake...
ACTGTTCCAACTGCTCCTTGAGATCCTTGAGATCCTACTGTTCCTATTACTCCTTGAGATCCTTGAGATCCAACTGTTCCTAAATCTCCTTGAGATCCTTGAGATCCGACTGTTCCAACTGCTCCTTGAGATCCTTGAGATCCTACAGTTCCAACCGCTCCTTGAGATCCTTGAGATCCTACTGTTCCAATTGGTCCTTGTGATCCTTGTGAACCAATTGATCCTTGATTTCCTTGTAATCCTTGTGATCCAATACCATAACTAACTAGTAAACGATATGCTGAACCAGTCCATAATATAGTTGTAAAACCCGTATCTAAAATTGTAAATGATGCTCCAATTGCTGTATTATTTGGTGTTACTGATATTGTTAATGGAGAACCAGATGAATCTTGTAATGTCCAATATCCTCCTGTATCACTAGTTGTTAGAGTTGGTAATGTTATTGCATTAAATGACGAATTTGTTAAATTATATAATGTTGCAAATGTTGAACTTGTTAATGTTAATGAAGTTGCAGATGAATCTATTGGTATATATGCATCTATTCCAAAACTTCCCTCATATCTATAAAATGTCATACTTGGAGGACTATTTGATAATACACTCGCTCCATAAAATGTTAAATATCCAGAATCTGGATCATATACCCACGGATTAGAAGGATCTGATGCTAATATTGTAGATCCATTACTATCATAAACGAATACGTTATATGATCCAGCTACATCAAAATTTGATGGTATAACATTTGTTAATAAATTTGTTTGTGCATTAGTTTGATTATAACGATATCCAATTCCAGGGTTAACTTGATATAATCTTAAATTTACATATTTAACAATTTGTGGATAACTCGGACTTGTAAATCTTGTTCCCGCACCATTTAATGATGTAAAAGTATTATCTTGAACAAAATCATTTGGTACAGTTGTTGATAATTGTTGTCTAAATATTTGAATATTCGGTACAATTCGTGACCGTGCATTACCAGCTGCTTCGGAAGCAGGATTTGTTAATGGATATGCATCCGGAACACCTAAAAATTTTTTATATAAAATATCAATTTTTTGAGTATCTGAGGCCATTCTCTTATATATATATCTTTAAAAAAAAAATATAAATAACATATAAAATAACTCTATTTTTACATAAATTAATAAATTTACAGATTTTTTATCATCTATTATTATTTAAATTATATTATTTTTATTAAAAGTAATAAAAGTAACAAATAAATAATTAGAATAACTATGTACGTAAATAAGCAGTTATTGTTGTATATGCAAATTGAGTATTCATTGGTAACCCAATTCTAAAATATATACGAATATTTGTTCCACTTATATTTATTGTTGTGAAAGGTACTGGTAAATTAACATTAAATGTCGTAGTTGTACTTGTTGTAGAAATATTATTTAATCCATAATAATATGGACTTGCTGAATAATAGTTACTACTATTAACAGGTGATGGTGTTGTATCATTTGCACTTATCCAATTACTTGTTAATGTACTTCCATCTACAGATAATGATAAATTGTTATTATCTTCTATTCTATAAAATGCTAAAATCTTATTTAAAGCACCCGCGTCAGCATACGCTAAACCCCCAGATACTGTTGTTGTAACAGTTTGACCATTAATTATAAAATAAATACCACTATAGTTTCCTGAACCCGGTGCTGTGCCATACCATACAAATGTTGAATATCTATATCCTCCTGTATAAATTCCAGAATAGTTAACACTATTTGTAAGAGTAGATGAATAATATGTTCCACTATAATTCCTATATGCTGTTGTTGAACTTGTAATTGTCTGGAAAAGTCCATTTCCAACTTGTAATTCTTGAGAAGGATTATAACTTCCAGAAACACCAGATATATCCCATGTATTATCATATTGAATTGTTGAATACGCTGTTCCACTACTTGTAATATCCGGTAATGTATTTGAATTAAATGCTGTTAATCCAGACCATACTCTATATCCTGTTTTAGCTGAATTTGTCATTGATCCAAGTGATTGTTGTAAAGTTGTATATACTAATGTTACAGATAATGGATCAGTAATTACAGATAAATTACTTGATGTTAAAACGGCAGTTGTTCCAATTAAATTATAAACAGTTGACGATACACTTATTGTTGAACGATAAATTGTTGTTGTATATCCTACTGATGAATGTACAATATTAATATTTCCCGTAATTGAAGATCCAGAAACAAGAGGTAATGTTCTTGCTAAAGTTGTTTCTGTTGCACTAACTGTTCCTGTAGTACTTCCATATGCTAATATTCTTGTGGAATTGTAAAAATATTGTCCAACATTTGCAATATTACTTGTTGTTACATAAAGAGTTGGAGAACCATAAACAACCCATACTCCAGATACTTGTCTTGTTGTTGTTCCTGAAACAGTAGTAATATTACTTAAATTTACATTTCCAATTGTTGGAGTTGTAGGCGCAATATCATAATAATATCGATAAGTTACTGGTGTAGATGTTGAAGATCCAACTCTTGATAATGTTACAATATATTGACTATTTGTTGCTGTAAAAACAGCTGTATTTAATGTTACTGTTAAACTTGTTTGTAAATAATATCCAGTTGATGATCCAGAATATGAATCTGTTAAAGATACAGGTGTTAATACAATGTTATTAAGTGTTTGAGCATTTGGTAGTGCAATTGGGAAAGTAGAATATTCAACAGTTGGTCCAGTTATTGTAGCACCACCAGATATTGCTACACTAATATTTGCTATATTACCTGTTGGTACAATTATTCCACGATTTGCAGTTTCATTTATTGGAGCTGTTAAACTTGATGATGTTAATGATGCATTACTATATATTATATTTGTTACAGCACCACCATTAGAAACAAGTTTTCCAGAAGTACTTGATGGTGAAAATGTTAATGATCCTAATGATGCAATTGCAGCAGATATATTTAATGTTAATGCTGTAATAGATGTTATATTTGGACCAAAATTTGCATTTACACCATTCATTGCTTGAGCATTAATTGTATATGTTGTATCCGATGTTAAAGAACTTAATGATGTACTTAATGATGCTGTTGTAACACTTAAGTTTGCTATACTAAATATTCCACCATATCTTATAGTGTTTGAAAATGCATGATAATTAACTCTATAATTTGTAATTGCTGTTACTGTAGATGGATTATTTGAATCTCCATATAATGGTGCAGTATATGTAACAGTCATAGTAGAAGATGTTATAGAAGATGTTGAAATTGATTGAGGAGCACTTGGAGGACCACTTGCTAAAAATGAATTAAAATCTACATATGAATTATTTCCAAGAATACTATAATTCTGATAATATACATTTAATGTATTATAAATAGATGTATTTGCTGTTTGTAAATTGGCAACACTTGAATCTGTATATACATATGCACTTCTTGTCATTCCTGTTGTTGTATTTCCTCCATTATCTTGTGGAAATACAATATTATAATAATTTCCCGTAGATGCTGTAATATTTCCTAAATTTGTTGGAGATGCCTTAATTAATACAACACCAGTTATAACTGTTGTATTCGGATTGTATGTTTTAATATACGCAGATCCTGAAATATTTGATAAGATATTACCAGCAACATTTGATAATCCAATATTACCAGTATATTTGCATGTAATCGAATTTATTAATGGTAAATACTGATTCATAAATCCAACATTTAATTGTGTTGGATATGTCCATGGTAAATATAATGCGGTTGATGTACTAACAGGTGATCCAAATACGACTGTTGGTGGCGGTTGAACCAAATTATTTGCAATCCATATATCACTTGTTCCAGATATTGTACTATTTCCAACATATAATGTATTTGTACTATCTACCCACATTGTAGAATCAGATGATGGATCTGGATTTGTATTTTGAGGAACAAATACTAATTTAGTAACAACTCCTAATGTTCCAGTTGGACCAGTTGGTCCAATGGTTCCAGTTTCACCAGTAGGTCCTGTGATTCCCGTAGATCCTGTACGACCTGTTGATCCTGTTGAGCCTGTTCTACCAGTTATTCCTGTAGATCCAAAACCTGTTGGACCTGTAGGTCCTATTTCACCCATTGGACCAAAATGAACATTGTTTACTTGTCCTCCACTACCAAATACAACATTCAAATATAAATAATTACCAATATTACGTGTTGCAACATAATTTAATGTTATACCATCTACAAAATATCTTATATAATAACCATCATATGTAATTTGAAATATTGTCCCAGTTGTATATACTCCAGATAATGTTGGAATTCCCGATTGATAAATATAATATGTATTTGGAACTTGATCAATCAAAAATCCATATTTTATATCTGTAACATTGCTTGATGGTGTTTCCGTAAATCCAATGACATAATATTGATCAGTTTCATTTGTTTGAAATGATAAATATGATCCTCTATTATAACTTTCTACTGAATGTGCGTATGCATCATATGGAATTATTGGATTACCCTTAACTGTATTACTATTTTCTAATATTGAGTTGACTAATTGCCATGTAAATGTTGTATTTCCAAATGATCCTGTTGAACCTGTAGCACCTGTATTTGAAGCAATTCCTGCTGGTCCAGTACAGCCTGTAAATCCAGTAGTACCTGTTGCTCCTGTATTTGTTGCATTACCCGCAGGTCCTGTTGCACCTGTTAAACCAGTACTACCAGTAAATCCAGTACTTCCCGTTGCACCAGTATTATTTGAAAATCCAGGTGGTCCTTGAGGACCAGTTGCTCCGGTTAATGATGCAGAACCAGGAATACCAGTAGGTCCTGTTAAACCTTCATTACCCGTAGGCCCAGTAACACCTGCACTACCAGTATTACCAGTACTACCAGTAGATCCAAATCCGGTTGATCCTGTAGAACCAGTATTACCTGTAGATCCAAAACCAGTTGCTCCAGTATTACCAGTTGATCCAAAACCAGTTGCTCCAGTATTACCAGTAGATCCAAATCCAGTTGCTCCTGTAGAACCAGTATCACCAGTTGATCCAAAACCAGTTGCTCCAGTATTACCAGTTGATCCAAATCCAGTTGCTCCCGTAGAACCAGTATTACCCGTTGATCCAAAACCAGTTGCTCCAGTATTACCAGTTGATCCAAATCCAGTTGCTCCTGTAGAACCAGTATTACCAGTTGATCCAAAACCTGTCGCACCTGTATTACCAGTTGATCCAAATCCAGTTGCTCCTGTAGAACCAGTATTACCCGTTGATCCAAAACCGGTCGCACCTGTGTCACCAGTTGATCCAAATCCTGTTGGACCAGTATTACCAGTTGATCCAAAACCAGTTGCTCCAGTATTACCAGTAGATCCAAATCCAGTTGCTCCTGTAGAACCAGTATTACCTGTTGATCCAAAACCGGTCGCACCTGTATCACCAGTTGATCCAAATCCTGTTGGACCAGTATTACCCGTTGATCCAAAACCTGTTGCTCCAGTATTACCAGTAGATCCAAATCCCGTTGCTCCTGTAGAACCAGTATAACCTGTTGATCCAAATCCAGTATCACCTGTATTACCAGTTGATCCAAATCCCGTTGGCCCAGTATTACCAGTTGATCCAAAACCAGTTGCTCCAGTATTACCTGTAGATCCAAATCCAGTTGGTCCAGTTATACCAGTAGTGCCTGTAATACCAGTTAAGCCTGTATTACCCGTTGATCCAAATCCGGTTGGTCCAGTTATACCAGTATTGCCTGTAATACCAGTTAATCCTGTATCACCAGTAAATCCAACTCCAGTTGGACCAGTTGAACCAGTTATACCTGTAATACCAGTTGATCCCGTTGTACCTGTATCACCTGTAATACCAGTTGTACCAGTAGTTCCTGTCGTTCCAGTCGTACCAGTTATTCCTGTAGCACCAGTAATACCTGTTGTACCAGTTGTTCCTGTAGTACCTGTATATCCAGTTCTACCTAAACTATTTCCCATGTAAGGTAATACTCTACGAGAAGCAACCTTTGCTCCAGCATTTGAAAATAATGTTTGACCTACACCAATCCAATTTAAACCATCACTAGAAAGAACAATCGTTCCATTATCACCTTTACCTACTGCTATAAAATATATTCCATTCCACGCAATTCCATGTCCTTCACTTAATGTTGCTAAACCTTGTCCTATAAAACTATCACCACCATCAACAGATCTTGCGATGGTGTTATCACCTTGACCAACAGCAATCCAATATAATCCATTCCATGCAATATGATTACAGTTTATACTAAATAATAAACCTAATTGAAACCAAGTTTTTAAATCATAAGAGTATACTATTGAGTTTATACCATTACCAACTACCATTGTTCTAACACCATTATACGCTACAGAATATCCATTTGTAATAATATCTGTTCCAATACCGATCCAATGTATTCCATCAGTTGAATATGCAATAGAATTTGTTCCAGAACCAACAGCGATCCAATATGATCCATTCCATATTACTCCTCGAGCAATAGTACTAAATATATCAGTTCCTAAACCAGTCCAATTAATACCATCCATTGACGTAGCAAGTGTATTTGTTCCACTACCAACTGCAATCCAATTTGATCCATTCCATGCTGCAGAAAATCCACTTGATGTAAATGTTGTTTTTCCTAAACCACTCCAATTTATTCCATCAGTTGATATTGCAATTGTATTTGTTCCAGTTCCAAATGCTAACCATGCAATACCATTCCATGCAATACCATAACATGATGTAAATAATGAACTTGAATTTGTTGTAATCCATACAGTTGCATCTAATGAATAAAATATTGTATTTGGCCCATCATTACCAACAGCAACTAAATAATTTTCATTAGAATATGCTCCGGGACCTCTTTGACCAGTTGAACCAGTAAAACCTGTAAATCCGGTAGTTCCGGTTGGTCCTCTATTACCAGTTGCGCCAGTATGACCAGTAAATCCAGTATATCCAGTATCTCCGGTTATACCTGTTGGTCCTCTATCACCAGTTGCACCTGTATAACCAGTAAATCCAGTATATCCAGTATCTCCGGTTATACCTGTCATACCAGTAGGACCAGTAAATCCAGTCGTTCCAGTTGTTCCAGTAAATCCAGTTACACCTGTATCTCCAGTAATACCAGTTATTCCGGTAGTTCCTGTTGTTCCAGTAAATCCTGTTACTCCTGTATCTCCAGTAATACCAGTTTCTCCAGTAAATCCAGTAGTTCCCGTTGTTCCTGTAAATCCAGTAGTACCTGTAATACCAGTAGAACCAGTAACACCAGTATCACCCGTTATTCCTGTAAATCCAGTTGTACCTGTATTACCAGTATTACCAGTATTTCCTGTTCTTCCAGTTAATCCAGTTGTTCCTGTTCTACCAGTTGATCCTGTTAGTCCTGTAATACCAGTAGAACCAGTTAATCCAGTTGTTCCTGTTGTTCCAGTAAATCCAGTTACACCTGTATCACCTGTACTTCCGGTAGTTCCTGTTCTTCCTGTAAATCCTGTTCTACCTGTTGATCCAGTTAGTCCTGTTATACCAGTAGAACCAGTCGATCCAGTTGTTCCCGTTGTTCCAGTTGTTCCAGTAAATCCAGTTACACCTGTATCACCAGTATTACCTGTATTTCCTGTTGATCCAGTTGATCCAGTTCTACCAGTTGATCCAGTTAGTCCTGTTATACCAGTTGATCCAGTTGTTCCTGTTCTACCAGTCGAACCTGTTGTTCCTGTATTACCAGTCGATCCAGTTGTTCCTGTATTACCAGTTGATCCTGTTAATCCGGTTGAACCTGTTAAACCAGTTGAACCTGTTAAGCCTGTTGGTCCAGTAGTACCAGTTATACCTGTAGCACCCGTATTTGTTGCTTCCCCCGAAGTTCCTGTAGGTCCAGTATGTCCAGTAGATCCAGTTGTACCTGTTCTACCGGTTGGACCTGTTGGACCTGTTGGACCTGTTGGGCCTGTTCTTCCTGTTGGTCCAGTTGGTCCAGTTGGTCCAGTTCTACCGGTTGGTCCCGTTGTTCCTGTTGGTCCTGTTGGTCCAGTTATTCCTGTTGTTCCTGTAATTCCTGTTATTCCTGTTCTACCTGTCGCACCAGTATTTGTAGCTTCACCTGAAGTACCAGTTGGTCCAGTATTACCTGTAATTCCTGTAGATCCTGTAGATCCTGTTAATCCTGTTGATCCAGTTAATCCTGTTCGTCCAGTTATACCTGTTGATCCAGTAGCACCAGTATTTGTAGCTTCTCCCGGCATTCCTGTAGGACCTGTATATCCAGTTATTCCAGTTGGTCCTGTTGGCCCCGTTCGTCCAGTTGGTCCTGTTGGCCCTGTTCGTCCAGTTGGTCCCGTTGGACCAGTTATTCCAGTTCTTCCAGTTATTCCTGTTATACCAGTCGCACCAGTATTGTCAGCACTTCCAGGACTACCAGTAGGACCAGTAATTCCTGTAGCTCCGGTTGGTCCAGTATTACCAGTATTACCTGTAGTACCTGTATGTCCTGTCGTTCCTGTACGACCTGTTAAACCAGTTGATCCTGTTGTTCCTGTACGACCTGTTGGTCCCGTCGGTCCTGTTAATCCTGTTCTTCCAGTTGGTCCAGTTGGTCCTGTTGATCCTGTTGGTCCAGTTGGTCCGGTGGAACCTGTTAATCCAGTATTACCTGTTGCCCCATTACTTGTAATGCCAAACCAAATATTATTAATTTCATCTAGTTCATTTGTTAAATTAAAATATCCTCTATAACTATTTGATATAGCATCTGGATTAGAATATACTAATATTGAATTATGATAATAATTCACAAAACCATCTGTAAAGATAATAGTAAAAGTATCGCCTGTATTATATATTTCTCCAAGTGTAATAATTTCTCCAAATTCATATACAAAAAATTCAGCCCCCCCTGACTGTTGAAATATAAAACCATATGATACATCAGTCAGATAATCATCAGTTAAACCAATTCTTCTTAAGTATAAATCATTTACACTAAATGATAATGTAGCAGTACCAAATTGTTCATTTGTAATAACGATGTCTTCAGAACCATCATTACTTATTTTCTCAATAATATTATATTCAGGAATTATACAATTTTCAGATTGAGGTACCAATTTAAATAAATTAGTACCCTGCATACCAGTTGGTCCTGTTTCTCCAGTTGTCCCTGTTTCTCCAATTGGTCCTGTTTCTCCTGTAGGACCTGTTCTTCCAGTTGGTCCTGTTATTCCAGTTGGTCCTGTTCTTCCCGTTGGTCCTGTTCTTCCAGTTGGTCCTGTTGGCCCTGTTGATCCTGTTGGTCCTGTTAATCCCATTGGTCCAGTTAATCCAGTATTACCTGTTATTCCATTACTTGCAATACCAAACCAAATATTATTAACTTCATCTGGTTCATGTATTAAATTGAAATATCCTCTATAAACACTCGATACAGCATCTGAATTAGAATATACTAATATTGAATTATGATAATAATTTACTAAACCTGTTGTAAGAACAACTGTAAAAGTATCACCTGTATTATATATTTCTCCAAGTGTAATAACTTCTTCAAATTCGTATATATAAAATTTACCACCACCAATAAACGATTCAAATTTAAAACCATATGACACGCCAGTTTCATAATCATCAGTTAAACCAATTGTTCTCAAATATAAAAATGAATCATCTAAAGTAAATGATAACATAGCAGTACCAAATTGTTCATTTGTAATAACTATATCTTCATAACCATCATTACTTATTTTTTGAATAACATTATATTCAGGAATAATACAATTTTCAGATTGAGGTATTAATGTATATAAATTAACACCTGCCATACCAGTTGGTCCTGTGTATCCTGTAGGACCTGTAATACCTGTAATACCTGTAACACCAGTTGGACCTATTACACCTGTTGGACCAGTATAACCAGTATATCCAGTTACACCAGTATATCCAGTAGGTCCAGAACCACCTCCACCACTAATATATTCATATAATGATGGACCAATTTGTCCCGTATTAGGATCATACACAATTACAACGTTTGAATACACATTTGCCATTTCTAAAGGTACAAACATACCATTCTCAATTGACGCAAAAGCATTGTACCCAATAGCAATACTATTTGATACATTTGAATCAGCATTATATCCAATTAATACATTATTATCTCCATCTACTAAACTCTGACCCGCAGCCTGTCCAATAACAACATTTTTATTTCCTGTTTCATTTGAACTACCACTATTTTGACCAATAAATGTATTTTCTGATCCATCATTATTGTAACCAGCATTTTGTCCAATAAATGTATTATTGTCGCCTGTATCATTTGAATAACCAGCATTTTGACCAACGAATGTATTTAAATTACCTTCTGTATTAGTATATCCAGACTCTTGTCCAATAAATGTATTTTGACTCGCTGAATTATATTTACCAGCATCTTGACCAATAAATGTATTCTGGTCTCCTTCAATATTTGTATATCCAGCACCTTCACCAACAAATGTATTTAAATTACCAGATACCGTATTATAACCAGCCATATGACCAATAAATGTATTATCATTACCATCTTCTAATGATACACCGGCATTTTGACCTAAAACAGTATTTTCATATCCACTTTGGATTGAATTACCTGCATTTAATCCAATTAATAAATTATCAAATCCATCAGATAAAACATTTCCAGCACCAATTCCAATAAATAATTGATCACCATTTATCCATATTGTACCAATATTTCCAATTTCTTCAGCTATTCCGTCAATTCTTCTTATTTCATCCATCAAATATACATTATTTATACCATTGTTTCCACCTGGTAATTTATTTGCATCATTACTATCTGACATTTTCTCTATGTATTTAAATATATAAAATTTTTATAATAAAAACATTTATAAGAATTACGTTTTATTTAAAGATTCAATATATATCATATAATATATATGTTATATGTATTACTATTTTTAAATATTATTAATTACGCATTTTCATATCCATGTGCTGGAGAGATTTCATATTCACAATCACCATGTTATGAAAATCAAGGTACACCTGATTGTAACTATATAATTGCAAATCAATATCCAATATGTCAATCATTAACAAATTGGTCTATTATTAATGCGATTGATTGTTATATAAGAGGCCCATCATATGGATGTGGAATATATAGTGGTCAATATGACACTGATATGATATTCTGTTGTAATTTAAATATTATTACATCAACACCTTCTGCGTCAAGTTCACCATCTAGTGTATCATCTAGTTCTTCTTCATTTTCTTCATTACCAACATTTACTAGTTCAACATCTAGTTCTTCTTCATTTTCTTCATTACCAACATTTACTAGTACTAAAACAAGTTCTCCAAGCTCAAAATCATCTAAATCTGCAACTACTTCTCCATTAAATACTCCATCAAGTGATCCTTCAAATACAGCATTTTCTACATATTCTAGTTCATCATCATATTCTGCAATTGATTCACCTTCAAGTTCTGCTACAAATTCTATAAGTGAATCATCTTCAAGTACTTCATCAAATTCTGCAACTAGATCATCTTCAGGTTCTCCCACAAATTCAGCAATTGGATCATCTTCTAGTTCTGCATCAAATTCTGCAATTAGTTCATCTTCTGGTTCCGCTACAAATTCTATAAGTGGATCATCTTCTAGTACTTCATCAAATTCTGCAACTAAATCATCTTCTAGTTCTGCATCAAATTCAGCAATTAGTACATCTTCAAGTTCTGCTACAAATTCTGTATTGAAAACAATATCTGGTACTCCAACATATTCATCAATACCATCATACTCAAGTACTAAAACAAATACTGCGTCATCAACATCTTCAAGTTCTGCTTCAAGTTCTGCATCATCAACATCATCGAGTTCATCAACTTCATCATCTAGTGCAACATTTAATATAGTATTCCCATCATCTAGTGAAAATTCAACAATTTCTAGTTCGGCATCATTTACATCTAACCCAACAATTTCTAGTTCGGCATCATTTACATCAAATCCTAGTTCATCACCATCACCATCGCCATCACCATCGCCATCGCCATCACAAACACCATCCCCATCACAAACACAATCACAATCAAGTTCTACTACAGATTCTTCAATTTCATCATTATCAAGTTCTAATACTCAATCATCATCTTTCACTTCTAATCCAACAAGTTCATCATCAGATAGTTCAATACCTACAAGTTCAAGTTCATCATCATTTAGTCCTACGAGTTCTAATTCAGCATCAAGTAGTTCAATTCCAACAATTTCAAGTTCATCGTCATTTAGTCCAACGGATTCTAATTCAGCATCATTTAGTTCTAATCCGACAAGTTCAAGTTCACTATCATTTACTCCAACAGGTTCTAATTCAGCATCAAGGAGTTCAACTCCAACAAGTTCAAGTTCAGCGACAATTACACAAATTGTAATACAAACTACAAAACAAATAAGTAATCAATTAATATCATCATTTATTGGTAATAAAACTACATTAAATCAACGTGAAACAATTCAGATATTTAATTCTATTTCATCAGAACCACCTGTTCAAATTACAAATTTACTAAGAATTGCTGGAGTACTTACATTGAATTCAAATCCAGAACCAATTAAAATTTCTACTCCAGAATTTAGTTATCATGCTCAAAAAATTTCAAATGACGCAATTTTATTAAATTTATCAACATTACAAATTGAAGTACCTTCAATTAATATCCCAAATGCAGCAATGTCATTAATATCATGGAATACAAATCCATATGTTTCAAATACAACTGTTGATTCAAAAGTTGTTAGTATATCTATATCTGATTTAAGTGGTAATTCTATTTCAATTAGTAATTTAACAGTACCATTACAACTTAAATGGAATATTGATATATCTCCAAATGATCCTAGATTAAATTGTTCGTCAAATTGTTCAAATGTTAGATATGAAGCAAGATGTTTATATTGGAATGAGACTCTTAATAATTGGGATGATTCGGGATGTTATTTTGTATCTGCGTCTCTCACATCAATTGTATGTAATTGTACCCACATGACAGATTTTAGTTCAAGATTCTTAGCAGTTTATTCTGATAATAAAGAAATTTTTGATAATGCTAAATTAGTATATTCAGATGAAGGATTACAAAGATTTCAACAATTCTATATTACATTTGGATCAATCGGATTAGTAGGAATTATTACATTTATATTTGGTGTATATTTAGATATTAAATCATCTAAGAATTATTATGAAATATTATTAAAAGATCATATTATTAAAAATCTAAAAGAGACAGTAGGTTGTTTAATTGATAAATGTTATGAATATGAAGTTTCAAATATTGTTAAACCACAAGTAGAAAGTCGTGTACGTACTCCTACTGGAATTCAAAAGTTTTTTATGATATGGTATACTCGTTTATTTTTTCAACATTCACATTTATCTGCCTTTTTTAAATTTGATCCACGTTTACCAAGATTATTTAGATTAATGACAATTTTTATTGCACAATTTAATTCATTATTCTTAAGTGCATTATTATATGGTTTTAAATATGGAAGTGAAACAAATCTTCCAACAATATCAATTATAGAAACAATAGTATTAGCAATTATAACAGCAATCTTAAATGTTCCAAGTCTAGCTATCCTATTTAAATTAATGAATACTGCTGGTATGGCAGAATTTACATGGAGATATCCTATTTTAGTTGATGAATTAAAACGAAGACATGAATTTGAGAAGGAATTAGAATTATATACTGAAGATGAATTAAACATAAGTACCCATAATTTATATAAATATACAAATATTGTTGAACCCAATGAACATATACATGAAATTAATCACTCAAATAATTTAAATATGGGTATATATGAATATCTATTTTTATTAATTTGTTGTAAAAGAAAAAAACAAATACAAGCTCCAAAAGGTTCAATAAAAAATGCATTTAATATTGCAAATAAAGATTATGTAATTGTTAAAAAATCTCCATCATATTATGCGTATTTTCCATTTCATACTTTAAATGGATTATTTGTCTTTATGATATCCTTGGGATGGTTTATATGGTGTTTAAATTATTTATTATTATTTGCTGCAAGTCATAAAGTAGATGTATCAAATAATATGTTATATTCTTTTGGAATTTCTGAATTAACAACAATTATGATTACTCAACCATTAACAATATTAATTATGTTAGGAGTTGGATATCTACTTAAGTATTTAATAAATAAAAATATTATAAAATTGACAAATATTAATTTACCATCATTATATTATTTTTCTGATCCATTCATAAACCAATATTCAACACTATTATCTAGTTCATTTGCATATAGAATATTTTTAAATGGTCCAGCAGAAATTTCTTATAAAATAGAAAATATATCTAATGTAGTTAAAAATTTAGGACATGCTCCCTTTCAAGGATTATTAGATATGTTAGATGATGAACATAAAAAATACACTATGACAGAAAAAGAAAAAAAAATAATTGAACTTTATGAATTATTTAAAGATCCTAAAAGATTAAAAAAATATTATAATATAGTAGATATTGATAATACATCAGATATTTATATTAAAGATTATCAATCTGAAAAACAATTAAATAATCTAAGTATAT
>Ga0164294_10003158_pt1 | contig 14676 bp, 11 predicted proteins | sample GEODES005metaG_FD_111479 | JGI IMG/M metagenome (GOLD analysis project Ga0164294, IMG submission 111479) | Oligotrophic lake water microbial communities from Sparkling Lake, Wisconsin, USA - GEODES005 metaG | ecosystem: Environmental > Aquatic > Freshwater > Lake | place: USA: Sparkling Lake...
CGGGTCCTTCCAAGGGCCCGGTTTTTTTACGTCCCGTAACGCTGAATCCATTCTTTTTCAAGCGGGTCGACCCAGCTGGCGTGCGGTTCGGCAAGCGCCGGTGCGCTGCGGCTCAACTGACCAGGCAGCAAGCGGGACGGAAAAAACGCCTTTTCGGCGCCCGACAGCCGATCCACTGCCAACACGGTCGGGTCGCCCCAGACCGCAATATCGGCCTTGCGCCCTTGGGCTTGGGCGCCGAGCAAAAAGTTGGCGACAACTTGTGCGCCCTGGGGGGCGCTGGCGTTCAAGGGGATGCCCAAGAAATGCGTGTTGCCGATAGTGCCGCTGCTGAACTGGAAGCTCACGGTGCTGGCGGGCAAGCGTTTGGCGGCGATCTCGTTGACTGCCTCGTTGGGGTTAAAGGTCATTGCCAGCAGCAGCTCGCCATCGGCCATCATCTGGCGAATAGCCGCGGCCGTGTGGGGGAACTGCTTGCCCGCGCGCCAAAGGTGGGGGTGCAGGGCGTCCAGTGTTCGCCAAAGAGGGGCTGTGGCTTGGGCAAAAGCCTGCGTTGTGACGCTTTGATAAAGCGCTGCGCGCTGCGCGGGTTCTTGCAGGTCCAACAGCATTTGCTTGAGGAAGGTGGTGCCATGAAAGTCCGGCGGGCGCGGGTAGCTCATACGCCCGGGGTGCTTGGTCGCGAATGCAATCAGGTCGGCGAGGTTTGCGGGGGGGGTCGGCACGCGCTGGCCGTCGGCCATGAAGGTGAGTTGCGCCATGCCCCAGGGCGCCTCCATGCCGTCCACGGGTTCCGAAAAATCGATACGTGTGGTGGGCTTGCCCACGGTGTCCACCTTGGCGTAAGCGGGTAAGGCTTCTGCAAACGGACCAAACAACAGCGCTTCGCGCTTAAGGGTCAAAAAATTCTCGCCGTTCATCCACGCTAGGTCAATGCTGCCATCGGATTTGCCAGCCCGTATTTCGTTGCGTACGCGTTTGACCATGTCGGCCGCGTCGCCGATTTTGACGTGGACCAGTTTCACGCCAAAGCGCTGAAGTAACTGCTCACCGGCCCAAGCAATATAGGCATTGATGGTGGGTGCACCACCCCAGGCGTTGAAGTACACGGTTTGTCCGCGGGCCTGGCTTTCGATCTGGCGCCATGCCGGGGTGTCGCTTTGAGCCGATAGGGGGGCGACGCCCAGCGCAACCAAAAAAAGGCCTGCGCCATGAACGACGGTTTTGACGGCTTGGCGGCGGTTAAGTTGAGGGTGTACGGCGTCTGGCATGGCAAAAGGGTTTTGGCGGGTCGTGCTGCTGGCTAGTCCAGCAGGGCTTGGGCAAATTCACGCGCGTTGAAGGTCTCTAGCTCTTCGAGTTTTTCACCCACACCGATGAAATACACAGCAATCGGGCGGTCGCGTGCAATGGCCGCCAGAACGCCGCCTTTGGCCGTACCGTCGAGCTTGGTAATGATGAGTCCGGTCAGACCCAGCGCATCGTCAAAAGCGCGCACCTGTGCCAGTGCGTTTTGGCCGGTGTTGCCGTCGATGACCAGCAACACTTCCTGCGGGCACGCGGCCAGGCCCGAAACCTCGCCGGCTTTTTGCACCACGCGCTTCATCTTTTTGAGCTCTTCCATCAGGTGCAGCTGGGTTGGCAGGCGTCCGGCGGTGTCGATCAGCACCACGTCTTTCTTGCGCGCCTTGCCAGCACACACCGCGTCATAGCTCACAGCGGCGGGGTCGCCGCCTTCTTGGCTGACGATTTCTACCGTATTGCGCGCGGCCCAGATAGCCAGTTGCTCCCGCGCTGCGGCGCGAAAGGTGTCGGCAGCGGCGAGCAGCACGCTAGCGCCCCCGTCGGCCAAATGGTGAGTGAGTTTGCCGATGGAGGTGGTTTTCCCCGCGCCGTTCACGCCAGCGACCATGATCACCGTAGGTGCGGTGGCGCCAATCACCAGCGGCCGCTCCAGCGGGGCCAACAAAGCGGCTAATGCATCGACCAACAGCGCTTTGAGCTCTTGTGGCGCTTGGGCTTGGGTTTCTTTGGCCTTGCGGCGCAGTTCGCGTATCAGAAAGTCGGTGGCCGATACGCCGGTATCGGCCATGAGCAAAGCGCTTTCCAGGTCTTCGAACAAGGCCTCGTCGATGCGTTTGCCACCAAACACCGATGAAATGCTTGCTGCTGTCTTCCCTAATCCGGCTTTAAGCCGGGTCAGCCAGCCTTGGCGGTTAGGTGCAACGCCCTGGATCGATTGCGTCGATTCCCTTGCAGCGGCTTCTGGCCTGGCGGGGACAGGCGCGCTATCAATGTTTGCGACAGGGGATTTTTTTTTGAAAAAGCTGAACATGGTGGTCGTTCTTAGAATGCACCATTCTATGAAACACATTTCCACTCTACAGCCAAAGCGCATGCGCATTTTTTCCGATCGTGTTGCAATGCTGCGGCGGGCAGTTTTGTTGTTGCTGGGCTTGTGGGTGCTTCACGGCACCGGCGCGCTGGCTGCGGGGCAAAGCATCGAGCGGTTCACCTTGTCTAACGGTATGACGCTGATCGTCAAGCCCGACCGCCGGGCCCCGACGGCGGTGCACATGCTGTGGGTGCGCGTGGGTGCTGTGGACGAGGTCGATGGGACCTCGGGCGTGGCACACCTGCTCGAGCACATGATGTTTAAGGGCACGCCCGGCGTCAAGCCAGGGGATTTTTCGCGTCGTGTGGCAGCTTTGGGCGGGCGGGAAAACGCTTTCACCGGCAAGGACTATACGGGCTATTACCAGCAGATTCCGGCAAACCGGCTGGCCCAGGTCATGCAGCTGGAGGCAGATCGTTTTGCCCACAACCAGTGGAGCGACGAAGAGTTCCGCAAGGAGCTGGAGGTGGTGAAGGAAGAACGCCGCATGCGCACCGAGGACAACCCGCATGCCCGCTTGTTTGAGGCGATGAACGCCATGACCTACCAGGCCCATTCCTACCGCCGCCCGGTAGTGGGTTGGATGAGCGATTTAGAGTCGATGGAGCCCGATGACGCCCGGGCGTTCTACCGTCGCTGGTACATACCAGCCAATGCCGCCGTGGTGGTGGCCGGAGACGTAGACCCCAAAGCGGTGTTTGTACTGGCTCAGCGGTATTACGGTCCGATAGCCTCTGCCCCCTTGCCCCCGCGCAAGCCGCGCCTGGAGCCTGCCCAAAACGGATTGCGCAGGGTCGAGTTCAAGGCCCCGGCGGAGCAGGCCTATGTGGCGCTGGCGTTCAAGGTCCCGGGTATTCGGTCCGATTCGACCACTGGGGTCTTGTGGGCTGGAGCTACCCAGGATGCACTGGCACTGACGGTGTTGGCTGCCGTACTCGATGGTTACGACGGTGCGCGTTTGGACCGTGCTCTCACGCGGCCGCAAGACCGTGTGGCCGATAACGTTGGAGCCCACTACGGCGCCACGGCGCGTGGACCAGTGACTTTTATGCTTTCAGGTGTGCCAGCGCAGGGAAAAAGCGCAGCCGATGTGGAGGCCGCTTTGCGCGCCGAGGTCCAACGCGTGGCTGCCGATGGGATCAGTCCGGCCGAGCTTGAGCGGGTGATTAACCAATGGAGTGCCTCTGCCGTCTACCAGCAAGACAGTGTGTTTAACCAGGCACGCATGCTGGGTGCCAATTGGACCACTGGCTTGCCAACGGATTTTGATGAGCAGCTGCTAGAGCGCCTTCGCACCGTGACACCGGCCCAGGTGCAAGCGGTGGCAGCCCGGTATTTTGGCAACGACGACTTGACCGTAGCCACCTTGGTACCCCAAGCGCTCGACCCCTCGCGCAGGCCGCGCGCGGCTTTGCCAGGAGTGCGGCATTGATCGCGGGCTTGTTCGGTAGTGCTGGTGCTCCGCGTGGCTTGCGGGCGGCCGCATGGTTTCTGATCAGTGCGTTGTGTGCCTGCCCCAGTGCATGGGCGGCACTGCCGATTGCGCATTGGACGCATGCAACGGGTGCGCAGGTGTACCTGGTTCAAAGCCCGGGCATTGCCATGGTGGATGTGCAGCTGGACTTTGATGCGGGTGAGCGGCGCAGCCTGATCGGGCAGACTGGTTTGGCAGGCGCCATGGCCGCAGCCACCAGCGGCGGTGTTCGTACCAACTCCTCACAGCCTGCTCTGGACGAAAATGAACTTGGTCAGGCGTGGGCCGATCTGGGTGCCATTTTTTCCGCTAACGCGGGTATGGACCGGTTGACTTTTTCCCTGCGCAGTCTCAGCCGCCCCGAGGTGCTGGCGTCTGCTGCCGGACTGGCAGCGCGCCAAATGGGCGAGCCCGCTTTTACGCAAACGCTGTGGCTGCGCGACCGGCAAAAAATGATCGCATCCATTCGGGAGAGCAATACGCGACCGGCAACGGTGGCGGCGCGCGCTTTTGCCGCTGCGGTCTACGGCAACCACCCCTACGGCCGCCAGACGACCGAGGCCGATTTGCTGGCGATTCAGAGCTCTGATCTGCAGGCTCTGCATGTCCGCTTGGTTCGCGCCTGCTACGCCCGGGTCAGCATCGTTGGCGCCGTGGACCGGGCGCAAGCCGATTCCTTGGTAAACACGCTCTTGTCGCGCATGCCGCAGCAAAACTGTCCGGTGCTGCCCGAGGTCGATCAGGTGAGCGCTCTCGCGCAGGCCTCGCAGCAAAACATCTCCTTTGACGCGGCCCAAGCGCAAGTATTGGTCGGACAACCTGGCATCAAACGCGATTCGCCCGACTTTTTTGCCCTGCTGGTAGGCAACCACATCTTGGGTGGCGGCGGATTTACCTCGCGCCTGACCGAAGAGGTGCGCGAAAAACGGGGTTTGACCTATGGGGTTTCCAGCGGGTTTGCACCGGGCTTGCATGCAGGGGCCTTCACGGTTTCACTGCAAACACGGCCCGACCAAGCCCCGCAGGCGCTGGAGCTGGTGCGCGAGGTGCTGCAACGTTTTGTAGACGGTGGGCCCTCGGCGGCGGAGTTGCAGGCGGCAAAAGACAACTTGATTGGCGGGTTTGCGCTGCGCATCGATACCAATAGAAAATTGCTCGACAACGTAGCCAACATCGCATGGAATGGTTTGCCGCTGGACTACCTTGATACCTGGACAGATCGCGTACAGGCGCTTACCGTGGACGATATTCGCGCTGCTTTTGGCCGCACCTTGCAAGTCAAAACTATGGCTACCGTGGTGCTGGGCGCCAAATAGGCAGCGCGATGAGCAAAGCATTTACCAAAGAAAACGAGGATGCGCAGGACGATGAGCCAGAGCTGCCAACGTTGCCCGCCGGTGGTAAAAACTACATCAGCCCTGCAGGCTACGCGGCGCTACGCGGCGAGTTGCTTGGCCTTATGGACGACGATCGCCCCAAGGTGGTAGAAGCCGTGCACTGGGCAGCCCGCAATGGCGACCGCTCAGAAAACGGGGACTACATCTATGGCAAAAAGCGTTTGCGGGAGATTGACCGGCGCATCCGCTTTTTGACCCAAAGGCTGGAGATCGCCGTCATCGCCGAGCCTAGCCTGCACTTTGGAAATGACCAGGTTTTTTTTGGTGCGACCGTGACCTACGCAGACGACAGCGGCCAGGAGCGCACGGTCACAATCATGGGCGTGGACGAGGCGCAAAGCGCGCGTGCAGAGGTCAGCTGGATATCGCCCATTGCACGTACTTTGCTCAAATCACGGGTGGGCGACACCGTGCGCTTGGTCATGCCTGACCGGGTGGCTGACATTGAAGTGTTGGCGGTGTCTTACCCAAGGTCGCCACAGGCATCCGTTTAGCCCGCCTTTTTGCTGCGCGCCGCTCGCATGACGACCGCCGAGCGTTGCAGTTTTGCAAGCACCGTCTCCAGATGCGTGCGGTCGCGCACGGCGATCACGAAATGCAGGTCTTTTGCATCGTGGCCTTTGTCCTCACCCATCTCAATGTGAACGATGTCGGACTCGGCCAAGGCCAGCACCGACGCGACCTTGGCCATGACGCCGCGACCGTTGACCACTGTGACGGCCAGATCGGCTTCAAAGCTACGGGCCGGCTCATCGGCCCACTCCACGCCCATGAAACGTTCGCCATCCTTGTGTTGCAGTTTTTTGGCCAAGGGACAGCTTGCAGTGTGCACGGAAAGCCCTTCGCCCCGGCCCAGGTAGCCGACTATGGCGTCCCCAGGAACCGGGCGGCAGCACGCAGCAAACTTGACCGAAGCGTTTTCACTTCCATCGAGCGTAATGGTCCCCATGCCATTGGCATTGGCGGCGCTGAATCGTTCGCGAGTCAGCAGCAGCGCATCGGGACGTTGGCCTGCGTCGGCGAGTAGCAACACCAGCCGCTTGGCCACAATATTGGCGATCCTTTTGCCCAAACCGATGTCCGTGAGTAGCTCCTGCCGGGTTTTGCTGCCGGTAAAGCGCAGTAATTTGTCCCAGATAGGCGAGGGCGATTGGGCATCCGGCAGCACCTCAATACCTTCGGCACGCAGCGCCTGGGCGAGCAATTTGCTGCCAAGTTCAGCCGACTCGGTGAGCTGCATGGTCTTGAGGTGGTGGCGAATTTTGGACCGCGCGCGCCCCGTGCGCACAAAGCTCAGCCAGGCCGGGTTGGGCGCGGCGACCGATGCCGTGATGACCTCGACCACATCGCCATTTTTTAGTTCGGTGCGCAGCGGAACCTGTTCGCCATTGATGCGTGCGGCCAGGGTCCGATCCCCCACATTGCTGTGTATGGCGTAAGCAAAGTCCACCACCGTGGCACCCCGGGGTAGCGCCATGATCTGGCTTTTTGGGGTAAAAACATACACAGCGTCCGGGAATAAGTCGACTTTGACGTTTTCCCAGAACTCCGCCGCGTCGCGGGTTTCGTCCTGGATGTCGAGCAAGGACTGCAGCCACTGCGTGCCCAGCCGGTCGTTGCCGCCGTCCTCGGGCTTGTTTACCTTGTAGAGCCAATGCGCGGCGACGCCCGACTCGGCGACCAGATGCATGGACTCGGTACGCATCTGGAATTCGACGCTGATACCCGAGGGGCCTACCAAGGTGGTGTGCAGCGACTGGTAGCCGTTGACCTTGGGAATCGCGATATGGTCTTTGAAACGTCCAGGCACCGGTTTGTAGAGCTGGTGAAGAATGCCCAGGGCGGTATAGCAGTCCGTCGTCTCGGGCACCAGGACCCGAAAACCGTAGACGTCGGTCACCTGGGCAAAGCTCAGATGCTTGCCTTGCATCTTGCGGTAAATGGAATACAACGACTTCTCGCGCCCGGCGATGCGAATCGGCATGCCATGGGTGCCAAAAGCGTGCTCCATTTCTTTCTTTACCTTGTGCAGCAGGTCACGCCGACGGCTGCGCGCCTTGGTCACAGCCTTGGTCAACACTGCGTAACGCCAGGGCAGCAAGTGGCGAAACGCCAGGTCTTGCAACTCCCGGTAGGTTTGGTTCAGGCCTAGTCGGTGGGCGATTGGGCTGTAAATGTCCAAGGTTTCCTGGGCGATGCGGTTCCATTTTGCGCGCGGCATGTCGCCCATGGTGCGCATATTGTGGGTACGGTCGGCCAGTTTGATCAAGATCACTCGCACGTCGCGCGCCATGGCCAGCAGCATCTTGCGAAATGATTCCGCCTGATTTTCCTCGCGCGTGTTGAACGATAGCTTGTCGAGCTTGGTTAGGCCGTCTACCAACTCGGCCACGGGCGAGCCAAATTTTTCTATCAGCTCGACTTTGGTGACGCCGCAGTCTTCAATGGCGTCGTGCAACAAAGCTGCCATCAGAGCCTGGGAGTCAAGCTTCCATTCGGCGCACTGGCTGGCCACTGCAAGCGGATGGGTGATATAGGGCTCGCCGCTGCTGCGCAACTGGCCCAAATGCGCTTCGTCGGCAAAGCGGTAGGCCAGGCGCACCTGGGCCACTTCCGACGTGGAAAGGTAGTCCAGTTTAGCGGTCAGGCCGTTAAAGCCGGAGGACAGTGCTTTGGCAGGCCCCGGCGGGGCTGGAAGAGACGATGAAGGTTTACCCATTGGCTAAATGTAGCGTGCGCGCTTCGGGGAGTGCATGGCAGGGCCAAATTCCAAAAAAAAAGCAGCGTGACCTCGGGCACGCTGCTCGCGATCGGCGTCAACGGCTTAACGGCCGCAACGCGTTCAGGCTTATTTCACGGCGGCGGCACTGACATAGCCGGAGACCACTTTCCATTTGCCGTCCTGGATTTGAGACAGTCGCGATGCATCGCTGCCTAGGCGCTTGGTGGCACTGAACGTTGCCTTGGCGCTACCAAACATGTCGGGTTCCAATGACGTGGAGTCCATGGCCTTGATGAAGGTGTCTGTGGTGAGGTTCTTTCCTGCTTTTCCCGCAGCAAAGGCAAAGGAATTAACGATGGTGTAACCATAGACCGAGAACACCGTGGGATCTTCGTTGAACATGGTTTTGTATTTATTGGCCCAGAAGCGGATGGGCTGCGAGGCCTCGTCGGTGTAGGGGTTTTGTACGGTCATGGTGGCGTACAAACCGTCCATGGCCTTGCCGCCTATCTTGTGGATCAGATCGGTATACGATGCGCTGCTGCCCATGAACACCGGGTTAAAACCCAGTTTGCGTGCGGTACCGATGGCTCCAATGGTCTCGCGGATGATGGTTCCCAGCACCACCAGCTCGCAGCCGCTGGATTGGAGTTTGGAAATTTGAGAGGAAAAGTCTGTGGCGCCCCGCTTGTAGGAGGTCCGCTCGGCCAATTCCATATCCATGGTTTTGAGGCCGGCCTCAGCGCCGCGCAGCACTTCCAGACCAAAGTCGTCATCCTGGTACAAGGTACAAACTTTTTTGGCGCCTTTTTCCTTCACCAGGCTTGGCAGGGTTATGCGCATTTGGTCAAAGTACGTGGCGGCAAACGAATATTTCAGCCGGTCCCAGGGTTCGTACATCTCGCGCGCGGCGGTGATAGGGAAGTAGTTGACAACATTTTTTTCAAACTGTACCGGCATAGCGGCCAGGTTTTGGGCGGTCCCGATATGGCCGACCATGATGAAAATCTTGTCCTGATTAACCAATTTTTGGGCGGAGAGGACCGCCTTTTTTGGGTCATAGCCATGGTCTTCGACCAGCAGCTTCAATTTACGGCCATTGATGCCGCCTTGCTCGTTGATCTCGGCTACGGCCAGTTGCATTCCCGAACGTGCTTGTTTACCGAAACCTGCCAAGGGGCCGGAGAGGTCTTGAATCGATCCAAGCAGGATCTCATCTTTGGATACGCCTTGCTGGGCCATAGCCCAAGGGCTGGCCAAGGCCAGGGCCAAAACAAGTGCAGATGCAGCGAAACGTTTCATCTTCATGGGAGACTCCTTCTTTGATTAACAATTGTCCGGCCCCTTCGGTTCCTTGGGAACTGGGGTTAACGAGGGGCCTTAGGGGCTGAAACTATTTTCCGTCGGCCACAGGCTTCCACTTACCGTCCTGGATTTGGGACAGGCGCGAGAACTCGCTGCCCAGGCGCTTGGTGTTGGTAAAAGTCAGCTTCGGTGTTCCAAAGAAATCGGGTGGCACGGTCAGGCCGTTCATGGACTTGACGAAGTTGTCAGTGGTCAATTGGGTTCCAGCTTTTTGGGCTGCCTGGATCATGATGTCGATCATGATGTAGCCATAGGCCGAGAAGACGGTGGGGTCTTCGTTGAACTTGGTCTTGTACTTGTTAGCCCAAAAACGGATGGGCTGCGAAGCCTCGTCGGTGTAGGGGTTTTGCACCACCATGGTGGCGTAAATGCCGTCCATGGCCTTGCCGCCGAGTTTGTGGATCAGGTCGGTATAGGCTGCTACCGATGCGAAGAACACGGGGTTAAAGCCGGTTTTGCGTGCCTCCGCCACCGTGCCTATGGTTTCACGGATGATGGTGCCCAGCACCACCAGCTCGCAGGAGGCCGATTTCATTTTGGCCACCTGGCTGGAGAAGTCGGTCGATCCCCGTTTGAACGAGGTCTTTTCGGTCAGTTCCATGTTGATGGTTTTGAGGCCGGCTTCGCTGCCCCGCAGCACCTCGAGGCCAAATTCGTCGTCCTGATAAATGATGCAGACTTTTTTGGCGCTCCTGTCGGCAACCATCTTGGGCAGGGTCAAGCGCATCTGGTCATAGTACGAGCTCAGCAAGGCATATTTCAGCTCATTGGGCGCTTCGTACATTTCACGCGCGGCGGTCAGCGGCATGAAATTGACCACTTTTTTCTCAAACTGGATGGGCATAGCCGCGTTGTTCTGGGCGGTTCCCAGGTGGCCGGCCATGATAAAAATCTTGTCCTGGTTCACCAGTTTTTGCGCTGCCAGCACCGCGCGCTTGGGGTCGTAGCCAGAGTCCTCGACCAGCAGCTTGATCTGGCGCCCGTGCACGCCGCCTTGCTCATTGAGCTCATCAATGCGCAGTTGCATGCCATTGCGCGCCTGTTTGCCGTAGCCCGCCAGCGGGCCGGACAAGTCTTGAATCGTGCCGACCACGATTTCGGTCTTGGTCACGCCTTGTTGTTCCGCGGCGTGCAAGACATTGCCTGAAAAAAGACCCAGTACAAGGCAGGCCAAGGAAGATAGCTTGAAAAAATTGCGTCGCATACAGGCTCTCAAATAAAAGGTTTGGAAAGGGGAAAACGAATAAACGGGGCCAATCAGCGGTACATGGCTTCGATCTGCGGTGTGTACTTCTTCTCCACCAGCTTGCGCTTGAGTTTCATGGTGGGCGTCAGCTCCTCGTCTTCGGCGCTGAGCTGGGTGTCGAGCAAGAAGAATTTCTTGATCTGCTCGACCCGGGCAAACTTTTTGTTGACCCGCTCCAACTCGGCCTGGATCAGCGCCTGCACTTCCGGGGCGCGGGTCAGGCTGGCGTAGTTGCTAAAGGGCACGTCCTGGTCTTGGGCGAATTTTTCCACGTTCTCTTGGTCGATCATGATGATCACGGTCAGGTAAGGGCGTTTATCCCCGATAACCACCGCATCGGTGATGTAGGGCGAGAACTTGAGGTCGTTTTCCAACTCGCTGGGCGTGATGTTCTTGCCTCCGGCAGTGATGATGATGTCTTTCATGCGGTCGGTGATGCGCAAATAGCCGTCGGCATCCTGCACGCCCACGTCGCCGGTGTGTAGCCAGCCGTCGGCGTCAATGGTCTCTGCGGTCTTTTCCGGCAAGTTCAGGTAGCCTGCAAACACGTTTTTACCACGCACCAAAATTTCACCAGTCGCCGGATCCAGCCGTACTTCGTTAAAGCTCGCGGCTGGGCCGATAGAGCCCGGGCGCATGCCGGTGGCCGGCACGCCAGTGGACGCGCCGCAGGTCTCGGTCATACCCCAGACTTCGAGCATAGGAACGCCCAGCGCCAGGTACCAGCGCACCAGTTCGTGCGAAATGGGCGCCGCGCCGGTGACCAAAAAACGCGCCCGGTGAATGCCGATCAATTTGCGCACGTTGTTGAGCGCCAGCCACTGAGCCACGCGAAACTGCATGCGCATGCCCGCACCCACCGGCTTGCCCGCCAACACCAAGTCCGCGATTTTGGACCCAACGCCGATGCCCCAGGCGTAAACCGCTTGCTGGATGGCGCCTGCTTCCTTCAGCGAAATCATCACACCGGAGTAAAACTTCTCCCACACCCGGGGCACGGCGGTGAACACTGTGGGCGCGATTTCGCGCACGTTCTCAGGAATGGTTTCCGGGTTTTCCACGAAATTGAGTTTGGCGCCGGTGTAAAGCGAAAAATACTCACCGCCCATGCGCTCGGCAATGTGGCACAAGGGCAAAAAGCACATGCGCTCGTCGGTCTCGTCCTGCGCTACCAGGGTGTTGTAGCCGCGCACGGTGTAGACCAGTCCCTGGTGCAAGTGCATGGCGCCTTTAGGCTTACCCGTGGTGCCCGAGGTGTAGACCAGAATAGCCAGATCCTCTGGCTGACATTGTTGAAGGCGGGCTTGCAGCGCATCCGGGTAAGTTGCCAAATGCGCCTTGCCCAGGGAGCGCAAGGCATCCAAGCCGATGATGGCGGGATCGTCGACTTTGCGCAAGCCTTCCATGTCGAACACTACGATCTTGCGCAGCAATGGCAAGGATGCGCGCACCTCAAGGGCCTTATCGAGCTGCTCGTCGTCCTCTACAAACAGCACCGTGGTTCGCGAATCCTCGCACAGGTACTGCACCTGGTTGCTTGCATCGGTGGGGTAGATGCCGTTGGACACGCCGCAGGCCGACAACACGGCCAAATCAGCCCAGACCCATTCCACCACCGTGTTGGCCAGGATGGAGGCGCATTCTCCCTTGGCAAAACCCAGGCTGAGAAGTCCACCGGCAATTTCTTGCACTGCTTGAGCGGTTTGGTCCCAAGTCCAGCTGCGCCACAGGCCGAGGTGTTTTTGACGCATCCAGACGTTTGGGCCGCGCTGCGCTACGGCGTTCCAAAAAAGCGCTGGAATGGTTTCACCCGACAGCACCACTTCGTGCTGCGCCTGGATATGGCTCAAATCCCACAGTTGCGTGTACACATTTATCTCCAGGTCTTCTTCTTTTTCCAACGCCGCTCGGTGCGCACGCCCGCCTCCTTGAGGCCGAGGTAAAACTCCTTGATGTCGTCTTTCTCGCGCAAGTGGGCGCAGGTGTCTTCCATTACGATGCGGCCGTTTTCCAGCACATAGCCGTAGTCCGCTGCGTTGAGCGCCATGTTGGCGTTTTGCTCGACCAGCAAAATCGTGGTGCCGCGCTCACGGTTGATGCGCACCACGATCTCAAAAATTTCTTTGGTCAGCTTTGGGCTCAGGCCCAGGCTGGGCTCGTCGAGCAGCATCAGGTCGGGGTTGGCCATCAGCGCGCGAGAGATTGCCAACATTTGCTGTTGGCCGCCCGACAGCAGGCCAGCGTCCTGGTCATGGCGCTCCTTAAGGATAGGAAAGTAGCCAAACACAGTTTCGATGTCTCGTATTACGCCGTCGCGGTCGTTGCGGGTATACGCGCCCATGAGCAGGTTGTCGCGCACGCTGAGCAGCGGAAACACCTCGCGCCCCTCGGGAACGTGGCTCAGCCCTTGTTGCACGATAAATGAGGGGTCTTTGGCAGTAATGTCTTGGCCCTTGAACTCGATGGAGCCCTTACGCGGGTCAATGATGCCCGATATAGTCTTCAAAATCGTGGTCTTTCCCGCCCCGTTGGAGCCCAAAACGGCTGCAATTTCGCCTCGGCGAACCTGCAGGCTCACTCCGCGGATGGCCTTGATCGGGCCGTAGGCGCTCTCCACGTTCAGGAGTCTGAGCACCGGCTGGTCGCTGATGGCGGGCGGCAGGCTGCTCATAGGACATCCCCGGCGTCGAAACGCGAGCGGGCGCTGCTGGTGCGACGCAGCGACGACACATCGTCCACCGAACCCAGATAGGCTTCGATCACGCCCGGGTCGCTTTGCACTTCGCGCGGCGTGCCCATGGCCAGCACTTCACCCTGGTTCATAGCCAGCACCCGGTCCGACACTTTGGACACCAGCCCCATGTCGTGTTCCACCATCAGCACGCTGATGCCGAGTTCTTGCTGGATGTCCTGGATCCAGAAGGCCATGTCGTCGGTTTCTTCCACGTTCAGACCCGAAGACGGCTCATCAAGCAGCAGCAGCCGTGGCTCGGTGCACAGGGCGCGTGCCATCTCCACCACTTTGCGCACGCCGTAGGGCAGGCCGGCCACGAACGTGTCACGGTAGTGCTGCAGGTTGAGAAAATCGATTACTTCCTCGGCCTTTTCCCGCGAGCGCAGCTCGGCTTCGCGCACTGCCGGACTGAAAAACAGGTCTTGCCAAAACCCCGTCTGGCGGTGCGTGTGGCGGCCAATCAAGAGGTTGTGCAGCACCGAGGCGTGTTCAAACAGCTCTATATTCTGAAAAGTGCGCGCAATGCCCAGCGCGGCCACGTCTTGCGGCGCTTGCGCGGTGAGCTTGACCATACCTTGGGGGCCGAGGTAGTCGATCTCGCCCGCAGTGGGGGTGTAAATACGGCTGATCAGGTTGAACACCGTGGTCTTGCCCGCGCCGTTGGGGCCGATCAGGGTGAACACCTCTCCTGGATTAACGTCAAAACTCACGTTATTGACAGCCAGCACGCCGCCAAAACGCACGCTCAAATTCTTGGCAGATAAAAGAGGGGCACTCATTTCAGACGATCCGATTTCTGGAAAGACTTCTGCCGCTTGAACATGCCCTTGCGATAGAACGGAAACATTTCAATATAGGTGCGCACCTTGAGCCAGCGTCCGTACAAGCCCATGGGCTCAAACAGCACAAAGGCAATCAGCACCGCGCCGTAGACCACGCCTTGCAAGCCCGGCGCCTGGCCGACGACGGCGGGGAGGTAATCTTTGACCATGGAAATCAGCTGGGGCATGGTGATCAGGAAAATCGCGCCAAGAAACGCTCCGTGCACCGAACCCAAGCCGCCGATCACGATCATTAACAGCAGGTCAATCGACTGCAGGATATTGAATTGGTCAGGCGAAATAAACTGCAGCTTGTGCACATACAGCGCACCCGCCACCCCGGCCAGCGCGGCGGAGATGGCAAAGGACAGGGTTTTGTAGCGCGCCAGGTGGATGCCCATGCTTTGAGCGGAAATCTCAGAGTCCCGAATCGCCACGAACGCGCGTCCGGTTGGCGAGCGCAGCAGGTTCAGAATGCCCAAAGTGGCGATGACCGTGATCACCACGCACAAAAAGTAAAAC
>Ga0164294_10003159_pt1 | contig 14675 bp, 10 predicted proteins | sample GEODES005metaG_FD_111479 | JGI IMG/M metagenome (GOLD analysis project Ga0164294, IMG submission 111479) | Oligotrophic lake water microbial communities from Sparkling Lake, Wisconsin, USA - GEODES005 metaG | ecosystem: Environmental > Aquatic > Freshwater > Lake | place: USA: Sparkling Lake...
CATGGGCATCGACAAGCCGGATGTGCGCTTTGTGGCCCACGTGGATCTGCCCAAGAGCCTGGAGGCCTACTACCAGGAAACGGGCCGGGGCGGCCGCGATGGCCTGGCCGCCGTCGCCTGGATGGTGCAGGGCCCCGGCGATGTGCCCCAGCTGCGCCGCTTCATCGAGGACTCCGGCGCCGAAGCGGGCCAAAAAGCAATCGAACACGGCAAGCTCGATGCCCTAATCAGCTTCACCGAAGCCTCGACCTGTCGCCGCCAGGTGCTGCTCGGCCACTTCGGCGAAAGCCTGGAGCAGCCCTGCGGCAACTGCGATGTCTGCCTCGAGCCCGACCGCTGCCAGGACGTGACCGAAGCGGCCCGCAAGGCCCTTTCGGCGGTGTATCGCAGCGGCAGCCGCTTTGGCGCCGCCCATTTGGTGGACGTGCTGCTGGGGGCCAACAGCGAAAAAATCCGAACCCTGGGCCACCAGGACTTGAGCGTCTATGGCATCGGTAAGGAGTTGGACCGGGGCCAGTGGCGCAGTCTGTTTCGCCAGCTGGTAGCCACGGGCCTGCTGATCAGCGATCCCGCCAACCAGGGGGGCCTGCGCTTCGGCGAGCGCGAGCGGGTCACGCCCCTGCTGCGGGGCGAGGTGAGCCTGGAGCTGCGCCTGCCCCTGGCCAAGCGCGAACGGCGCCCGGGACCTGGCGATGGCAGCAGCGGCTCCTGGTCTGGCTCAGGCCGGAGGTTGGGCGCAAGCAGCGCCGCTGGCGATGGGGCCAGCGAGGCCGATCCCCAGCTGTTGCAAGCCCTCAAGGACTGGCGCCGCGAGCAGGCCCGCAGCCAGGGGGTCCCCCCCTATGTGGTGTTCCACGACCGGACCTTGATCGAGCTAGCCAGCCTGCGGCCCCTCGATCTGGCCGGCCTGGCGGGGGTGAGCGGCGTGGGCAAGGCGAAGCTGGCCAGCTACGGCGAGGCGGTGTTGGCCCTGCTGGCAGCGGGCCCCGCCTAGGACACCAAGACCCCAGCCAAACCTGGGGACGCTCAGTTGTATTCGCCAGGCAGGTCGTTTTTGCGCACCGTGACCCGGCCGACCCGCTTGCCGGAGAGGCGCAGCAACTCATCGCCGGAGAAGCTGTAGCCCAGGCCGGCGCCGATCTGGGCGACGTCATCGGCCGTGGCCGCCGCACTGATGGCCTGGCGCAGGGCCGGATCGTCCTGGACAACCGCCAGGAAGGCCTTGAGCTGGTCGAGGGCCATGGCAGGCGCACGGGGGGCGCCCCAGCATCGGACAGGGCAATCCAGGTACGGTCAGGCCATGGTTGCCTGAGCGCTCGTGTTGCCCCTGCGTCGTTTCCTGGGCCTGGTCCTGCTGCCCATGCTGCTGCTGCCCGTGCTACTGCTACTCGCCCCCGCCGGCGCCCGGGCCTCCCTCTTGCATCTGGAGGGTCCCCCGCCCGCCGACCTCGGCGTCCAGGCCGGCTGCCTGGCCCCCTGCCCCTCCCCGGCCCATTGCGCCCAGGCCAGTTGGAGTGAGCCCGATCCCAGCGCCGCCCTCGCCTCGATCAGCCATCTGCTCGGGGAGCAGGAAGGCCTCGCCATCGTGGAGCAAACCGCCAGCTACATCCACGCCACGGCCACCAGCCGCCTATTCGGCTTTGTGGATGATCTCGAGCTCTACGCCGACCAGGCCGGCGGCCGCCTCCAGGCCCGCTCGATCTCGCGCCTAGGCGACTCCGACCTGGGGGTGAATGGCCGCCGCCTCGACCAGATCGGGGCAGCCCTGGGCCATGGCTGAGCGCTCCAGCCCCGTAGCCGCTAGCCCCAAGGCCGCCAGCCCCCAGGCCGCCAGCCCAGGCGGGCCGGCCCCAGGCCTGGTGAGGATCCTGCACAGCGCCGACTGGTAGATCGGCAAGCCCTATACGTTTGTGGGCGATCCCCAGAAACGCTTCCGCCTGCAGGACGAACGGCTGCGGGCCCTCGGCCGCATCGAAGCGGCCGCCCGCCACCAGGGGGCCACAGCGGTGGTGGTGGCAGGCGACCTGTTCGATTCCACCACCGTGGCGATCAGCACCGCCCTGGAGGTGCTGGAAGCGATCGGCGCCATGGCCCTGCCGGTGCTGGTGATCCCCGGCAACCACGACCACGGCGCCCCCGGCGGCATCTGGGACAGCCCCGAGTGGCAACGGCACCGCAGCGAACGGGCCCCCAATCTGCAGCTGCTGCTCGAACGACAGCCCCTGGAGCTCGAAGAGCTGGTGGTGTTGCCCTGTCCGCTGCTGCGAAAGCACGATGCCAGTGATCCCACCGGCTGGATCCGGGGCCTCGATTGGGCGAGCCTGCCCGCCGGCAAACCCCGGCTGGTGATCGCCCACGGCGGCATCCAGGGCTTTTCCGGGCGGGACTACGGCGCCGAAGCGAGCTGGGGTTCCGGCCCAGATCCCGCCGGCCCGGGCGCCGTCAGCGGCCCGAGCCGGGCCCAGGAACCGGATGGGGCCATCAACCGCATCGACCTGGCCCAGCTGCCCCTGGGGGAACTCGATTACATCGCCCTGGGCGACTGGCACAACCTCAAGCAGGTTGGCCCTAAGGCCTGGTACTGCGGCACCCCCGAACCCGATCGCCACGACCAGGGCGAGGCCAACCAGCGCGGCCAGGTGCTGCGCGTGGACCTGGGCCGGGGCCAGGAGCCCCTGGTCCAGGTGCTGGCCACGGGCCGCCTCGGCTGGCACAACCTGGCCATGCACCTAGCCAGCGACGCCGACCTGGAGCAGCTGGAGGCCCGGATCCAGGCCTGCACCGGGGGCCGGGTTAGCCAGGACCTGCTGCGCCTGGAGCTGGGCGGCAGCCTCAGCCTGGCGGCCCACCGCCGCTACAGCGCCCTACTGGCCGACCTGGAGCACCAACTGCTCGACCTGAGGCTCAAGGGCGGCTGCGACCAGGCCCCCCAGGCCGGCGAACTGGCCGCCCTCACCGAGCGCCCCGCCGATCCCCTGATCGCCCGGGTGGCCCAGGAGCTCCAGGCCCGCCTGGCCCGCCAGGAGGGGATCGACGAGGCCGCCGCCGCCATCAGCCGCGCCGCCCTCTGCGAACTGTTCCGGCTCGCCTCCAGCCCCTGAGCGGGGCCCCCATCCAGGCCTACAAAAGCCATCCAGCCCCGCAACAGCCCCCCGCCCCATCCCGGCACCAGCGTCCCGGGCGACCCTTTCCCCCATGCGCCTGCTCTCCTGCCGCCTGCAGAACATCCGCGTCCATGGCGACCTGGCCCTGGACTTCGGCCCGGGCCTGACCCTGATCGGCGGTCCCAACGAGACCGGCAAAAGCACCCTGGTGGAGGCCCTGCACCGCTGCCTGTTCCTACGGGCCACGGCCACGGGCACGCCGGTGGAGGCCCTGCAGTCGCGCCTGCACCTGGGCCAACCCCAGGTGGAGCTGGCCTTTGCGGCCCGCGGCGAGAACTGGACCCTGGTCAAACGCTTCAGTGGCAGCTCCGGCAAGGTGTTGTTGCGCTCCGGCAGCGGCAGCCACTGGCAGGGACCCGAAGCCGAGGAGCAGCTGGCGGAGCTGTTGGGGGTGAGGGAAACCCTGGGCAGTCGCCAGGCGGGCAGCCTGCTGCGGGGCCGCTGGGCCCATCTATGGGTGATGCAGGGCCGCTCCGGCGACGACCTCCTTGCCCTAGGCGGAGCCCACTACGACCTGGACGCCCTGGTGGGCCAGCTGGAGCAGGGCGGCGGCAGCGCCATGCAATCGCCCCAGGACCAACAGCTCGCCAGTCGCCTCGACGCCCTGCTGGCGGAAACCTTCACCCCCGGCCGCGGCAACCTGCGTCGCCAGTCGCCCCTCTGGAGCGCCTGGCAGGCCCTGGAGGCGGCCGAGGCGGCCGTTCAGCTAGCCCAGGGCCAGCTGGCCGACTACGGCGCCGCTAGCGAGGAGTTGGGCCGCAGCGCCGCCAGCCTGCAGGAGCTGCAGCAGCTCCACCTACCCGGGCTGCGGCAGCGCCAGCAGCGCCTCCAGGCGGCGGCCAGCGAGCGGACCCGGCTGGAGGCGGCCCTGGCCCTAGCCCAACAGCAACTCGAACCCCTGCAATTGCGTCAGCAGGCCCTCGCCCGGGACCTGGCCGAATGGCGCCAGCTGGGGGCCCAGCTCAGCGGCCTGGGCCAGCAGGCCCTGAACCTAGAAACCAGCCGCGAGCGGGCCCAGGCCGAGCTGGCCCAGCTCGAGCAACAGCGGATCGAACAGGAGCAGCACCGCGCCAGCCTGGAGGTCCAGCGCCAGGCGATCACCGAACGGGGCCAATGGCTGCAGCGGCTGCTGGAGGAGGCCCGGCTGCAGGCGGACCTGGCCCGGCTTAACGCCCAGCGGGCCCAGCTGGAGCGCCAGGAGCAGGCCCGCGCCATACTGCAGGCCCAACTCGACGCCCTGGCGCCCATCGATGGGGCCGCCCTGGCAGCGCTCCAGGGCCTGGAGCAGGCCCGGCGCGATGCCGCCACCCGCCTCGGGGCCATGGCCGCCGGGGTGGAGCTGCTGCGCTCGGATTTGCCCGTAACGCTGGCGGGCCAGCCCCTGGAGCCGGGCACGGACCTGCGTCTCAGCGAAGCCAGCGAGCTGCAGGTGGGCAGCGGCGTGGTGCTGCGCATTAGCCCCGGCGGCGGCCAGGCCCTGGCCCAGGCCCAGCAGCAACGCCAACGGGGCGAATCGGCCCTGCTGGCAGCCCTTGGCAGTCTGGGAGTCGCCAGCCTGGGGGCCGCTGAAAGCCTGGCCCGCAAACGCCAAGCCCTGGAGCAGCAACTCGCAGCCCTGGGAAGCGTCCTGGGAAGCGACCTGGTAAGCGCCCGGGCGGGGGACCCATCGGGGTCCCAGGCGGCGGGGCAGCGACAGGCAATCGAGACCCGACTGGAGGAGCTCCAGGGCGAGCTGGCCCCCCTGGAGCCCCAGCGCCAGGCCCAGCTCCAGAGCGGCGAGTTGCCCGCCGATCATGGGGCCCTCGAACAGCTGCATCGCCAGCTGCAGCAGAGCTATGCCGCCACCAGCGGCCCCCTGCGCCAGGCCCAGGCCAGCCTCGTGGCGCTGGCCCAAGGGCTGGAGGCCGCCCGCCAGCGCCAGGCCGCCGGCAACGAAGCCCTGGCGAGCCTGAAGGGCGAGCGCAACCAGCAACGGGCCCGGGCCGAGGCGTTGGGCCAGCGCCACGGCAGCGAGCTCGCCCTGGCCGCAGCCCTGCAGCAGGTGGAGGCCCAGGTGGCCAGTGCCACGGGCCAGGTGGGCGCCCTAGGCCAGGAGCTCGCGGCCGTCAGCAGCAGCGATGGGGCCGGCCAGCTGGCCCAGCTCGGGGCCCAGATCCAGCAGGCCGAAGCTGAGGTGTTGCACCTGATTGCCAGCCAGGCCGCCGCCCGCCAACGCTGCCAAAGCCTGGGCGCCAGCGATCCCCACGGGGCCCTGGAGCAAGCCCAGGCCGCCCTGGAGCAGGCCCAGCGCCATCACAGCTCCCTCAAGCGCCTCAGCGATGGCCAATTGTTGTTGCGCGAACTCTTCAAGGCGGCCCAGGCCGACCTCTCCAGCCGCTACAGCGAACCGTTGGCCGGCGCGATCAACCGCTATCTCGAGCCCCTGCTGCCGGCGGGGGCCCGTTGCCAGTTGCGCTACGAAAGCGAATCGGGCTTCTCTGGCCTGCAACTGCAGCGGGGCCAGGAACGCTTCAGTTTCAGCGAACTCAGCGGCGGCATGCGAGAACAACTGGGCACCGCCCTGCGGCTCTCGATGGCCGATGTGCTCAAAGCCGGCCATGACGGCTGCCTGCCCTTGGTCTTTGATGACGCCTTCACCAATGCCGATCCCATGCGGCTGGCCCGGCTCCAGCAAATGTTGGCCCTGGCCGTGGCCCGGGGGCTCCAGGTGATCGTGCTCACCTGTGATCCCCAGGGCTACGCGGGCCTTGATGGCACCACGATCAATCCTCTGGTGAGCACTGCACCTTCCCAAGGACAATCGCCGGTGGGCTGAGCCAAGAAATCTGAGCAGTGCAAAAGTCTAAGAAAAAAGATGAAGGTCAAGTCAAACCGCCAGTGCAAGTGGTGCAGCAGCAACCCCAAACCCTACTCAATGCAGCGATTTAGAAAAAAGTTGAGCAAAGACAACTGAATTGCAAATTTTTTAAAACGCGTACGGATCTCATGAAAAGCCCAAAGAAAGTGATGAAGCCCAAAGATCGCCAACCATATACTGTAAATATGTCGTATAACCTGGGGATCGCAGAGCAGCAGCAAATTAACAAAAACGACGCACTCAGCAAAAAGCAGCCATCGGGACAAAAAATTGATTGTACGAGGTAAGCCAAAAATCCAGACTCTTGGCATCAATCAAGGGAGCCCAGAGGGTTAACATAGTCGCAGATCAATGCTTCACCATAAGAACAAGCAAGGGCTTATCAATCCTTTGAAAAAACAGTTTCTCGACATTGCCACTAAATGATGGAGCTTCGCACAAATCGCTTTGGAGTTTACTCAAACCTGCAAACAGAGGCAGGCCTGACCTGATCAGCATAAGCGGTGAATCATAATTTCTTGAGGTTATCCCAAAAAGGCAACACTTGCTGAGTGAAGATGGCAATCACGGGGCGCTGGCGTAAAACCACATTAGCATTAATTGACATACCTGAACGAAGCTTGAGATTCTGACCCTTATAGAGTAGAGAACTACGTTCGAGGGCAACCGTGACAGGGAAGCGGAAGTAGTTATAGGTTTGATCTGGCGCTAGCACATCAGAGCCAATCGACTGGACGCGACCTTTGAGTTCGCCAAATTCATTGTATGGATAGGAGTCGACCCTTACTTGGGTTAACTGGCCGGTACGAATAAAACCCACATCCTTATTGGCGACAAAAATTCGTGCCACCAAATGGTCGGTGGGAACAATCTTCAACATGGGTACCTCGGTTTGCACGACATAGCCAGGTGAAGTCGGCTTAAGGTCAAAAACCATGCCATTCACTGGAGACTTAATTTTTTGGTATTTTAAGGTCAACTCCGTTTCTGCTATCTGGCTAGAGATTTCGGCTAGTTGTTTCTCACTTTCCTCAACCTTGGTGGAAAAATCGATCTTGGTCATGGCTTCCGTATTGGCTAGCTTAAAACGACTTTGGCCAAGGGCCTGCCGGCGACCAGCCGCATTTGCCTCCAGGCTGCGCACCTCACCTCGAAGGAGCAGAAGTTCCTGTAATTCCTTGAGATATTGGGAACGGGCCATGGCCCCTTGCGCTGCCAAAGGGGTGATATCACGAAGGATTTGTTCGCGGATTTTGAGAGCAGCTCGTTTAGCCCTAAGTTGGGTATTGGCCTCATCGAGATGGGAACTAGACTGGGCTACTTCGCTCTGGGCCGCGGCAACTCTTGAGGCATATTCCGAATTGAGGGCTGTGAGCTTACCAATCTGGTTTGTCGATAGGAGGCGACGATTCACAGCACCACCCAGCTGACCACGGCTGAGTTGCAAGTCGGCCAAGAGACGTTCCCGCACCATTTTTAAAGCCGAAAGCTTGGAACTTGCTGCGGTGGTATCCATTTCCAACAAAACCTGGCCGGCTTGAACATATTGGCCATCTTGAACAAGAATTTTGAGCACCACACCACCAAGGGGTGCCTTGATGTCTTTGGTTGTGCCCTTGGGCTCTAATTTACCAATGGCTTGAACCGTCTCATCAATTCTGGCAAAACTTGACCAAACAATACCAAAACCAGCAACACCTACCAAAGTCCAGATAATCCAGGAGCTCCAGCGGCGACTTGGCTCGAGTGCCGTCCAATGCTTCTGGCCGTTGGCCTCAGTAATTTTACGAACCACACGGTGGCCGATTGCCTGAAAAGCTGGAAGCGCGCGATGCTGGAGCCAACGGTTGATTCGCATTGAGTAACCTCTAATCATCGCCGTAGATACCGGGACTGGCTGAATGTTGTGCGAGCTGTGGTGGAAATTAAACCTGAACCAATGGGCCAACCGTGACAAGCTAACGCCGCATTAAAGTATTTTGGTGGTTTGGATAATTGAGCAAGCAAAAGACTTTGGGGCATCATAGTAGTAATAAAAATTCCGGTCCGTTCGAGGCAGCCGTCGGCCGTCCTTGGTTGTTCAATGTGAATTGATAATACTCCGAGGTGTTGAAGCGCAAGGGGCTGGTGGGCAACCAGCGCCAAGGCAGATTGAGATGCGAAGGCAGTTTTAGATACCAAATCAGCCTGACTATGCAAAAGAATGTGAGGGGGGTCATGGGACAAGAAGGTAACGCAAAAAGAAGTATGTCTACACGCAATTGAGCTATCTGCGGTGAGCACAGGATCAAGGCGTTGCTGGGGATTCAGCCGAAAGAAAACATTGGAAGGATCCGAAACAAACTCCTGGACGGTATGGTTGGGATTGAAAAGCAGGGTTTGGACTCCCATGGTTAGGCGGCGGCACCAGCCTCCTGCTGTCTAAACAGGGCGTAGTAACGACCCCGTAGCGCCATGAGCTCTTCATGGCTGCCCTGTTCCTCCAATTGGCCCTGGTGCATTAATAGGATACGATCGGCGTGTTTGATCGAATTAAGCCGATGGGTAATGAATAGCACGGTGCGACCGCGGAAATGTTCCATCAAATTGAGAGACACTCGCCGTTCGGTTTCGTAGTCAAGGGCGGAAGTGGCCTCATCCATGATCAACAGGCTAGGGTTTTGCAGCACGGTGCGGGCAATGGCCACGCGCTGACGCTGGCCGCCTGAGAGGCCACCGCCCCGTTCTCCTACCGGAGAGCTATAGCCGGAGGGCAATTCCATGATGAAATCATGGGCAGCTGCCACCTTGGCAGCGGCGATGATATCTTCACTGGTGGCATCGGGATTGGTGAGGGCGATGTTATCTTGCACTGATCCTTCAAATAGCAGGGAATCCTGCGGAACGGTGCCGATTTGCCTGCGCAGCGAATACAACTCTACTTTGGCGATGTCGTATTGGTCAATTAGAATGCGACCGGCTAAGGGGGAATAGAGGCGGGGTAGGAGCTTAGTTAGGGTGGATTTACCGGAGCCGGATTGGCCCACGATGGCCACAAATTCACCAGCTGGAATCTCCAGACTCACCTGGGAAAGTTGCAGGGGTCCCTCTTTGCCAAAGCGAAAGGAGACATTGTCGTAGGTGATGGTGCCCTGAATGGCAGGCAGGGGGATATTGACGCGATCGGCATCGGTTGATTCCTGGGGGGTATCAATGATGTCGGCAAGACGCTCTAAGGAGAGGGCGGTTTGCTGGAAGGTTTGATACAGGTTAGAAAGGCGTAGCAGCGGGCCGGTCACATAGCCGGCGATGATGCGAAAGGCAATCAACTGGCCGAGGGTGAGCTGGCCCTCTAGCACCAAATAGGCACCAACGCAAAGTACTCCGAGGCTGGAAAATTGGTTGAGAAACTGGGTGAGGCCATTGGCAGCGGTGGAGGTAACGGCATTACGAAACCCTTCGGCCACAAAGCTGGAATAGCGTTCTTTCCAGCGCCAGCGCGCCTTCAGTTCAAAGTGCTGAGCTTTAACGGTTTGGATGCCGCTGAGCACCTCCACCAGGTGGTTTTGGGTTTTAGCATTGAGTTCCGCTTTGGTCCGCAACTGATTGCGAATCACAGGTGAGACACTCAGGGTGATCAGTCCCAGCACGGGAGCCACCAGCAAGGCTACGATTGTGAGTACCCAGCTGTAGATCAGCATCACGATGATATAGATCACGGAAAATACCGAATCTAAGACCACCGTGAGAGCGGTGCCGGTAAGGAAGGAGCGGATATTTTCAAGTTCGCCAAGGCGGCTGGAGAGTTCGCCTACGGGGCGGCGATCGAAATAGTCAAGGGGTAGGCGCAGCAGGTGATCGATAACCTGCTCGCCAAGGGATAGGTCGATGCGATTAGTGGTCTCAATGAACAGATTGGTGCGTACGGCGGTAAGAATATTTTCAAAGATCGAAAAACTCACCAGCAATGTAGCTAGCACCGGCAGGGTGCTCATGCCATTTTGGCCGATTACCTTATCGACTATTTGCTGAATAATTAGCGGGTTCATTAGCTGAAACACCTGCACAAAAAGCGAGGCAACAAGCACTTCAATTAGGGGCCGCTTGTTTTTCTTGATTGCTGGTACAAACCAGCCCAGCCCAAATTTCTTTGTGGGGGTGCGTTCCGTGAGCTGCAACAGCAGCACCGGCAGGTTGCCGTCTTCAGCGGCTAGGGCCGTGAGCGCTTGATCATCAAGCCATTCGAGCTGGCTGCGGGGTCGACCCAGCACCAGACCGCCAGCGTGGGTGGCAAAGGCGATGCAGAGTTCGCCATCGCCCAGGTGAACTAGCGATGGGGTTTGCAGCCGCCCGAGTAAGGGAATCGGCACGCCGGCCAACTGGGTTTGCAGGCCCATCGATTCGGCCACGGCGGCGCAGAGTTGCAGGGGCACCGAGCCATCGCCGCGGCTGGCCTGCTCCTCCAGGATGCGCTGCAGGACATCGGTCTTAATCGGCAGGTTGAGCTGCCTGGCGAGCATGCGAAAGCAGGCCAAAGCCTCGGGCACGGGGCCAGGGGCAGAAGAATAAAAGCGATAGGGCTTAGTGGGATCCTGGCCAGCGGGATCGTCCTCTAGGAGCCGGGGGCCGGGGGGGGGCGGGGCCGAAGCTGGGGCGACTAAAGGCTCCGCAGCAGGAGCTGTCACCGAGTGGCTGGCGGGGCCATGGCCCCAGATCGCTTCGGGTAGCCCGATCAGGCGGAGAGGCCGCTGGCTAGCAGCCTGCAGATGGGGCAACTGCTCAGCGGTGATAGGCGTGCCTACGGGGAGGCGGGGGTCTGCAGAGGAGAGCAACCAGCGGTGCTGGGGATCAAGCGGTGCCTGGGACGGACTGCCGGGCTGCAGGTTGCAGACCTGGGCAACTGCCGCCAGGCGTTTGAAGAAGGGGCGTATTTCCTTGGCAGTGGGCGGCAGGAGCAGGCCACTGCCAGGGGAGCAGAGCAGGGGCCAGAGCTCGGCGGGGCTCACCTGCTGCTGGTAGTGGAGGACTAGGGCCGGGTACTGCCGCAGGATATCCAGCCAATCCGCCAAGGGGATGGCCAGTACCTCGATAGAAGAGGCCGCGGTAAGGAATTCCAGGGGTCTGGCCGCCTGAATCGAGGCCCAGCCGGCTAGATAGGGTGGGTCGTGAAGGGCAAGGGTGAGTGAGCGCCCAGGTTGGCTCGGGTGGTCCACCAACTGGCGCAACTGGCCGGATTGGAGCAGAAAGAGGCTGGTTGGTAGTTGATCAGGGATCAACAGCGGCTCTCCCATGCCCCTGGTTTGGCGCCTAAAGCTTGAGGACATGGCCTCAAGCTGCTCAAGGGAGCATTGACTAAAGCCGAACCACTGTCTTAGGGCAGAACTGATGGGCTGATCGGGTGTGGTGACATCAACCACGGGCAAACAGTGATCTGAAGAAACGGGGCTTAGTGATGGCGGCTTGAGGAGGGGTTGGCACTGGCTCTAGGGCATCGCCGGGTGGTAGCTCGATCAATGGTTCAGGAGAGTCGCTTGAATCCGAGGTAGAGGGGTTCCCCCCTGGGGGCTGGAGCTGAACCAGGGCGGCCGTTACCTGTTCACGCATCCAATACTCATAGAGTTCGTTGAGCAGGCGCTGCTGCATAGCTTGATCGAGCTGAGCGGGTAGGTGGCGCTCGTGGCGCAATAATACCCACCAACCTTCGGCTTCAAAGGGGGGCCAGAGCTGGCCGGGGGTGCTGATGCGCAGGCGTTCGGCCAGCTCGGGGTTGATGCGACCGAGCTCCATTGGACCAATAAGGCCGTTGAACTGTTGCTCAATTCCTTCCGAGTAGGTGGAGGCGAGGTCGGAAAAGGTAGCCTCTTCCTCCTGCAGACGCAGGTGCAACTCAACCGATTTAGCTCGTTCACGCACCCTTAATAGCGAGTAGGTGACGCGATCTAGTGATGACTTACGTTCAAGGAATACTGGATCTACTTTCGGTCCGAATGTGGCTTGCTTGAATTGCTCAAGTTGTAAGGCGCTATAAAGCCGTTGGCTCATTTGGAACTCACTAATGCCCTGGCTCTCCAGCCAAGCCGCAAGACTCGCCTGATCGGTGATACGCTCCCGAGCAATGAAACCCTTCTGAAAGCTAATTTGCTCCTGGCTGGTGGGATTGAAGGTACTGCCCTGGCTGCGTTCGATATGGCGACGCAGAAGCAGGGGGAGTAGGTCTAGCTCTGCAAGCAGAGCCGGAAGATCCTCCAGGGCGATAGAAGTGCCTGCAAGATTAAGACAAGGGATACTCATAATTAGAAAAAAAACGGAGCCCGAAGGCTCCGCCAAGAACTGCTAGACGAACATCAAGCGATGGGAGATCAGGCTAAGGCAGTCGGCTTGGATTGGGTAAAGGCGGAAAGGTGGTTACCAAGGTCACCAGAGCTAACATTAAAGATTTCAGCCAAAGGTGTAATACTAACATTAGCAATTGTTGATTGAGAGGCCGTAACAGAGCCGTTAGTTGAGTAGAAACCGCTATAAACATAAGCAGAAGTTTTGGACACGTCTTGAGTTGAAGCACCGTAGGAGACATAGACAAAGTCCGTGGCACCTGCCTTGCCAACGGTAGAGGCAGAAGGTGAGGAGACGCCTCCCAAACTTAAAACCTTAGCGATTTGCGTAGAAATATAGGTAGCACTATGCGCCTGGGCAGAACTCATGCCATTGGAGAAAACAAGATCCTCGAGGACTTTGCCGTCAGTGAGACGATAAGCGGTAGCTTGGGATAAACTGTTGAGATCACTAGTGGTAGATCGTATCAAGTTAGCATCACCATAAAAGATACCAAACTTATCTTCACTGCCTAGCAGGTTGAAACCTGTAATTGTATTGAAATCGAATGTTGCTGGAGTACCATTAACAACTGAACCGTTGGCATTGAATCTGGTGTAAGTAGAAGAGTTGCCTACATTGAAAATCAATACATCTGCTTTACCATCGGCGCCACCAAAATCAGCGGTAACCACATGGGAATCTGTAAGCGAGGTAGAGAGCTGAACAAGGTTAACACCGCTGTCCCCAGCAATTGTGACGGAAGCAATACTGCCAAGGGTATCGATTTTTGTGTTGGTAAAGTTGAGAATACTACCAGCTGCCAATGGACTATCAAGAGCCTGAATTGAGGTTGCACCTTTGAGTACTGCTGCACCTCCAACTTGCGTGTTTGACGCAGTATTCAGGTTGGCATGGGTGTCTGCCAGGTTGTATGCAAGGGTGCCGACTGTATTATTATCGATTGTAAACAGCTGGGCCACGGTTGCAGCGCCTTGGTTGATGGCCACATTGACTTGGCCTTGCCTAAGCAGGCCACTTCCTGTTAAGGCTTGGCTAATCGCGGCAGCGCTGCCAGTCAATTCGGTAATGGATTGGGCATTAACAGTATCTGTAGTGGCTGCGTTCACATCATTGAGATCCGCGGCATTGACAGATGAATCGTCAATGTGGATGCGGTAGGCGTTGCCTGTACCTGTAAGTGTCTTAAGAGTGGCGATGTCGTTGTCACTGATGGTTGCCGTGATTAGGGCATTGCCGTTGGCCGCATCAATAGTATTGGCTTGTACCACAGTGGCATCACCACTATTGACTGTGGCAGCGACATTTGCTTGCCTATTGATGCCAGTTGCTTGTAGGGACGTGATGATGTCAGATGAAGAGCCAGTGAAAGTGTCTATTTCACGAGCATCGATCCGTGCCGTTGTGATCGTATCAATGGCGTTGAGGTCGGCAGCATCAACAGATTGATCGGAAACCGTTATTGCATAGGCGTTGCCGGTACCAGTAAGGGTCGCGATAGTTTCGATGTCATGGTCACTAATCGTGGCCGTAATAATGCCGGCACCGTTGTTAGCATCGATGATGTTGGCATCGGCAACGGAAGCGGTGCCATGGAGGGAGACATTTACATTGGTCGCCGTAGCGATTAAATCTGTCTCGAAGACATCCTTAATGTCTGTAGTGGTGCCAATCACGGTCGTAATCGAAGTTGCACCTATGACCAAGGCATCTTGGGCGGCCTGTGCCGAATCAGCGAGGTTACGCAGGGAGACAGCATCTGTTTCCGCCGCGATGGACTGAGCCGTATCAACGATTTCGCTCAAGAAGTCAACATCTGTTTCAGACGCAATGTCCTGAGCGTTATCAGCGAGAGAGCGCAGTTCGTCCGCATCGCTGGCAGCAGCGAGCTCAGCTGTATTAGCGAGGGCGCGCAGGGCGACCGCATCTGTTTCAGCCGCAATCTCCTGAGCGCTATCAGCGAGGGCGCGCAGGTCACCCGCATCTGTTTCAGCCGCAATGTCCTGAGCGCTATCAGCGAGGGAGCGGAGCTCGTCCGCATCGCTGGATGCAGCTACCAGAGCAGTAATCGCAGCGTTGCGCAAGGCAAACGCATTGCTGTCAGCATCCTCAGCCGCGGTAGCTGCTGCATTGGCATCGGAGGCCGCGGCATCGGCTAGCTCAGCAGCGGTAGCTGCTGCATTGGCATCGGAGGCCGCGACATCGGCTAGCTCAGCAGCGGTAGCTGCTGCATTGGCATCGGAGGCCGCGGCATCGGCTAGCTCAGCAGCGGTAGCTGCTGCATTGGCATCGGAGGCCGCGGCATCGGCTAGCTCAGCAGCGGTAGCTGCTGCATTGGCATC
>Ga0164294_10003162_pt1 | contig 14672 bp, 11 predicted proteins | sample GEODES005metaG_FD_111479 | JGI IMG/M metagenome (GOLD analysis project Ga0164294, IMG submission 111479) | Oligotrophic lake water microbial communities from Sparkling Lake, Wisconsin, USA - GEODES005 metaG | ecosystem: Environmental > Aquatic > Freshwater > Lake | place: USA: Sparkling Lake...
CTGATGGAACACTGAGCCGCCGCCGATGAAGACGTTGTTGCCCACGTGCACATGACCCGCGAGCAGCGCCGCATTGGCGATGACGTTCTTGTTCCCGATCTGCACATCGTGCGCGAAGTGCGCGGTGGCCATGATGAAGTTGCCCTCGCCCACACGTGTGGCGCTGCCCGTCTTTGACCCGCGATGAATCGTGACCTGCTCGCGGATGACGTTGTTTTCCCCAATGACCGTGAAGCTCTCGGTCTCGGGCTTGAAGGACAAATCCTGCGGGTCGGCCCCAATGATCGCGGCCCGTCCAATGACCGTGCCCGCGCCAATTGTTGCATCCCCCAGCACCTGCGCATGAGCCTCGACTTTGACATTCGCCCGGAGCTTCACCGGGCCTTCAATGATAGCATAGGGGCCAATGCTGGCGGTGGGGTCGATTTCGGCGCGGCTATCGATGATGGCGGTGGGATGGATCATGATTACTGGATAAGTCCCGCCGTGCGGAAGCTGAAGAACGGCTGGGGGCGGTCGGGTGAGGGATGGCCGATGATGACGTGATCGACGAGATGCAAGCTGAGCAGGTCGGCCCCGTCTTTCAGTCGGCGGGTGAAACGTCGGTCCGCATCGCTGGGATTGGGATCGCCGGAGGGGTGATTGTGCACCACGACAAAGCCATACGCGGAGTGCAGCAGCGCGTGCTGGAAGACATCGCGCGCCACGGCCACGGTCTCGGCGATGCCACCGCGATACAAGCGCTCGTGATGCGTCAGGCAGAGCTTGGTATTCAGCAGCAGCACGTGTAATTCCTCGCGCTGCATGGCTTGCATTTCGAGGCCCAGGTAGTCGAAGATTTGATGAGCCTCACACATCGGCAAATCCTTGGCGGCTTCCCGCGCGGCGCGTTGGCCCAGCTCAAACGCGGCGGCCATCACCGCCGCTTTCGCGGGGCCGAGGCCTTTTTGTTTCGACAGCTCCTTGGCGGAGCGGCGGGAGAGCTGACGCAGTCCATTAAAGCTGGAGAGCAAGCGCTGGCCGATCTGCACTGCATTCTCTCCCTTCATACCCGTGTTGATGAAGATGCCGAGCAATTCAGCGTCGGATAGCGCTGCCGCCCCCTGACGCAGGAGCCGCTCACGCGGACGGTCTTCTTCGGGGATGTCGTGGATGCGCTGGCCCATGCGAGGGCGCAGTTCAAACCACGGCGCGGCACTTGTCGAGCAGCTTGTCGAGATACGCGGTGATCTCGATCAGCGCTGTTTTCTCCTGGGTGCCGGGCAGGCAGATCAGGTCGTTGCGCGCGTCGTTGATCATGTTCTTGGCGAAGTCGATCGCCCGCTCCACTGCGCCTTCGTAGTCGGCGATGCCTGCGAGGATGGTCGTGTCCATCGGCTCACCATTGAGCAGCATCTTGTTCAGCTTGGTCTTCTGAACGTCCGTCGCCTTCTCCAACAAATACAGGACTGGCAGCGTCAGCTTGCCCTTGGCCAAGTCGGTGCGCAGCGTCTTGCCAGCGGTGGCCTCGTCGCCTACGAGGTCGAGGCAATCGTCGTAGATTTGATAGGCCGTGCCCAGGCGTAGACCATAATTTCTGAGCGCTTCCTGAACTTGTGGCGTGCTGTGATTCAGCACAGCTCCGAGATGCGTTGCGGCCGCAAACAGGGCCGCCGTTTTCATCTCGATGATCTTGAGGTAATCCGGCACCGATAGATTCAAATCATGCCGCCGCTGCGTCTGCAGAATCTCACCCGCGCACACATCGCGCGTGGCACGGGCAATGGCCCGCGAGATACTGGCGTCGTCATATTCGCTGGCCAGCTCCAGCGCATGGGCAAAGAGCACGTCGCCGAGCAGCACGCTCAGCGAGTTGCCCCACTTGGCCGCTGCGGTGGGCATGTTGCGGCGCAGTTCAGCGCCGTCCATAATGTCATCATGCACCAGCGAGGCGATATGCACGAGTTCCAGGATCACCCCGAGCTTGCGATGATCCTCGGTCACAGCACCCGTGGCACCACCAACCAGCAAGGCCAGGGCAGGACGGATACGCTTGCCTGACGACTTCAGCACATAGCTGATGTAACCCTCAATGCCTGGCTCGAATGCCCGGGCTTGATCCTTGATGGCCTGCTCGATCCCGATCAGCTCGGAGCGCACCAGCTCGAAGGGAAAAACGAGCGCTGGAGCGGGGCTGTCAGGGGTGGCATTCATGATGAGAGACGCGACTTTGTGAAACTTTTCACAATCTTCCTTCAAGTCAAACGCTCGAACGGGTTTCGGGGAGGCGTCCAAGGCAAGAATTTGCAGGAATCCGTGTTGACTTGATTGTAATAAATATAAAATTATCCAACCCGAACCATCTGGTTAGTTGAATTACCATCAAGATTTCTGAACTTCCGATATCCTGAGCTGTCTAAGCCGAACTTCATTTCCCGCCCGCCGTCCTCCTCTGCAAGCTATGAACCCGAATGTCATCCAGTTTGCCTGCCAGCACTGCCAGTCCTGGCTGACGGTGCCCGTGCAGATGGCAGGCGTGTCTGGACCTTGCCCGAAATGCGGCGGGCACATCACTTCGCCATCGGCGTCTCCCGTGCCTGAACCCCGGCCGCCCACGGCGAATGCCCCCCAGTGGGGAGCGCCGCCAGCGGCACCCGTCCAGCCCCTGCCCAGCCTTCCAGCACTTTCCGGCGGGTCGGTCAATCCACAAGCCCAGGCCTGGGCCAGCCTGCCGACACGCCCGCCAACCGGGCCTCTGCCAAATCCGGTGGTTGATTCTGCGGGCAGCGCCTTTTTTCCAAATCCGCCTGCGCTGCCCAGTGGCGGCATGCCTTCGGTCGCGATGCAGCCATCGCTGCTGCGGCCGCAGCCTGGAGGTTTCCCACAGGGACCGGCGGCCGCGCCCCCGGAGGCCCCGGGCAATCCGATCGCGCATGCGATGGCACAAATGCCTGCCTCCACCGGGATCGACCCCTCGCGTCCGGTGTCGCGACCGATCACGGTGGGCGGATCTCGCCTGTCCTTGCTAGCGCGCCAGTTGGGCACTGCTGCCGATGGCACCCAACATTTCCCGCCAGCCCCCCAGCCACTGACATCGCCACAGCCGCCCCGCGCGGACCGGCACCCCACCACCTCAATGCCGAGGCCGCAGCCGCAGGCGGGCAATACCCCGTCAATGGCAGATTCGCAGATGCGTCGCGGCTTGAACGTGACCACCCGGAAAGCCTCCTCTGGCTTCGCCAAGGTCGCGGCCGCGCTGGTGCTCCTGGGCACGCTCGGGGCCACCGGCTGGCATTTTCGTGGGCCTCTGCAGGAACAGGCAGCCAAGTATGGTGTCGATCTGTCTTCGGTGACCGCAGGGCTGCCAAATCCCACGGACAGCTCGGCCGCCGGACCCATTCCAGGCGTGGATGAAATGGCTGCACCCGCCAAGCCCAGCGAGCCTGCTCAAGCGATCGCGAAAGCGCCGCCAGCGCCCGTGCCCGCCCCGCCTCCTTCGCCTTCAGAGACCGCGCTAACCCAGCGCAACCTGCCCCTGCCACCTGCGCTTGAAGAGCCAGCGCCTCCCAAGGCCGTGCTGGTTGAGGATGCGCCGCCGGCCATGACCCGCCGGGCCGTGCCGATCAATGAATCACCGACGGAAACCCCGCCTGCGGCAGACCCGGTGAAGCCAGACGCCGCCATGGCAGCCAAAACGGAGCCCGCCCCGCTGGTCGAGGTCGGTCGCGCCAAGAATGACCCCAAGCTGGCCCCAGAGTCGCTCCGCGCCAGCGTGGTCGTGGGCCTGGACCGCCCGATCATCAAGAATGTGCCGCCGGAGTGTGAATCCGCCGCCGAGGCGCTCAAGAAATTCCTGGCGGCCAACAACTGGCGCGAGCGCCTTGCCTTCATACAGCTGCCCAGCGGCATGGAACGCAAAGTGCAGCAATACTACGCGGGCAATGCGGACGGTCCGGTGGAGGTGGACGAGATCGAATACTACCACCACAACGAGAACCCGCAGGTGGGCAAGGGCATGCATGTGGTCTTCGTCCTGCGCAGCCGCGCCTGGCAGTTCCCCATGGGCGTGCCAGTCATGGTCGAGGTGCATAACAATGAGGCCCGGGTGGACTGGCTAACCTTTGTGGAGTTCAAGGATGACTTGCTCAACCGCTTCTTGACCACCTACATGGAAGGACCGGTGCGCTTCCATGTGGGCATCCGCCGCACGCACTACTTTGAAGACGACGTGCCTGACAAGGAGACCATGAACGCGTTTGAGGTCGCCCCGCCCATGGGCAACTGCCGTGGCTATGTTTTTGTCCCCAAGGAGACGCCGCTCGCGCGCAGCCTGGCTGGCACCCTATCCTGGGACAAGGACCTGTCCCTCGGCGTGGTCGAGCTTCAGTGGCGGCGTGTGGGCGGGCAGAAATGGATTGAGATGACCGCGCTGCCGCAGCTTAACTGGTATAGCGACGATGGCTCTGCCGCCGCGAAGGACCCAACCGCTGCCGCGCCGCCCAAGACCGCGTCAACAGGCGCTCGGTGAGTGCCAACGGTCCAGCTTTTACTGGACCAGAATGACCTCCACCTTCCGCATGGCGGAGGCGCTTTCGCCCGCTGTTGCCTCACCCGCTGGAAAGTCTCCCATCGGCTGCAAAATGACACGCGAACCATCGATGCTGGCGCGTCGGAAGACATCCTGCACGGCCATGGCGCGCGCTCGGGAGAGGCCCAGATTGTATTCGGAGTTGCCTGACTTGTCGGCGAAACCACGCAGTTCCACCTTCAGCGCGGGGTTGGACTTCAAAGCATCGAGCGCAGGGCTGAGCTTCTCAGCTTCGACGGGGCTAATGATGGAGGAATCCCGGCCGAAGAGAATCGTCAGGCTGCCCGGCAGAGGTCCTCCCACCGAAGGGCCCGCGCTGGGTTGCGCTGCCTCCGGGGCCGCAGCGACGGGAGCCGCAGGCTTGTCGCGCAACTGGGCCAGCATTTGCGCTGTTTCTTTCTGCGTCTGTTGGATCATCCGCAGGCTTTCCAGCATGGCGGCCTGAGCTTGGACAGCGGCGGGATCGGGCTTCGGAGCGGCGACAACGACGGGAGCTGTTGGAGCCGGTGCAGGCGCAGGAGCCACCTTCATCGCGGCCTCACGCTTGCGCGCGGCTTCCACATTGGCCGCCAGCGTTTCATATTTCTCTGGGGCGATGCCAGACTTCAACAGCTCCAGCAAGGCGGCCGCCTTGGCATAGTCGCCCGCTGCCATCGCTTCCACAAAGGGCGTCAGATCAGCCGCCGTCGGAGCCGTCACCACTGGGGCCGCTTCCGCCACGGGTTCCATCTTTGCGACGGGAGCCGTGGCATCCACAACCGGGGAAACGGGCTCTGGCGTGATCTCAGGGGGCGGCGGGGCTGGCTCAAAGACCGGAGCAGGTAGGGGCGTGTGACTGGCCAACTGGTCGGCCATTCGGTTGGCCAGCGGGGAGAAGCCCTCAGTGTTCTGCACCACCTTCGGCAGGTAGTAGGCGAGGGCGACGAGAGCGATCAGGAGGAACAGATACCACAAACGACGAATCAGCATGGCAGGGGAGATGGCGGGTTGGGAGGGAGGGTGAAACGAAAGTCCGCAGATTAACGGTCCGACGTCTTGAAGTCAGGATACGCATTCGTGGCGTGCTCGGAGAAATCGAGACCCATCTCCTGCTCTTCGTCGGTAGCGCGCAGGCCGATGGTCACATCGATCACGCGGAACACGATGTAAGCGACGACGAACGAGCCGGCGATGATGATGATCGAGCCAAAGGTTTGCACGCCGAGGCGTGACAGCAGGAATCCTTCCTCATGGAAGATCGCCACCGCAATCGTGCCAAACAAGCCGCAGACCAAGTGCACGGGCACCGCGCCCACAGGATCATCCAGCTTCCAGCGCTCAATCAAGACCGTGGCCACGGAGCAAAGCGCTCCACCAATCGCTCCGACAAACAGCGCGGCAAAGGGCGTGAAAATATCAGATCCCGCCGTCACCGACACGCATCCTGCGAGCAAACCGTTCATCGTGGAGGCCGCGTCGGGCGCACCTCGCAGCCACCAGATGAGCAGCAGACCGAAGAAGCCACCCGCCGAGCCAGCCACACACGTGTTCACGGCGATGCGTCCGATCTCCGCCTCCCCCGTCAGGGTCGAGCCAGCATTGAAAGCAAACCAAGCCATGAAAAGCACAAATGTGCCGAGGAACACCAGCGGGATATTGTGGCCGGGCATGGTTCGCGGCGTGCCATCGGCAGCAAAGCGACCCAGTCGCGGTCCCACCACCATGATGCCCGCGAGCGCTGAAGCGCCGCCAATGCCATGGACCACTGACGAGCCTGCGAAGTCATGGAAGCCAAGAGCCTCCAGCCAGCCCGTGCCACCACCGAAATTCGGCTCAAAACCGCTGCTCAAGCTGCCCCAGGCCCAGTGGCCGAAAACCGGATACACCAGCCCGGAAAACAGCGCGGTGTAAACCATGTAGCCCATGAACTTGGTGCGCTCCGCCATTGCGCCCGAGGCGATGGTGCACGCAGCCCCGGCGAACACCACCTGGAAGAACCAGAAGGTCCACAGCGGGCTGTTGGCCGGAAAGTTCGACAGCCAGAAGCTGTGACCACCGATGAACCCGCCCGATGACGGACCATACATGAGCGTGAATCCAAACAGCAGGTAACAGATGGAAGCACTGCAGAAGTCCAACAAGCCCTTCATGGCGCAGTTGATGGAGTTCTTGGCCCGGACAGACCCCATTTCCAGCAAGGCGAACCCAGCCTGCATGAAGAAGACCATGATGCCTGCCATCAGCGTCCACACGTGGTCGATATTTTTCTGCATGGCCGGCCGCTGGTGCTTCACATCCACCACAGGCTGCTCGTAGGACTTGAGCTTGGTTTCCAGCTCGCTGATCTTGTTCTGCAAATACTGCGGATCACTCGGCTTGGCCGTCGTCTGCGCCTCAATCTTCTTCTGCATTTCCAGCAGCTCTTTTTGCTGCCGCAGTTGCAGAGCCTTCAGCTCGGTCTCCAAACCACTGCCCGCTTGCGCGGAAGTGGGCGAGGGCATGAGCAGGGCGCTAAGAGCGCAGGTGGCAACGGCCAGGGTGAGGAACCTGCGCAGGTTCCAAAGGCGGCGGGCAAGGTGAGTGGTCATGTGGGAGGGAGGGACGTTGAGGAGCGGGAGATGATGGGGAGATGATGGGCAAGCCAGGGGGCTGGTCAGCGAATCGTAGCCACCATGGCCGCGACTTCTTTTTCCAGGCTGGCACGAATCGGGCGGCTTGGGACTTTTTGGGTCAGTTCTTGGCCAATCTCGGCCACGGTGGCCGCATCCGCCGGGCGGGTGGTGTCGATGCCTTTGCGTTGGATGGCGGTGGCGATCAACTTGGCTGCCTGAGCTTGAGAAAGCACTTTGGCGATGATGTTTTCCAGGGCTTGGGAGGCTTCGGTCCAGGTCATGTGGGAGGAGGGGATGGCAAGGGATTCCGTGGTGAGGGTGACGAGCGCCAGTGACTGCGGCGGCACCGACGGCCCGGCTGTTCGCAGAGCCCGGGTAATCAGGTTGCGCTCATCCAGCGACCCTTTCAAATGGGCGGTGGACACCACTTTGCGCGCACTGATTTCGATGTCCACCAGCGGGGCATCCATGGGCATCAGCACCGCCAGCATCGCCCGGCGGGCGAAGATCACCATCAACTGCTGGGTCTTGAAGCGGAAGTAAAACAGCTTGGGCGGCAGCCCCCCGGCCTCGTAATGAGCGGCCATGATGTGTAGGGTCTGGATCAGCCGCTCGCGCGGCGTCCCTGTCAAAGGCAGGCTATCCGCCACCACGACACCGTCCACCCACAGCATCGCCCCGAGCACGTAGGCGACATCACGTGCCGAAGGTGCCACTGCCTTCTGAGTTGGCAGTCTCCGGTTACTCATCACAGTCCGCTTGCAAAAGCTTCAGCGCCATGGAGGCCGTCAATTCCTCGGGCGAGATCAACACGCGCGCCGACCCAGACGAATCTTGAGCCAGAATGGCACCGCAGAAGCGCGATCCCTGGACCATGCCCATGCTTAGCGCCCCAGCGCCAAGACATTCCCCCAGCAGCTCCGCACTCTGCTGAATAAAGGACCGCACGGCCTCCACGGCCGGCATCACATCACTGCGCAACTTCTGGTGAGGGCTGAGACTGAAAACACTAGTTTGATCGACGGGACACGAAACTATTACCCCGTTCATAGGGTTTTCACATCATGGGTCAATACCAGATTTGTGAAACAATGTTCATCTTGGGACTTTGGGAGAGGAGGCCGAGCCAAAGTGGGCGCAGCACCTGCGGATTACATCATTGTTTTCCAGCCATCAGCGGACATGTTGGCCCATCTCAACGACCATGGCCTACGCACGCAAGTCCGCCTCCTCCTCCGGCACCAGCAGCGGCTCCGTGCCCAACGTCCACGCCATTCTCGGCACGGATGACGCCAAGGTGAAGGAGGCCGCCATGAAGGTGGTGCAGAAGTTCACCGCGCCAGACGCGGGCGACTTCGGCAATGACGTCATCGACGGCACCGCCGAGAACTCCGAGCACGCGGGCCAGATCTGCAACAACGTCATCCAGGCCCTGCAAACCCTGCCCTTCTTCGGCGGCGGCAAGGTGGTCTGGCTGAAAGGCGCGAACTTTCTCGGCGACACCGTGGTGGGCCGTGCCGAAGCCTCTGTCACCGGCTTCGAAAACATCCTGGATGTGCTGGAGCAAGGCCTGCCGCTGGAAGTTCACTTCGTGCTCAGCACCTCCAGCATCGACAAACGCCGCACCGCCTACAAGCGCATCACCAAGCTGGCTAACACCCAGACCCACGACAAGCCAGACACCAGCCGTGCGGGCTGGGAGGGCGCGGTGCTGGTGCAAGCCCAGGCCAAGGCACGCGAGCTGGGCATCACCTTTGAAAGCGGCGCGCTGGAACTGATCGTGCAAATGGCCGGCGACGACACGCGCCAGCTGGAAAACGAGCTGGAGAAGATCGACCTGTATCTGGGCGAGCGACGCCGCGCCGGTCTGCTAACGGTGCGCAACCTGGTCGCCGTCAGCCGCGCTGGCGTGGTGTGGGAGATCGGCAACGCCATTGGCGCGCGGGATTTGAAGCGCGCGCTGGAGCTGCTCGGCGTGCTCATGTATCAAGGGCAGAACGCCATCGGCATCCTCCTCGGTGCCATCGTGCCCAAGGTGCGCAGCCTGCTGCTGGTGAAGGATTTGCTGTCCCGCCACAAGCTCAACCGCAGCAGCTACAGCGGCTTCAGCGTCTCTTTGGAGGCGCTGCCCACCTCCGCCACCACCCACCTGCCGCGCAAGAAAGACGGCTCCGGCTTCAACGTGTATCCGCTGTTCTTGAGCATCGACGAAGCCGCGCGCTTCAAGCTCGCCGAGCTGCATGATGCACTAGCAGCCTGCCTGGAAGCCAATGCCCGGCTCGTGACCACCCAGCTCGATGACAAGCTGGTGCTGGAGCGCCTGCTGATCGGCATGTTGTCCCCGGCAAACCGGTCGTAGCGCAGCACAAAAAAGAAGCGACGGCGTTCAGCCGTCGCTTCCTGGGCAGGATCACCGTGACAGGGTGTGTCTCGCCGCCCACCACAGCAGCACCGGCACTCCTGCGCTCAGCAATAAAGCCAGCGTGGGATGCAGTTCGGCGGTGGCTCCGATCGCGGCAAAGGCAAACCCGAGCGGCAACGAGCCACAGGTGAGAGCGAGCAGAAACGTGCGCCAGGACATTCGTGCCACACCGGCGAGGCAGGCCACGGCCTCCGGCAGCACGGGCAGGCAGCGCGACAGGGCGACGAGCCACCCGCCTTGCCTAGCAAACAGGGCTTCCACCTTTTGCAGCCCCTCTTCACCAGCAATCCAGCGCGCGGCTCCATGGCCTGTGTAGCGACACACCGCATACGCGATGATGCCCGACAGCCAGGAGCCAAGGGCCGCCGTGAGTCCACCCCACCACCAGCCATACATCAAACCCAGGGCCGACATCACCATCGTGCCAGGAATTGGCAGCACGATGTCGGCGCAGAGCAGCACGATCCCCGCGAGCCAGGCCCAGCGGCCATAGGCTTGCATCCAGGCGCGCGCGCCCTCCACGCTGAGCGCGACATCGAAGCGCTCCCCCCAAATCATGAAAGGCACAATGATGGCGGCGAGCAGCAGGACAATGAGCAGCCAGACACGGCGGGTGGACATATGCTGATGAAGCGATGAACACGGTTGCCTTTCAAGCTTGAAAGCCGGGCATCGCCAGCGATAGCAGAGCCATGCTCACGAACGTCGTCGAACTCACCCAGGCCCTGGTGCGCATTCCCAGCGTCAATCCCGATGGCGACCCTGGCACGGAGTTCACAGGTGAGGGCCAATGCGCCGAGTTCGTCGCTGACTTCCTTCGTCAAAGCGGAGCCGCCACGGTGCTGGAGGAAGTGCTGCCGGGCAGGCCGAATGTGATTGGGCGTTTTCCCTCGGATCGTGAAGGCAAGCCGCGCATCCTCTTCGCCCCACACACGGATACGGTTGGGGTCGGGGGCATGACGATTGATCCCTTCAGCGGCGAGGTGAATGAGGGCAAGGTCTGGGGCCGTGGCAGCAGCGATACCAAAGGCCCAATGGCCGCCATGCTCTGGGCGCTGCATGAGTTGCGCGATGAACTTCCGAAGCTGCCGGTCGAGGTCCACTTCGTCGGCTTCATGTCCGAGGAAAGCAGCCAGCTCGGCTCGCGTCACTTCGCGGCGCGGCACCGCGACTATGCCCTGGCGATCATCGGCGAGCCGACCAGCCTGAAGACGGTGAACAAGCACAAGGGCTGCCTGTGGGCGGATGTCATCACCACTGGCGTGGCGGTGCATGGCGCGACGCCCGAACTCGGCGTGAATGCCATCACGAAAATGGCCAAACTGATCGAAGTGCTCGACATCGAGTTTCGCGAGCTACTGGTCGAAATCGGCGGTGTGGATGACGTGCTCAGCGCGAGCACGCTCAACCTCGGCATGATCAATGGCGGCACGCGCAGCAACATCGTGGCCGACCGCTGCACGCTACGGGTGGACATCCGCATCACGCCACAACTGCACGCACACGGCGGAGCGCTGAAGTTGCTCACGGATTTCATCCATCGTCACGATGCCGGGGCCGAGGTGCGCATGTTCAGCGACGCCCCGCCGCTCGACACCGATCCCACGAACCCGTATGTGCAAAAGCTGGTGCAGGCCGGGGCCACGCTGACCGGCGCGCCCTGGTTCTGCGACGCGGCTTACCTCGCCGACGAAGGTGGCATTCCCGCCATCGCCATTGGCCCCGGCAGCATCGCCCAGGCGCACACCAAGGACGAGTGGATCAAGATCTCGGACCTGGAGGCAGGCGTGGACTTTTTCAAAGCGTATCTGCGGTCGCTTTAGCGCACCTTCCTCACCGTCTCACCCTCACGCCACAAACCTTCGGTCATGACCATCTTCGGGTGCTGAGGCGGACCGCGTTCGTTGTGGTGCAGCTGCTCCACCAACAGATCGACGGCGGCAGCGCCGAGCATGTCGGTTTGCTGATCAATGCCGGTGCGCTCAGGGTGCTGTGGCTGCCATGACAGGGAAACGTAGCCGATGTCGTGATCCGCAAAGGCTTCCTTCAGCCACGGAAAGGCGTGAATGCCGCCATCAATGATGACCTCAGGTCGCGCGGCTTTCACCCACGCGACCAAGTCTTGGCGTGTCGGCTGGCGCTTCAAACAAAGCAGTTCATCCGCCTGATGCACCGGCAGCGGATGGTGCGTCAGAAAGCTCGCCGACCACGCGCCGAACATGCGTTGATTCGTGGTCGAGGAGGCAAAGAAGCCAATGCGCCGGTAGCCCAGCTTCTTCAGCCGCCGCATGGCGGTCATCATCCCCAGAAAGTGATGATGATGCACGCGATGCTGCGCCGGCCGCGCATAGCCCAAGCCGATGACCACGCTGCTGAATTTGTCCCAACGCATGGACACATGTCCACGACTGCGAGTGAGCAAGGGTGACAGGATGAAGCCCCCAATGCCTCGTGCCTCCAGAATGCCCGACAGCCGCTTCGCCGTCATGCCTTTCTCCGCCAGATAAAACTCGCTCACCGTGAAGCCAAGCTGCCGAGATCGCTCATGCACTCCGCGAATCAGCTCCATCGACCAGGCGGACTGCTGGATCTCCGCCGCTGTGCGTTCAGCCCAGACAAAAGCCAGCGTCTGCGGTGCTTCATGGCGGCGCTGGCGGCGCATGTGTGCCATTAGCTTGCCGATCTCCGGGTCCGGCTGGTAGCCGAGCGATTGCGCGGCCTGCTTCACCCGCTCGCGCACGCCTTGCTTCACATGCGGCTCGCCACGCAGCGCGCGGGAGACCGTCATCTTGGAAAGGCCGAGCTGGTCGGCGATGGTTTGCAGGGTGGGACGCTTCACTGCCTGTTACCGTAACAGAAAATCCGTGATGAGACCAGGAGAAGTCTGGCGTTTAGACCCGCCTCCTGTCAGACTCACCTTTCGCACCATGAAAATCACCAGCCTCGCCCTTAGCAGTCTCCTGGCCTTCTCCTCGCTATCCGCCCATCAGGTGTGGGTGGAGGCGGAGTCGTTCAAAAACCCCGGCGGCTGGATGATCGACACGCAGTTCATCGACATCATGGGCAGCGCCTATCTGCTGGCGCATGGCATGGCCAAGCCGGTGAAGGACGCCACGACCGAGGTTAACATCGCCAACGCAGGCAACTACAAGGTCTGGGTGCGCACGAAGAACTGGGTCGGCCCCTGGGACGCTCCTGGAGCGCCGGGCAAATTCCAGATTGATATCAATGGCCAGACGTTGGCCAAGGAACTCGGGGTTTCGGGCAAGGACTGGCAGTGGGACGAGGCGGGCTCGGTGGAGCTGAAGAGCGGCACGGCCACGCTGGCGCTGAAAGACCTAACCGGTCTGGAAGGCCGCTGCGACGCGATCTTGCTCAGCAGCGACGAAGGCTTCAAACCCAGCGATGACTTCGCCGCGACCAACCAACTGCGCCGGAAGCTGCAAGGCCTGCCGGAGAAAGCGCCGGAGTCCACGGAGTATGATTTGGTGGTGGTCGGCGGTGGTTACTCCGGTCTCGGCGCGGCCATTAGCGGCGCGCGTCAGGGCTTGAAGGTGGCGCTGATTCAGAACCGTCCGGTGCTCGGCGGCAACGGCAGTGGCGAGGTGCAAGTCTGGGCCATGGGCGGCACGCGTCGCGGGTTGTATCCGAACCTGGGCGAGATCGTCGAGGAGTTCGCCGACCGCGCCAGCAACAGCCCAGCGGCCTCGCCCGAGGAGTTCAATGACAAGCTGAAAGAAGAAGTCGTGCGCGCGGAAAAGACCATCGACCTCTTCCTGAACACCCATGTCTACGGCGTGGAAATGGCCAAGGAAGTGAAGCCTGGCTACAAGCTCAGCCTTCGCAGCGTGATTGGCCTGGATGTGCTGACCGGCAAGGAAACCCGGTTCGTGGGCAAGTTCTTCAGCGACTGCACCGGCCACGGCAGCGTGGGTGCGCTGGCAGGTGCCGCCTTCCTGCAAGAAGAGAAAGGCCGCATGGGCATGAGCAATATGTGGGTGCTCAAGAAGCATGATAAAGCCCAGCCTTGGCCCGAAACGCCGTGGGCATTGCAACTGCCGCTCGATGGCTTCCCACATCCGAAGGCGATGGAACCCGTGGGCGTGAAGAACAAAGGCAACCTCGCCGGCTATGACCTGGGCTACTCCCCAGTGCCGAACATGGAAGAGTATCTGCACGGCGAGTGGTTCTGGGAGAGCGGCTTCGACGTGGACCCCATCAACGGCCTGGAGCGCATTCGCGATCACAACTTCCGCGCTGTCTATGGCGCGATCACCGCGTTGAAAAAGGGCGAGCCAGCGAAGTATGCGAACTACGACCTCAGTTGGCTGGCCTACATCGGAGGCACGCGTGAAAGCCGTCGCCTCGTCGGTGACATGATCCTGGCCGGTGAAGACATGGTCAAAGGCGTGGTGCATCCCGACGCCTGCGTGCCCACCACCTGGGACCAGGACTTGCATTATCCGAAGGAGCAATACGCCACCAGCGCCCCTGGGAATCCCTTCATCAGCCGCGCTGAATTCGGCAAGCACACGGACCGCAAGAACGGCTACCCCGTGCCTTACCGCTGCCTGTATTCCAAGGACGTGGACAACCTGTTCATGGCTGGCCGCAACATCTCCGTGGATCGCTGGGCGCTGGGCAGCACCCGCGTCATGCGCACCTGCGGCATGTTTGGCGAGGTCGTGGGCAAGGCCGCCTGGATCACCGTGCGCCACCACACCACGCCGCGCGGCGTGTATGAGCAGTATCTCGACATTTTGAAGGACCTCATGAAGCAGCCCGGCGCCATGCGCCGCGACAGCCTGGAAGCCCCGCTCTACCTGCCTGCGAACGCGAAGAAGCTGCCCGAAATCTACAGCGACACCATCGACCCCGCCAAACTCGAAGGCATCGTCGTCGACGACGAAGACGCCGAGCTGACTGGCACCTGGGCCAAGGGCGAAGGCTTGCGACCCTTCGTCGGCAGCCACTACAGCTACGCCAGCGCCAAGGGCGCGAGCGCCCGCTTCGCCTTCGCCGTCAAGGAGTCCGGCAGCTACGAAGTCTTCATCTACTGGCAGCCCCATGAGAACCGCGCCAAGACCGCGCC
>Ga0164294_10003164_pt1 | contig 14669 bp, 12 predicted proteins | sample GEODES005metaG_FD_111479 | JGI IMG/M metagenome (GOLD analysis project Ga0164294, IMG submission 111479) | Oligotrophic lake water microbial communities from Sparkling Lake, Wisconsin, USA - GEODES005 metaG | ecosystem: Environmental > Aquatic > Freshwater > Lake | place: USA: Sparkling Lake...
GAGAACGCCCGCAGGATGCATCAGACCGCCGAGCAAGAGGGTTCGTGGGGCGGGGAGTCAATACCGGTATTTGGTGTCGAGCATGCCTACGATGAACTGGAGACCCTGCGCGGCCCGCGGGTGGCAATTTTGATCACCGGTGGAGTTGATGTGGAAATGGGTGACGTGGTCACGCGACTAAAGGAGGAGCGGTCATGAGATCCGTTCTCTTTGGAGCGGGGTTTGCCCTGGCATTCACGCTGTTTTTGACCCCCGTGTTCATCAGACTTTTCCGAAAAATCGGATGGGGTCAATTCATTCGTGACGATGGCCCGCAAAGCCATCACACCAAACGAGGCACCCCCACAATGGGTGGAATTGTCATCATTCTCGGAGCCAATTGTGGCTATTTTCTTGGGCACCTTGTCGAGCAACAGACGCCCTCCATCAGCGCATTGCTCGTGATTCTGATGATGACCGGTATGGGAATCGTCGGGTTTATCGACGACTTCACCAAGACACGAAATCAACGCAGTCTTGGTCTGGGCGGGTGGGCTAAAGTAGCGGGCCAAGCACTCGTGGCCACCGTGTTCGCGATTCTTGCACTGAGTTTTCCCGACGAGAACGGACTAACGCCCGCCTCGATGGCAATCAGCGGTGTTCGTGATATTCCCTGGCTGGATTTTGCGGTGATCGGCGGATTCGTCGGGGTCGGCCTTTTCGTCCTGTGGACGAACCTCATTGTCATTTCGACCGCCAACGGAGTGAACGTCGCCGATGGACTGGACGGTCTCGCATCGGGGAGTGCAATCCTCGCAATCGTCGCGTATGTCATCATCGGCTTCTGGCAGTTCAACCAGTCGTGTTTTGCTCCCGGGCTGGACCCGGAGGTGGCCTACAAGTGCTACGACGTCCGCGATTCCCTTGATTTGGTGGCGATTGCGGCGGCGATTGCAGCGAGCACAATCGGATTCCTGTGGTGGAATACAACACCCGCCCAGATTTTCATGGGCGACACCGGTTCACTCGGTCTCGGTGGTGCGATTGCCGCACTGGCCATTCTGACGCGGACAGAGTTGCTCATCATCCTCATCGGTTCGATTTTCGTCATCGTGGCGGGGTCGGTCATTGTCCAGCGCGCTTACTTCAAGGCGACACGAGGGAAACGGATTTTCCTGATGAGCCCGCTCCACCACCACTTCGAATTGAAAGGGTGGGCGGAAATCACTGTGGTCGTGCGGTTCTGGCTGATCGGCGGCTTGGGCGGCGCGGTAGGAATCGGACTGTTCTATCTTGAGTGGGCGAGTCGATAGTGTCGCGTGTGGCGGGCCTCACCAGCTGGAACGCCGACTGGACCGGGTTGAATGTGCTCGTTGTTGGCTTGGGTGTTTCGGGGTTTTCCGTCGCGGACACGCTCTGGGAACTAGGGTGCGTGCCGCTAGTGGTGACCGAAGGGGCGTCCGTTGAGCATCGCGCGATTCTCGATGCGCTGGGAATTCCCTACGAGATTACGCCGGATGCGACCGACATGGTTGCTCGGGCCGAAGACGCCAACCCTGACCTCGTCATCGTGAGTCCGGGGATTCTCCCCGGACACCCCGTTGTCGCGTGGGCAGGGGAGAATCTCATCCCCGTGTGGAGCGACATCGAATTGGCATGGCGGGTTCGGGACAAGGTCAACGCTGCCGAGTGGATTCTGATCACCGGCACCAACGGGAAAACAACAACCACGCAACTGACTGCGCACTTTCTGTCGTCGGCGGGCTTCCGCGTCGCGGCGGTCGGGAACATCGGAGTCCCCGTTCTGGACGCGGTCCGCGACCCGACGGGTTTTGACTACCTGGTTGTGGAAATCTCGAGTTTTCAATTGCACTGGTTACCGACTGTTGGCGCCGGGGCACTTCGTCCCGTTGCGAGCGCGTGTCTGAACATCGCGGATGACCACCTGGATTGGCACGGATCAGCGGAGGCCTATCGGGCCGCAAAAGGTGCGGTGTACGCGAACACCCGCCGGGCGGTTTTCTACAGCCGCGTCGACCCGGTGACCGAGCAGCTCGTTCGCGACGCGAACGTGGAGGAAGGGTGCGAGGCGATTGGATTCGGGCTACAGACTCCCGACACGGGTGAATTGGGGACGATTGACGGCCTGCTCGTCGATCGAGCGTTTATTGTCGACCGCCGAAATCAGGCACAAGAACTGACCACAATCGACCATCTCGCCGAACTTGGTTTCGCAACGCCGCACATGATTCTCAACATTCTCGCGGCGGCAGGGATGTCCCTGTGCGTTGGTGCGACCGCTGAGGCCATTGCCGCAGGACTCGACACCTTCGAACCCGATAGCCACCGATGTGAAACCGTTGCGGAATTTGGCGGAATCACCTGGGTGAACGATTCGAAGGCGACCAACTCACACGCGGCCAACGCGTCGCTTCGGTCATTTCCGTCGATTGTGTGGATTGTCGGGGGCTTGTTCAAGGGGACTCACATCGACGAACTCGTGCAGGCGCACGCCTCACGGCTTCGAGCGGTGATCGCCATCGGCGTGGATAGGGCCGAGCCGAGCCGCGTGATGGGGGAGTGGGCCCCCGACGTGCCATTCCACGAGATCGATTCGGTGGACGTTATGGACGAGGCGGTTCGAGTCGCGGCCTCGGTGGCGCAACCGGGCGACACGGTGTTGCTCGCTCCGGCGGCGGCGTCGATGGACCAGTTCATCGACTACGCGGAGCGCGGTCGCCAATTTCAGGCGGCTGTTCGCATAATCGTGAATGTGACCGATGACTAGCGTCTCGAGAGGGCGGTTCTCACTGCGAAATCCCTTCGAGGGAGACTCGCCGATTGTTACGACCCTCGCCGCGATTACGGCCTTACTCACCCTGTTTGGGCTGTTCATGGTGTTGTCGGCATCGTCGGTGACGAGCGGCTTGCAAAACGACGGTAACTTTTACGCCGAGGCGTGGACGCAGACGGCGATCGCGGTTGCGGGGAGCGGAGTCGCCCTGTTCGTTGCCCGCCTCCCGTTACAGTTTTGGCGAGCAGGGCGCAACTATTTCGTCTTGATTGGGGTGGCGCTCCAGGCCGCGGTTCTCGTTTACGGCCAAACGTACGGCGGGAACACCAACTGGATCTCTCTCTTCGGAGTCTCGTTTCAGCCCTCCGAATTCCTTAAACTCGCGATCATCGTCTGGTTCGCGTCGTGGATTCACGACAACGAAGACCTCATCGACGCACCGCTTGTGTACTGGCGCGAGGCGGGGCTGTGGGTCGGAATCCCTCTGTTGCTGGTGATGGGGGGACAAGATTTGGGAACCACGATCATTCTGGGAATGATTCTGCTGGGAATGATGGTTTTCGCGGGTGTCCCGACCCGGACCCTCTGGACCCTGGCCGGACTCGGGCTTGGCCTCGCCCTCATCATGCTGAATTTGGGCGGTTCCAGCCGAGGCGAGCGATTCGCCTCGTGGCTGCGAGGGTGCGCGCCAGAAGAGTACGAAACCATCTGCTGGCAAACAATCCACGGGTTGTGGGCTCTGTCCGCCGGAGGTGTGTTCGGAGTCGGGCCGGGGAGCTCGCGGGCGAAGTGGTCGTGGCTGCCACACGCCGAGTCCGACTACATCTTCGCCATCGTCGGCGAGGAATTGGGAATGGTGGGTGCGATTGCATTGATTGCGTTGTTCCTCGCCCTCGCTGTGACGCTGATTCGTTTGGTTCGCCAGTTTCCGCAACCGTTGACTCGAGTGCTCATCGGCGGGGTTTTCGTCTGGATTATCGGCCAGGCATTCGTCAACATTGCCGTGGTTCTCAATCTTCTCCCGGTTCTTGGCGTTCCGCTTCCCTTCATTTCATCAGGTGGGTCCGCTCTTCTCGCCATCATTCTCGCGATCGGGGTCGTGATCAGTTGTGTGCGCCACGAGGAGCGTTTCGGGTGACCGTGATTCTTCTCGCGGGTGGCGGAACCGCCGGTCACGTCAATCCCTTGTTGGCAACGGCGGATGCGCTTCGGGCACGTGAACCCAACGCCACCATCATCGTTCTGGGGACGGTGGAAGGCTTGGAGGCGCGACTCGTGCCCGAGCGAGGATACGAACTGGTCACGATTGAGCGTGTGCCTTTCCCTCGACGCCTGTCGATGTCAGCGCTCCGCTTTCCGTGGCGATTTCTTCGGGCTGTCCGAAATGTGCGTTCGCTCATCGCGCGTCGCGGAGTTGAGGTCGTTGTCGGATTCGGTGGGTATGCCGCCGCTCCGGCGTATCTCGCCGCCAGGCGGGAGGGCATTCCTCTGGTGGTCCACGAGGCGAACGCACTGCCCGGAATTGCCAATCGCGTGGGTTCGCGCTTGACGAACCACACGGCCGTCACGTTCGAGGGGACACCGCTCCGTAACGCCGTTCGAACGGGTATGCCGATTCGGTCCGAAATCGCCCAACTTGACCGCACGGTCGCCCGCGCCGCGGCCATCTCTCAGTGGGGTCTCGATTCCGGTCGGCCTGTTTTGCTCGTCACGGGCGGATCGACCGGAGCTGCCCGAATCAACTCGACCATCGTGAATTCGATTCACGAGATCGTGGCGGCGGGGTGGCAGGTCATACACACGGTCGGTGAGTCCCGCGACTTTGTCGATCCACTCGTCTCGGGGTATCACCCCATGCCCTATTGCGATCGCATGGACTTGGCGCTTGCCGCCGCTGACGTGGTGATCGCCCGATCAGGCGCGGCAACCGTCTCGGAACTCGCGGGACTCGGAGTTCCCGCGGTATTCGTGCCGTACCCGGTGGGAAACGGCGAGCAAGAACTCAACGCACGGGACAGTGTGATTGCGGGTGGCGCGATTGTTTGCGCCGACCGAGACTTTTCACCGGAGTGGATTCGAACCTCGCTGATTCCCCTTCTGGGCGATGCCACGCGTCGAGCGGAAATGGCTAGCCGAGCAGCCAACGCGGGAATTCGCGACGGCGCGGATCGGCTCGCTGCGATGGTGCTCGCGGTCGCCCCGACCTCGCGGGGTTAGGGTGTACTCGTGATTGCGCCCGATCTCTTCGCCGAACTGCCGGAGAATCTCGGGCGGGTCCACTTCATTGGAATCGGTGGAAGTGGAATGAGTGGAATCGCGCGGATGTTTGTCGAACGCGGGGTATCGGTGTCCGGTTCCGATCGAACGGATTCGTCGGCTTTGGATGCGCTCCGTGCCATTGAAGTCCCAATCCAGATCGGACACGACCCGGTGGCCGTGCGGGAAGCCGACACCGTGGTGGTCACGGGTGCCCTGTGGACGGACAATCCCGAATATCAGTGGGCAATCGCGAATGACATCCGGATCCTTCACCGTTCGAATGCGCTGAACTGGCTTGTTCGGGAATCTCGTGTTGTGGCGGTCGCCGGAGCGCATGGAAAAACGACGTCGACGGCGATGATCGTCACCGCACTTCGCGCGGTCGGTCGCGACCCGTCATTTGTGAACGGGGGAGTGCTCGCGGACCTCGGCGTGTCCGCAGCGTCCGGTGCCGGTTCGGAGTTTGTCATCGAAGCGGATGAATCGGACGGCTCGTTCGTAATGTATCCGACGGCAATCGGGCTCATCACGAATGTCGATTCGGATCACCTTGACCATTACGGTTCTGAATCCGCATTCGAGGACGCGTTTGTTGTCTTTGCCAATGGCTGCAGCGAGAGCGTGGTGGTTTCCGGTGACGACCCCACGATAGTGCGGCTCATGGATCGGTTCACCCGTCCTGTCGTCACGTTTGGCCAATCGGATGGCGTGGATTTTCAGGTGGCGGACATTCAGTCCACGGTGGACGGAGTATCGGCGCGAGTTTTACACGCGGGGAACGTCGGTGAGCTTCGGCTTGCCGTTCCGGGTTCGCACAATGCGGTCAACGCCGCCGGTGCGGTTGCGGTTCTCGTGTCGCTCGGAGTGCCCTTCGCGCAGGCGTGTTCGGCACTCGGGCAGTTTCGGGGAACCGGCCGGCGATTTGAACTCCACGGAACGGTCCGTGGTGTTCGGGTCTATGACGATTACGCCCACCATCCGCGAGAAGTCCGAGCGGCGTTGGACACGGCGCGAAGCGTTGCCGGTGCCGGTCGAGTCATCGCCATCCATCAACCACATCTGTTTTCCCGCACTCGGGACATGGCCGCAGATTTTGCACGCGAATATGAACGTGGTGCGGACTTCACCGTAGTCCTTGACGTTTTCGGCGCGCGCGAGGACCCGATTGAGGGTGTGACGGGCGCGCTGGTGTCCGCTGCATTCACTGACGCCGAACGGGTGCGGTTCTGTCCTGATTGGTCACAGGCAGCGCACGTCGCAGCGAAAAACGCGCGGGAGGGCGACATCATTATGACCCTGTCGTGTGGTGATGTCTATCGGATTATTCCAACCGTGCTCTCGGAGTTGGAGTCGGGGTGAAGAGACCGGATTTTCCCGAGCAACCGATGCCGCGGCGGCAATCGCCAATTTCGGGCGCTATCGGTGTCGAAAAGAACACGAGGGTGTCGCCGTCGTTTCAGCGACTCGACGACGATGCACGTCGCTTCACCGCGCGGAGACGCCGCCGACGGTCCGTTGTGGTGATCAGCATCGGTACTCTGTTGGGCGTCGCGTTGCTCGTGACTGGGATTGTGATGTCACCCCTCCTGACGCTCACGACGATCGTGGTGAAGGGTCGGGACGCTGTTCCCGAAGACGTCATCGTCGGAGCCGCAGCGGACCAAATTGGGCAGCCGCTCGCGGCAATAAACTTCGACGCCATCAGGGACCGCCTGAGCACGGTTCCGCGAATTCAATCGTTCGCGACGGAACTCCAACCACCAAGCACCCTCGTGATCCGGGTTGTGGAACGACAGGCCATCGGTGCTCTGATGGCGGACGGTGGTTGGACAATTGTCGACGCTGCGGGTGTTGTCATTGATACGCAGGACATCAAGCCAACACGTTTACCCGTGATAAACGTCTCGACCACGTCCGACCGCAGCTTTTCGACAATCGCTGGGACACTCGCGTCCTTTCCCGCGTCGGTGCGTGAAAGTATCGCGGTCATCTCGGCAACCACGCGGGACAGCGTGCGTTTCGAACTTCGTGGCATCGGTCACCAGATCGTTTGGGGGTCGCCGAATGATTCGCTCGTGAAGTTGTCGGTCATGGAGAGGGCGTTGGAGGTGGCGAACAAACGATTCGGACGCTACGAAATTGACGTTTCGGCCCCCGACAACATCGTTCTTCAACCCATTTCCTGAAATGCGACACGCCGACGATGTTGCGGGGTCTTGCGTAGAACCGTGACTACCGTGTGGGAGCCCGCAGGGGTCGAAAAAGTCTCGACTTCAAGTCGAGCCTGAACGTTGGAGGAAGCCATGGCATCCGCAAGCTACAATTTCCTTGCCGTCATTAAAGTTGTCGGCGTGGGTGGCGGCGGCGTCAACGCGGTTAACCGGATGATCGACGGTGGTGTCAAAGGTGTCGAGTTCATCGCGGTCAACACCGACGCGCAAGCGCTTCTCAACAGCGACGCGGACGTGAAGCTCGACGTTGGGCGTGAACTCACTCGCGGGCTAGGCGCGGGCGCCGATCCCGAAATTGGTCGCCGTGCCGCCGAGGACCACGCCACCGAAATCGAAGAGAGCCTCACGGGTGCCGACCTGGTGTTCATCACGGCAGGCGAAGGAGGCGGTACCGGTACGGGCGGAGCCCCGGTCATCGCCCGAATCGCCAAATCAATTGGCGCACTTACCATCGGAGTGGTGACCACTCCCTTCGGGTTCGAAGCTCGTCGCCGGCGTGAGCAAGCGGAGGCCGGTGTCGAAAGGCTGCGCACTGAAGTTGATACTCTGATCGTCGTTCCGAACGAACGGCTATTGCAATTGGCCGATCCCAGTGTCTCCGTCACGGAAGCCTTCGCAATCGCGGACGAAGTTCTGCTTTCGGGCGTGCAGGGAATCACCAACCTCATCACCAACCCAGGACTCATCAACCTCGACTTCGCCGATGTTCGCAGCGTTCTGCTGAACGCGGGAACGTCACTGATGGGCGTCGGGAGTGCGCGCGGCGCGGAACGCGCAATCAAAGCGACCGAGATGGCCATCGCGTCGCCGATGCTCGATCAGACGATTAACGGCGCGCACGGTGTGTTGCTGTCATTCCAGGGTGGCTCCAACCTGTCAATGGTCGAAGTGAGCGAAGCGGCTTCTCTCATCACCGATGTCATTCACCCAGAAGCCAACTACATCTGGGGAATGTCAATCGACGAAACTCTGGGCGATGAAGTCCGTGTCACGGTGATTGCGGCGGGATTCGATGAGCGCGACACCGTGCGGGTTGACCGGACTGGTTCGGTGGACTCGTTCCAGACGCTGGACCAGGAACTCGAGCGCAGCCAGTTCGCGAACGTGAACCAGACGACAGAGATACCGACATTGACCGACCAATTCGATGGGTCGACTGATTTCGATCTCCCGAAGTTTCTGCAGTAGCCGTCATGACCGAAGTCGCCGAACGGTGGCGCGCGATCACAGCAGAGTTGTCTGCGGAATGCGCACGCGCCGGGCGGTCTGCGGACGACGTCACTCTCGTGGTGGTGACGAAGTTCCATCCTGCGGCGATGGTGAGCGAGTTGTTCACCGAAGGCGCTCGTCACTTCGGTGAGAGTCGGCATCAAGACGCCGCTCCCAAAGTTGCCGAATTGACGGAACTCGACCTCACCTGGCATTTCGTTGGTCAGATTCAGTCCAACAAGGCGCGGGCGATCGCGCAGTACGCGTCCGTCTTACATTCCCTCGATCGTGACAGCGTGGTCGACGCACTCGCCAAGTTGGAACATCGCGTGAGCGGGTTTATCGAGTTGAACCTCACCGATGACCCGGGTCGCGGGGGAGTGGACGATGCGAATGCGATGCTTCAACTCGCCGAACGAATCGCATCGACCGAAACGATCGACCTGCTCGGAGTGATGGCGGTCGCCCCCCAAGAGGCCGATCCCGAGGAAGCGTTCGAGCGGGTCGCAACGATGTCGCAGATTCTGCTTCAGTCACACCCAAACGCGACCTCGATTTCCACGGGCATGAGCGCTGATTGGCAACAGGCGATTCGACACGGTGCGACACACCTTCGGGTTGGGACGTCAATCACGGGTAAACGCCCGATTTCGGGTTAATCTGGGGAAAACCTCAAGGAGAGGACAATCGTCATGAGGAAAACACTCGCCTATTTGGGCTTCATCGACTCCGCAACAGAACAACGGTCACCGCGAATGAGCTCCCGCCCCGAGACTCGCTCGCCTTTGGTGCGCCCCGTAGCGCCCGTTCGCCCCCTTTCGCGCTCGCGCCACGAACCGGCCTATTCCGTGATTCACACGATGCGACCTCGCCGTTACACCAGCGACGCCTCTGGTATCGCAGAGACCTTCGCCGGCGGTTCGCCGATTATTGTCGACATGTCGTACATGCAGGACTTGGATGCTCGTCGTCTCATCGATTTCATGAGCGGTCTTGTTCAGGGACTCGACGGAACGATTCGCAAGGTTTCGCTCAAGGTGTTCATGCTCACCCCTGCCGGAATCGAGCAGTTCGACGACGAGCTCGACCAGAACAGCCTGCAGACCACGAGCGACGAAGAACTCCTGGCGTAATTATGCCCTCCATTGGTTCCATTCTCTGGACCGCTCTCTGGCTGTACTCGGCGTTGATGTGGATCCGGTTCATTGCCGAGTGGGTTCGGCAGGTAGCGCCGCAGTGGCGCCCTCGCGGAATTGTTCTTGTTATTGCCGAAACGGCCTTCACCGCGACCGATCCGCCCATCAATTTCGTGCGTCGTTTCGTCAAGCCGTTGCGCATCGGTCCGGTTGCGATTGACCTTGCCTGGACGATCGTGCTGTTCGCGGTCTACATCGCAATGTCCCTCGTGAGATAGGTTTCTCGGTAAAGTGTTGACATCCGATAAATCGGTTGCCCCAGGGAAGAGGTCTGACGATGCTGAGCGCTGAAGACATTGTCAATAAACAGTTCAAGACAAAACGCGACGGTTACGACCCCGACGACGTTGACGACTTTCTCGACGAGGTCGTGAAGGAACTGCGTCGGATCCAGATTGAGAATGATGGGTTGAACCAGAAGCTCCTCGCGTCCGAATCTCGGGTGGCGGAGATGCAGCGAAGCGGCGGCGGGATTGCTGCTGCCAGCCCCGTACTCGGCACTGCCGAAACCGGTACTTCGAGCCAGTTGTTGCAATTGGCTCGCAAACTTCACGACCAGCACATCCAAGAAGGGTTCGCCGAGCGCGACCGAATCATCGAAGAGGGCAAAAACCAGGTCACGCGGATGCTGGCGGAAGCCGAACTTCGTCAACGCAACGAAATCAACGTGCTCGACCAACAGCGAATTGCGGTCGAACGCGAAATCGAGCGACTCAAGCTGTTTGAAAAGGAATATCGCCAACACCTTCGGCAGCACCTCGAAAAGCAACTGGCGGATCTGGCGAACAGTGGGCAGGAATCGGTCGGCTCGTTCTAGTGACGATGCCCCAGCACAGAAGTCTTGCGGTCCCCGACGGTCTCGTTGGCGAACGGGTCGATGTAGCCGTCGCGAAACTTCTCGGCTTCTCTCGCACCTTTGCGAGTGACGTCATCGACCGCGGGGGGGTCGAGATTGACGGGCGCGTTGCGGCGAAATCGACGCGACTGTTGTCGGGGTCATTGTTGTCCATCACCTGGGAAGACCCTCGTGCACCCGAGATCGTTCCGGTTGTCATCGCCGACATGCAGATCCTGTACGACGACGACGATCTCGTTGTTGTCAATAAACCCCCATTTCTTGCCTCTCACCCGTCGCTCGGGTGGGAGGGAGACACCGTGCTGGGAGCGCTGGCGGGTGCGGGGTATCGAATTTCAACCTCCGGCCCACCCGAGCGGCAAGGCATTGTTCACCGCCTTGACGTCGGTACGTCGGGACTCATGATCGTCGCGAAAAGTGAAGTCGCCTATTCCGTTCTGAAACGAAAGTTCAAAGACCGAAGCGTGACCAAGGACTATCACGCCCTGGTCCAGGGGGAGATGACACCATCCGAGGGAACCGTCGACGCGCCCATCGGTCGTCATCCCGGCTCGGCGTGGAAATTTGCGATCACTCACGACGGACGGCGGGCGGTAACCCACTTTGACACACTCACCCGCTACGTCGGAGCGACACTCTTGACGGTTGGACTAGAGACCGGGCGCACCCATCAGATTCGAGTACACATGGCCGCTCAACGACACCCGCTGGTCGGCGACACTCTCTACGGGGCGAATCCCGTGTTCGCCGGGAAGTTGGGGCTCACCCGTCAGTGGTTGCACGCCGTCCGACTCCGTTTTCAACACCCGGTCAACGGTGGCGACCTCGATATCACGAGCGACTATGCCCCGGATTTGGTGAATTCGCTCAATCTGCTCGCAACGCGCTGACGCGCCTCACCGAGTCCGGGGAAGACCGACCTAAACTAAAAGTCCGCCGACCCCGAAAGGACTGCCCGTGTCGAATTCGTTTGTTCATCTGCACGTGCACACGGACAATTCGATGCTGGACGGCGCCGCGCGTATCGACGTTTTGCTCGATGCCACGGTCGAACAGGGCATGAATGCGATTGCAATCACGGACCACGGCAATATGTTCGGCGCGTTCGAAATGTGGCAGCAGGCCAAAGCCAGGGACATCAAGGCGATTATCGGCATCGAAGCCTATTTCGCTCCGGAAAGCCGCCACCACAAAAAGCCCGTGTTGTGGACCGAGGGAAGCGACGATGACGTTTCGGGTAAAGGTGCCTACACCCACCTGACTCTGTTGAGCGAAACCACCGAGGGCATGCACAACCTGTTTTCGATGTCCAGCGCGTCCTACATCGAGGGTTTCTACCAGAAACCTCGAATCGACCTGGATCTCCTGAGCACCCATCACAAGGGAATTATCGCCACCAGTGGCTGTGTGGGCGGAGAAATTCAGACAAAAATTCGACTGGGTGACTATGACGGCGCAAAATTGGCCGCCGCCAACTTGCGTGACGTCGTCGGAAAAGAAAACTTCTTCATCGAAATCATGGACCACCAGTTACCCATCGAACGCCAGGGCATCAAGGACCTGTTGCGCTTAGCGAAGGAACTGGACCTCCCGCTCGTTCTGACGAACGACCTGCATTACACCCACGAGCACCAGGCAAAATCGCACGCCGCGCTGCTCTGTGTTCAATCGGCAACCACCCTGTTGGACGAGAAACGATTCAAGTTCGATTGCGAGGAGTATTACCTGAAGTCCGCCGCACAGATGCGTTCGTTGTTCCCTGACCATCCTGAAGCAGCGGACAACACACTCCTGATCGCCGAGCGGTGCAACGTCACGTTTGACACATCAGCGAACCACATGCCGACTTTTCCGGTCGCGGCAACCGAAACCGAAGCGCTCGCTTTCGAACGTGAAGTTCGTGCGGGGCTCGCCTTCCGATACCCGGCCGGACTCACGCCCGAAATCGAACAACGCGCCGCTTACGAAATCGAGGTAATCAACTCAAAGGGCTTCCCCGGCTACTATCTCATCGTCGCCGACTTCGTTCGATGGGCAAGGGACAACAACGTTCGCGTGGGACCAGGGCGCGGTTCCGGTGCGGGCTCACTGGCGGCGTACGCGATGCGAATCACCGATCTCGACCCGCTCGAGCACGGCCTGCTCTTTGAGAGATTTTTGAACCCGGAACGTGAGTCGATGCCCGACTTCGATATCGACTTTTCCACTCGGCGGCGCGACGATGTCAAACGATATGTGACAGAGAAATACGGTTCGGACCGCGTTGCGCAAATCGCAACATTTAACATCATCAAGGCGAAACAAGCGTTGAAGGATGCCTCGCGGGTCATGGGTTTTCCCTACGGCATGGGAGAGATGCTGTCGAAGGCCGTACCGGCGATGGCGCAAGGCAGGGACATGTCCCTGGCCGAGATGTACGACACCGACAACCAGCGCTACAAAGAGGCACAACAATTCCGCGATGTTGTCGAAACCTCGACAGACACGCGGGCCGTCTTCGAGACGGCGCTCGGCCTCGAGAGCATCAAGCGAAACACCGGCGTACATGCGGCGGGAGTGATTATGTCCAACACGCCTCTCGCCGAGATCGTGCCGCTGATGATGCGCGACAATGACGGGCAAATAATCACCCAGTTTGATTACCCATCCTGCGAAAAACTCGGACTCATCAAGATGGACTTCCTCGGGCTTCGCAACTTGGACATTCTCGACGACGCACTCGTCAACATTTCCCGAAATCGCGGCGTTGACCTCGTGTTAGAGGAACTTCCGTTCGATGACGCCGCGGTGTTCGACCTGCTCGCGACCGGCGAAACCCTCGGGATTTTCCAGTTGGATTCACCGCCGATGCGTCAACTTCTCAAACAAATGCGCCCCGATCATTTCGGTGACATTTCGGCCGTGCTTGCACTGTATCGCCCGGGTCCGATGGGGGCGAAAAGTCATACGAACTATGCCATGCGCAAACAGGGGCAACAGCCCATCACCCCAATTCACCCCGAATTAGCGGACGTGTTGAACGACATCCTGGGCCCGACGTACGGTCTGATTGTGTACCAAGAACAGGTGATGGAGATCGCCCAACGGGTTGCGGGATACACGCTCGGTCAGGCTGACAATTTGCGGCGCGCGATGGGCAAAAAGAGTAAAGAAGCCCTCGATAAAGAGTTCCCGCGATTTTCCGAGGGGATGATGGAACGCGGTTTTTCGAAACCCGCCATCACAACACTCTGGGACATTCTGGTTCCGTTCTCGGATTATGCCTTCAACAAGTCGCACTCCGCCGCCTACGGCGTCATCGCGTACTTCACGGCGTATCTGAAGGCCCACTATGCGGCGGAGTTCATCGCCGCGCTGTTGACCTCTGTCGGAGACGACCGAGACAAATTGGGTGGATATCTGGTCGAAGCCCGCCGAATGGGCGTGACCGTGTTACCGCCGGATATCAACGAATCCGATTTGTATTTCGCGGCCGTGGGCGAGGACGTGCGGTTCGGTTTGGGCTCGATCAAAAATGTTGGTGAGTCGGTCGTGGCACACATCACGGCCGAACGCACAGAGCGCGGCGAGTTCACCTCGGTCCAAAACTTTCTGGAGCGAGTGCCGCTGCCTGCTCTCAACAAGCGGACGGTCGAAGCACTCTTCAAATCGGGCGCGTTCGATCGATTCGGTCATTCGCGTCGAGCACTCATCGAGGTTCACGAAAAGATTATTGACGACGCGATCCGAGACAAGAAGGACGCCTCGAAGGGGGACATTGGCTTTGATTTCGGGGATTTATTCGACGAACCCGTGCAGCTGATACCCGAGCGACCGGAGTGGCCACGGAAAACGAAACTCGAATTCGAACGCGAGATGCTGGGACTGTACGTTTCGGATCATCCGCTCAACGGACAAGAGTCAAACCTCAAACGCCATCGAACGCACTACGTCAGCGATCTTGTAGCCGCGCCCAAAGCGACGGAAAACGAGGGCGACGAGATCGAATGGGAATTGCAGGGTGCGTCCGAGGACGATGTCATCACGCTCACGGGACTTCTTCGAAACGTCGATCATCGAACAGCGCGTAATTCCGGGAAGCAATACGCATCGGCCGTCTTGGAGGACATGTCGGGGTCAATCGATTTGTCAATACTTGGTAAATC
>Ga0164294_10003165_pt1 | contig 14664 bp, 11 predicted proteins | sample GEODES005metaG_FD_111479 | JGI IMG/M metagenome (GOLD analysis project Ga0164294, IMG submission 111479) | Oligotrophic lake water microbial communities from Sparkling Lake, Wisconsin, USA - GEODES005 metaG | ecosystem: Environmental > Aquatic > Freshwater > Lake | place: USA: Sparkling Lake...
CAACGCGGTGATCACGAGCTACTCCGTCAGCGGCAACGACACCGGCATGCCGCTGCCGAGTGAATCGATGTCGATCAATTTCACCGGTGTGGCGATGACGTACATGACGATCAACAACGACACTGGCGTCGCCTCCGGCAGCGTGCCGGTCACGTTCATGCTCGGCAGCAAGGCGACCTGATCGACGTCGGTTTTGAGGTTGTCCGCCGCCGCCGCCGGTCCCTGCCGGCGGTGGCGGCGCCTTTTTTCCGCTCCCTCCCTGGCACCCAGCAACACCCATGGCCGGCGTGATTACGGGCTACATTCAGGTGGGCAGTTTCGTCGGTGAATGCACCGACAGCGAGCATGTCAACTGGACGAGAATCCAAAAGATGATCGCCCGCACCGCCCGGACGACGGGGGGATTCCAGCAGTCGCAGGTCGGACTGGGTGGGACGACGGTGGGGCAGGTGACGGTGCTCAAGGAGATCGACGCCGCTTCGGTGAAGATCCAGTACGCCTGTGCCACCGGGCAGAGCATCTCGACGGTGACGATCGACCTCTGCACGCTGGTGTCGGGCGAGTCGGTGACGTTCCTCAGCTACACCCTCTCCAACGCCGTCGTCACGGAGTATGAGCTGGAACTCGACTCCGAATCGCAGCGGGCCGTTCCCTGCGAGAAGCTGACGTTCACCTACACGCAGGCCACCTGGGCCTACACGAAGTACAACAGCATGGGCGTGAGCCAGGGGCAGATTTCGGAAAGCTATTCGATCGGTCAGTCGTCCAGCAGTTGAGCCTTGGAGCAGCCCACCGATGGCCAGCTACACCCAGACCGGCCAGCCGCTCACGATCACCACGCCGCTCGGCGCCAACGTCCTCCTCCTCGAAGCCTTCACCGGCCGCGAGGAGATGGGGCGGCTGTTCCACTTCGAGCTCGAACTGCTCTCCACCACCTCGAGCATCACCCCGTCGAAGATCGTCGGCCAGAAGGTGAGCTTCTCGGTGCAGACGGCCAGCGGCACGCCCCGCTGGTTCACCGGCTACGTGAGCCGATTCTCCTGGATGGGCTACGACGGCGTCCTCACCCGGTGGCGGGCCGAGGTGGTGCCGGGGCTGTGGTTTGCGTCGCTGACGACCGACTGCAAGATCTTCCAAAATCAGACGATCTCCGCGATCATCACCACGGTGCTCGGGGGCACCTCGCAGGTGACGCTCTCGCAGAAGCTCACCGGGACCTACCCGTCGCTCGTCTATTGCGTTCAGTATCGCGAGAGCGACTTCGCCTTCGTGAGCCGCTGGTGCGAGTTTTACGGGATCTCCTACTTCTTCCAGCACGCCGACAATTCGCTCACGATGCTGTTGTTCGACGCCAACTCCGCGTTCGCGGCCTGCACCGATTCACCCGTGGAAACGGTCCAGGAATTCGCCGCCCCGAGTGCCCCCGGGCAGCTGGTGCAGTGGCGGCACGACTACGGCTTCTGCTCCGGCCAATACGCCCAAACCGACTTCTACTTCCAGCAGCCGACGACGAGCTTGCTGGTGACGACGACCAGCAACTCGCCCTATACCAACGCGAGCAAATACGACCTCTTCGACTATCCTGGGGGCTACACGGCGACCTCCAATGGCCAGACGCTGGCCAATGTCCGCATGCAGCAGACCGAGATGGTCGTCAGCCAGGCGGCGGGGAGGAGCACGTGCAGCTCCTTCTCCCCCGGATACAGCTTCACGATCAAGACGCACCCCTGGTCGACAGAGACAAATCAGCAGTATGTGCTCACCTCGGTGACCCACCGGGCGCAAAACCGCGGTGCCTACGAGCCCACGCAGCAGGCCCAGCCCGTGTTCTCCTACGAGAACGATTTCACCTGCATTCCGTTCGCCACGACCTTCCGGCCGGCACGCACCACGCCCTGGCCGGTGGGGACGACGCAGACCGCGACGGTGGTCGGCTCGAGCGGGTCGGAGATCTACACCAATAACTACGGGCAGGTGGTGGTGCAGTTTCACTGGGATCGCTACGGGAAAAACAACCAGAGCAGCTCCTGCTACATCCGGGTGGCGCAGGCCCTGGCGGGCCCGCAGTGGGGGGCGCAGTTCATTCCGCGCGTCGGCATGGAGGTGATCGTCGATCATCTCGACAACGACATCGACCGGCCGATCATCACCGGCGCCGTCTACAACGCCACGAACATGCCCGCCTTCACGCTGCCAGCCAACGCTTCCGAGAGCGGCCTGCAGACGCGCAGCACCACCAACGGCACCACGAGCAACACCCATCAGCTGATCTTCAACGACACGAAGGGCTCGGAGCTGATCACGTTCCATTCCGAGCTCAACTTCATCCGTTCGGTGGAGAACAACGACACCCTCACGATCGGCCAAAAGGGCTGTGCCGGTGGCAACCGGGGGGTGACCGTCTGGAACAACCTCACCGAGACGATCGGCCAGAGTGGCTGCACGACGGGCAATCACACCGTGAAGGTGTGGAACAATCTCACCGAGTCGATCGGCCAGACTGGCTGTGCCTCCGGCAGCCGGACGACGACCGTTCTCCTCAACGACACCCGGACGGTCACCAAGGGGAATGACAAGACGACGGTGAGCGCCGGAACTTCGAGCCTGACGGTCACGCAGGGGAGCCGGACGGTGACGGTGGGCAACGGGCACACCCTCTCGGTGACGAAGGGCAATTCGGCGATCACGGTCAACAGCGGCAGCCACACGGTCAAAACCACGGCTGGAGCGCAGACGTACACCGCCGGCGCGGCGATCACGCTCTCGGCCGACACGACGATGTCGATGACCGCCAAGACGGCGATGTCAATGATGGCCAGCACGACGATGGCGCTCTCGGCCGATACGACGATGTCCCTGTCGTCGAAGACGGCGATGTCGCTGATGGCAACCACCTCGCTGCGGCTTTCGGTCGGCGACAACTCAATTACGATCTCCGACGCCGGGATCACGATCATGAGTGGCGCGAGCACGATTTCGATCACGGCGGCGGGCATCGAGGTGGCCGGTTTGACGATGACGCTCGGCTCGGCCGACACCACCGTCACGACCGTCCAGGGCGTCCTCACCACCGTGAGGGCCGATTCGGTGATGACGGTGCAGGGGCCGATCACCATGATCGGTGCCTAGCCGTGTGACGAACGGTTCAGAAGGGGCTTCTGCCAATGGCCAAAACGATTCCGTCATCCACCGTGGTGGCTCTGCCCACTCCGCCGGCCGCCGTGCCGACGGTGATCGGCGACGACCCGGTCAACCGCACTGCCTCGACCGAAGCGATGAAGCTGCGGCTCCAGAAGCTCGGGCTGAGCGACGAAGTTCTCGCGCTGTGCGAACTGGCCGACGGCGGTCTGGCGGGGGGATCGCTCGTGGCCTGTGCCGCCGTGCTGGCGGCGGCGGGCAAGGTCAGCCCTGCCGTTGGGGTGCTCGCGCAGGGGCTCTCCGGCCGGGGGGCGGCGTGGTGGGCCTGTCGGGCGGCCCGTTTGGAGCCCCCCGGTGGCCCTTCGCCGAAGGAGCTGCCGGCGCTCGAGGCGGCGGAGCGCTGGGTGCGGGAGCCGCTGTCGGCCCATGCCCATGCAGCCAATGCCGCGGCCAAGCAAGCCGGCCAGGGAACGCCTTCGGGGCTGGCGGCAGTGGCGGCCTTTTTGGCAGGCGACACGATCGCCCCGGCCCATCTCCCTCCGCTAACGCCGCCGGCGCACGCCGCCGGAATGGCGGCTGCGGGGGCCGTGCGCCTGGCGGCCGCCCGGCGGCAGCCGATCGATCCCGACGCCCTGCAGCGGCTCCTGGCGGTGGGGCATGCGGTGGCGGCGGGGAGCGATTCCTGGCGGCCGGTCGCAGACCCGGCATAACGTGGAATCGGTCCCGTCACGAACGTATTCTGATTCCCAAGAATTGGTAGGAGCAGGTCTTTACGGCCCAGAGCACGCGAGGGATCGGTGAGCCGATTCCCCGTCGCAGTAGGTCATTCGATCCCAGTCAGTCAGCCCCCGGAGCATACACATCATGGGAATGCCAGCCGCGTTTGTGGGCAGCATGCAGATCTGTCCAATGTTTGACGGCCCGGTTCCGCACGTGGGGGGGCCGATCATCGACGGCGATTTCACCGTGTTGATCAACGGCCTGCCGGCGGCCTACATGGGGAGCATGGGGATCTGCGTCGGTCCGCCGTGCACGATCATGCTCGGCGAGCCGACGGTGCTGATGACGGAGATGCCCGCGGGCTTTCTCGGCAGCGTCACCGACCACGGCGGAGCGGTGACCGTTGGCGAGCCAACGGTGCTGGTGGGGTGAACACCGAAAACAACAAGAGCATCGATCAAGTCTATACGAAAACCGCGGGTCCGGCCAATTCTTTACTTCCCGACCGAAGGCTGTGCATCTAGGTGGGCCCCCTCTAGGTCAACAAGTCGCAAAGACGCAGCGTATTCCACATCTATCTACAGGTAACCATTGGTGGCATTTCAAGTCTGTAATGCCTATCGGAATACCGCTTGGACACAATGACTTGTTTGAAACGGTTTAGCCGCTCTTGGGTCTACAGCCGCGGCCGAATAGAGGCTAGGGAGTAAGCGGTGAGCGAACAAAAAATAGCCGCGACTACGAGCAACAGGAGCCAAATTCAGGAAGTGGCCCGGCTTAGCAAGCGCCCTCAGCAGCACACCCGTTATCTCCTCGGGCACGGCGACATGGAACTTGTCGTGCGCAAGTTCGGCGTTCGGCGTCTGCATTGCTACTGCCTGGGCATACGCGGGGAGCGTGTCGGCAGCGACGGCACACACCTTCTGCCGCTGCCCGACGGTGAGCATCGCGAGGACGCTTTCAGCGGCCGCTTGCGTACGTTCCGGAGCGACATCGAGGACAAGGGAGCCGTCGGGATCGGTGAGAACGGTGATGTAGTCCTGACCTCTCCAGAAGCTCTTCTCGTCGATGCCGATGTGCTTGATGGGCGTGGCCTCGTGGCGCACGGCACCGCGCGCCACGGTGCGGTTCATGATCGTCTGCACTGCATTCCAGGAGAGCCCGAGCAGCGCAGCCGCCGCTTTCACGGTGCGGCAAGCCTGCAGGACTTCGACACCGAATGCCTCGGAGAGGAGCGTCAAGCGAGAGTGCTTCCCGGCCCATGGCGGCACGATGTTTTCGACACCGTGCTCCGCGCACCGGCTCCGGGGGAGGCGGGTGACCAGCTCCTTCTTGAACTGCATCCTGTACAAGTGTCAGCAGCGTTGCTCGTCCGTGTGATCGGTGGGGCCGCAGGCCACCCGGCACTCGGGGCAGATCACGCCAGACCCGACGTGGGAAAGGCGGATCTCGACGCGCCGATCCTCGATCTGGAACTCGACAGATTCCACCCGCCAGCAGTCATCGAGGACGAGCAAGCGGGCGTCATGCGATTGAAGTGTGTCCATTTCGGCACTCTATCCAGTCGTCGGCCCTCCATGAACCGGCCGCGGTGTGCCATGGAAATCCCCGAAGAGCCTGCTATCGTGATACTGTTGCGTCGTTGTGGTTGCGAAGATTGACCCGGAGATCAGTGTGGTGGCTAAAAAGTCTATGACTGCCGACGAAAAGCATCGCTTTGATCTAGTGGTGCAGGCGATCGAGGAAGTCTTGCCCTTCGAAAAGCGTGGTCAGTGGGGTAGCCTTCTCATGAAGCTGTTTAATGAGTCGACGTCGCCCAGCAAGGATCTTCTGCCCCATATAGGCTTTGGGGTGTACGTTACGAGCCTTCAGAAACCCGAGGAGCAGCAGAGGCGTCGTCAATTAAGGCTCTTGCGATTTTTTTATAAGCTTTCGTTGCCCAATATAGAGAAAGAGGTACAAGACTCTGGTACTATCGGCGTGGACAACGCGAACAAATGGGAACTACGCAAGCTGAAGGAGAAGAATTCTGCGGCAAAACAGAAGCTAGTGAGTTTGTTTTCAGAAAGGGCGGCCCGAGAGGCTCTCAAGGAGGCTCAAGCAGAGTCGTTTAAAGCTATTATTAGGGGTCGGAACTTAACGTTTATCGGTCTCAATATTGATACGATGAATGATTTGTTTGACAAAGCCAAGGAGGCAAAGGCGCAGGGTGGAGGGTTCCTTTCAGCGTTTGGAAAGTCTTTGGGAGGTGATAAGACTCGCGCTACGCCCGAAACTGAGACTGTTGGTGACGTGCTTGTGAACAACGCGTCAGACGGCAGTAAGAAGGCTACGCAACTTCTTGGGCCATTGATGACGGCTGCGGGATTAGACATGAAACAGACAATTAATTTGATGACGGCGGCGTGTCCAAAAGAGGTGGCAGTTATACTGGGCAAGCAGTGTGCCCTGTCTCTTCCTGGTGTTAACGCGGTTGTTTTGGGGCCATCGTGGGCCAGTGCATGTAATGAACTCCGGCAGAAGTATGCCGCGTGCACCGCCTTCGCGCGGTCGATGGAATTTATGTACCTAGCCGAGGTGCATAACGAGTTGGCTTTTGGCAAACTCAAAGACTTTCTCGCGACAGATCTGCGTGGTGCAAAAATTACCTTTGCAGCAGAGACTTTAAAGTCAGTTCTAGTGACTACCGATTTTGCTGCGCCAGGTACGGGCACGGTGGCGGTGGCTGCGGTCTCCGCAGCGAAAGCGCTTTGGGATTTTTGCGAACTCGCCTATAGGCTTTTGCAGAGCTACTTGCAGGTGGTGGAAGGTAATCGTTTGTTGAGCATGCGTTTTCAGGATTCCGCGGTTATTTTCGAAAAAGTGCCGATACTGTGTTGTTATTATATTTCGTTAGCGCCTACGTCAGCGCTCATTGCGGCGCAGTTAAGTGTTAACCATGAATATGAACAGATTACTTCAAACCCGGGCGCGTGGGCTGTGAAGGTGAATGCGCAGGCTTCGCGAGCTACAGAATTGAAGAAAAAAGCCAATAAGTTTATAGAAAATAGTTTTGTTGCACTGGACGGCGTGGTGACGCCTCCCCAGGAGCTAGCGTGGTGGGCGAAGTTTAAAGAGTTGTTTACCGGCAGGAAGTTTTGATTTACTTGGATCACGAGTTGTTTCCGTTCGGTAGCGTTCTTGTCGACGCGTCGTTGAGCCTTTGAGGGTTACGTCGTCTGGGTTTTCACCGGCGGGTAACCGCGGTTCGAGACGCGGTTGTCCGTCGTTAGCACTGGATTCGAGCCCCGTTGTTGCATAGGAGCGGAGTCTACGTAGTACTAGCAATGCATTGTGGGTACTGAGGATGGCGTTTATCAGGAGCGGGTCACCCTCTACGGATGGCGAGGTTTCTGAAAGACTTTCAGTTGGCGCTCACCTCGGATGGGACTGCTGAGGCGATAGTGCTCGATGTACGTCTTCAGTGGATTCGTAAGAAGCATTTCCGCCACACGTTCCCCATGAAAAGCATCATCACCACCGGATGTGACGCCACCTTCACTCCGCCGAGGGGCTTGTCCGCTCCCTGCGGCAGTGGCCGCAGCTCGCGGGGCTGGCGGTCGGGCTTCTCGACTTTGGGCTCGAGGATCGGCAGCGGCAATGGCTCGCTGAGCAGGGGATCAATGTCCGCCCCGGCGGCTGCGATTTTGAGTTTGCCAAGCGCGAGGCCTGGGAGGCGACCAAGCCCTGGTTCAAGGCTCATCTCTGCCGGCCCCACCTGAGGAAACAGTTCCCCGGGTTTGATGTTTACGGCTGGCTCTATTGCGATACCTGGGTGTAACGGCCCGAGGCTGTCGAACTGCTGCTCTCGTGCGTGGGCCGCGGCGGCTCGGTTCAGGTCGCGGTCTTGGCAAATCACAGACGGGCGACTGCCGCGTTCATAGGAACCCGAGTTCCGACAGCAGGTTGTATGTCGCGGCGTCGTTTTCTCTTTCCGCCTGGAAGTTCAGATTCGCCTTCAGCCAAGGCCCGATGTTCTGGTAATGGTGGACAAAACTCAAATTGCCGCCATAGATCGCTTGGCAGATTTCCGCCTCGAGCCGCACGTACAGTTCTTGATGGCGGGTGTTCACGAAGTAGCCTTTCCCGGCCACCGCTTGCATGGACTTCACCAGCTGGCCCCGTCCCGCATACACCCGGCTGCTGGCATTCCCCTCGAAGCCACCAAGACCGGCTCCGGCAGCCCGTGATGACTTCAAAAAGCTGAACTTCGTCCTGCCGAAGAGTTTCTCCGACAAGCCGACTTTCTTGTCGACCTGCAGGCCCGCCAAATCTTCGTTCGCTATTTTGCAATAGTAATCCATGGTTTTCATCGGTCGGTCATCGCAGATGCCATGGGAAATGAAGTCTCGGTCTTTCAGGTGGTAGCTGAATAGCTCGAGCGCTACTCGGCCACGGGCCTTGCGACCCTCGTTGATGTCATCGCCGTCTCCGGCGCCGGTGTACACACAATAGCCATGGTCGCCTGGCACTTCGTACGTCTGGTAGTCCTGCCCATTCGGGTTGAGGTTGCCGAGGCTCGGGTCTTGGGGTGTGAAGCCCCAGCACGCGCGGCTGGCGCCTCGAAACTGGGCGAGGATAGCGAGGTAAAAGTTTATCTCCGCTGGAAGCTTGCTAGGGGCGTCGTTGCCAAGCCCGTATTTCTCTTTGAGCACGCCTCGGCTGCCTCGAAAGCCCAGCATGCTGGTGAGGTTTCGGTTGTCGCTCATGTCGAATGATCCGTCGTTGAATCCCGTGTGGGCTCCTTGCACTGGGTCAACGGCAAAGATGAACACTTCTGCCCGAGGATATTTTTTCTTTACACAGTGGGCACACACGACGGCCTGCACGCCACCGCGGCTCATGCCCACAATAATGACGTTTTTCGGATCGCCGCCTGATCTTCTTTCCAAACTCTCCATAGCGTCATCGATGACGCCCGCCCAGCCCTTGCCCGTCGTGCCGCTCGTTCCCTTTACCTTGCCAACGCCGCTCCTCAAGGTGCTCTGGTAGCCGCCGGCGTTGTAGAGCTTCTCCGCCCAGTCCGCGTAGACGTGCTTTTTGTCGTCGACATCTTGGCCGCTGCCGGCAAACCAGATCGCGCAGTTTTCCGCCATTGCTTCGGTCCTGAAATATTCTGGGAAGGGATCGGGTTCGCCGTTTCGTACAGCTCTTCCTCAGATTTATATACCCCGAGTCGTGAAATCACAAACACGCGGCTCATCCACAGCTGCGGCTCTTGCCCGCCCACGCGTTCGGTGCCGGAGTCTTGCTCGTGGCTCATGGCCTTCGATGGCACTGAAGCGAGTATTCCCGCTACACTCCCACCATGAAAAGCATTATTGCCACCGGCTGCGACGGCAACTACTTCCACTTCGCCGAGGGGCTTGTCCGCTCCCTCCGGCAGTGGCCGCAGCTCGCGGGGCTGACGGTTGGGCTCCTCGACTTTGGGCTCGAGGAGCGGCAGCGGCAGTGGCTTGCTGAGCAGAGGGTCGATGTCCGGCCCGGCGGCTGGGATTTTGAGTTTGCCAAGCGCGAGGCCTGGGAGGCGACCAAGCCCTGGTTCAAGGCCTATCTCTGCCGGCCCCATCTGCGGAAGCATTTCCCCGGATTTGATGTTTACGGCTGGCTCGATGCCGATACCTGGGTGCAACGCCCCGAGGCGGTTGAGCTGCTGCTCGCGTGCGCAGGCCGTGGCGGCCTCGCCGCGGTGCCCGAAGTCGACCGCAGCTACGCGAAGTTTGTCAACACTCCGTTGGCGTGGGAGTTTGAATCGAAGGTGGCTAGCCACTGCCTCGGCCCCGAACTGGCGGCCTCGATGCGGATGCTCCCCCAGTTCAACGCCGGTGTGTTCGCCATGCGGCACGACGCCCCCCACTGGGAGCACTACCGTGAGTATCTGCAGATCGCCCTCGAGCGGGTCGACCCGGCAGACTCGCTTTCACGGCTTGCCGAACAGGTGGCCTTCAATGCCGCCATCACGCGGCACGACAGCCTCACGCACCGGCTCCCGAGCACCGTGAATTGGATGTCGCTCTATGCGGCACCGGCCTTTGATGTCGGCAGCGGGCTGTTTGTCGAGCCATCCCCGCCCCATCAGCCGATCGGGATCATTCACCTCACCACCGATGTCGGGGCTGAACCTGTTCCCGTGACGGGGATCGACTCGGGCGAGAGCTGCCTGACGATCCGTACGCCGCTGACCTTTGCAGGACTGGCAAACCTGCAGCGGTCGCTCCCCCAGATGCGAGCGCTCATCGCCGAGAAGCGATCGCCGCCGGCAAGCGACGTGCCGCCGGCGCAGCAGCAGAGCGACTACGTGTCTCCAGGGCTCGAGCGGATCGATGCCGCCGGTTATTTCCCGCAGCGCATCATCGGCGACCGGGCCGGTTGCTCCTGGCCCTATCTGCGGCGGGAGGTGCCCCACCACTGGTACGTCGATCGCCGCAGCCCAAAGACCGGGTTTCTCAACGTCGACGAGTCACACATCCTCTACAACTTGGCGACGGAGTTTCGCGGCCGCCGGGCCCTCGAGATCGGCTGCTGGATGGGCTGGTCGGCCTGCCACCTGGCCCTGGCGGGGGTCGTGCTCGACGTCATCGATCCGGTGCTCGCGAACCCGCAGGTGAGGGGGGCGGTGAGTGAATCGATCGTCGCGGCCGGCGTTCATGATTCCGTCGTTCTCATCGCCGGTGAGAGCCCGTATGCCGTGGGGGAGTTTGCCCGCAGCGAAGGCCGCCGCTGGTCGCTGTGCTTCATCGACGGCAACCGTGACGGCGAGGCGCCGCTCCTCGATGCGCAGGCCTGCGAGCTGCTCATGGAGCCCGACGCCGCGATCGTGTTTCACGACCTCGTGGCGCCCGACGTCGCCGCCGGCCTCGCCTATCTCCGCGACCGCGGCTGGCAGACGAGGATCTATCAGACGATGCAGATCATGGGGGTCGCCTGGCGGGGAGCCGTCACGCCACCGCGACACACCCCCGATCCCGCCGTCGCGTGGACGCTCCCCGACCATCTCGCCGGGTTTCAACTGGCCGAACGGGCTGACGCGCCAGTCGACCCGCGTGCGCCAGAGGCCTCTCCCTGAGCGGAGATGGCCTGGGCCGTCCTCCCCAAGCACTACAGCATGCACACCTCCCTGCGATCCATCCCTGCTCCTGCCATTCATCTCGGTTGGCAAATCACGCCGTGGACCGGCTGGGGCCGGTATGGCCTGAACCTCGCCGCGGAACTGCGCCGGGCCGGTTGTGCTGTGGCCGTAGACGGGATTGCCGGATGGAATGAGTGCGCCGCCACGGAGCAGACGGCGCTGGCGGGAATCATCGACCTGTCTCAGCGCCCATCGACCGATCCACCCATCCCCGTGGCCGTCTCCCTCCAGGCGATCGGGAATCGGGGCAGCCGTAGCCCGCGGTCGCAGGCCATTGCGGCCGAGCGAACGATGGGCGTGATCTTCAGCGAAGACACCCGCTGGCTGCCGGAGGAAGTCGCCAGGCTCAATGAGCTCTCGGCTATCATCGCCGGGTCTGCCTGGAATGCCGCCGTGCTCCGGGCAGCCGGCGTCCGCAACGTGGTCACGATCCTCCAGGGGATCGATCCGGAGCTGTGGTGCCAGACCGCCCCAGACCGGGGCTTCGCGGCCCGTCTGGCCGGCCGATTCGCGGTGTTTTCCGGTGGAAAGCTCGAGTTTCGGAAAGGCCAGGACATCGTCCTTGCGGCCTTTCGCCGCTTTCACTCCCTCCACCCCGACGCCGTGCTAGTGACGGCCTGGCAAAATCCCTGGCCCGAAACGATCCGCGGCATCGACCTGGCCGGCCACGTGACAGGCCTGCCGAAGGTCGTCACAAGCGCCGCCGGCGACAGCCTCGATCTTGCGGCGTGGGCCGCCGCCGAGAGGATCGAAAGGAACGCCTTCATCGATCTCGGTCTGCTCGCCGGCCACGAGCTGCCGCGGCGCGTGCGGGCGTGCGACCTGGCGGTGTTTGCCAATCGGGCCGAAGGGGGCACAAACCTCGTCGCCATGGAGTGCCTCGCCGCCGGGCTGCCGACGGTGCTCAGTGGCAATACCGGCCACCTTGATCTGGCTGACCACGCCACGATGCTCTCCCGCCAGGGCCGCGTGCCCGCAGGCTGCCCGTTCTACCGCGACATGACTGGGTGGGGAGAGACGAGCGTCGACGACCTTGTGGCTGCCATGGAGCAGGGCTACGCGCAGCGGCACGCCCCACGCGCGGCGCTCGAAGCCCGCGGCCGGGAGTTTGCCGCGCGATGCTCATGGGGGGAAAACGCCCGGCAGATGCTCGGCGTGCTCGGGCTCGCCGGTGAGCCGCTCGAGGGCTCGGCGGCATCCGGTCAGTCGGGAACGTGAATCCGGGCCGACTGCCGCAGCACCCCCCGCACCTCGGTCGAAAGCCCGCGCACGCCGCTGAATAGTAAAAATCCGCGGCAGCGGATCAGCTTCTGAGCAAGCGCCGGAGAAATCGCCTTCACGCCGCCGAGATAGATCATGCCGTCGTGGGCGATGAGGGCATCGGCCAACTCCGGCTCGAGCTGCTTGACGCCGTTCAAATAGATCTTGCCAACATGGCCACCGAGCGCGGTGGCGGTGGCAGGAGAGAGCTTCTCCAGGCCATTGAGCGACAGCGGGCCACGGTGGCCAGCGAGCGCCAAGGCCACCTCCGGCGACAGATCGCGCAGCCCATCGAGGGCCAGGAAATCGGCGTGCGCGGCCAGCTCCCGCGCGGCCTCTGCTGTGAGCTCGGGAAGGGCCTGAATCCGCAGCGGCCCCTCATGCCGGGCTGCCCGAGCAGCCGCCTCGGCCGACATCGCCGCCGACTCGTCGAGGTTGAGCGTGCCCGATGACGCTTGGCCCGGGGGCACGGCGGACGAAGGCTGCGGGGCGTCGGACCGGTCGGAGGGGGGTGTCATGGAAACTCAAATGCTCACAGGCGAAGGAGGGCGTGGGAAACGTCGGGCACCACCGGCAGCGGCCTGCGATCGGAAACGAACCCGAGCGCCTGCCAAGCCGTCGGGACGGCAGGGGAGGCTTGTCAAACGGAGCGGTCAGCTGGTCCCGAGCGCCTCCGCCACCTGCCGGGCCACGGCCGGCCAGTCGCCGGCCGCAGGCTGCCGGAAGAGTCGCATCGTCGGATACCAGGGGCTGTCATTGCGATCGACCTGCCACCGCCAGTCGGCCACGTACGGCAGCATCACCCACACCGGAGTCCCCAAAGCCCCGGCCAGATGGGCGATCGAGGTGTCGCAGGTGACGAGGAGGTCGAGATTTTTGAGCACCGCGGCCGTCTCCACGAACGCCGCTTCCGTATCCCCCTGCTCGGCCATTCCGCCCGCATCGACCACCCGCGGCCACCCCGATCCCTCCCGGCCGACGGGCTCGAGCTCGGCCCTTCCCGGACCCTGCTGGAGGCTCACCAGGGAGATGCCCGGCACCCGCGAGAGCGGCTCGAGCGCCTCGAGCGCCAGCGACCGCTCCGGAGAAATCGAGGTGTTTCCCTGCCAGACAATCCCTACCTTTTTTCCAGGAAGATCGGCCAACACGCCTGCCCAGTGGGCGACCCGCGCTGCCTCGGCCGTCAGGTAGGGAACCGCCCGGGGAATCGCCTCCGGTCGGGCGTCGAACCGGGCCGGCAGGCTCATCAGCGAGGTATAGCAATCGAAATCGGGGAGCGGGCCATCGTCGGCCACGAAGTCGTCGATCCCCTCGGCGGTCGATAGCAGCCGGAACAGCCGCCGGGGGCAGGAGAGCACGACACGGGCGCCGGACTTTTTCGCCAGCGAGCAATAGCGGATGAATTGCAACGTGTCGCCGAGACCCTGCTCGACGGTGAGCAGGAGCGTGCGGCCTTCGAGCGGCTCCCCCTGCCAGCGCGGGTGCATCAGCGCCCGGACGGCAAACACCGGGCAGAGCCAACGCCATTCATACTCCTGCCAGCCCCGCGCCCCGTCCCCCTGCCGCAAGAGCAGCATCGCCAGCGTGGCATGGGCGTCGGCGTTGTCTGGGTCGAGCGCGAGGGCCGCCTCGATGCTCGCAAGCGCCTCGGTCTGCCGCCCCTCGACCTCGTGCAAGAGGCCGAGATTCAGATGGGCAGCCGCGCACCGCGGATCGAGTTGGAGCGCGCGGCGGATCGCGACCATCGCCTCCTCTCGTCGTCCCCGCCGCTGGAGGAGATGCCCCAGGTCGCTGTGGTAGGCAGCCATGAAGCGGTCGAGCCGCAACGCTTCGCGGAAGCTCGCCTCCGCCGCCTCGAGCTGGCCGGCGCCTGCCTGCGACACTCCGAGCCTGTGATGGAGAGCGGGATCGCTGCGGTCCAACGGGGTCGCCCGTTCGAAGCATTGGGCCGCCTCGGCGAAGCGTCGATCGAGGAGGAGCGCCGCGCCGAGGTCTTGGAAGAAGCCCTTCATTGCCACATTCATGTTCGGCTGGGCCGGAATGAAGGCGGTGATCTTGAGCTGCGACGGCACCTTCAGCCGCGGGGTGCCGCGCACGGCCAGCAGCGCCTGCGGCGTGATCTCCACCACCCCGGCGCATTCCACATGCCCGCGCGTGGCAGCGAGCGCCCGGGCAGCCTCCGGCGAGATCGTCTTCAGCCCGGGAAGGTAGAGGTAGCCCGGATGACGGGCCAGCGCCATGGCCAGATCGGCCGGAAGCTCCGTCAGGCCCCCGAGCGAGAGCCGGCCCGGGTGCGCGGCGAGCGCCGCGGCCGCCTCCGGCGAGAGCCGCTCGAGGCCATCGAGACGCAGGTCCTTCCCGGCAGCGCTCCGCACGAG
>Ga0164294_10003166_pt1 | contig 14662 bp, 10 predicted proteins | sample GEODES005metaG_FD_111479 | JGI IMG/M metagenome (GOLD analysis project Ga0164294, IMG submission 111479) | Oligotrophic lake water microbial communities from Sparkling Lake, Wisconsin, USA - GEODES005 metaG | ecosystem: Environmental > Aquatic > Freshwater > Lake | place: USA: Sparkling Lake...
ATACAATTTTGTCAACGGGACGAAACGTATCCCACCCAGAATCCCATACGAGAAGTTTAGTCCCGTCTTTTCCGTATATGCGGTCGCCGAACCGTGCGATCATTACTAGACACTACTCTAAAAGAAGGCCTTGAATTCCGCACCCTTCGTTCCGTAAATGTGGGGATTGATGGGCCGGCTGATCTGTTCCGGGTAGTTCAGGATCTGGTTGCGGTTGTAGAGATACATGTTGATAGACCCCAGGACATCGTCCACGCAGAATTTCAGGACACGTTCGTTGAGGTCATTGAGTTCCTGGGCAGCATTGGCCTCCACATTGATCTGGTACTGGAGGTAGTACGCACGCATGATCGTCTTGAGATCGTCGGGGCGCTGATTATCAATGACATACTTCTTTTCGCTCTTCTCCCATACACGGTAACGGATCTCATCCTGGAGGTGCTGGATATTGGCCTCGGAAAAGAAGGCCTGGTTGAGGGGCGTGGCAGTGTGGACACGAATCGTTGCCTGCTGCTGGAATGTAGACCCATACGCCAGTTTAGGGTTTTCGTGGTGAGTAGAAAACAGCTTGAACGCCTGTGTGGCCTGCGTCTCGGGGTCAACAAGGTTTGGGACAAACCCAGTATGTTTCGGGGCACTGCGGATCGCCGTATCCACATAGTACTCGTTTAGTTCACCTGTTCGACGGGGGTAGATTTCGCCATTCTGAGGAGCCGGCATCGTTTCTTATCCTTAGTTCGGGATGATTTTTTGTATGTTTGTCGTGTCAGGTTCCATCGTTGTCACTTCGAGAACAAATGTTGCCTGGGCGTTCAAGTTCATCAGGGGAATCACGTAGTCACCCTTCAGTGTGCGTCTGTTCGCAAATGGAATACTTTGGGGTGCACTTGTATACTGCTGAAGACATACCCTAGAAACCGTTGTTATCAATGAACGGATAGTCGAGAGTGCGTTCGACATACCTGCGAACCCAGCGACCTTGGGGACGGCAGTGAACGACGTTCCTATACTGAAAAGAGACGATGCGACTGGCGGAGTAAAGTCTGTTCCACAGATATCTGTGACTAGGAAGTTATTTGACATCAAACTAAAGAAGGAAGAGAGGGCCAGGCTACACGATGGATCTGATGAAACCTGTGTAAGTGCAGGTGAGTAAAATGTAATCTCATCACCCACTCGAATATCCGATGCCAGAAACACGTTACAATCGCCAAACGACAGGTTCGTCGTTGACTGAGTTACATAGAATTTTACCTTTCCAATATTTGTGGTATCGAGTGCAAAATCAATGACGCTAAGATTATCAAGGTGTGAAAACACATCACCAGCCGGGTTCCATAGCTGGATATTCGCATTGGACATTTTCGACATTGGGGGGTCGAACTTATACGACTCATTCGACCACGAATAGTAATCGGAATATTGTCCCGGGTAATTGCCAGTTCCCTCATACAAATTGCGTGTATCCTGAGTCAGGACAGTAAACGACTGCTGGGCTATCTGCGATCCGCCAAGGTATCCTCCTTTTATGTTCTGAATCGTCATCAAAATATACGGTTGAGAATGGAACGACATCGGGTAGGCAATGGGGGACGAAAAGGTGGTGGGGCGGTATGGCTGGGTTGCTCTTACTGGAAGAATCGCACGAGATAGCTTGATTTCCGATACGTTTGACAGGGCAAGCTGTGTAGAATATATATATGAGTTTGTTCCATACTGTTTTGGCTGAATATCAATTCCGATCTGTGCACCCCGGGTTTGACCCGCATCATAGGTCGGGTAGAAGTATACTTTAGTGTTTGGATTCGTATATACAACTGGCGTGGGAGAATGAACCAGCTGCCCGTTGACTAACACAATTTTCCAACCGTACTTTGGGTATACGAGACCTTGGTTAAACCTACTGTAATAGGACGGAATCTCTACTCCGGGAGGAAATGCCTGAGGCACATTGTTGGGAGTCAGAGTAGCTCCAGACAGTGCTCCAGACCCCACCTTGGGAGGAATTATTGGACTTTCCCATGCAGCTAACGGGATCGTAGGATTATTGAAAAAGAAAGGCGTTTGTGGTCCGATTGCCTGCTGTGGAGTCTGAGCGCCAAACGAAAAAATGTTAGAGTACGCATCTGGTTGAATGCTCCAGTCTCGCCGTGCGGAATCAATAATAATATTACGAGATTTCGGGATCATAGATGGAGCGTTTTGAACTGGAAATCCGTTGTCTTGTCCTTGTTTGCTGAGCTCCTCAATTGTTACCTGTCGATCACTTGTTGATGTAAGCGGTCGCTGTCTCTGCCCTGCTGGAAGAACCTCCTGCTGGTTTCTGGAGGTCGCCTGGAAAGCAACCCTAGGATCGTAATCATAATCTTGACGTGCTTCTTGGTCTGCTCCTGCACGCAGTCGTTGGTAATCCATCTTCTCCTTCTTACTCTTTTAGACGATGAGATTCTCTAAGTCTTGAACCCAGAACTGAGATGGAGTCGTCCCCTCGATTTCGGAGATACGGGCACGGATTCGGTCAAGTTCCGTCTGATGCTTCTGGACATTCTCCAGAGTCATACTGCTGAACGGAAGCTTCAGGAGATCGGGAATATCGGTGAGTTCGTGTCCCTCGAGAATCTTTACGCACTCGGCATGCGGCTTCTTGCGCAGATCAATGGCGTCATCGCACATCAACGTCAGGAACTTCACGACGCTGGAATGCCACGGCAGCTTGGCTCGGAGTTCTGCGAGCATGTTGGTCTTGCGGTCGCCATACAGAGCCAGACGGGCATGGGCGTATTCCACAAGGATCTCATTGACCGTCTTGAACTTGCGGATCTTGCAGTGCCGATCAAAGGCGTGCATATTGGTCATCTTGATACGAGAGGACAGACCGAGCTTCTTCACCATCTCGGGAGTCATGTCCTCCTTCAAGACAATCTCAAAGTTGATATCCATATCCGTCGACGTGTCCGTGTAATCCTTGATATCCTTCTTCTCGCACAACCCATCCAGGAACGCCTTGAAATCCGACGTCCAGTATTCAATGGGAAGATCCTGGACGGAAATCGTCTTGGTCTTTGCGTTGTAGGAATACTTGCCAGTGACATCGTATCCGTCGGGACACGGCAGAATCGTGCCCCTGAATCCACGATACCACGGCGTCAACTCTGCCGTGTCCAGAATCGTATCGTCCTCGCCCTTCAGCCATCGGAGCAGAACATACTTCAGAGCCACGGGGTTGTAGGAGGGAATGTAGGTGGAGTATCCAGTGCCAATACCCCGAGCACCGTTGATGAGGAGCATGGGAAGGACAGGGGCATACCACTCGGGCTCGACCGATAGCCCATCGTCATCACGATACTTGAGACACGGCAAGTCGTCAGCAGGAACTAGGTCCTTCATGTACGGCTGGAGATAGGTGAAGATGTAACGGGACGCAGCCGAATCCTTGCCGCCCTCCAGCCGGGTTCCGAACTGACCCTTCGGGACCAGCCACGGCAGATTGTTGGAGCCCACGAAGTCCTGGGCCATACCGATGATCGTCTCGTTGAGCGACATCTCGCCGTGGTGGTAGCCTGCGTGCTCGGACACGTAACCCGCCAGCTGTGCAACCTTGACCTTGTCCGTCAACTTGCGCTTGAGACACCCGAACAGGATCTTGCGCTGCGATGTCTTGAGACCGTCAATCGCACTCGGGATGGAGCGCTCAAGATTGTAGTGTGAGAAGTGGATGAGGTCACGGTGGACAAACTCGGAATACGGCAGAGTCTTGTCGATCTTGGGAACCACGATATTGGCGGCATCGTGGCCTTGGAGCCAGACCTTACGATCATCGGCCCGAGACTTGTTGAACGCCAAGTCAATTGCCTCGGAGTCTCCGACGGCACTGTAGCGGAACTGTGTGATATTCATGTTCTTGAAATACTCTTGGGCTTCCTCACGAGTCGAGGTGCCGAGACCTTTGTAATACTGGATGGACCAGTTGCCTGCTGCCGACGTCTTCCACTGGTCGTACTCGAACTGCGTGTAGAACGTCCGAGACTCCTTGCCCTTCGTCGCCTTCACGATCGGCGTGGCCATATACGTCAGAAACCCAGGGATCCGAAACAGCTCAGACCAGAGTTCGTGGAACAGATTGATGAGGAGACCACGGATGTGGGACCCGTCGTAATCCTGATCAGTCATAATGAGAATGCGGCCGTAGCGCAGTGTGGAGAGGCTGTCATACACCTTGCCGGATTCTAGACCCACGATCTTCTTGAGCTCGGCGATCTCCTTGGCCAGCTCCACCTTGGACGATGACGAATCCTTGACATTCATGATCTTCCCCCGCAGTGGGAACACTCCGAAAGTCTGGCGCTGATTCTTCGTAAGGCCGCTGAGAGCCATTGCCTTTGCTGAATCTCCCTCTGTAAGGATGAGGGTACACTCGGCGGAGCGGGCTGTGCCTGCGAGGGCGGCGTCGTCGAGCTTCGGGATACCATATATTTTAGAACTCTTCCGTCCATCGCTTTTCTTATTCTCCTTCTCGTCCTTTTCTTTCTGCGCAACCACCAGCTTGTCCACCAGTTCCAGCTTGGAACGCAGCTTCTTGAAGAACTCCTCGGGCAGTTTACACGTCGAGCCGAACGCCGTGCTCTTCGTGGTCAGTGCCTCCTTCGTCTGTGACGTGAACGACGGGTTCTCAATCGAAGCCGTCACCCAGATTGCGATGTTGTCCTTGATGAGAGATGGCTTGACCTTGATCTTCTTCTTGGTCTCCAGAAACTCTACGAGATGATTTACCACCTGATTGACGATATAGTCTACGTGCGTCCCGCCCTTGGACGTCCAGATACCGTTCACAAACGAGACCTGGAGGAAGGACTCGGGAGCATCAGCGACCACCACGTTCCACCGATCGCTGGAATGGGCGGCCGTGGGAGTGTCCACGAACTCGGCGGCATAGGCGGAGAGATCACGACACTTGATCATGACCTTGTCGCCCACATGCTTCCAGTGGACCTTGACATCCTTGCCCACCGTCATCGCCAGATCACTGGCCCTCCGGCGGAATACACCGAGCAGGTCGGGCGTAATCTCGGTAAGACCGAACCGAGCAAAGTCGGGGGTCCACGACACGCTGACATACGGCTTAGACTTGCAGGCCACGATCTTCGGCTTGTTCACCACCGTCATGTTGTTCTCCCAGGTCTGGGTATACTTCTTGCCAGACACGGCATCCACGGTCTCCACCGTCATCTTCTTCGCAAAGATATTGGCCAGCTTCACGCCGTAGCCGTTCTTACCGCCCACGAGCTTCTTCTCGTCCTTGTCGTAGTTCGTGGAGGTCAGGAGCTCGCCAAACACCAGCTGCGGAACCCAGACCTTGTATTCGGGATGCTCAGCTACGGTAATACCCTCTCCATCATTCTCCACTGTGATGGTTTGGTTGTCCTCTGAAATCTCGATGGTGATATTCTTGACTGGATTGGAGGATGCACGCTGGCGCATGCGGACTACCTGATCGTGGGCATTCACGACAATCTCGTCAAACAGCTTGTAGAATCCAGGGTTGAAGGATAGGTTCTTCTGGATGAACTTTTCGTCTTCCACGACATACATGTCCTCGTGCGACGTCTCGATAGACCCGACATAGGTGTCGGGCAGTGATAGAATGTGCTCCCGGTGGGTGTGCTTCTTGTATGCCTCTGCCATTTGTGTGCTCTCCCTCTATAATAGAAAGTCCATTCCGTTTTACACACAAAATCCATATTCATGTAAATGCCGCCAGCTCGAGGAAAGAAGACAAAGAAGACAGAACCGACGGTGGAGCTTCCACCCGTCATCTTCTTCCTGCGGATCGGTAAGGATTTTGATTTCGAAGAGGAGCGGGTGGATATCCCTATGCCATCAGGAGGAGGGATTGAATATTCGGACATCCTTCTGAAGACGGAAACACAGGAGCGGCGATTTGATGAGACGGTCGTTCACGACTTGATGTCCAAGTTTTCGGTGCAAACGTCCTATCCCCCAGGTGCAGCGTGTTTGTGGTGCTGCCACTCCTTTTCTGGAGAATCGTTCGTGATCCCAACGCACTATGATGTGTATACGAGCATGTATACTGCCGAGGGGAATTACTGTAGTCCCGAGTGTGCCCTGTCCTATATTTACAAGGAATCAGGACTCACCGAATCCGACAAATGGCTTCGTCACTCACTGTTGCGCACAGTCTACCGGTCTCTCTACGTGAACCGAGATATTCAGCCGGCTCCCGATAAGCGTGTCCTCCGGATGTTTGGTGGAAATCTGGATATCCAGCAGTATCGTGAATTCATTCAGTATTGCACGAAACCTCTACAGCTGGCTATGCCACCAGTCCGTCTATACATGCCGTCCGTGAACACCCAATCATCTGTCCGTGATGTCAAGTCTTATGTCTCCCTTTCCAACGAAACTGTCAACAAGGCCTCTCAGCAACTCCGCCTCAAACGTTCCAAGCCTGTCCACGAGGGCATTCCCACCCTTGACAAGTGCCTCACGGCGTTTGGCTCTCCACGATGAAATATTCTAAATAATCAATGACATCTCTCGGCGAACTCCTGAAGATGTCAATGCTCTTTCAAGTCTTGACGACATCGGGAAATAGTTTCCGACCACTGCTTGCCTTTATTGGTATTTCCCTCTACGAACGTGGACTCGCACTCTACCCCTTGTTCACAAAACTCCAGACATCTTTCCAGCCTCTGGATTCCAATGAACGCAAACCTTCAGCCGTCATCGAATGTGAACGTGGAACTCCTCCCCAGACCAAGAACGGAAGTGTTCCCCTGTTTATGACCCGCATGGATGCCATCGTGCATTATGTCGCCTCCTCCCCTGCCACGAAACGCCTTCTCTCCATTGCCAACCACGATTACCTCCCCTACGAATTTGAGTCCGTGAAACTTGATGAAGATATTTACTTCAAACTCACCAACGTGGAAGTAGACGACGGCAATATCAAGAATATCAAGTTCCAGATCTTCTGCTACGACCACCCGATCCAATCACTTCAGAAATTTGTGGATTCGTGTAACCAGGATTATGAGCGGCGAATGATGAACAAGCTCGGGAACGATCTCTATTTCTTCGACCAGATGGTGGATAACAAGAAACGCAAGACCAATCAGAATCCTCTGCCCAATACGTTTCTGGTGTATACCAAGCACAAGTTTTCCACGACCCGCACGTTCGAGAACGTGTATTTTGAGGAGCAGCCTGTAGTCAAGAACCGTGTGGCACACTTCCTAAATAACCGATCGTGGTATGAGCGCAAGGGTATTCCATACACTCTCGGCTTTCTATTCCACGGTGCCCCTGGAACCGGCAAGACCTCGGAAATCAAGGCCATTGCCAATGTGGCCCGTCGGCACCCTGTGAACATCCAACTGTCGGAAATCAAGACCAAGACGCAGCTACGCCATCTCTTTTTCAGCGATGATATTCACGTGTATAACGGCACGACTCTGGAAAAGTATACGATCCCTATTTCCGAGCGTATCTACATTATCGAGGACGCTGATGCGATGGGCGATGTGCTCCTGAAGCGGGAGTGGAAGCGTCCTGAGCCCGTGCAGGCACCCAAGGATCCATTCCTGCCCGAAGACGACGACGTGATCAAGGATCCCATCGATCTTTCCTTTATTCTCAATCTACTGGACGGCACACTGGAATCCAGCGGCCGTATTCTCGTGTTCACCTCCAATTTCCCGGAACGGTTCGATAAGGCCCTGATTCGTCCAGGACGTATTGATCTCATCATTCATTTCAAGAAGTGTTCCCGTGGGATCCTGAAAGAAATGGTGGAGGGGTTTTATGATATTGCAGTGGGCGACCACCCCCTCTTTGCTGATCCCCGAATGGATGGAAAGTGGAGCCCCGCCGAAGTCAATCAGATCCTCTTCCGCAACTTCGAGAATTCTGCTCAGGCCATGGACGAACTGCATACGTTGGAAGCGTCTACGCCGCTGCTGCAGGAGGAGACCCAGATTTAAACAAGTTCATAGCAATTTGAATTGCGGCGGGCGGGAGATCAAAGATCATGATGTAGATGAGAGCAGCGATCATAACAGAGGAAGCAATACCAACTATGCTCAGGGTCCACGCAGTCAGACCTCCCGCAGATGGGTTGACAATCGAAGCAAACATACCTGCTAGAGGGATGAGGAATGGGATCATAATAAAGCTGGAATATGCTCCGATTGCCGGATACTTTTCAAACAGCAAGGATTCAAGAGCATACCATGCGGCACGGTAGTATATGAGAAGTAGGACATTGGTGAATATAAAGAGCAGAAGACCGTTTGCGGAATTTACAACTGGTCCAGAATCTTCGGTAGCTACTTGCTCCGGAGGAACATCGGCAACGGGGTCGTCAGTATTATCCGCCATCCGAATCTATTATGTATTGAACACAAGATTTGCTTGTCCGTTTGTAACCTTGAGGAAGTTGTACGATTCAACATAGATTATGGATACATATCCATTATATTGAATTTGTAGATTGGTGGGAGATGGGTAGACGGTCAATGTTTGGCCAGCCTGGATGAGCGGGGGAATTCCAGGAGCAGGTGAGATTGTAGCACCGTCAGGGACGGGAGTAGGATTGGTACTGAGTGCAGTATCCCTGACAACGCACAGAGGAATCTGCGACACCGCTCCAGTCTGAACGATGGGCGGAACTAGCAGTGTATGCTTGAACGTCGTTTTGTTGAACATGGATCCGTTCGCACTTCCAGACGGCTGAGAGATTGTATTGGGATCAAGGGCAAACGAGTAGAGGTTAATCCCCGGAAGTGACGACGTATCTCCCTCTGAGAACCGGTAGTTCTGAATATTCCGGAAGAAGTTGATGTTTTTGGTGACGAATCGGTCAGTTCCGTCAAACACCAGGTTTCCTTCCTGTAGAATATCCTGATTGTTCATAGAATTTAATAATTGGATTCCGGTGGAATACCATTGATCGGGGGTAGCGGGTGCTGTCAGTGTCGGTAGAACGCTGGGGTATGTCTGCACTGGCGGATAAAAGATCGAATCCCAATTCGTGTAATTGTCCCAGTCGTTCACGAGCGCCCGGTCTTCCCGTTGGAATAGGAAGATGACACGAGTGCAAAGATTGTACATCGGGATAAGGACATCATTGTATCCGTACTGATTATGGTTTATGACGGATCGAACCTGGGTGATCAAGAACGAACGTTCATTACAGGCAATATGGGCACGCTCTGTGTCCGTCATAAAAACGTAGTTGGCTTCAATATACGGATCAAGATTCCAGCTGACCAGTGAAGCGTTCGTAGGATTTCCCATAACGTCGGGGTAGGACAGGTAATTCTGGATTCCAAGGAATGAATCTCCGGGGTTTCCTGCAATACGAGTCTGGAATGTAGCATTGGTAGAAGCCTTTCCACGAGTATCAAGGACAGTGAACATCTGGTAGATATTACGGAACGTCACTTGAATCACGACTTCGGTTTGGGGAAGACTGACGAGCGGGAGCGATTGACCGATCTCTTCGCAGAACCAGAAGGAGAGCGGGATCGTTAACTGACGGCCACGAATAGAAGGGGCGGGGGGTGCAGTATTTGTGGAGGAGACGTTAATAGCATTGGGGTATTGGTTCAGGCGTCCACGGGCATTGGCAGGATCATACATGTCTGGCGTATTTCCAACCATCGTATCTAGCTTGTCACGCTGGGTCTTGTTGCTTTTCAGGTAGCTCTTGACTTTCATCCATTCGCCCGTAACCGTACATATAACATTACCGTTGAAGAGAACCGACGCACTCTCAATCATATTGAACCCGAGATTTCGAGACCACTGGAAGGCGGTTTCGTATGCCTCCGATGTGTTCTGGTCGTATCCGGATAGTGGAGACCAGATGTCGGGGATCTGGACACATACGTAGCAGTCGTGTAGGAGATCGGCATAGCGAGGAACAGGGAAGTTAAACGTTTTCTTTCCTGCACCCGGAAGTGTCGTATCCGTAATATTGGCAACACTCAGCCGAAAATGCTCCATCGCAAAGTTGGTGGTGCGTTTGTACATCTTGATGAAGTAGGTCATGGAAGGGTTTCCGTTGACAAAGACGTTTTGGGCACCAAAGCCAGTGAGTTGAATGAGGCCGCCCGGCATACTATATTATCTTATACGATATGATTAATGTATCGGAACTTGCCGTATATCATTATTGGCGGGCTTGTGATCCTTGTCTTGATTCACTCGTATATGAGCGTTCGCTACGGATACGACTGGATTGGGACACAGACACGCAGGGTGATTCAGAAAGCATACACGGGCAACTCGGTCCATAAATTGTATCCGATTCCCCCGATTCCGTTCATGGACAGGTTCTCAGAGTTCACCAAGATTCCCAAGATGAAGGAGAATGGGGTTGCTCCAGGGTTGGCCTACTACTGAGGATTATTGATATAAGCCCTTGAAGAGATATACATGTTGGGGGTCGCCTTCTCTCCCGTAGGAACGACTGTCTTGTTACTGGAGAGTACAAACCCCCGGCTGTTTGTCGTGCATGTCGGGACCAAGGAGACTAGAGATTTTGCAAGATCATTGGTCACCGCTCCACCCTGAAATGTAGTATACGTGCTCGCATACGCACGCTTCTGATCCTGAGGGTAGTTTCCATAGTAGTTGTTCACAACTGTGCGCTTAAGCATCGTCGTCACTTCAGACGCACTCGTAAAGCGTGTTTGCTGGCTTGGACGGATAGGAGTTGTCATTGTATTTACAGATAGAAATTGTTAATCATAAAATGGCTCCCGTTCGCTTCCTGCTTGTTTCGACGCATACCGAGCAGGTGACGGGTTATTCCAAGGTATCCTACAACCTCCTCAAGCAGCTCGGTACTCTGACCCCGCTTGTGAAGGTTTTTCATTTTGGGTTTCAGCGCACCCCCGCCCGTCTCCCCCAGCCCGCTCGTCCGATCAAGGGCGTGATCCAGTATGATGCCGCCGCCAACGAGGATCCCAAGGAGCAGGGCTTCGGCTTCAACAAGTTCCGTGAGTATGTCGAGACGGTCAATCCCGATATCATCATGATCTACAACGACCCCATCATTATCAACCAGTTTATTCAGCAGACCAAGGATGTCACCAAGTCGTGGAAGCTCTGGATCTACCTTGACCAGGTATACAAGGGCGCCGACATGGGTCTGCTCCGCAACATTGAGAACGCCGCCGACCGTATTATCTGCTTCACGGAGACGTGGAAGCAGCACCTCATGACCCGGCTCACCACGCCCAACATCAAGATCGATGTGATGGAGCACGGTGTGGATGCCCTAGTCTTCAAGCCCATGATGGATTCCGAGCGGGCGGGTATTCGCAAGAACCTGAACATCCCCCCGAACGCCCGTGTGTTCCTGAACATGAACCGCAATTCTCAGCGCAAGCGTCTGGATCTCACGATTATGGGGTTTGCTCGCCTACTCAAGAAGTTCCCCGACGCTCCCTACCATCTCCTGATGGTTACGGGTGTCAAGCCCGAGGGCGGTGCGTTCTACCAGCCTCTCCAGATCTACCTCAACGAGCTCGAACTGCTGGGCCTGGACAATCTGAAGTATGGTACTCGTGTCTCTATCGTAGACACGACTCCCCCGACCGCCTACTTCAACGACGAGGCGATCAATCAGATCTACAATATCGCCGATGTCGGTGTGAACACGTCGAACGGCGAGGGCTTCGGCCTGTGCCAGCTGGAGCATATGGCGACCGGTGCACCCCAGGTGGTCCTAGACCTGGATTGCTACAAGGCCTTCATGACGGACGAGACGAGCGTGCGCCTGCCGCTCACGTCGTATTCGTATCTCCAGATGACGGCAGGTGTGGGTCTCACCGAGTACACTGCGACGGCCGAGAGTGTTGCCGAAGGTCTAGAGAAGGCCGTGGGAATGCTGGGTCGTGAGACGTCGGAGAAGTGCGTGGCACTCGCTCGCAGCCGCCCGTGGTCCAAGATCTGCGACGAGTTCCTGGAGAGCATCCTAGAGAAGAAGGAGTAACCTAACCTAATCATACGTGAAAAACTGAATCCGATCTTCCTTGAGTGTGCCTAATTTGAGTAGTCGTTGTTTATCCCCAAACGCCGACTCGTCAAACACTTCCTTGGTATCCGGATCCACCAAGAAGATGAAATCCTTGATCTTGACTTTCTGGAGACGACGAGACCTCTTCATCATGTTTTTGAGGTAGGACGCATCCCGTTCATCGTCCTTGATATTGGGATTGAATGCGAGATCCTCGCCCTTGGCCGTGCTGTCGAAGCGCATACACTGCAGCACAGGCTTCTCACGAGAATGGAGTTTGCGGTGGACCTCACAGTCTACTGCTGCCTGTTTAATGAGGCGAGTAATCCCTGCTGTAATCCGTTCCTTTTCATACGAGACTTCATAGAGGAACTCGTCGCTAGACATAAACGCTTCGGGCGCCCGTGCTCCTTCGGGTGCATCATACTTCTTGGACCCCGTATCCGCCCTTCGAATGGGGACAATATTGTAAGCCGTATTGGATGCTGCCTGGGCTGCTGAGAAGACGGACACGTAGAATGAGATGCGGATTGTCCGATCTTCCAGAGGCACAGTGTCTACAGTGATAGAATCCGCAGTCAAGACTTGACGGGTGGCGTGGGAACACAGGCGAATACCACGTCCAATCACCTGGTCGTGCCGGGCAGGGTTCCAGTGAGGTTCCATGACGTGGAGATGGCGGACGTTCTTCAGGTTAATACCTTCGGCACCGCTGGATGTAGCCATGAGGATACACAGGAGTTTCTTGCCTCCACGTTTCAGAATACTGTCTTTCATACTTTGGGCATGTTCAGGGTAGACAGACTGGAGTCCCTTGTAATCTTCATTGAACATCGCAAGCGTAATTCCCAGCTCGGCTTTATCGATTCCACCCGTATAGAACGAGTATGCGGGTTTGGCGGGGTCCATGTCTGGAGCTTCACGGTACTTGCCACCCTCTTTCACGAGACGGTAACGCTGGTATCCGTTGGCATCCAGAATAGCCGCAAGGATCCCGAGTCCTTCCAACTTGAGATACTGGGAGTAAATGAACTGATTTTTGAAGTTCTCTGTTCCAGTTGTCGCACGGACATTGGCGAGGACCTTACGCATCTTCGGTGAATACGTGGCAAGTCCTTCGTCACGAAGATACTTGTCGGGGTTCTCGCGCAACTTGGCGAGAATCAGGGCTTTCTTTTCGTCTTCGTCGTCTTCCACAGCTTGTTCTCCTGAAAGTTGGCGGAAATCGGGAGGCACGGCATAATTACATGCTAGGCGGGACATCACACGATAGGTCTTCATATCTTCGTTGAGCGCAGATGCCCCCGTGCGTTTCTTGGAATCTTGCTGGATCTCTTTCCACCTGACTTCGAGGTAGCGATTGAACTGTTCATCGGACATCTCAATTTTTTCCAGCATCTTGTCGTCGTCCACCCGCTTGGGCAGCATACGTTCATCTGATCCCTTGTAGTAGGAGACGAGACCCTGTACACGTTTCTGGAATAGGATGGCGTTCTTGACGTCCAGGCCCTCAACAAAGGTATTCATAAACTCTGCAAATTCGGTAGGCAGGCATTCAAGAGCTTCACGCTTAATGTTTTCACGAGCCGCAAGAACTCCACCGGGGAAGGTGGCCGCAAACGATTCACGGATCGTATCCACCCAATCACCGGGAGTCTTGTAGGTGACTGCCTCATCATACTGCACAGCAATACGCTCCCCCTCCTTGTTGTAGACCGACTTGAAATGACCAGGATTGCGAGTGATCTGGATAGACCGTTTCACGCTATTGAATTCTACGGTATCCACTTCCGGCAACTTACGGAAGTACTTCTTCATTCCCGCTTCGTCCCATGTCGGCAGTTCCTTTACGGGGATCACGATACGTTCAATGGGTCCACGCAGGAGGTTCAGGAGGTAAGCGATTTCGTTGGGGCGGTTAATGAGTGGAGTTCCAGAGAGGGCGACAACTTTGCAGTCCCGAGCATAGTAGATGGAGTCGTACAGCCGTTTTCCGATCTCGGAATTATTGATGGTTCGTGAAATCAAGTTGTGGGCCTCGTCGATGATCACGACCGAGTTGTCGAAAGGGTTAGATTTCAGGGGGTCGTCGTCGGTTATAATTCGCCGGACACTCTCGCCTGTAAGACCGTTATAATTGATGAAAGTGTACCTGGTTTTAATGAGATCGTCAATTTGGGCATCAATCCCCTGCTGCGCATCACGTGGCAGGGTTGAATAATTAGACTCCTTGCCAGGAACCGTCACGAAATACCGACCCTTGCTCAAAAACTCAAGGGACATTCCAAGAGCGAGTGCGGGGGTCTTGTCGGCTTCGGTGCGAATGATACGCACTTCCCAGAAATTGTTCTGGACGTAGATGGCATCACCGCATTTCCTGATCTCCTGCTTGAAATTGTCCTGGAGAGAGGCGGGGAGCATGACCCACACCTTCTTGTTGGACAAGAGGGATTCAGCGACCCCTACTGCCGAGCATGTCTTTCCAGACCCAAGACCGTGGTAGACTAGGAGACCACGATACGGAGTTTCAATGGACAGGTAGTCTCGGACGAGTTTCTGGTAGGGCAGGAGTTCCCGAGTCGTCTTTCCAGTTTGTTGGAGACACAGGTCAACGCC
>Ga0164294_10003167_pt1 | contig 14658 bp, 15 predicted proteins | sample GEODES005metaG_FD_111479 | JGI IMG/M metagenome (GOLD analysis project Ga0164294, IMG submission 111479) | Oligotrophic lake water microbial communities from Sparkling Lake, Wisconsin, USA - GEODES005 metaG | ecosystem: Environmental > Aquatic > Freshwater > Lake | place: USA: Sparkling Lake...
AGTCAGTTACCGCGAGGGCCGCGGAGGGCAAAACGGGGCTCAGGCAAACCGCAAACACCCGGCCGAATGGCCATCAGGGCGCCGGCCATCGGATGGGCCTGACGCTCAGCATCGGTCATGTTCTGCGATGTGCTGGTGATGTACAAAATATCCAGATCTGGACCGCCAAAAGCACAGCATGTCGGGCGGTCCACCGGCAAACTCACGACACGGTCCAAACGGCCATCGGGCGCATACCGCAAGAGTCGACCGCCATTGAACTCGGCATTCCACAAAAATCCCTCTGCATCCACAGCCGAACCATCCGGAAATGCTGGGGGTGTGCTTTCTGCGAAGACACGTGAAACCCCCATGTGTCCGGTCTCCGGCGTGTAATCGTGTGCGTAAATTTTGTAATGCAGGGAGTCGGCGAAATACAGCGTCTCGCCGTCCGGACTGAAAGCCAGGCTGTTGGGTATGCTCACCCCTTGCAGGACAGGTTTGAGCGGACCCGCGCCTTCCAGACAAAACAGTGTCCCTTCCGGTGCACGTGAGATGTTGTGCATGCTCCCGACCCAGAACCTGCCGCGATCATCGCAACGCCCATCATTGAATCGATGCCCTTCCCGCATCGGCAGGTTTGACAAAAAGGGCTGCAATTCACCATCTTGGGGATTGAAAAGCGCGATCTGACTGGGCAATGCCACCAACAAACGACCTTCATCAGTCAAGGCAATCGATCCGACCAAATCGGGCATTGTCCACGTATCCACTTGTCCGTTGTCATGGCGCAAGCGACGTATCGCCGGGCGGCGGATGTCAACCCAGTAAAGACAATTCGCGGAACCGTCCCAAAGCGGACATTCCCCCAAGATGTCCGATTGTGTGCCCACACGTTGTAATTCAAGCAAGGCCATGGGATGCACTGGAGCATGTAAATCATTCATGCAGAGAATGTTAGAAGGCGCCGAACGCAAAGGGAATCAAATTTGCGGCAAACTGACCTTCACCCAAACGCAAGACAAGCCTTGCGTTTGGGTGAAGAGTGTATTGACCAAGTTTCAATTCCACTGCGTTCGCATGCCCCTTAGGATGGCTCAACTGAGTTTTCTAGGATGAGCCCCATATGACCGCAACCTCCACTTTGGATGCTGGCCGCTCCCTGTTTTCAGACCTGTCGCCCCAAAAGCTTTTTTCACTTGAGGGTCAGTTGGTACTGATCACGGGTGCAGCTGGCGGCATTGGTGGCGCCCTGGCGCGTGGCTTTGCTGCCGCCGGCGCCAAAATCATCGCCTGCGATCTGCAGCCCCGCATCCACGAACTGGCTGACCAATGGCGCGCCGGCGGGATGGATGTTGAATCCATGGTTTTTGATGTCACGCGTGAAGATGAAATGGCAGATGCATTTGTTCAAATCGCCAAACGCCATGGTCGGCTGGATGTCCTTGTGAACAATGCTGGCGTCATTGTGCGCATACCCTTTCTGGAGCTGAAACGGGAAGAATGGCAAAAGGTCATGGACACCGACCTCACCGCCTGCTTTCTCATGGCACAGCATGCAGCGCGCATGATGGTTGCGCAGGGTCATGGCCGCATTATTCATTTGAGTTCCATCATGAACCACGTTGCACGTCCGAACCTCGTGCCCTACGTGGTGGCAAAAGGCGGTGTGTCGGCCCTTACCCGCGCCATGGCAGCAGACCTGGGTGGAACGGGTGTGACGGTCAACGCCTTGGCACCAGGCTACACACACACTGAATTCAGCCAGGCCAAGGATGCGGAATTCAATGCCTTTGTATCGGGCTGGACGCCTGCTCGGCGCTGGGGCCAGCCCGAAGATTTGTGTGGCGCGGCACTGCTGCTGGCCTCTGGTGCCGGCGCTTATATCAACGGCCAAACCCTCTATGTGGATGGCGGATTTTTGGCCGTTACGCGCTGAAATCCACTGGAGTTGACTTGCCAAACGACCCAAACCGTGACGTATTTCGGGCTTATCGCCCCGTGTGGGTATCGTTGCGTTCCTTCGCTTGCTTTTTCCTATTGTGGTGGTTGCTTTACTTGTGGAACGGCAATCCTTTGCAACTGCCATCCCCTGTCAAGGTTTTTGAAGCCTTATGGGGGCTGCTGCGCGAGGGCGAAATTGCAGAACACGCGTCAGTCAGTACTTTGCGGATGTTGACAGCTTTGTGTTTGGCGATCGCTGTCGCTGTGCCTCTGGGTTTTGTCATGGGCTTGTCCAGGCAGGCCCAGCAATTTATTGAACCCTTGGTCGAAATTCTTCGCCCCATATCCGGTATTGCTTGGCTGCCACTGGCGCTGTTTATCTTCGGTGTCGGCGACACCTTGCCGGTCTTCATCATGTTTTATGTTGGCTTTTTCCCCATAGTGCTGAACACCATGGCCGGCGTCAAGCAAACCGATCCTCGGTTATTGGCTGCCGCAAGGACCATGGGCGTGGGACCTTTGCCCTTGTTGTTCTATGTGCTCGTTCCTTCTGCATTGCCCACGATCATGGTGGGCATTCGGCTGGCGTTTGCCGGGAGTTGGGCGGCCATTGTTGCCGCTGAGTTGATCGGCGCTCCCAGCGGCTTGGGCTTTGCCATCGAGTGGTACCGGCAACTCTTGATGACGCCCAAAGTCTTTGCCTTCATCCTGGCCATCGGCGTTGTCGGCTATCTGTGTGATCTGGGTTTGCGGGCACTCCAGAAAAGACTGACCCCTTGGGCCGAAGGGGTAGGCGTCGCATGATGAAACACACGGGTAACGAAAGCCGCACATTTTCGATTGTGCGCAACCTGACTTTGCCGGTGCTGCTGATCGTACTCTGGCACCTGTGGGCCTTGGCTTTGCCAACGGGAAGCCCAGCCCCAACGCCTATCAAAGTCGTGCAGACTTTGGGCGAAATGCTGGGCAAGGGTGACCTGGTCTCTGCCACTGTTCAAAGTCTGGGTCGTGTATTGACGGGCTTCAGCGTGGCTTCGATGCTGGGCATTGTCTTGGGCTTGATGATGGGCTCCAGTCAGGCTGTGCGGGAAAACCTGGATCCGATCATCGAGAGCTTCAGGCCGATTGCCCCAATGGCCATATTGCCCATCGCCATTTTGTTGCTGGGCACCGGGACCCCAACGGCTTTAGCCATTGTGGCTTATGCCTCTTTTTTTCCGGTGGTCGTCAACACCGTGCACGGCGTCAGCCGTGTCGATCGGAAACTGGTTTTGGCCGCCCGGACCATGGGGGTTTCCAGATTTGCCATCCTGACACGCGTAGTTTTGCCGGGCGCTCTCCCTTCCATTTTGTTGGGCACGCGTCTGGCCATGGGCGTGGCCTGGACGGCCATCATCGCCGCTGAACTCGCCGTCGGAGCGAAGTCCGGCGGTGGCGGTTCCGGTGGCATTGGCCAGATGATGTTTGTTTTTTACGCCTACAACATTGATTTGAATGCGATTGTGGTTTGCATGACCGTTGTCGGCTTGGTCGCGCTTTGCATCGATCACATTTTCAAAATGCTAGAGAAACGCCTGACCCCCTGGAGACAAGAAATATGAGCACCCACGCCGACGCCACAAAACTGCGCCTGACGAGCGTGACAAAAAGCTTCTTAGCCCCCAGAACAGGAAACACCACGGTGGCTGTGGCAGAGATGAGCCTGGAGATTCAGGCCGGTGAGTTTATTTGCATCGTTGGCCCTTCCGGTTGCGGAAAATCTACCGTGCTGAACATGATTGCCGGACTTGACAGCCCCAGCAGTGGCCGAATCGAGAAGGATGGACAAGCCATCACCGGGCCTGGCGCAGATCGCGGGGTCATGTTTCAGGACTATGCCTTGATGCCATGGCAGAGCGTGGAAGGCAATGTGGGCTTTGGTCTGCGCCACGGCACACCGGGTCAGCATCTCAGCGCATCCCAACGCCAGGAGCGCATCGCGCATCACATCGACCTGGTTGGACTGCGGGGGTCTGAGCATAAATACCCCCACCAGTTGTCTGGGGGCATGCGACAACGTGTCGCTTTGGCAAGATTGCTTGCAAACGGTCCGGACATATTGCTCTTGGACGAACCTCTTGGCGCTCTGGACGCGCAGACCCGCCTTATTTTGCAAGCCGAACTGCTTCGCATCTGGGGCGAAACCGCGCCTGTATCTGAACGTAAAACAGCCATTTTTATCACCCACGACATCGAGGAGGCGGTCCTCTTGGCCGACCGCGTGGTTGTCATGAGTACAAATCCTGGCCGAGTTCGCGAAGTTGTCACTGTCGACTTGCCCCGTCCGAGGGCAGGAACGGCACGTACCAATCCGAAATTTGGATTGTTTGTCGCGCATATCTGGTCATTGATTCGCGACGAAGCCTATCGCGCCATTGGTGGCGCCGCCTCAGCAGGCCCTGCATCCCAACAAGCCACACATTGAGTGGCACTTTTTTTATTTCAACACAGGAGACATTCATGAAAGCAACTTTACGCCCCACTTCACGCAGAAACCTGGTTCTGGGTACCGCTGCTGCTGCAGGTATTTCAGTGACCCCCAGCTTTTTACGTGCGCAGACGGCCCGCAAGGCGCTGAAAATTTCGATCGGCCGCATCCCATGGGCCGCAGGAAATTCGCCCATGAGCCAATACTTGATTAATAACAAGCTCATGGAAAAACGCGCCGCTGAATTGGGCTACGACCTGACGATCGACTGGCGTGAATATCCCACCGCTTTACCCATGGTGGAAGCCATGGTGGGCAACAACCTGGATATCGGCATGTGGGGCAACACACCCATTACCCGTGGAATTTCTACCGGACTGCCGATCAGCCTGTTGTGCGTTGGCGAAGGCCACCTGCGCTTTTTGATCACCACACGCAAGGGCTCTGCTATTCGCAACCTGCAGGACCTGAAAGGAAAAACCGTCGGCGTGTCTTTGGGTGGTGACCCGCAAAGTGCCTTATTTCAAATGCTCATGTTTGAATTGGGTGTGCAGGACATCAAGGACACGGGCATCAAATTTGTGAATATGCCCACGCATGCTCAGGCGGCTTCGGTGCCCACCGGTGTAGATGCCACGTGCACCATTTACCCGGCCTATCTGGCCGCACAGGCTTCAGGCACGGTGGCCATTGCCAACTCGTTCGGCTTCACGGAAGAGTACTACGAAGGCCCCGCTGGCAAGGGCGCCGGAATCTTGCTGCCCAGCGTCAAAAAATCGCCTTTCTTTCCGGATGGCTACTATCTGCACCGCTCTTTCTGGATCGGACGCAACGGCCTGATTGAACAACATCCCCAAGTTGTCGTCGCATTTTTGATTGCACAGCAAGAAGCCGTTGCCGCTTTGACCGCCATGGATGCCGGCGCAGTTTCGCAGTTGGTCAAAGATTACTGGAAACTTGACGCGGTACAGGGTGCCAAGGTCGTCAAAGACGATGTCCTTTTTTCTCGCGGTTGGTCATGGCCCACTGAAAACGACGCACGCGCTATTTTGGAGACCTCCAAATTCATGGCAGGCAACAAAGTCATTGAAAAACCCCTGCAGTGGTCACAAATCAAAGACGCTTTCTCCAGAACTGCGCCCCTGATCCGTCAGGCTTACGAGCGCCTGGGCTCCAAGCCCAATGCGACTGAATTCACGCGCACCGATGTTGCCGATCTGCGAGGCCGTCCAGTGTGGGAAATGGACAAGTGGACGAATCAAAACTAAATCACAATGACTGAAACTGGAGTTGATCTATGAAAGTAGGATTTGTCGGATTGGGTGTGATGGGTGCGCCCATGGCCTTGAATATTTTGAAGGGCGGTCATGAACTTACCGTTTATGACACAAGCCCTGACGCTGTGGCACGCCTGGTTCAAGCCGGTGCCAAGGCTGCGGACTCGGCACGCGAAGTCGGGGCGGCCAGCGAGATCGTGGTCACCATGCTGCCTGAGCCGCAACATGTTGAACACGTCGTGTTAGGTCCCGACGGCTTAGCCGAAGGCTTGCCTGCCGGCGGCATTGTGATTGAGATGAGCACCATCGATCCAAACACCTCACGGCGTGTAGGTGATGCGCTGCGCCAACGTGGCATGGAGTTGGTGGATTCACCCGTAGGCAAAACCAGCGAACATGCCGCCACCGGCACATTGACCCTGATGGTCGGCGGTAACCGTGAGGCGATCGAAAGGGCCACGCCGGTTTTGAACTGCATGGGCACGGACACCTATTACTGCGGTGGACCGGGTACCGGCCATGCCATGAAAATGACCAACAATCTGCTGGCCACCACCATCATGATTGCCAACACCGAGGCCTTGGCCATTGGCGCCAAAAACGGTTTGACGCTGGAGTTGATGCAGGAAGTCATGCGCACCACCATGGCCTGGAACCAACAACTGGCCGTGGCGATGCCGAAAAAAGCGTTCCTGGGTGATGACAGCCCCGGGTTTGCAATCCGGTTGGCTTGCAAAGACGTCCGCTTAGCCTGCGAAGCAGCTGATCAGATGGGCTTCGAAGCCAGCGTTGGACGCGGCGCACATGCCACCATGGAGCGTGCCATGGCCATGGGCTTGGGCGATCGCGATACGGCTGCGCTGATGTTTCTGCGTGAAAAAACGCTGGGCATTGAAATTCGTCAAAAGCCATCGACCCCGTAGATCGGACAGGAACGCCCGTGCCTGCTTACATCATCAACGACATGGAGATCACGGATCCCCACCGCTTCGAGGAATACAAGCTTCTGTCTCCCGCCACTGTGGCGGCTTATGGCGGCAAATTCCTGGCGCGCGGTGGTGAGGTCAATCCACTGGAAGGAGACTGGCAACCCCGTCGACTGGTCATCCTCGAGTTCCCGGATCGGGTGCAAGCCCAAGCCTGGCTGAATTCCCCCGAGTATGCCCCTGCCAGACGTTTACGCCAGTTATCTGCCAATTCACGCATGGTTGTCATCGACGGCATCACACCGACCTGAAGCGCAACAAGAGTCGGCTGCGACGCTTCCTAAAATCTCACATCTTTTTACGGCATGTGAGAATTTTCATTGATGGGTCCGTCAAGATGGCCATGTTGATCCACTGCAGGTGCACTGCCCAGATTCGCAAAGGAATTCCAAGGGGCTTGGCATGCCGGAGCGGGCATCTCAACGGGACGACCGCGAACAAGGACTTGCTGTGTGCGCAACTGTGGGTGGTGTATCAGATCCAATACAGAGTTGATGGTTCCAAACGGTGTTTGAGCTTCAGTCAAGCGGTCGGTCACTTCACCCCAGGTCAATGAGCCGATCACTGCCTGAATCATTTCCTCAATGACATGGCGATGCATTCCCCGCGTTGCACTGGTGGCGAATCGCGAATCTTGCGCCAGCGCAGATTGGGCCAGAACGTGTTGACAAAAAGCCTGCCACTCACGGTCATTTTGAACGGCCAAAACCAACTCTCTGCCATCGCTGCATGTGAACGCCCCATAGGCGGCAATGCTCGGGTGTTTGAGACCGCCCCGTTCAGGAGCCGAACGGCCGTAGCGTGCCTGTAGATAGGGTACGGCCATGAGCTCTGCTGCCGCATCGAAAAGGGACACATGCAAGGCACTTCCTTGACCCGTCCGCTCACGCAAAAGCAGGGCTTCTAGAATGCCCTGTGCCGCATTCATGCCTGCGGCGATGTCACAAATCGAAACGCCGATGCGTCCCCACGGACCGGGCGCACCATTGACAGAAACCAGTCCGCTCTCAGCTTGCACCAGAAGGTCATAAGCCTTGAGATCGTTCATGGGTCCGGTCTCACCGTACCCGCTGATGTCACAGGTGATCAGCCGAGGCATGGCGGCGCGCAGACTTTCTGACCCCAAGCCAAGACGTTTGGCCGCACCGGGGGCAAGATTTTGAATGAACACATCTGCCTGTGCCAACAGCATCATCATCTGAGTCTGGTCCGACGCCAGGCGCAGGTCGAGTGCCACCGACTCTTTGCCTTGATTGATCCAGACAAAGTAGGAGGATTCACCATACACCTCACGGTCGTAGTCGCGAGCAAAATCGCCTTCGGGGCGTTCGACCTTGATGACACGTGCACCTGCCAGAGCGAGACGACTTGAACAATAGGGTGCAGCCACGGCGTGCTCAAGTGACACGACCATCATGCCTTCTAGTGGCTGGAGACGCATGTTTGTTTTCCTTGGCGGATTTCGTTTTCTTCGGGCAAATGGCCACGATGGCATAAAAAACCAATCAGCTTGCTCACAGACAACAAGCTGGCCCGGTCTTTTCGGGTGCACAAAAGCATGCGTCGCACAGCCCAAGGGTCACTGAAAGGGCGAACGGCCAGGTCAAGTCCTTTGGCCAAAACCCGGGCAGCCTGCTCGGGCAAAAGGCCCAAACCCAGCCCGGCTTCAACCATATGGCACACGGCTTCAAAACTTCGCACCTGGATACGCAACTGTAAAGTTTTTTGGGCAATCACAGCTTGCGCGGCCAGAAGCCTCGCCATAGAAGATACGCCCTCAAGGGTAATCAGTTCGTCATCCAGAACATCGTTGAATTTAAGCATTTCAAAGCTGGCCAGCGCATGGTCATGCGGCATCACCACGGCCAGCCGATCCTGACAATAAGGATACGTCTCCAAACCTTCCACGGGCGTGCCTTCCACCACGATGCCTACATCGGCTTCTGCAGCTTGCAACTCACGCACAATTTCCTCGCTCCATCGCTCCTGAACGATCACTTTGACATCGGGATTGTGATGCGCAAAGGCGGCCAGATCGTTTGGCAAGGTGTCCGTGATGACCGAAGTATTGGCCAGAATTCTCAAAGCGCCTTTTCGGCCATTGGCATGGTCGCTCATTTCCGCTTGCATCAGATTAAGCTCCACCAGCAAAGCCCGTGCACGTGGCAGCAAAGCAATACCGGCAGGGGTTAGATCCACACCTCTTGAAGAGCGCTCCAGCAAAGTGGTGCGAAATCGGTGCTCCAGCAAGGCCATGCGCCTGCTTGCGGCCGCCAGACCCATGTGGGAAGCCTCTGCGGCCTTGGTCAGGCTTCGCAATTCGGCGGCACGAACAAACAAAGCCAGCGTGTCTATATCTGGAAGCATGGTCAGTATTTTGTCTGGTTGGGCAAATCTATCAGAGCCACCGCATAAGGGTTAAGTTCAAGTTGAGCAGGGCAATCGCCTGAATACATCCAAGGCGCGATGCCTGGTGAATCTTCATGGCGCAACCAGCTCTGTGTATCCATCCTAGCCCATTTGCCTGCCAGTTTCCATTCCAGTGACTGGGTTTGGTCGGTGAGGTTGGCCAGTAAAATTTGCTCCCCTGAAAGCCCAAGACCTCTGATGGCCGCGAACGGCCAATTCAACAATCGATTGCCACTGTTTTCAACTGGATTGACCACAACCGACTGAACTCCCTGCCACTGCATGCACACTTCCAACAGGGCTGCGGATGGCGTCGTTTTGAGAACATCACCCGCAGGCCACCCTAAGGCATTAACGCCTGATAAAGCGGGCAGGGTCAGCGCATTCACCTCAGACTGGGCCGCGCCAGCCATGTGACCCAGCAGCCAAGCCGCGCCAAACAGTCCCCGGCTGCGCGGATCCCGCATCGCCAAAGGCCTGCGTTTTTGCCCATCACTGAACGGCTGCCTGCCCAAGGGGCTGGCACGTGCGCCCAGCCCACTTGGGCCCAGATGCCAATCACACCCGGGGTGTCTGCCCCTGGCGGTCGCAAGCATCGATGGCAAACTTTGAAGCCCATGCATCACGTCGTCGTCGTCGGCACTGTGCACAATCGGACACACTGTGAAAGCCATGAAGTCTTCGTTGCCACGCTGTTCAAGTCGGTTCAATTGTGCAAAAAAATGTGGCGTGCCTCCGCCGATGGCAGCCGCCGGAAACAGGGTGCGCAACACTTTAGCGGCGCGCTCACCACAGGGCAGTGCCGCCACAGAGGCCGGAATCACACCGGCCTTGGCCAGCGCCTTTTCCAGCGCATGGGCCGAAGCCTCATCCTCACTGTTCCAATCAAGGTTGGGACTGTTGCGACCGCACATGTCCAAGCGCAACTTGGCCTGCGCTGCATTCAAGAGCAAGCGCACCTGAAACCAATCCACGGTATCCCATTCGGTTGTCTGCCACAGCGTGAGGTGCAGAAAGGCCGGGCGCCATTGCGCAAGCTTTTCCAGCAGCCAAGCTTCTGGCGGTCGATCTGTCGGCGGTGCTATGGCCAAGCCCAGCTGCAGGCAGAACTTGCCCGCTTGGGATGGCGATGGCGGCCATGAACACCCAGTGCCGGAGAATGCCTTGGGCGGTGGCAAAGGTGAAGCTGTGTCCACAATTCGCAACTGAACATCACGACACCAAGTTTGATGTTGGCTCAACACAAATGGTCGCGGCATCCAGTTGGATCGGCCATAGGTTTTAAAAGAAGCATCTGCGTTGTTGCGCTGGTCCTCCAGCTCATAGTCTTCACCCGGCAGATCGGCTTGCGCCCAACATCCGGGGGCATATTCATGCCTGATGGTTTTGAGGTTGGTAAAAGGCGGCCAGGCTGAGACTTCCTCGGGAAATGTTGAGTGCGATGTGCGTCCATCGACATGGGTCACTTCAACGGCACAACCTGCTGCAGACAGGGGGTGCAGCAACACCCAGCTGCAACGGTTCACCTGAATGTCATGGGTCGGTGTGGCGCGCACAGAAAAATGCACAGAGCCCAAGGCATCGCCCTTGACCCGCATGTCGAGGTTCATGCGTGCGTCCGGGTGCCAGACCCCCAGGACATCTGTAGCTGCGCAGGGTATGTGTGCAGTGAGTTGCAAATCAAATCCTTGGGCCTCCAAGCAAAGGTGGGCTTCATCCACAACCGTCTCCGGTGTACCCCAACCGGCATCGCGCAACAAGAACGCAACGCCATGCCATACCTCATGACCGTTGACGAAAACAGGTCCGAAACGGCCGCCCTGGTAGGTCAGCACAAGGGGACCCGCCTGCAAAATCTGGCGGGGTTCCAGCGTTTCGTGACAACCAAAGAGAGCCAGCTGCTCAGAAGCCGACAGGGTTGCCAACAGATCGGACATCAAATGGTGCGACCACCGTCCACCGGTAGTTCAACACCGGTGATGAAGGCGGCGGCATCGCTGGCCAAATACAAGGCGGCCTGGGCAACATCTTCGGGGGTTGACATGCGGCCTAATGGAATGCCCGCCGTGATTCGGGCACGTGCCTCTGGCGTGTCGGGCGTGCCCAAAAACTGCTCAATCAAACCCGTAGCGCCCATCACAGGACAAATGGCATTGACGCGGATCCCGTCCGGGCCAAGTTCGGCAGCCATCGATTTGGAAAGCAGATTCACCGCACCCTTTGATGCGTTGTACCAAGTCAGGCCGGGGCGAGGCCGCAAACCGGCAGTGGAGCCGATATTGATGATCGAGCCTTGACCCTGTTGTCGCATCAAAGGAACCACAGCCTTCGTCATATGAAAGATGGACTTGACGTTGACATTGAAGATCCGATCGAACGTGGCCTCGTCTACATCCAGCATGGGCTGATTGCGGTGCGTAGTGCCCGCGTTGTTCACCACAATATGCGGCACGCCCAAATGCTTCACGCAGAAATTCACTGCCTCTTGCACCTGCAGTCCAATCGACACATCGCATTGAATGGCGAAGGCCGCAGGCCCTAAATTGGCCGCAACAGTTTGGGCGCGTTCAGCATCCAAGTCGACAATCAGTACGCCAGCCCCTTCCTTGACAAACAGGCGAGCAATGCCCTCGCCAAACCCAGCGCCGGCGCCAGTGACTATGGCAATTTTGTTCTTTAAAATGGACATTCAATCCCCTTTAAGGCCAGAGCATTTGATGCTCAACCGAGATGATGGGCGAGACGTCTTTGGCAAAGTTCGGTAAATCAGCCAGCAAGGCCTTGCCTTCTGGACTGGCGAGTGCTTGTGTCAATTCAGCTTCAGAGTCGAACCACAATTCTGAAAATCCGTCGTAATCAAAATGGGGAAAGCGAGCGCGATCCACAAGATTCACCGAGTAGCGGCGAAGCCCCGGTAGCTTGACGCACAGCGCTGCGTGGCGCTTGAGCCAGTGCTCTGTAAAATCGTGATGGCTCATGCCATCCTTGCAACGCAAGATACCTAAACGCTTGACATAAGTGACAGGTGTTGTCATTCAGATCTCCATTTTCTTCAGTGAGTTTTTGAAACCGGTTGCTGCGCTGAGGCGCCAAATTCAGTGCGCAGTTTTTTTCCGTGTGCATCGATGCGCGGAGCGGGGGGGAAGAATTCATCCTCCCATTCGACTTGCCAGGGCAAGGCCGGCACTTGGACCGTTTGGGATCCAACAGGCATGTCTCTGGTTCTTAATTGCGGATGTGACATCAGATCGTCGACCGAATTCACATTGCCATAGGCTGTCTGTGCCAAAGCCAGGCGGCGTATGGCCTCTGTACTGTCGAGGCCGGCAAATACGTCGGCTACCAAGCCATCGACGAAGTCACGATGCTCGCAGCGGGCATCGTTATGGACGCAACGCGGGTCTTGCGGTAGATCAGGACGTTCAAGCACACATTTGCAAAAAGAATTCCATTCACGCTCGTTCTGGATCGAAATCACCAGCTCTCGTCCATCGCGGCAAACAAACACACCGTAAGGTGTGATGGAAGGATGTTTCAGCCCGACCCGCTCAGGCGCGCGCCCACCGTACCGAGCCTGAAGATAAGGCACACTCATGAGTTCGGCCGCCGAGTCAAAAAGTGACACGTGCACGCCACTTCCCCTGCCGGTCAAATGCCGTTGCATCAAGGCTTGCTGAATTCCGATCAGCGCATTCATACCCGCTGAAATATCACACAAGGACACACCGATGCGCCCCCATTCTCCTGGCGCGCCGCTGACGGCAATCAAACCGGACTCGGCTTGAACCAGCAAGTCGTAAGCTTTCATGCTTTGGTAAGTTCCATGCGCTCCATACCCACTGATGTCGCAGGTAATTAACTGAGGGTGGCGTTCGCGCAAGCTCACTGAGTCCAGGCCGAGACGGGTTGCAGCGCCAGGGGCCAGATTTTGTAAAAAAACATCGGCTCTGGCCACCATGGCATTCAAGACCGCCAAGTCGTGTGAATCCTTGAGATCTAAGGCGATGGATTCTTTACCCCGGTTGATCCAGACGAAATAGGATGACTCGCCATGGACATGGCGGTCGTAGCCGCGCGCAAAGTCGCCTTCGTGCCGTTCAATTTTGATCACTCTCGCCCCGGCATCGGCCAATCGGCTCGAACAATAGGGTGCTGCTACAGCCTGTTCAAGGGCCACAACCAGTAGCCCTTGAAGGGGTTTGCTGGCCTCAGCAGCCTGATTTAATTCAATGGGTTTGGGCATGAGTTGCTGCAATTTGGCGTCACGAGAGCAAATTCTGATTTGCAAAGTCAGAGACCGCAATTGCCAATGTTCAAAGCCTTCCTTGCCAAACGCGAAACACCCCAAATTTGCGCAAAAGAAAGCAACCCCGTATTTCCAGCAGCAATCAAGGCGTCTTTTTGGAAATGGCATAAAAAAAGCCCTTGCAGAATGTGCAAGGGCTTTTGATGGCGGTGTGTTGGTTTTACTTGGCGGCGTTCGCTGGCCCTTTGGGTGCGCGGCCACCGGACTTGATGCACTCGTCCATGGTGGCGAAGGGTTTGAAATTTTTGGTCGAAGCAAAGCCGGAGCTGGTTTTGTCGTGACAGATGTCGTTGTTGGACTTCTTGACAGCCGGGTCTGGCGCGGCCGTTTTGGCTGCGGGTGCTGCCGCTGGGGCAGCCGCAGCCGGTATGGCGGGCTTGGCAGCCGGTGCTGCAGGTGCTGCAGGTGTGGCAGCAGCAGGTGCTGCGGCAGCAGCAGCAGGAGCGGCGGCCGGTGTGGCAGGCTTACCCGGTGCGACGGCGGTTTGTGCCAAAGACATGGCCGAGGAGGCGACAAAAACGGCAGCAATCAGCGTATGTTTAAACATGTTGAGATCTTTCAAAGGCGGCAAAAATGCCTCGCCCTTTCATCGCTTCACGGCACTTGTGCGTTGACAGGTGCCTGCAGCCAGGCATGCGTTGACAAAAGCAAAGCCACCGATTGGGGCACCCGAACAGGCATATCGAGCAGCATCTGCCCCATGCCTTTGCCCAGCGGGTCATTCCGCGTAGAAGAAGGCCCGCCACCGCCCAGGGCTTCGTGCATCACCAAGTTCATGGCATCGATGCCGGGCAAATGAAAACGTTCAACACGACCGTGCACCAGGTGTGCGAAATAGGCTTTGACCACCTCGGGTGTGACGCGTGCCCACAAGAGCGGTAACCACTCAGGGCGCCGCGCCACCAGGCCGATGTTGGAGATGTCGCCCTTGCCGCCGCTGCGCGCCCAGGCCAATCGAATCAGGGGCACTTCAGTTTCAGGCTCGCCGGTCTCGACCCATGCAGTTGGCGCAGCCAGCACGGGCGCATCGTGCAACGCAGTCACTTCAGCCCCTGCGGGCAAGGCCAGCGGCCAGACGTGTTCGCCCATGCGCACCTCCACGGCCACGCTGGCTTTGTTGACCAAAAAAGAAAAAGGCTTGATGTGCGGCGAAGGCGAAGGCCGCCCGCCGCCAGGCCCGGTGGTGCCCGGCGACCAGGACGTGCCGGCCGGCGAAATCTCTTTGGCGAACATCTCCAGTGCTTGTTTGAGCGGGTGGCTGACGATGACGCGCACCATCACCTCACGCGC
>Ga0164294_10003169_pt1 | contig 14655 bp, 11 predicted proteins | sample GEODES005metaG_FD_111479 | JGI IMG/M metagenome (GOLD analysis project Ga0164294, IMG submission 111479) | Oligotrophic lake water microbial communities from Sparkling Lake, Wisconsin, USA - GEODES005 metaG | ecosystem: Environmental > Aquatic > Freshwater > Lake | place: USA: Sparkling Lake...
AGCATTCTTTTTTCTGCATGCGGGCGGAGCAAATCAAGCCCGTGCCCGCACGCGCGGTGCGGCTCTGACGCAGTCAGTGTGTCGTCAGACGTCTGGCCCGGCCGAGCCTCAGGCACGTCATTATCAGTTGTCGCCGCGAAGAGCGGGTCCGCGACGAGCAAGGCGCGCGCCATTGTTTGAACTTGCTTGCTTGCTTGCTTGCTTGCCGCTGCGCTCGCCTTTTTCAGGGTTCAGCTAGTCAAAGAATTCAGCGTGCCAACCGCTTGGATCGATTTCCACAACCCACAATCTCACCCGGTGCTGCCAAGAAGGAGAACGCGCCGCTGCGCAGCGTCCGTGCAGCGAGGATGCGAGATCCATTCGAGGAGGCACGCCTGCGCCGGAATCAACCGCCATCTTTGCTCCGTTCGGAGCCCATGGTCATGCTGCAGGTAATCGTGCAGGCCGACGCGGCTTCGGAGACTGTCGAAGAGCTCGGCGAACTTGGCACGATCATGTTTTGCGACCTCAATGAGGGCGCGACCATATTCCAGCGAAACTTTGTGCAGCAGATGAAAGATTGCGATGAAGTCAACCGCTGCCTTCGTTTCATCGGCGAGCAAGTGGCGGCGGCGCCACACGCCGGTGTTGGCGATCACGACGCTGACGATGAGGAGGGGCCGCCACTCGTGGAGCGGCTGCCCGCGTCCTTCGCGACCATGAAAAGCATGCTACAGGAGGTGGTGGCCGACCTCGGACAGCTCAATTCGTCGCAGAGGCAGCTCACTATCAATTACAATCACCTCGTTGAGTTATCGCATGTGCTGCAGAAGTGCGACGATGTCTTCTCGCAGGCTCGCCACGCTGAGTCGGCCGTGGTTCCGCGAGCGCTCTCGGCCGCTGACCTCTCTGCGCACCACGTCGATGAGGATCGAGTGGCGGGGCCGGCGTTCGTGCCCTCCTCGTCAGGATCGTCGTCTGTCGGCAAGCTGCCTCATGGGAGCGCGGTTAGCCGTCGCACGCGACCAAGCCTGGATGACGGCAGCTGCAGCCGCCGCGGCTGCGGCAGTGTCTCCAGTGTAGACGACGGGTTCCCGACAGTGCTGGGTGGCGGCATCGACCTCGAGGACGGCCTGAATCGGTTGCACCTGTCAGCGGGGCTCATGCTCTCTGGCGAAGCGCAGCAGCGACTCGGCTACATTGCGGGGGTCATTGAGCGCGCCAAGCTCGGTCCCTTTGAGCGTGTGGTCTTCCGTGCCACCCGTGGGAACATGTACCTCAGGCACGCGGACATCTCACAACGGGTACGCGACCCGTTTTCAGGCGACCTTGTGTACAAGTCGGTGTTCATCATCTTCTTCTCCGGCCAGCGTTCTCTCGATCGTCTCACGAAGCTTTGCGACACGTTCGGCGCCAATCGTTACAACTACCCGCCGCATGCTCATCAGCGGACGGCGTTGCTCGCTGAGGTGCAGTCGCGCATCGACGACTTGCAGAAGGTGAGCGACCATGCGGCGCTCCATCGCGCTCAGCGGCTCGCCTCTCTCGCGCGCCAACTTCCAACGTGGCGGCGCAACGCTTTGAAGCAAAAGGCCGTGTACCGCGTCCTGAACATGTGGAACTACGACCTCACGCGCAAATGCCTCATCGCTGAGGGTTGGTGCCCGCTGAGCATGTGCGAGGACACTCAGGCCGCGGTCCGCCGTGGCGCCGCACGCTCCGGCATCCACGGTGCACCGTCGATCGTTAACGTCATCGATACAGACGAGAAGCCACCTACGCATTTCCGCATCAACAAATTCACCGCTGCATTTCAAGGCATCGTCGATGGGTATGGCGTGCCTCGTTGTGGCGAGATCAACCCGGCTGCATTCACGATCATCACGTATCCCTTCCTTTTCGGCGTCATGTTCGGAGACGTGGGCCACGGTCTCATCTTGCTTGTCTTTGCTCTCTACCTCGTGACTAACGAGCGAAAGTTCAACCAAATGAGCGAGGAGGAGATCGGCGACATTCTCGGCTACCCTTGGCACGGCCGCTACGTGCTCTTGCTCATGGCCGCCTTTTCCATCTACTGCGGCCTCATTTATAACGACACCTTTGGGCTCATGATGGACCTTTTCGGTAGCGCGTACGAGCCGCCCGTTCGGGGCGAGAGCCGCGCACGCTCGGCGCCTAACGCGGTTTATCCGTTTGGCCTCGATCCCGCGTGGCACCACACTTCCAATGAGCTAGCCTTCGCTAACTCGTATAAGATGAAGCTTTCGATCATCCTGGGCATCCTTCAGATGCTCTTGGGGCTCCTGTGCTCCCTGCTCAACGCGATACACTCGCAATCCGAGCTGGATATTTGGTGCGAGTTCGTGCCACAGGCCATGTTCATGCTTGCGATCTTCGGGTACCTCGTCTTTGCCATCGTGTACAAATGGCTGACCGACTGGGTGGCGCTCGCCGAACGGCCGCCCTCGCTCATCTCGATGCTGATTGCTTTTTTCATGCAACCCGGTGAGGTGCCGAACGACGCTGTCCTTTTCCCTGGGCAGACGACGGTGCAGACGTGTTTGCTCACTGTAGCTTTGATAGCGGTACCATGGATGTTGCTCGCCAAGCCCCTGCTGATGCGTCGCAAGCACCAGGCAGCTTCGGGCTACAAACAGGTGGGCCGCACGGAGGCGGATGGCTCTTCGCGACGGCTCATCGACGACAGTAGCGACGCCGATGGTGCCTCAGACGCCTCTGACCTCAACGGTAAGCCCGCTCACGGCTCGCACGATTTCGACTTTGGCGAAGTTATGATGCATCAACTCATCCACACGATCGAGTACGTCCTCGGCGCAATCTCCAACACGGCGAGCTACCTGCGCCTCTGGGCCCTCTCGCTCGCTCATAAGCAGCTGTCTGTAGTCTTTTACGAGATGATCCTCCGCGACCAGGTGCTTTTTTGAGATCGTGCGGCGCGCTTCGCTCGCCCTGCCTTTAGATCCCGACCAGCCTGCAGCCACTCTCCTTACGCGCTTCGCCGTTTCGCGCTTTCCACGTGCATCCAGGGCCTCGCAAGCTGCCACGTGAGCAACAGCTCTTTCTCGTGCGCTCTCGCGCTGGTGCCTGCGTTTGCACTTTGGGCCATGGTGACTTTGGGCATTCTGTGCTGTATGGAGCTGTTGTCTGCTTTTCTTCACGCGTTGCGGCTGCATTGGGTCGAGTTCCAGAACAAGTTTTACCGTGCGCGCGACCCGGCGCTCTGCACTGCAAGCCCTCATTGATTGACACACGCGTACGCTGCTTTTCGTTGCTGCGTGCAGTCGGTGACGGCCACAAGTTTGAGCCCTTCTGCTTTGTTGAAATTATCAGGAAGGGGGACGCAGACGTCGGCATACGCAGTTGAATCATTCTCGGACGTGAGCTCGTTAAAGGATTGAATGTTTAGAATGCTGCGGTCGCTCGCCATGGCGCGAGCCTCCTACGGTCCCACACACAGTAACACACAGTGCTGGTGGTGCGAAACGCGAAGGGGATGGTACGTGAGCTCGTTAAGGGATTGAGCGGTTCTAAGGTCAGGTCGGACCGCTTAGGAAACTAGAGTTGTTGCACGCCGGCCCCCGGCGTGAAACGAGATCCGACAAACTTTTCGACTCCCCCCTTTTCAGAACTTAAGGGTGGGTATGGTCGTTTGGACCACTGTCCCCTCACATCCCAACACGGCCTGTTCGACATGAGCGCTGAATACGACTACCTTTTCAAGCTGCTGCTAATTGGTGACTCTGGTGTGGGCAAATCCTGCCTGCTGCTTCGTTTCGCTGATGACACGTACACGGAAAGCTACATTAGCACGATTGGTGTGGACTTCGTACGCAGTGCCTGAAAATGACCGCCGATTTCACACAAACCATGTCTCGCTGACGTTCATGTCTCGCTGACGTCGCGCTCGCAGAAAATTCGCACTATCCAGCTGGACGGCAAGACTATCAAGCTGCAGATTTGGGATACGGCCGGACAAGAGCGCTTTCGGACAATCACAAGCAGCTACTATCGCGGCGCACATGGAATCATCGTCGTTTATGACGTTACGGAGGTGGAATCATTCAATAATGTTAGGCAGTGGCTGCATGAGATTGACAGATATGCCTCGGAGGCAGTGAACAAATTGCTCGTGGGGAACAAAAGCGATCTGATTGCGAAGAAACAGGTTGAGACACAGACTGCCAAGGATCTAGCTGTCTCACTATCAATCCCTTTCCTCGAGACGTCCGCCAAGTCAGCGACGAATGTTGAGCAAGCCTTCATGACTATGGTGTGTCACGCCTGCCGCTTCCTGCCTATCTTGGCCCAGCATGCCTCTGGGTGCAGCCGCCTCGGCCACCGCAACATCCGCGCGCCACGCACCGACCTTGTGCGTGCGATTCTCTGCTTCCCATCGCTATCGCAGGCGTCTGAGATCAAGACGCGCATGGCGACGCAGCCGAGCATGGCCGCAGCCAGCAAAGCCTCACTGCCAATCGGCAAAAGCACCGCACCCGCAAGAAGCGGCGGCGGCTGTTGTTGATATGGTGCTCGCGGCGTCTCACGCAGAGCGTCTGAAGCCGCCGGGCAAACGCTTGCGGTAGCCGAGCTGACGCTCACGATGCCCGGACAGGCCATCGGTGCTCAGCAGTCATGTGGCACACCTGTCCAACGTCATCATCAAAAGCTAAGGCTTACGTTAGGTGGACCGGCCAGGTGGCCTACGCTTCACTGCAGACCGGCTGCTGCGGCGCCGCAGCCCGCAACAGGCGTTATTGTTGCCGGCACGGTGACCCCGCAGCTAATGAAGTGATCCACCAGACACAACTTGCGGGATGGGAGCGCGCGCAGACTCCGCAACATCGCACCACACGGCGAGGGTTGGGGCTTGGTCTCGGATCTCGGTGTTACCCGTAAGGCGTGTATCCGCTCGTTGGCTCCAGCGCCATCCAGAAAAAGTCATCATTTTCGGAGCGCCACGAGCGTCTTTCCTGCATTCCCAGCCCTTTCCAGGGTGAGGCGACAGTGCAGGGGCGGACTTGGAACGTTGATATCCTGCGATTTCGGAATTGTAATCCAAGCCCCCTCGAAATTCCATGACGTGGTGAAATTTCAAATTCCCAGATCCAACAAAAGTCGTGGAATCGGGAATTTGACGGCTCAAACTCGGATCCTGGGAATCGTAATCCTAGCCTTTCCATGACGTCGAAATTCCCAGATTCCATCAAAAGTCGTGGAATCGGGAATTTGAGGCTCAAACTCAGAGGTGTTGGTTCGACGTTGAGACGCTGTTGAGACGTTTGTATTAACACTTAAGCTCGGTGGCAGCACGACGACTTTGGGCAATTTAGGGGTGTCAGCCCAAACGCGATTCAAAAACCCAGGACGAAAAAGAATTTTTCTCAATTTCGGTCCGGCGCTCGCGAGGGCTCCCGCGATGGACTGCCACGCGAATGCATTGGCCGCCGCGTGCGCGTTCGCATGCCATAAGACGAGTTGGCTCGTGAGACATGGTCCACGGCCACTCGTCCTAGACTTCCCAACGTCTCCGTCAACTTCAGCAACATCGTCGTCAACATTTTCAGCTCATGCACCGCCTGGTGGCTCAAACGACTCTCGTCTTCCCAGGCCTGGGCTGGCTCAGGGAGGTGAAGCCCCAACTTCCCCCACCCACCTTGCCAGTCTCCCTTGCTCACTTGCCAGAATCCCCTCCTCCTTTCTGCACCGCTCTCAAGCTCTCTAGAGTGCTCCCTCCCAGAAATTTGGTTGTCGGCGCCAGTCGCGACACCCAGCACCAGCAGCACCAGCATGTCGACGAGGCAGCGTCGCAGCGTGTCGGCAGCACGGCTTGGATGCCTACTTCGACGGCGAAACGCAGCGGCGGTGCTCTGCGCATCCTGGGTGACGCCACAGAGCCTGAGTGTGTGCCATAGCAGTGAACGGCTGCGGCGTGCTCATCCTGTGAGCTGCCCAGCAGCCGTTTTGCGTCACCCGGCCTCTCGGGCCGCCCACCCCCTGGGAGGGCGGCTCGAGGGGGCCCTCGGCGGTGACGAACGCGGCGGCGGCGAGCGAGGCAGTGCCGACAGCGGCGGTGACGAGGGCTGCAGCAGCGAGCGCGCGCCAGCAGCGCCAGCGGCGCAGGAGGGCCGCCGCAGACGGGTCGCGCCGCGCTTTCGCCGCCGTCACTACCGCTGCCGTCGCCGCTATCGCCACCGCCATTGCTGCCACGGTCACCGCCACCTCCGCTGCCGTCGCCACCTCAAGCGCCGCTACCGTCGCCGCACGGCACGGTCGCTGTGGCCATGTGTCGGGGGCGTGTATGCAGAATGCATGCCGAGTCCGCCGTGCGGGATGCCTTTGCCCGTGCCACGAGTCGTGTCAAAGTGAGTGTATTCAATTTAAATTAACTATTTTGATACGCTGCCTCACCACTCAACCATTGGAGGTCCTTCATGTAAGGCATGTGACGTGAGATCTCGACGCCGAGGCCGGTCCGGTGCCGGTCCGAGGCAGCGGCCGCAGCGCGCGCGCCACCTGGGCATACGCGTGAGGGGCGTGAGCGCCTGCATAGGGGGGGAGAGATGGTCTGGGGCTCTGTTGAGGTAGGGGAGTCCAAGGTGTTCAAGCTGGCTTCACCCTGCTGAGGAGGTTCGGGGGCTCGCATCTCAGGTCAGCCAGAAGCGTACGGGGTGGCGGGCGGGACAGGAGCGTGTTGCAATGAATCTGTCGGGGCTGTCGTAGTTGACATTCAATTCACACTGTCTGCATCCATGACAAAGTTGATTCAATGAATGAGAGCTCATTTGTGTGCTATTAAGTCAGGCCATCACAATACTAAGGCCCAAAGTGATGTTCACACAAAACTCAAAAGCACCCACAATTGAAGTGTGAATGAAGCTTATGTCCGGTGTGAAATTTGATCATACAATGAGTAGAGAGTGTTCCTACAGTCTTAAGTGACCTGGAGGGACCTTAGTTCATCATAATATGAGTGGTTCAGCTCATCTGAGGTCCTCAAAATTGGCATCCCCCCCCTTCCGTCCCACCTAATCGTTTGGTGTGAAATTCGGAGTACAACTGCGTGAAATCGCTACAACCGAGTGATTTCTCGGGTAGCCTAGTGCTCCAGTGTCTCTTTGGATGCTGCTGAGTGCAAATAAGCAGCCTTGTCACTAATTTATGTACCATTTGTGGTCACATTACTCATTTTTACCGGCGGCTAGAATTTTGGTGTGAATATTGGAATAAATAAGTGTGAAAAGCCTACCGCCGAGGGGTATTCGTGTAGAACCATGATCTACCATCACTATGGATGCAGTATAGTGCAAAAAGTCAGCTCTAGAACCCTTTTTAAACACCTCGACTTTTTGGGCTGACACCCCTACCGACGAGACGCGAGTGTACGGTAGACTAACGGTAGACGGAGACCGGACCCGGCGGGGGACATCCCGCCGTCCCAGGTCGCGCCGCGTGCGGCCGCTGCTCCCCGGGGCGCCCCGCCCGGTCACCAGACACCTAACATTAACATAGACACCACGGCGCCACGCGCGTAAGAACCGCAGGACGCGCAGGTCCAAAGGACAAAGCGCGCACGCCCGGTAGCCGGCGCGCACGCTGTCCACACCTTGAGCCTGACTGCGGCTCCGAGTCCGACGCGAGCGTTCACCGACGGACCGACCCTTGGACGGACCGACTTAGAACCTACGAACCTAGTGTAAAATAATACTAGACTAAACGTAGAAGTGCACAACCTCTGTGCCAAACGGCCACTTTACAGCTCGCGACCGTTACAGTGCTAGAGACGCGAGGCGGCCGCAACCACTTCCTGAACGATCCCAGCTCGCATCTGGCTGGCGTGCTCCAGGAGAGCATCCCAGCAGCGCGGCCGGTCGGGCGCGGCGGCTGTCGGTGCGGGCGCGGGCGCAGTGGGCGCGGGTGCGGTGGGCGCAGCCGCGGCCGTTGCCGAAGCGGGTAGGGCGACGACGCTCGCGACGACGCTCGCGACGTCACTCACATCGGCGCCCCCGACGCCCTCAGCTGCTGCAACTGTCACCTCGACGACCTCATCGGTTCTGCTCGCGCGGCTTGCGCTGCCAGCCGCACCCTCGGCCTGCATCTCTGATGGCCTCTCTGATGGTCCCTCTGATGGCCTCTGATGGTCAGCCTCAGCCTCGTCGTCCTCCGCGTCCTGCACTGCGTCCAGCCAGGCAGAGACGTCGAGTGCCTCGAGCTCCGACGCGCGCAGCAGCAGCGCCGTAGCGGGCGTCGCCCGGGGGCCGACGAAGACGCGTACAAACCGCGCCGTGATGGGCGCCTCGGGCGCTGTCATGGGCGCCTTGGGCGCTGTTATGGGCGCCCGGGGTGACGATTTCGGCGCTGAGACGGGCGCATTTGCCAAATGCGGTCTCGTTTGGTCTAGCCAGGTGTGAAGCCGTGTCACGAAGCGCTGCATGAGCTGGTTGCCCTTCCGCTCGCCCGTTGTGGGGATGAGTGGCAGAGCGAGCAGCAAGGCGCCGCGAGACGCGCTGTCGCGGGCGGCGTGCTTGAGGAGCTCGATCTCGACCCCTCGATGCAGCACGCGGCAGCTCATGTTGAACGCGTCGAGCACCACGAGTGACGACCCCCCGGCGCACTCTGTGGGGAAAGCCCCCGAGCTGGGCATGAGGAGGCGGCACAGGACACAGCCCACGAGCCCATAGACGCCAAACCGGTCAGAGCACCACGCGGCGAGGACCCACCGATCGGACGAGACCGATGGCTCCGCGTCGGCGTCATCTTTCGCGTCGGCGTCCTCTCTCGTGTCCGCGACCACGTTCGTCGGCGTGATTGGGCACGCAGCATGAGATATGGTGACGCCCCCTGCGGAGGTGCTCAGGACGGCGCCCCCCGCGGCGGCGCGCCCGGCGTTGAGCCATGTGTGCAACTCCGCCTCCGATCCAAAGCGCTGGAGCGTCGCATTCATCTGGTTGGTCCTCGTGGTGAGCTGAGCCACCCGTGCGAGCTCGGCGCCGGAGATCGGAGATCGAATCTCAACCCGCAGGCCGAGCTGCCTGAGGAAGACGGAGAGGGGCAGGTGGCGCGCCTCGCGCCGGGCGACCTTGCGCTGGGCCTTCTGCCGGTACAGCTGGGTACGCAGCGCATCCTCGTTGGTGCTCACCTGCAAGCAAGCACCATCAAGAGGCCATCAGAAACCATGAGGCAATCCTCGATGGTGCTCACTACAGCCAGAATTCTCCTCTGACGTGCGATAGCCAGAATAATCATGAGACCAATCAGAGGCCATATCAGGCAAGTCTGCTCAGAAGCCCTCACCTCGCTTTCCCACACGTCCAACGCCCAATGATGGGCCACGATGGCGCACTGCTCCTCTGGCGCCTCGGGGAAGCGCATGCAAAGCACCTCGGGCAAGGCAGCTTGTACACCGAGCACCTCAGCTGGATTGTCGTCGATGAAGACGAAGGAACTGAGTGGTAGGCCGAGAGTTTCGGAGAGCCGACGCAACGAGGCCGACTTGGGATCCCAATGCACCTGCCACTCAGGCGCATTTCAGTCCGACTTGGAGATGGCAATCAGACCGACAAGGGCTCCCGAGGCACCTGCCACGCCGAGATCTGCTCGAGCTCAAGCGCCATCTCGCCACTGCGCCGCCGGAAGACGTCGAGCACGTCGCGGGGTTCGTCATTCTTGGATGCGAGGCAGAGCAAGCGGCCGCGTTGCTGCAGTCGGCTCAGCGCCCGCTGTAGCGCGAGGTGACCCTGCCCAAATCGTACGCCCTGCGAGCCGTCCTCCGAGACGACGCCGTCCCAGAGCACGCCGTCACAGTCGACCACAAACACCTTGAGGAGACTCCCGAGATGCCGGCCGACTGCACGGCGCACGGCGAGCGTACTGATGGCCGCCGCCTCCTCGGCCGCCGCAGCCTCCTCCGCCTCTCTGGCCGCCGCTGCCTCCGCTGCCTCCGCTGCCGCCGCCCCCTCCCAGTCTTCCGAGCGGCAGTTAGATAGGGCGCCCTCCCGCGTCGTGTTGGTCGGTGCTTGCCAGCCGCCGGCCCGCTGATAGAGCTCTGCCAAGTCGATCGAGGTCCACACGTCCACGCGGCTCGTCGCTTGAGAGGCTTGAGAGGCTTGAGAGGCCGCGGCCGCGGCCGTCGTCACCGTCGTCACCGTCGTCACCGCCGCCGCTGCCGCCGCTGCCGCCGCTGCCGCCGCTGCCGCCGCTGCCGCCGCTGCCGCTGCCGCTGGCCTCAGGGCAGAGAGTAAGCGGCTGGGGCCGTGCGCAGAGCCCGTGGACGCCATGTTGGGCGCCATGTCGACGACCAAGATGATCCGACCCGCTTCACTGAGGGCCTTCGCCTCAGCAACCCATTCGGCAAGGAGCGCTTCGCTATAAGCCTCGCCCGCCTCGCCGCCGCCCGCCTCGCCGCCCCGGCAGAGCAGCAGCATCACGTCGCAGTACTGCGCCCTCTCCAGCATCCTCGGCCTTGGCATCTTCAGCCCTGGTGAGCGGAGCACTTGCAGCTCGAGGCCGATCTCGAAGCGTCGGAGATAGCGGCCCCATGCCTCGAGCGCTGCGGCCACGCGCTCGTCAGCCGTTGGCCATGTCGTGACCATCGCGATGCATATCGTCTGCAAGCACGGCTCGCTGATGGGCGGTGGCCGCCTCTGGTCAGCATCGTCGGCTACTCGGCCCCTCGCTGCACGGATGCCAGCGCGCACGCGCTGCCCGCCGACGGTGCAATATATCTGCGAGGCCGCCACCAGCCGCGCGGCCGCCTCGGCGTCTGGCAACCACGCGAAGCCAAAGCCAAGGCCTTCGCCGCACGGCTTCGTGTGCAGTCGGAGCCGAACCGCTGAGCGGTCTTCAGTGCCGGAGAAGGCGAGCAAGGCCTCGTGCAGGCCAAGCTGCAGCGCATGGAGACCACTCGCGGCGCGGGGCAAGCCTCCTAGGAAGACCTCGCACTCCATCGCACGCGGAATTCGTCAAGAACGAAACTGTTGTACGGTAAAAAGTCAAGTCAAGTCAAGTCCAGCTTGCTTCCGGAGCACAATCGATAGGCTTCCGTATGTTTGTCTGTTGTTTATGTGTAGACTTGACTTGACTCGGTGAAAAGACACCGGGAACGCGCACGCGCCGGCGCGTGACCGAAAGTCGTTGCGCCATGCACGCATGTTCTACCGTAGCTGCCCGAAGGTTACCCGCCTCGTTAGGTACTTTCCGGTGAGACAAAAGTCAAACTTTCGCGAACTTGATCCGATTAGTTTGCGAAATTACAGACTTGTACCGGTACTGTCCCGGCTCCCCCCGGTGTCTTTTTACCGGTACTGTACCTCGTCGTTCCCCCGCGCCGAACCAGAGCGATCGCGACATGCGCAGCCTGCCAACTTTGTGCACGACGCGCCCAGCGGTGGTATTTGCTGCCGTCTGCTTGTTGCTACTGTTATTGGAGCTCACTGTTGTCTCTGAAGAAGAACGCGAGGGCCGATGGATGCACAAGAAAACTGCACAAGGACAGGTGATTCATGGCACCAATCACGAGGTTCCTGTAGGCACGATGGAGGCCTGCAGTGCACTCTGTGAGAGGTCTGTTGGCTGCGCGCTCGCCGTGTGGACTCCGGGAAGCTGCCGGCTCAAGCGCAAGATGAAGCCCTTGTCCATGCGCGCCGACCTGACAAGTTCAGTGTGGATCTCCCACCGACTCTCCCGCGCCCATGACAGTACACGATTCGAAAGGCTACGGGCGTTGTGGTCGTCGCCGGACCCTGACAACTGTGGAGATGAGCCAACACAGCCTAGCAGATATGTTGTGTGGACGTACTGGCACTCCCATCCGCCCGAGATTGTGCTGAGAATTGTCCATTCCTGGCGCCTGTACAGCCCTTCTTGGACAGTGCGGCTGCTGAATCGGCACACCGTACTGTGCTACCTCCCCGATCTGGAGTTCCTCGTCCCACCGATCGCCTCAATACAGCTCGCAACAGACATCATTCGCCTCGAGTTGCTCTTACGGTACGGAGGAGTCTGGCTCGATGCAACTGTCCTCCTCACCGAATCGTTGGATTCCATCGTGGGGCCCACCGGTTTTCAGGCCATCAGCAACCCTGATTACGTGACACCAGGGTTGGAAGACGACTTTATCGAGTCTTGGTTTCTGGCAGATGACGCCGGCTCCTACCTGATTCGCGCGTGGAGAACCAAGCTGCTCGAAGTGGTCCTGGCAAACAACGGCACGATCAAAGGCATTTCCTCAACGAGCGTCTACAGCCCTGAGACGACTCGCGCGTACCAGTACATCACGGAATACATTGGAAAAAGTGCTAAGCACTGGTCGGAGTACCTCGTCATCTACGTGTGTTTCACCTGGCTGCACCATAACAATCCACGATTCCACAAGCTCGTGCAATCATCACATCTCTACACCGCCGATAAAGTTGGCTACGTGGCGAATCGTCTGTATGGCTGGAACATGAATGCCATTAACCGAGCACTCAACGCACCAGCCGGATCGCACTCATTACACGAGCGACTTGTTGCCTCAAAAGTCATCAAGCTGAGCACAGAAAATCTTCGTAGCTTTCAACTCGATACAAACAGCTTGTTCGACCACATCACTCGCATTCGACGCATTCAACGCGTCAACTGCACGGTGCCGTATTCCCTGCCGCATGCCCCGCCGCCGCCACCACCCCAGCGTGTGTCTCGCATGTCTTCCTTACGTGGCATCATCCCTGTGCAAGAGAGTGGGGCTGCTTTGCAGCTCGCATGCACGCTGCAGCAGATTGGGTTGCCGAATCTTTCGGGGAAGCGATGGCTCTTCAAGGTGGTCATGGCCAGGTACAACGAGGACATCAGCTGGTCTGAGATGTACAAAGGGCATCGTGTCATTCTCCAGAAGAGCACGGGTGAGCAGCCTGAGAGTGATGGCACGAGGAACCGCAAAGAAGAGAGCTACGCCAGCATACCGAGCACAGATGCGTTCCCGTATGACGAGCACATGTTCATACCTAACGTCGGGGACGAGTGCGTGTCGTTCCTGCGATATGTGATCGACAACTACGATCTCCTCCCCGAGTACGTAGCGTTCACACAGGCGGGGCTGGACAAGGACCACGCATGGATACGGCCCAAGGACTTTGGTGCTGGCATGCTCATCAACATGCTGAAGGAGGCTCGCGAAAGCGGCTGCTCGACGCCGCTCGTACAACATGGCCCTAACATCAGGCCGCGGGACGGGGGCGGCGGCGATTGGTCTTTCTTTTTCAATGGCACGCCATCGGCTACAGACACAGCACACGTCGAACGCTACATGAAAGTCTCGCGGAGGACGTCGCTCAACTTCGGCGGCTACTTTCACGATGTGTTGGAATTGGGAGCCCGTGAGGGCCGCACCAGGCTGATGCATGAGCTCCGTTTCTACCCATCGGCCCTGATGGTTATCAGCAGGTCCAACATTCTGTCTCGACCTCGCCAGTACTACGCGAGGATCCTGAAGCAGGTAGACTACAGCAGAGATGCGTTGGAGTGCCAATACTTTGAGCGCTCATGGTATTACATCTTCAACTGCGGTGTCAGATACTGAGATGTCTGCTTCGCGCGTAAAAGTATATATGTTTTTATACCAGCCAGTATACTGTACGGCTGTTGTACACAGCTCCCTACGCGAATCTCAATCTGAAACTGAGAGGGCCCTCGACGGTGAGGCCTCACGTGACATGCTCACGTTTGAGTGCTCCGCGATCGTTCGTTAAGGATTGTCGAATCGCCAACTTTCAATCCAACGTCCCCACCGCAGTCAACATGTGTTGAGATTGAGATTGAGGTCGAGGCGGATGCGTCTGGCGCACTGGCGGCGGATCTCGAGCGGAGTGGCACCGTGCAGGCTCAGGGTCACATAATGCTCTCATCGCATCAACACAGCGTGACCATGTCGACGCCCGGCTCGCTCGCCCAAATCTGCTCGTAGCGCTGCATGTCGAAGAGGGTGATCGTATCGCTCGCGCAGTCAACTGCCACGAGCGCGCCGTCGCGCGAGAATTGCAGGCACCACTCCGCCGCAGGCTCCTCGTCTTCCTCTTCCTCCGCTAGCGCCTCCCTCTGCTGCTGGTGGGCCCGGGCCGGCACGAGCGTCGCAACACGCGCGGGGGGATCAATGCCCCAGACACCGACGCGGCCGCGAGGCTCGGAACAAACAATCAGGCGTGAGCTCACGCACACGTCCGCCAAGCCCTCCGCACTCACACTGAAAAGGCATTCCCACGCCACCGTTGGCGCTCCGGTGCTCGCTGTGCCGGCGGTGCTAGTGGCCGTCGCGGCTGCGGCGGTCAGCTCTCGCCAGACGCGAACAGTCTCAATGCACTCACCAGCCGGATCGCTCGTCTGCATGCTCACCAGCCACCCCTCGCGCGCGCCCGCGACGGTATCTGCAGGCACCTTTCGCGCAAATGCTCCAATGGGCTGCACACGCGCGATTGGCCCGAAGCTCGCCCTACTATGTGGCTGCGAATGGCGCGCACGAGCAGCGGGCACCGAGGTCTCGGGCGCGCCGCCCACCAAGGACACATCGACGCCCACGATGGCGCCCTCGCGGTCGTCGTCGTCGTCGTGGCGCAGCAACCAGCAGATGAGATGGCCATGATTCGAGCCGGTCACTGCCACGTCGCCGTCCTCGGTCGCACCGAC
>Ga0164294_10003171_pt1 | contig 14653 bp, 14 predicted proteins | sample GEODES005metaG_FD_111479 | JGI IMG/M metagenome (GOLD analysis project Ga0164294, IMG submission 111479) | Oligotrophic lake water microbial communities from Sparkling Lake, Wisconsin, USA - GEODES005 metaG | ecosystem: Environmental > Aquatic > Freshwater > Lake | place: USA: Sparkling Lake...
GTTATGAACTCAAATCTTTGTGACTTTACTAATAGCGAAATATTCGTTTCAGAATGGGTTGACCCTGTTGTCAATATCTCTGGCTTTGATACTTGTGGTGAATACGTCGAAACATTTTGGCTCGGCATAATTGGTCCGAGCGCTACCTGGGCGATGCGATTTTTAGCTCGCGAACTTGACGTCTTTCCAAATGGGTATTGTCTCGACCTTAATGACACAGCAATGGCGCTCGGCTTGGCATTTCGAAATGGCAGTGGGTCCTTAGAGCGCGCAATCCAAAGGTGTGCAACGTTTGGCCTGATTGCGCAGTTGCCACAAACTTTGGCGGTGCGTCGGCGTGTACCGTCAGTTACGAAGCGACAGCTTTTGCGACTGCCGACGACATTGCAACATAGCCATAGTCAGCTTTTTGCGACTAGTTAACTATGTCTTTAGTTAACTTTTAAATTCGCGCGTTATTTCTCTGAAACTTTACGCCGAATTTCTACGATCTTTTCGTGATCGTGGTTGGCATCATCGCCGTGTTCAGCAAGCGCCACCGTTCGATCTTTAGCTGCTTCACGCTCAGCAATGGTTGTGTCAACACGCTTCAACGCAGCATCGGTGCCATGTTCGTGAATAAACGTTGCCCACTCGACAAGTGATTCAACCATCTCAGACTCTGGAACCACAGCAACGTTGCGACCCTTGACGAACAAGTGTCCTCGCTTATTGCCTGCAGCAATACCCAAGTCAGCTTCGCGTGCTTCACCAGGGCCATTGACAACACAACCCATCACTGCAATTTGTAACGGCAATTTCTTATCGGCGAATGCCGCCTGCGCTCGTTGGGCAATATCAATCACATCAACTTCGGCGCGTCCACAACTCGGACAAGCAATTAAGTCAACATTTTTTCTTTCGCGTAAACCAAGTGCTTCTAACAATTGTCGGCCTGCTCGTGCTTCTTCAATCGGGTCGGCCGTCAGGCTGTAACGAATTGTGTCGCCGATGCCTTCAAGCAACAGTGTCGAGATACCGGCAGTGGCTTTAATCAAACCGCCTGGCAGCGGGCCGGCTTCGGTTACGCCTAGATGCAACGGAAAATCTGTGATCGCACTCAGCATGCGATAAGCCTCAACCATCAACGGAACATTCGATGCTTTTACTGAAATTTTGACCAGATCAAAGTCAACTTCTTCGAAATAGCGCAACTCTTGTTGCGCCGATTCAACCATCGCTTCAGCCGTTAGTCCGCCGTGTTTTTCGTAAAGAGAAGAATCTAAAGAACCACCGTTAACACCAATGCGAATCGACACACCGCGATCGCGCGCTTCTGATGCCACCGCCTTAATGTGCTCAGGCTTACGAATGTTGCCCGGGTTAAGCCGCAACCCATGTACACCAGCCTCAAGTGCTGCCAATGCCATGCGATATTGGTGATGTATGTCGGCGATAATTGGCACAGGTGATCGCGGCACAATTTGCGCCAAACCTTCGGCGGCCTGCGCGTCATTGCATGTACACCGCACAATGTCACAGCCCGCAGCAGCCAAAGCATAAATCTGTTGCAAAGTACCGTCGACATCAGCAGTTTTCGTAATCGTCATTGATTGCACGCTGATTGGCGCATCGCCTCCAACTAATACTTTTCCAACTTTTATCTGTCGAGTTTTTTTACGCTCATACTGTGATTGGTGCATAAAACTAAATGCGGTCAGCCGAGTGGACTTGTGACATCAAGATACAAACCGGCGAAAAGCAACATCACCAGCAACGCGACGGCTGTAGTTGCCACAGGCACCATCTTGCCAACATCAGCACGATAAACGCGACCGCGGCGAGATCGAAACCTTTCGTAGGTTGCGATAGCTGCGTGACCACCGTCAAATGGCAAAAACGGCAACATATTAAATACTCCGACAAAAACATTGACACTGGCCAACATAAGCAAAATACCTTTTAGCCCTTCACTACGACCTATCTCGCCGCCCACTTGACTCGCGCCAACAACAGTCGTCGGACGAGTTAAAGGGTCGGGTTCAGCAGCAACGACATTTGAAATAATGTTCGCGGGGTTGATTACAACAAACACACCAGTTACTGATGCGCGTGCAGCCGTGACAACATCAGTGAGCCCGTATCCAACAGCGCCAAAGATATTTTGTCGCACGTATTTGTAAGAGTCAGTCGAAACACCCAAAAATGCAATCTGAGGATTAACGGGATTGCTAATTAATTTTGCACCAAGTGTAAACACTTCGCCATCGCGCTTAATTTCTACCTGAACTGTGTCACCAGGTTTAAAAGCAACAATTGTCTCTATCAGTTCTTCTCGAGAGGCAATTTTGGTTTCGTTGATCGCCAAAATCTGATCGCCATCTCGCAAACCAATTTCTTCTGCAGGCGAGCCAGTGGCTGGCGCGCCGTAGATCAGCAACTCTTTTGTATCGCCGAATCGACCTGCTGTTGCGTAGACGCCGATAAATAAAGTCACCGCAATAACCATGTGCATGACCGAGCCGGCCGTAATTACAAAAATTCTCTTTGGATAAGACTGTTGGCGATAAGCGCGAGGCTCGTCGGCAGGATCACATTCATCCAAATTATTCATTCCAACAATTCGCACGAATGCCCCGATCGGCAATGCTCTTACACCGAACTCAACTTCGCCTCGCTTGGTACTCCATACTCTTGGGCCAAATCCCATATAAAACTGAGTGACCTTCATACCACTGCGACGCGCACTTACGAAGTGACCCAGTTCGTGTAAAAAAACTGAAATGATCAGCCCGACCACAAATAGTAGCGACCACGGATTTTTAACACCCAGCCACGCAAGTAGACCCACGACGATAACGACAGTTGTCCAAGTTGTCGCCGGATTATTTTTTACAACATCTTGATCGTCTACTGCCCCACCGGCGGCAATCTCATTGCGAAATTTTGAATAAATCGAACTCAACTTACAACTCCCTTTCGCACTATGTCTCGAGCCCAATGGCGCGCAACTTTGTCTGCTTCTAAAATATCTTCAACTTCGGTTGGCATTAGACCATCATGGTGTTGCATGGTTGATTCAATGATGGTCGGAATTTGTGACCATTGCACGTCACCTGCAAGAAATGCCTCAACGGCAACTTCATTGGCAGCGCTCAACCAGGCAGGCGCAGTACCGCCAACACGACCGGCGGCGTAAGCCAAATCAAGGCAGCGAAATGTGTCACGGTCAGGTAATTCGAAATCAAGTCGAGAAAGCTTTGTCCAGTCAATCGCACCAAAACCCACACTTGATCGTTGCGGGTATTCAAGGGCGTAGGCAATTGGCAAGCGCATGTCGGGCAACGACAACTGTGCAATTGTCGCACCATCGTGAAATTCAACCATTGAGTGAACAATTGATTGTGGGTGAACAACAACATCAATTAATCCATACTCTAAACCGAATAACTCGTGGGCTTCAATAACTTCAAGACCTTTATTCATCAAAGTTGAAGAGTCAACTGTAATTTTCGGTCCCATTGACCAAGTCGGGTGCTTCAATGCATCTTCAATCGTGACGTTTTCTAAGGATTTTTTTGTACGACCCCTGAACGGTCCACCACTCGCGGTCAGCAAAAGTTTTGTAACTTCTTGAGAACTGTTTTCAGAACTACGTAAGCATTGATGAATCGCGCAATGTTCGCTGTCAACTGGGACAATCTCGGCTCCAGCAATTTTTCGTAATGGCGCAACAACTGGCCCAGCAGCAATCAGGCTCTCTTTATTCGCAAGGGCGAGACGCTTGCCTGCCATGAGCGTTGCAATCGTCACGGATAAACCAGCAAATCCGACAACGCCATTTACCACTACATCGGCAATGCCACACATCAGTGCAGAATCACCCGAAACTTCGATTTTCGGATCAGTAATTGAAAGTTCTCTAGCAACATTTATTCGCGCCGACTCATCGGTGATGACAACTAGCTTTGGCTTAAATGCTCTGGCCTGGGCAACTACTTCTGCAACTGAAGCGTTTGCGCTAATCGCTACAACTTCGTATTCTTCATTTTTTGATGAACCAATTACTTCAAGAGTTTGTTTGCCAATCGAACCTGTTGAACCAGCAATCGCAACACGCTTCACGGATCAAACAACCCAAGGGGTGAGCACCAATGTCAGATAATAAATAATTGGCAATGTGAATAAAATACTGTCGAAGCGATCAAGTGCTCCACCGTGTCCGCGCAGCAATGTTCCGAAATCCTTGATATTCATACTGCGCTTAATCATTGACTCAGTGAGATCTCCAATTGGCCCGGCAATCGAAATCACAGTGGCGATAATCAGCCAATGACTCAACTTTGTCCAGGTTCCACTTTGCATACCGGCAGCAATAACCACAGCAAAAGTACCGATTGCTCCACCGACAAACCCTTCCATTGTTTTGCCAGGACTAATCCAAGCTCGAAGTGGAGTGCGACCGACAGCCATTCCGATGAAAAATGCCATCACATCATTTGCGATCACGCCAATAACGACGATAAACAAAGTATCGGTTCCAACATTCTCAAAGCCCAAACCAGAATTTGAAATCCGCAAAATTAGTGCGCCATACGAACCGAATAATCCGACCCAAATAATTCCGAGCATCGTTAGACCCAAGTTTGCTGCGGGGTCACTCTCAACTGAAGTTGTGCCGATAAAACTTACAGCTGCGGCAATAAACGCAAACGCAAACACCAAAGGTAAAGCTGCGTCTCCGACCCAGTACGCAGTTAACGGGCAAGCAACGCATGCCAACACTCCGACAATCGTTGCCGGCTGATATCCGGTTATTGATGTCTGCGAAAAAAACTCAACTGAGGCCAAACCTAGAACAACAATTAACAAAGTAACCACAGCCACTGGGCCAATTAAAGTTGCTCCGATATAAGCTGCACCTAATAAGGCCCCGACTGCGGTCGCAGTTGGAATATCTCGTTTAGCAACAGATGATGATTGTTCGGGCGAACTTGAGCGTGTTCTTCGTTGCGGACCAGTGCCTGAATCGCTTTGAGAATTCGTTCTTGCACGACGAACTTGTTGTGGTTGAGTTCGAGCAAGCCCACCAGTTGTGTCTCGACGCACTGTGCCAGTTGACGAATCTCGCTGTGGTGTGCTTGGTACAAGCGTCGGGCGATTTTGTTCACCCGTTAGATCTGATCCAATCGTGATACGACCTTCACGTGTAGAACGAGAAGCCGGCGGCGGAGCATTATTCGGCTCAATGCGACGAGAACCGCCCGTCAAATTAACGCGCTCGCGACCGTCTCTGCCCGACAAATTAACTCTCTCACGCGCATCTCCCCTGGCAGGAGTCGGCGAGATTGTGTCCTCAGAGATTTGAATCAATTTTGGTGCTTGAACAACTGGCGTAGCTACAACCTGAGGTATTTGCTCGGTTCTAATGCCAGAAAATGAATCTATCGGTGTCGCATCAACATCATCGGCAAATTGGACTACCCCAAAATCATCGCCAAAATCTACGGAAGATTCGTTTTGAGCACGCTCAGGCAGAACTGGCGTATCATCATTTGAAAAGTCTTCACCATCCATTTTTAAAAATCCCCCTTAAGTTCTTGATTACTTTGCGCACGAGATTTAATTCTTTCGAGAATAATTTGACCATCAACTAAGACCCTAAGCCTAGACCTCAAGAAGTTCGTGCTCCTTGCGCGTAAAAGCCTTATCAATTGTGTCAACTGTGGCTTGGGTGAGTTGCTCAAGTTCTTTTTCGGCACGATCTAGTTCATCTTGCGAAATGTCACCATCTTTTTTTGCCGTCTCAAATATTTTTCTTGCGTCACGCCTCACATTTCGCACAGCAATGCGTCCATCTTCAGCCATATTCTTCACAACTTTGACAAATTCTCTCCGACGCTCTTCGGTAAGCATTGGAAAGTTGAGTCGAATAACGACACCATCATTGCTCGGCGACAACCCGAGGTCACTGGCTTGAATTGCTTTCTCGATCGCCGCTATCGAACCACGATCATGCGGCTTAACGACCAACATTCTTGCTTCTGGCACTTGAAATGACGCGAGTTGTTGCAGCGGCACAAACGCACCGAAATATTCAACTTGAATCTTGTCGACTAGCGAAGCATTCGCACGCCCAGTTCGAACACCAATGAATTGAGCCTGCACGTGGTCTACTGCCTTGCCCATATTCTCCATCGCCTCAAGCAGAGTTTCGTCTATCACCCGACATACGTCCCGATTTGTTGACCTTCTAAAATTTTTCGAACATTGCCTTTTTCTAGCAAGTTGAATACCACAATTGGAATTTTGTTGTCCATGCAAAACGTGATCGCGGTTGAATCCATAACTTTCAAACCTTTACTGATCACATCGAGATAACTGATTTGATCGAACCGAGTTGCGGTCTTATCTAACTTTGGGTCTGCAGTGTAAATTCCGTCTACCCCCGAGTGAGTACCTTTCAAAATTGCCTGTGCAGAAATTTCGGCTGCACGCAACGCAGCCGCCGTATCAGTAGTAAAAAATGGATTACCCGTGCCGCCTGCCAAAATTACGATGCGTCCTTTTTCAAGGTGGCGTTCGGCGCGTCGTCGAATGTAAGGCTCAGCAACTTTTGGCATCTCAACAGCCGTCATCACCCGTGAGAACTGCCCGACTCGCTCAAATGCATCTTGAAGCGCGAGCGCATTCATCACCGTGGCGATCATCCCCATGTAGTCGGCTTGCGCTTGATCCATTCCTTGACCAGCACCCTTGAGCCCTCGCCAGAAGTTTCCGCCACCTACGACAACGGCAATATCCACATCTAGGTCACGACGTGTTTCATGAACCTCAGTTGCAATTTGATGTAGGACATCGCTGTCGAGCCCAAACCCGGTTGACTCAGCAAGTGCTTCGCCCGATAATTTTAAAACTACTCGCTTCCAACGAGAAGTTTTTGACGTCGCACCTGCCATAGGTGATTAGCCTATTTCAACCTGCGCAAAGCGAATAATTTTGGCAGAACCAATAATCTGAGCCACTGATTGCTTGTCGTCCTTGGCATATGGCTGCTCTAGCAAGCAAATGTCTTTGTAGAAACCAGTTACTCGACCGTCAACAATCTTGGCAATCGCTTGTTCTGGCTTACCTTCATTTCGCGTTACAACTTCAAGAGTCGCCCTTTCAGCAGCAACTACTGAATCTGGCACATCTGCCTTAACAAGATATTTGGGTCTAGCAAAAGCGACATGCACTGCTACATCGTGCGCGAGTTCTTCAGTGGCACCAGACATTTCAACTAAAACACCGTTGATTCCACGACCACCCTGCAAGTGAGAGTACGAACCGACGATGTTTCCGGATGCTGCTTCAAATCTCACAACTTCGCCAAGTTCAATCTTCTCTTTCAAAAGAATTTTTAAATCTTCAAGTTGCGTTGCTCGTTGCGAAACTGCTGCTTCGCCTTGTTCAACGACAAGAGAAACAAGTGCATCTGCCTCAGCTTTGAAGCCATCGCTGCTTGCAACAAAATCTGTTTCGCACTTCAATTTCACCATCGCTCCGATGTTGCCTTTGATCAGAATCGAAACAAGGCCTTGCGCATTGTCTCGATCATCACGTTTGGCGCTTGCTGAAAGTCCTTTTTCTCGCAGCCACTTCTTTGCTGCTTCAAAATCTCCATTTGCTTCTTCAAGTGCTTTTTTGCAGTCCATCATTCCGGCGCCAGTTGCCTGACGGAGAACTTGTACTTCTTTTGCTGTAAACGCCATCGTGATCAGTTCTTTCTATTTCGTCTCTGTGGTAGGCGCAACTCGGGCATCTCGTTTTGCCATGTCTGCTGCTGCCTGAAGTTTTGCCGATTCTTGTTGTGCATCAAATGCTGCTTGTTCTGCGGCAGTTCGAGTTGCTGGTGCAGGTGGCGGCACTGGTGCTGTTGAAGTTCCTGTTGTTGGCGCATTTCTCGGCGTCATTTTTTCTGCAATGTAACGACCTTCAATAACTGCCTCAGCAATCACTCGAGCCATTAACTCATTGGCGCGAATCGCGTCATCGTTACCCGGAATCGGATAATCAATCACATCTGGGTTGACGTTTGTATCAACTACTCCGATTACTGGGATACCGAGTTTGCGCGCTTCAGTAACCGCGATGTGCTCTTTAAGAGTGTCTACAACAAAGATCGCATTTGGTCGACGACCCATAGAACGAATGCCCGACAAGTTGCGCTGCAACTTCTCGAGTTCGCGACCGATTAACAGCGCTTCTTTTTTTGGCATCAATTCAAATTCGCCGGTGTCACGAAGTCGCTCGTACTCTTGCATTTTGCTGACGCGCTTTGAAATCGTGTCAAAGTTCGTCAACATGCCGCCCAACCAACGCTCGTTGACGTATGGCATGCCGCAGTGATCAGCGAAAATTCGCACAGGATCTTGAGCCTGCTTTTTTGTGCCGACAAATAAAATGTTTCCACCGTTTGCGACAAGGTCGCGAACAAAACGATAAGCATCTTCAATCCGAACAAGAGTCTGTTCAAGATCGATGATGTAAATACCGTTGCGCTCACCGTAAATGAATCGCTTCATTCGCGGATCCCAACGGGCTGTGCGATGGCCGAAGTGAACTCCAGCCTCAAGCATTTGACGCATGCTGATAATTGCCATAACTGTTTGCCTTTCTGTGGTTGAGTGCATGGTCTCCCGCGCCGAAGCGACCACAGGATGGAAACCGTGCAATTTAATAATGGGATAAAAATTACTTCTTCTAGTTCATTCTTCTAGCTCAAGAATTCTAGCGGTCTAGATGTTAAAACGGCTTCAGCAGGCCGAGTCACCGCCAACTTGCTCGGATCTATGACTGGCACCCGAGACCAAAACTGCGCCACTTAAAAACTGATTATTTTGAGTTAAATACTTCGCAGGATCAACATAAATGCCACCCAAAGCGCTACTTTCGCGAATGCCGAAGTAGAGCGTATTACTAGTTGTAGCAATAATCTGACCGGCTACTACTAAATTGCCAATACGTAAGTCGCTATTCATAATTGATCCGTATGTCAGTCGTCTGCCGGCGGGAGTTTTGATTACAAGATATTTTTTATTTGCAACGACCCCCGAATAGCTCACGACGCCACTAGCCCCGGCAATAATCGGCGTGCCTGGCTTCGTTGAGTATTCAATGCCACGATTTCCTGCACATTGATCACAACTTGGCTGGCGAAACAGATCGCTAACTGTGGCTATGTAACCCAAAGAAATTGGTGCCAAGAGTTTGCAAAAACTTAGATTTTGTGGCGACAGCCCAGCCAAAATCAATGCGCTCGATACGAAACTAGAGAAAAACAAAACGCTATTTAGCGAATCAATTTTTATGCGACTTCAGCAGCCGTCAGCCGCCAACGAAGTTGCAATACAGCTTTGGTGTGAATTTGCGATACACGACTCTCGGTAACACCGAGCACTTGAGCAATTTCATCCAAAGTTAAATTCTCCTCGTAATACAACGCCAGTACCGTGCGCTCGCGCTCTGGCAGACGTTTTATTTCGTGACGCATAACTTTGCGCAATTCTTCGGCTTCTACAACCGAATCAGGACTCGGCACAAAAGACGCACCACCATGTGTGGATGCTGGGGTGTTATCGGCAACGACATGATCTAACGGACCGACAGCACAAGACGCAATTTCGGTCAGCCACTTTTCTAAGTCAGCGCTATTGATTTTCAATTTTGCAGCAATTTCATCATCTGTCGGTGAACGCTTCAACTTGTGTTCAAGATCAGAGATCGCATTTTCGACGGTTCGTGCCTTTGATCGCACACTGCGCGGCACCCAATCTAGAGAACGCAAACTATCTAAAATTGCGCCACGAATTCTTGGGATCGCATAGGTCTCAAATTTGAAACCAAGCGCAGGGTCAAACCGATCTATCGCATCCATCAAACCGAACACACCAGAACTAACCAAGTCGCCTATCTCAACTCGTTTTGGAAAACCTGCAGCAAGTCGACCTGCAACGAACTTGACAAGTGATGCGTAGTGCACAACGAGCCATTCGCGAGCAAGAGGATCTTTATTGCCGTGCCATTGCTGCCACGCTTGATCAATCGTTAGTCGAACAGGAAGTGCGTTCATGCGCGTGGGTGCGATGCTCCATAAGCAGATTTCAAACGTTCTTTACTCACTTGGGTATATCGCTGCGTCGTCGCAACATCAGAGTGCCCTAGCAACTCTTGCACCGCGCGCAGGTCAGCACCGTTGTCGAGCAGGTGCGTCGCATATGTGTGGCGTAATGCGTGCGGATGAGTCGGAGTAAGCGCACGCTCGTCAATAATTCGGCGCACATCACGCGGCGCCAACCTAAGGCCGCGAGCGTTCAAAAATAATGCAGTGCTTTCGCGATTTTCGCTAGTCACGACTACGTTGCTCACGACTTCGTGGCGAAACTTTAGCCAATGTTTTACAGCCAACACACTTGGTTCACTGACAGGTATTTGTCGCTGTTTAGAACCTTTACCCATCACAATCACAGTGTTGTTTCGGTCATTAATACTGTCTATATCTATAGAACAAACTTCACTCACGCGAAGACCGCTGCCATAGAGCAACTCAATCAACGCGGTATCTCGCGAAGACTTCCACTCTGGAACATCTGGGTTAGAACACGAAAGCAATGCATTGAGTTGTTCCTTAGTTAAAACTTTCGGTAAGCGACCTGCGCCAGACGGTGTGCGAACGCCAGTTGTCGGATCAGTTTTTAAAGTTCCATTACGAATGTGCCAGGCAAAGTACCGGCGAATGGCGGCAAGTTTGCGCGTCACGCTTCGCTTTGCTTTCTGGCTGGTCGTCAAGAAACTTATATATTGACGAACTAAATCGCGAGTCACCAACTGTGGAGTGTCTATTTTGAGTCGTGAGATCCATTCTTCAAACTGCTTAACATCGCTGGCATATGCGCTTGTCGTGTTTATTGAAGCGGCAGTCATTGAACCAATAAATTCGTCGATCTTCCAAGCTGTCGCCATATCACTAACAACGGTAATCGCTTAATGCAGTGGCTGCCTGACTTCAATTACCTCCCACCAACCTGAGTTTTCAACGATCCAACCCAGTGCTTCAAGACGCCCAAGTGCCACTGCTGCATCAATAGTCGCAAGACAACTGCGAATTACAAAATCATCAAACGTGAATGGCGAACCAGCCATCATTGACACGAGGCTTTGATCGCTAGTGCTTAAACGAACTCTGGGATCATAAATATTTTCTTGCGCTCGGCGGTTATCAAGACCAAGTGCGACGAGCACATCTTGAGCGCCGATAATCGGAAGGCAACCTTGCTGAATTAATTGGTTCGTGCCATTCGAAGCGACATTGCGCGGCGAACCAGGCACAGCCAACACCGTCACATCTCGCTTTTGTGCTTCATCAACGGTGATCATCGAGCCGCCAGTGTCGCGCGATTCAACTACAACTAAGACTTCGCTGAGCGCAGCCAAGATGCGATTGCGCAATGGAAACCGAAATGCTTCTGGCGGCGAACCTGGTGCGGATTCACTAATCATCGCGCCTTGTTTGGCGATGTCTTGCCACAGTTGAGCGTTTTCTCGCGGATAAACAACGTCGAGACCTGATGCGACAACAGCCACAGGTCGGCCAATAAATTGCTCAGCGGGCTGACTCTCTAGTGCGCGCAATGCACCGCGATGAGCCCACGCGTCAATCCCCCGCGCCAAACCAGAGACTACACAGACATCGTTTGTCGCCAAGTCGTGAGCAATATTTGAAGCAAGATATCTGCCCGAGGCTGTGGCACTGCGAGTGCCGACTATTCCGACACGCCGACTATTTAACGCAGATAGATCTCCGAAATAAAAGAGAACTGCAGGAGGCGCCAAGTCGGCAAACAAAGCACGCGGATAATTCTCGTCACCAAAAATAGTTATGTTGATGCCAGCTCTAATACAGCGTTGTTCAATCTGATCTTGCAAATCTTGAGTCGCACGGTGCCGCAATAAAGTTACTAACCCTTCAACGCGCAGCATTGCAGAAACTACTTCATTAGGTTTTGCACGACCTTGCACCACAGCCCATGCGGTTTGCGGGTCATGATGTTTCAACAGAGTCATCAATCGCTTCGGACCAATCTTTGGCAATGCACACAATGCAGCCGCAGCAATTTGATCTTTTGATAAAGAATTTTTGATTGTTGAGTTTTGAGAGTGCACTTTAAACCTGCATAGCACGCGTGCGCAGACCAGATGCGAAATCGACTCGCAATAGCAAAGCCAAATGTAAATGCGTTTCATCAATCATTTGTGGGGCGCCGGTCAAGTCGGCAATTGTGCGCGCCACTCGTCGCACTCGGTGATAACCGCGCCCTGTCAGATGACCCGCTTCTAGTTCTTTGCGCAATAATTCTTCTGCTTTTTTTGTTAGCGGCGCTGCGCTGTCAAGTTGTTGGCGAGTCAACGTAGAGTTTGTGCAACCAAATCTAGAAAACGCAAGGCTTCTCGCTTTGGCAACTCGCGCCGCAACCACACTTGTTGACTCGCCAGCAATCGGTGAAATCAAATCGGTCGTGTTTGGTCGTGAAACAGCAACTCTTAAATCAAAACGATCAAGTAGCGGCCCAGAAAAACGACGCAGATATCGTGCCCTGGCTGCATCATCGCAAGTACATGAGCCTGGTGTGCCTTCACCACACGGGCACGGATTCGTAGCCGCGACAAGTAGAAACTCCGCCGGCATCACAACACTTGTGCGCGCACGGGCCAGATGCACGACGCGTTGCTCAAGTGGTTGGCGCAGTGCATCCAAAACTGATGGGGCGAATTCACCGAGTTCGTCAAGAAACAAAACACCTTGGCTAGCAAGAGAAATTTCGCCCGGGCGCATCAACGATGTGCCACCACCAACCATCGCAACCATCGAAGATGAGTGGTGCGGTGCGCGATACGGCGCATCTCTAATTAATCCGCTATTTAAAAATTCGGTTTGCACCGACGAATGAATCATCGTCGCCGAAATAGCTTGCTCGTCAGTCAATGAAGGCAAAAGACCGACGAGTCGTTCGGCAAGCATTGTCTTACCAGCTCCAGGTGGGCCAACTAAAAGTAAGTGATGTGAGCCAGCAGCTGAAATCTCTAACGCTTGTCGCGCAACGGGTTGACCCTGCACATCTGCGAGATCAGTTACAACCTTGGATTTATTAATCAAAGTTTTTTTCGAGATCTCTTTTCGCCACTCGGTTCGGCCCGACAGACACTCAACAACTTCAAAAAGTGTTTTCGCTGAAAAAACTTGAGTGACTGTTGCGGCACTAGCTTCACCAAAGTTCTCAAGAGCAACAACTGTTTGACGATCAATTGTCGCCAAGACAAGTGGAGTTGCGCCCCGAACAGGTCGCAGAGAACCGTCTAATCCCAATTCAGCGATAAACGCGTATTGCGCAAGAATTTCGACAGGCAACAGACCTTGAGCCGCGAGTAAGCCAATGGCAATCGCCAGATCTAAACATGCTCCAGATTTTCGATCGCCACTTGGTGCAAGATTTACTGTGATTCTTCTGGTCGGCCACGGCAAATCACTTGACAGCAATGCTGCACGCACTCGATCACGGCTCTCGCGACAAACTTCATCTGGTTGACCAACAACGGTGAACCCTGGCAACCCGATGCCTGCGTGCACTTCGACATCAACTTGTGAACCACGAACACCAAGCAAAGTTGCTGACTTAACTGATGCAAACACTCGCCCAAACCCCCGTTTCTAAATTGGTATTTCTCGTTGACGCCAGTAGATATCTCACACCTGAGATACTTAATGAAGATGATTTTTAAATCGATAGTGAGATCTAACTCGTTTGACGAATGTGTACACAGCTACGAGAAACTGGCTGCACAATTTAATATCAAAAAGTCCGTAAAAAAATCTGTAAAAACGTTTGCGCTTTTTTCTAGTCTCGTGTTACTGGCCGTCGCGTGCAGCGAAACTCCACGAACTGCAACAAATTTCTGTCGTCAGCTAGCTATTGAGGCCCCATCTATTGGAGACCCACCAGTAACTGCGGCTGATGTAGCTTCGATGCTTGCTAGATATGAGCGCCTCAGCAAAACCGCGCCACTCGTAATCGAAGACGAATGGAAGTCACTTACCGAGTTATTCGCGGTTGCTTCTCGCGTTAATTCAAGTGATCCCGAAAGCGTTCAAGAAGTTATTGAAATGGCTTACTCAACAGAAAAAGAATCTGCCACGGTCGCAAAATGGACACGCGAAACTTGCGGAATAGATATTTCAAACGGACTTAAAGTCGCGCCGACTGGCTAGAACTTTTAGCGCATTTCTCCGCGCTTGACAATTACTTTGTCGACCAAACCATAATCGCGGCCTTGCTCGGCGGTAAACCACCTGTCGCGCTCTGAATCGGCTTGAATCTCTTCGAGTTTTTTGCCCGAGTGGTGTGCAGTTAACTTGGCCATGCTCAACTTGGTGTACGCAAGTTGCTCGGCTTGAATCGCAATATCCGATGCTTGACCGCGCAAACCTGCCAATGGCTGATGCATCATGATCCGCGCGTTTGGCAATGTATAACGCTTACCTGATGCACCGGCGGTCAATAAAAATTGACCCATAGATGCAGCAAGACCCAAGCAGACTGTGGCGATGTCGCAAGACACAAACTGCATCGTGTCATAA
>Ga0164294_10003172_pt1 | contig 14647 bp, 8 predicted proteins | sample GEODES005metaG_FD_111479 | JGI IMG/M metagenome (GOLD analysis project Ga0164294, IMG submission 111479) | Oligotrophic lake water microbial communities from Sparkling Lake, Wisconsin, USA - GEODES005 metaG | ecosystem: Environmental > Aquatic > Freshwater > Lake | place: USA: Sparkling Lake...
CGGCGTTGGCCTGGGGGCGGCTGGCGTAGGCGCCGATCTGGCCGGTCTCTTCAAAGACGATGACGTTGGTGCACACCCGGTCCAAGAAGGCGCGGTCATGGCTGACGATCAGCACGGCGCCGTCGAAGGAGAGCAGCGACTCTTCGAGCACTTCGAGGGTGAGCAGGTCGAGGTCGTTGGTGGGCTCGTCCAAGAGCAGCAGGTTGGCGCCGCGCAGCAGCAGGCGGGCGATCAGCAGGCGGGCGCGCTCGCCGCCGGAGAGGGCCGAGACGCGCTGATCGAAGTGCTGGCGGGTGAACAGAAAGCGGCCGAGGAAGCTGGTGACGTGGACGTCACGATCGCCGATGCGGACGTGGTCGTTGCCGCCGCCGGCGGCCTCGTACACGGTGTCGTCGGGCTTGAGCCCGGTGCGGCCCTGGTCGAGGAAGGCGGGGTTGAGGCGCGGGGCGCGGACGATCTCGCCCTTGTCGGGCTGCTGGGTGCCGGCGACGAGGTGCAGCAGGGTGCTCTTGCCCACGCCATTGGGGCCCAACACGCCCACGCGCTCGCCGGGTCGCAGCACCAGCTCGAGCTTCTCGATGAGGGTGCGGGGGCCGAAGCGCCGGGTGACGCCGTGCAGCTCGACGAGCGGGCCGCCTTTCTTGAAGCCGGTGGAGAAGTCGAGGGTGAAGGTCTCCTCGCGCTTCAAGGGGCGCTGGGCGAGGAGGGCGTCGAGGCGCTGCAGGCGGGCCTTCTGCTTGACGGTCTGGGCGGCGGGGCTGCGGCTCGCCCACTCGGCCTCGCGGGTGATCATGGCGAGGCGGCGGTCTTCGGCCTTGTGCAGGGAGGCCTGCCGCTCGGCGCGGCCGATGAGGTAGTCGGCGTAGGCGCCGTCGTAGGAGACGGTGATGCCGTCTTCGACCTCCACGACGCGGGTGGCCAGGGCTTCGAGGAGGTAGCGGTCGTGGGTGACGAGGATGAGGGCGCCCTTCCAGCCGAGGAGCCAGTCCTGGAGCCACTCGATGGTGTCGGCGTCGAGGTGGTTGGTGGGCTCGTCCAAGAGGAGGAGGTCGGGCGCGCCGAGGAGCACGCGGGCCAGGGCGAGGCGGCGCCGCTCTCCGCCGCTGAGGCGGGCGACGGCGGCGTTGCGCGCGGGCAGGCCGAGGCGATCGGCGATGGCGTCGACCCGGTGGCCGAGCTCCCAGCCGTGGACGTCGAGGAGATCCTGGAAGTGCGCGGTGGCGACGGTGTCCTCGGCGGCGAGCGCCGCCTCCCAGGCGGTGGACAACTCGGCGTGCCAGCCGACAGCGAGCTGCAAGGAGGCGCCGACGGTGTCGCCGGGGATCGGCGGATCCTGGGCGAGGTAGCCGAGGCCACCGACGCCGCCCGAGGCGGGGCGCCGCCAGATCTGGCCGTGGTCGGGCTCTTCTTCGCCGCAAAGCGCACGAAGCAGGGTGGTCTTGCCGGAGCCGTTGATGCCGACGAGACCGACGCGCTCGCCGGTCTGGATGGCCAGATCGCAGCCGCGGAGGATCTGGCGGTTGGCGAAGCTCTTCTCAATGCCGGTGGCGCGTAGGAGTTCCATGGCGGCGCGGCTATCCTGGGGCGCTGGCCGCCGCCTTGCCGATGGGGGCGCCTCGGATAACGGGCCCGACCCTTTGATCCGGCCGAGGCTCCATGGAACTCCTGCGCAACTTCGTCGACCTCTTCTTGAACCTCGACAAGCACCTCGCCGAGATCATCGCTCAGTACGGCAACTGGACCTACCTGGTGCTCTTCCTCATCGTCTTCGCCGAGACGGGGTTGGTGGTGACCCCCTTTCTGCCGGGAGACTCGCTGCTCTTTGCGATCGGCTCCTTCGCGGCCTTGGATGCGCTTGATCTGTTCACGGTTCAGGCGCTGCTGATCGTTGCGGCGATCCTCGGCGACACCGTGAACTACCACATCGGCAAGTACCTGGGGCCCAAAGTCTTTCACCGCGACGACCTGTGGTACCTGAACAAAAAGCACCTGCTTCGCACCCAGAAGTTCTACGACAAGCATGGGGGAAAGACGGTGGTGCTGGCGCGCTTTGTGCCGATCGTGCGCACCTTTGCGCCCTTCATCGCTGGTGTGGGCTCGATGCGCTACCGCGACTTCATCTGGTACAATGTTGTGGGCGCGCTGGTCTGGGTGCTCTCCTTTACGACGCTGGGCTACTTCTTTGGAAACATGCCCATCGTGAAGAAGAACTTCACCCTGGTGATCCTGGCGATCATCGTCTTGAGCGTGCTGCCGGCGGTGATCGAATTCATCCGGGCGAAGCGCGAAGAGAAGAAGGAGGCGGGCGGCTGAGGTGCCGCGCTTGACAGGCCCAAAGGGCTTGCATAGCGCCAAGGTACGCTGAATTCCCGCGCCGTGTGGGGAGACGAGAAGTCCGATGAATCCCCCCTCCGCGGGCCCGCCTGCACCGCCCGCTGCGGCCCCCGATCGGCTCCTCTCGCCGCCTGAGCCGACGGGAGAGGCGCCGCGCCACCACGCCAACCCCCAGACGACGCGCGCGCTGGCGCTGGCGGCGCTGGGCGTGGTCTTCGGCGACATCGGCACCTCGCCGCTCTACGCCTTCAAGGAGTCTGTGCACGGGGCCCATGGGATCTCGCCGACCCCCGATCATGTGCTGGGGATCGCGTCGCTCATGCTGTGGTCGATCATCCTGGTGGTGGGGGTCAAGTACCTGACCTTCATCCTGCGGGCCGACAACCACGGTGAGGGCGGCGTGCTGGCCCTGCTGGCCCAGGTACCGGATCGGCGCGACCGCCGACCGGGGGAGATCACGGCCTTGACGGCGCTGATCTTGATGGGCGGGGCTCTGCTCTTTGGCGACGCGATGATCACGCCGGCCATCTCGGTGCTCTCGGCGATCGAGGGCATCTCGGTGGCCACCGACACCTTTGATTCGATGGTGGTGCCCCTCACCTGCATCATCCTCTTTGGCCTCTTCGCCGTGCAGCGGCGGGGCACCGACACCATCGGCCGGATGTTCGGCCCGGTGATGGTGCTGTGGTTCGGCTCCCTGGGCTTGATGGGCCTGGTCGCGATCCTGCGCCACCCTGCGGTGCTGGCCGCCTTCAACCCGATCTACGCCTTTGCGATGCTCCAAGACACTGGCTGGTCGGTGGTTGGCGTGCTGGGCAGCGTGGCCCTGGCCATCACGGGCTGCGAGGCGCTCTACGCCGACATGGGGCACTTCGGCAGAAAGCCGATCACCTGGTGCTTCTATGGCCTCGTCGGCCCGGCGCTGGTGCTCAACTACCTGGGGCAGGCCGCCTTGTTGCTGGTCGACCCGGAGGTGGCCTCCAACCCCTTCTTCGCGATGGTGCCGCGCGGGCCGGCCACCTATGCCCTGGTGGTTCTGGCGACAGCGGCGACGGTGATCGCCTCGCAGTCGATGATCTCAGGCGTCTTTTCGCTCACGAATCAGGCCGTGCAGTTGGGCTACTTCCCGCGGGTGACCATCTGGCACACCTCGCGCGACACCGAGGGCCAGATCTACCTGCCGGAGGTCAACTGGGGCCTCGCCCTGGCCTGCATCACGCTGGTCGTGACCTTCAAGGAGTCCACCGCCCTGGCCTCGGCCTACGGCATGGCGGTGATCGGCACGATGACCATCACCAGCATTGGCTTCTACAAGGTGGCCCGCCACAGTTGGGGCTGGAGCCGGGCCAAGGCGTTGCCTTTGCTGGTGCTCTTTCACAGCATCGAGCTGCCCTACCTGCTGGCCAACCTGCTCAAGTTCTTCGATGGGGCTTGGATCCCGCTGGCGATGGGTGCTGTGATCTTCACGGTGATGGTGACCTGGAAGCAGGGTCGAGCCCTGGTGCGCCAGCGCTACGCCGAGCGGGCCGAATCGATGGAGCGCCTGTACAAGCGCATCGACTCCAGCCGCACGGCGCGGGTCGATGGCACCTCGGTCTTCATGGCCTCCTCGCTGGATCAGGCGCCGCCGATCCTGGTGCACCACCTCAAGCACAACCGATCGCTCCACGAGACGGTGATCCTGCTGACGGTGAACTACACCCACACCCCCGCGGTGCGCGACGCCGAGCGGATCGTGGTGGAGCGGCTCCAATTGGGCCTGTGGCGGGTGGTGGCCAGCTATGGCTTCATGGAGAACCCCGACGCGCCGGCGATCATCGAGCGCGTGGGGATGATCCACCTGCCGGACTTCGATCCGAACGAGGTGATCTACTACATCGGCCGCGAGACCCTGGTGCCGAGCGACCGCGGCGACATGGGCGAGGCCCAGGAGAAGGTCTTCGCCTTCCTGTCGCGCAACGCGCTGTCGGCGACGACCTACTTCCGCATCCCGCCGGATCGGGTGGTGGAGTTGGGCATGCAGCTCGACCTGTGAGGATCAGGCGCGGACCTGGTCCCAGTCCAGCGCGAAGCGGGCGAGGTACTTGCGCAGGCGGTCGGCGTCGTTGACGCTGGCCCGGCGCTGGCGGGAGGCGGCGAAGAGCACCCGGCCGGCCTCCGAGAGGCTGAGCGCCTGCCGACAGACCGCCACCACGTCGGAGAGCTGCACGGCGTCGAAGCGATCGAGCTCGGCGTAGGCGGCGTCGCCCAGCAGGGCGCGCAGATCCACGGGCCGGGGGGCGCTGGGCGGCTCGGCGGGGCCCCAGGCGGCCTGCAGGCGGGCGATCTCGCCCTCGACGTCGGGAACAGCGATGCGGCCGCCTTCGGCGAGGGTGGCCATGCGCAGGACGGCGGCGGTGAGGTCGCGGAAGTTGCGGCTCCAGGGGGTGGCGGTCGACTGGGCGAATTCAAGGAAGCGGGCGCGGGCCTCGCGGTTGAGGGTCAGGCGCCGGCCGAGCTGGCGCCCGAGGCGGTCCAGCTCGTGATCCAGGTTGGGCTCGATGTCTTCGCGGCGCTCGGCGAGGCCGGGCAGGGTGAAGGTCCAGGTGTCGAGGCGGGCGAGCAGATCGCCGCGAAAGCGGCCGTCGCGCACCCGCTCCTGCAGGGGCTGGTTGGTGCCGGCGACGAGCTGAAACTGGCAGCTCACCTCGCTGTCGGCGCCGACGGGGCGAAAGCGTCCCTCCTCGACGGCGTGCAGGAGCATGGCCTGCTCGTCGGCGCCGAGCTCGCCGATCTCGTCGAGGAAGAGCATCCCGCCGTCGGCGGCGCGCAGGAGGCCGGCGCGGGCGGTGGCGGCGCCGGTGAAGGCCCCGCGGCTGTGGCCAAAGAGGGTGGACATGGCGGTGTCGCCGCGCAGGGTGGCGCAATTGACGGCAACGAAGGGCTCGCCGACGAGGCGCTTGTGGCGGCGCAGGGCGTGGATGCGCCGGGCAAGGCTCGACTTGCCGGCGCCGGTGGGGCCAAGGAGGAGGATGGGGGCGGTGGAGCGCAGGCTGACCTGCTCGATCTGGCCGATAAGGTTGTTGAAGGCCGTGTTTTCGGTGGCGATGCCCTGCTTAAGCAGAGACGTAGACTCCACCTTCTCCTCGGCGTGGCGGCGCTGAATCTTGTCGTAGCGGCTGGTGTCGAGGTCGATGATGACGCTGCGGCCGGCGACCGTGTCGGGGCCGGGGCCGGTCTGGACGAGGCGGGCCGGCAGGTGGCGGGACTCCGTGAGCAGAAACAGACAGATCTGGGCGACGTGGGTGCCGGTGGAGATGTGGACGAGGTAGTTCTCGCGGTCGACGTCGAAGGGGTAGCGGCGGGCGAACTCGTACAGCGCGCCGTAGACCTCCTCGAAGTCCCAGGGGTCGGCCAGATCGAGGTCGTGGCGGCGCACGACGGTGCCGGGGCTGACCGTGGCGATGTCGGCGGTGATGGTGGCGCCGAGCGCGTCGTGCAGGGGGTTGCGCAGCATCTCGAAGCGGGCGATCGGCTGCCCCAAGGAGAGGTGCAGGCCGATGGTGGGGCGCCAGTGGTTCCACCGCTTGGCCTGGCGGCCGACGTCGAGGGTGGTGCCGAGGATGCCGATGACCACGAGGGGTTTGGGGGCCTGCGCCATGGCTATCGCTCCCTTCGCCTGGCGGATAAAGCGCGGGCGGGGGCGCGGCAAGGGGGGCGCCCAGGATCTCGATGGCGACGGGCCTGTGGCGGCTGGCATGGCTGTTGCGGTACACGGGGCATCCTCTCTCCCTGGAGCCCCCGATGTCTGCGCTGTCCTACGAAGTCCTCAACTTTGGCCCGGGCCGCTTCGCGAAGTCCTGGACCCGCGGCGTGGTGATCGAAGAGGCCGCCCGCGCGCAGATCAAGAACATGGTCTCGCTGCCCATCATCTTCAAGCACGTCGCCGTGATGCCCGATGTGCACTGGGGCAACGGGGCCACGGTGGGCTCGGTGATCCCCACCGAGCGGGCGATCATCCCGGCGGCGGTGGGCGTCGACATCGGCTGCGGCATGATCGCGACCCGCACCAGCCTCGTCGCGGCAGACCTCCCCGACTCTCTGGCCCGCCTGCGCAGCCGCATTGAGGCGCGCGTGCCCCATGGCCGCACCCACGATGGCGGCCCGGGCGATCGGGGGGCCTGGCATGACGTGCCCGCGGCGGTGACCACGGCCTGGTCGAGCCTCTCGACGCGATTCCAGGGGCTGTGTGAGCGGCACCCGAAGATCGAGCGCGGGAACCTCGTGAACCACCTCGGCACGCTCGGCACGGGCAACCACTTCATCGAGCTGTGCCTCGATGAGGCCGATCGGGTCTGGGTGATGTTGCACTCGGGCTCGCGCGGGGTGGGCGGCCGCATCGGCAGCTACTTCATCCAGGCGGCGAAGCGCGAGGCGGAGCGGTGGTACCTGCAGCTCCCCGATCCGGCCCTGGCCTATCTGCCCGAGGGCACGCCCCTCTTCGAGGACTACGTGACGGCGGTGGGCTGGGCCCAGGACTTCGCGGCCCTCAACCGGGCCTTGATGATGCAGGCGACCCTGCGGGCGCTGGCCGAGGAGCCGGGCCTGCCGGCCTTCACGGCGGACCTGGAAGCCATCAACTGCCACCACAACTACGTCAACCGAGAGACCCACTTCGGGACGGCGGTGTGGGTGACCCGCAAGGGGGCGGTGCGGGCGGGCCTGGGCGAGATGGGCATCATCCCGGGCAGCATGGGCACGCGCTCCTACATCGTGCGCGGCAAGGGCAACGCCGACAGCTTCTGCTCCTGCTCGCATGGGGCGGGGCGGGCCTTGTCACGGGGCGAGGCGATCCGCCGCTTCTCGGTGGCCGACCATGTGGCGGCGACGGCGGGGGTGGAATGCCGCAAGGACGCCGACGTGATCGATGAGACGCCGGCGGCCTACAAGCCGATCGAGGATGTGATGGCGGCCCAGGCGGAGCTGGTGGATGTGGTTCACACCTTGAAGCAGGTGTTGTGCGTCAAGGGTTGATGGCGTGCGCCGCCTCTTCGAGGGGCCAGGACGTGAAGTGCGGGGGCTCGTCACTCGGGACGGCGTCCAGGAAGCTCCGGGCGCGGAGGGCCCGCTGCTCGGACTCCGGCGTTCCGGGGTCGGCGAATGCCACGGCGCGCAGGGGCAGTCCCCTCGCGCCTCCGCTGAGGAGGGCCCGCTCTGACGAGAGCACCATCCGAAGCGGGGCTTGCGCCGGGCCCAACCATACCTCTTGGACCGTACCTTCCCGAAGGATCGCGTAGAGCGGGTGGGAAGGGTCCAGGAGTTGGGCGAGGATCGACTGGTGGAAGATCGAGATCGATCGGCTGGAATCCGGTACACAGTAGACGGTGCGAGACGGCGCCAGATCGAGGCAGATCCACTCGGCTAGGATCGCGGCTGCCGGGGGCTCCACGGGTATGGGATCGAAGGATCCAGAAATCCGAAGCTCTGCTGCATTCATTGTAGTTCTCCTCGCCTTCGCACGATCGGATTCGGATGCTCTGTTCTTAAGAGGGGTGAACGAGCCACTCCAGCAAACCCGGTGCCGTCTCCTGCGACAACCGCCTTAAACCCAGCGCCGATTCGAAAATCCGTGCCGCCCAATCGTACAACAAATCAACACCAAATCCATGAAATAAGTCACGACCTGTGGCTTTTCAAGCCGCTTGGGGCAGTGGATCGCCGAGCGTGATGGCTCTGATCCAGCTCATCCACAAGGCCAGACGGTCGGGCTCCATGGCGAACGCAAAGGTCGATGAGACCCCCTCGTTGACGCCGTTGAGGCAGATGCCGCCCGGAAGCCAGGTCCGATCGGTCTCCGGCTCAAACCAGGCGAGGAGCTCCCGCCCCTTGGCCTTCACCCACTGGTTCACGGCCTGCTGCTTCAACAGTGTTTCAAGCCGCAACCCCCGTTCCTCCGGTGTGCTTGCGGCGGGGTCCTTCAGCCAGAAGTGGGCGCGATCGGCGATCCCCAGCGGGCTCACCCCGAGGGGCGACTGCTCGATGACCAGCACGGAATCCGATGTGCAGAAGTACCGCCGGCTCGTGAGGGCGTGCGGATCATGAGGCTTGTCGAGGTCCAACGCACAGGCCAGACGACCGCCTTCTCCAGACTGCGGACCCCGAAGGTACGCGACCAGCCAACCTGGCGGCGATGTGGCGTCCTCAATCTTTTCCTGCAACGGGTACGCATCGACGGCCTTGAGGTCGATCTTGTGAAAGATCACGTTGAAGCACACCGGCGGCGGCTGGCCTGGCGCCAATCCCCGCGCGGGCAGGCCCACAAAGAGGTCGACGAATCGCTCGCCCTTGTTGGCAAAGCCGATCATCCAGTGTTTCGGGCGACCTGCGAGCTCCAGGCCGAGCGCGAGGAAGAGTTGGGCGCGCACCCGGCGAGCCGCCGCTCGTGCCACCTCATCGCGAGACTTCTCCTTTCGGGAGCTGAGAGCGTGAAGCTGAATCCGACCGGGGAGCACCAGCGAGAGCGAAATCGCGTACTCCTGCTCACCCTCCGCAGCGAGGAGGGTGGCCCCTTGGTGCGCGGCGACGAGCGCCTTCTGGGTGGCGACAAAGTGGACCTGGTGGGCGCTGTTGCGCGCCGCCGCGCCCTTCGGGAGCGCCAAAAACAAGCCCTTATCCAGGTTCTTCAGCACCGCAGGCGCATCATTGAAACGAACCATCGTGAGGTTGTGGAGCATCCAGAGCAGCTCGGTGAAGCCCGGAGCCGGCCCCAAGGGTTGGATCAGCGCTCGGTTGCCTTTCACCTCTTGGACGACCATCGGGATCGCTGAAACGGCAGTGGGGACGGTCGGTCGGCGGGTAGCCACCTGGCGCAGGCTGTGGCGATCCGTGGGCAAGCCCGGGATGAGCTCGACCTTCGTCCCGGACTCTAAAAAGGGGGTTCTCCGAACCCTGATCCACAGCGCGCAGCCTCGCACCGCCAGGATCTTGGCGTGAAGCTCAACACCCCCGCCAAGCCGCAGCTTGCCAAGGCGGACATCGGGCTGACCCTCGGTTGGAACGTCGACGACAAGGCCCGCCGGATCGGCGACCATCACCACCGTTTGGACGTGCAACTCCCCCGCATCGATGCGGAGCCCCTCAACGTCCAGAGACAGTCCACCCAGGCAAATGCGGCACCTCCGGGGAATGGGCCCGCCAACCCTCCTCGGATCCCACGACCACACCGACGCGGCGTCCTTCAAGGTGCCTGCCTCCTGCACGCCCTCCAACACCGTCACCGTGCTCCGAAGGAGCCCATCCAGGACCGACTTCGCATCCGCGCCGCTGTAGATGAGCTTGAGCATCTTCGCATCCAACCGTAGGGGGTCTCGGCGTTGATCGTCACCAGAAGCCGCTTCAGGATACTTCACCCCATCAAAACGGTCAATAATTCCGAACCAACTCACCCCCCTTTACGAACAGATCGCCCCGTGAAGTGCAAGTAGACCGTCGGGGTCACCACCATGTCGAGCAGCGTGCTCGACACAAGCCCCCCCAAGACCACGATGGCCACAGGCCCCAGCACCTCCTTGCCGGGCTCGCCGCTGGCCAGGGCCAGGGGGATCAACCCCAAGCCCGCCGACAGCGCCGTCATCGCCACGGGCACGAGGCGCTCCAGGCTGCCCCGCACCACCAGCTCCACGCCGCGGGGGCTGCCCTCTTCGCGCTCCAGGTGCTGGTAGTGGCTGATCATCAGGATCGAATTGCGGCTGGCGATGCCGCACAGCGTGATGAAGCCCACCAGCGTCGCCACCGACAGCGAAGCCCCCGAGAGCCAGAGGGCCGCCACCGCCCCCACCATCGCCAGCGGGATGTTCAGCAGCACCTGCAGCACGAGGCGATGATCGCCAAAGTGGACATAGAGCGCCGCGTACATGCCCAGCAGGGCGAGCAAGGCCAGCAGCGCGATCTGGCGGCTGGCCTCCGCCTGCTGGGCGTGCTGGCCATCGACCCGCGCGTGGTAGCCCGCCGGCAGGCTGGTGGAGGCCAGTTGGGCGCGCACCTCGTCGACGACCTCCTGGGCGTCGCGGCCGGCGGTGCTGGCCGACAAGGCGATGCGCGGCTGACCGTCCTCGTGGAGGATCTGGTTGGGCCCGGCGCCAATCTGGATGGTGGCCAGTTGGGAGAGCGTCAGGGCCCGGCCGTCGTCCAGCACGATGGGCGCCCGCCCCAGCGCCTCCGGATCGGCGCGCCAGGCCTCGGCATAGCGCACCACCACCGGCAAGACGCGGTTGCCATCGGGGATCTCGGCGACGGTGTGGCCGCCGATGGCAACGCCGAGCAGCTCGGTGAGGGCGCCGGCGGGCAGGGCGAAGCGGGCGGCGGCCTCGCGATCGACCTCCACCTGCAGTTGGGGGATCAGCACGGCGGCCTCGACGTTGAGGTCGACGAGGCCGCGAATGCTGGCGAGGCGCTTGGAGAGCAGCAGGGCCTCTTCGCGCAGCACGGCGGTGTCGGGGCCGAAGAGCTTGACCACAAGCGGGGCCCGCACGCCGCTCAGCAGGTGATCGAGGCGGTGGCTGATCGGCTGGCCCAGGCTGAGCTGCAGGCCCGGCAGGCGGCCGAGGCGCGCGCGAATCTCGGCCAGGGTGGCCTCGCGGGGGCGCTCGCCGGGGAGCAGGTCGACGTCGATCTCGGTGAAGTGCACCCCCTCGGCGTGCTCGTCGAGCTCGGCGCGGCCGGTGCGGCGGCCCACGCTGCGCACCTCGGGAAGGGTGAGGAGCTGCTGCTCGGCGATGCGGCCAAGGCGGTCGGACTCCGTCAGGCTGATGCCCGGATCGCCGACCAGCGTGAGCGTGAGCGTGCCTTCGTTGAGATCAGGCAAAAAGCGCCGCTCCAAAAAGGGCAGCGAGGCGGCGGCCAGGACGACGAGCAGCAAGGTGCCGCCGAGCACGCGGCGGGGCTGCACCAAGGCCGCGCCAAGCAGCCGGGCGTCGAGGGCCTTGAGCCGGCGCACCAGGGCCCCTTCGGCGGCGGGCTGGCGGGCGACGAGGCCGGGGAGGAGCAAGCTGGCCAGGGCCGGCGTGACGGTGAGCGAGACGACGAGGCTGGCCAGGATGCTGGTGATGTAGGCCACGCCGAGGGGGGCGAAGAGCCGGCCCTCAATTCCCGACAGCGCGAAGAGCGGCAGGAAGACCAGAACGATCAAAACGGTAGAAAAGACGATCGAAGAGCGGACCTCGCGGCTGGCGTCGAAGACCACCGCCAGGGTGGGCCGCGGATCGGGGCGGGCGCGGTTCTCGCGCAGGCGGCGCAGTACGTTCTCGACATCTACGATGGCGTCATCGACCAGCTCGCCGATCGCCACGGCGAGGCCGCCGAGGGTCATGGTGTTGATGCCAAGCCCCATCGCGTCCAAACAGAGGGCAGCCACCACAAAGCTGAGGGGGATGGCCACCAGGGTGATCGCGGTGGTGCGCAGGTTGAGGAGGAAGGCGAAGAGCACCACGGCGACGAGGATTGCGCCGTCGCGCAGCGCCTCCTCGACGTTGTCGACGGCGGCCTCGATGAAGCGGGCCTGCCGGAAGAGCGGCGTGACGCGCAGGCTCGGCACGGTGCCGTGGGAGAGGGCGTCCAGCGCCTCGGTGAGGTCGGCGTCGAGGCGCAGCGTGTCGGCGCCGGGCTGCTTGTGGACGCCGAGGATCACGCCCGGCGCGCCGTTGACGCCGGCCATGCCGCGCATCGGCGCCACGCCAAGGTGGACGTCGGCGACATCGGCGAGGCGGATGGTGGCCCCCTCCCGAATTGCTACCACGGTCTCGCCGATCACGGTGGGATCGACGCTCCGGGCGAGGTTGCGGACGAGGTACTCCTGGCTCTTGCGCTCGACGAAGCCCCCGGCCGAGACCCCCTGGGCCAGGGCAGCGGCCTCGGTGACGGCCGAGAGGGGGATGGCGCGGTCGGCGAGGCGGTCGGGGTGCACCGAGACCGAGAGTTGGGCCTGCCCGCCGCCCAGCACCACCACCTGGGAGACGCCGGGGACCGCGAGCAGGCGCGGGCGAAAGGTGGTGTCGGCCATCGCGCGCAGGGCCGGGCCGTCGAGGGTGCCATCGGGGGCGGAGAGGCCCACCAGCAGGATCTCGCCCATGATCGAGGTGACGGGGCCCAGGCTGGGGCGGGCCTCGCGGGGCAGCTCCTCGGCGACGGCGCTCAGGCGCTCGGTGACCTGCTGGCGGTGGCGCCAGATGTCGCCCTCCCAATCGAACTCCACCCAGACCACCGACAAGCCCGGCGCCGACTGGCTCCGCACCCGCTCCACCCCCGGCGCGCCGCTCATCGCCAGCTCGATCGGGCGGGTCACCTGGGCCTCGACCTCCTCGGGGGAGAGGCCGCCCGACTCAGTGAGCACGGTGACCGTGGGCCGGTTGAGATTGGGGAAGACATCGACGGGCAGCGAGATGGCGCGCTGGCCGCCCCAAAGGAGCAGGGCCAGGGCGAGGAGCAGCACCACCGCCCGGTGCCGCAGGCTCAGATCGATGAGGCGATCGAACATCAGCGCCCCGCGAGGCTGCGCAGGGGGGCGGTGCCGACCACCACCACCCGCTCACCTGGCTCCACGCCGGCGCGGATCACCCGGTCGGCGCCGACGCGGGGGCCGGCCTGCACGGGGCGCAGGGTGAAGCGCTCGGGCCCTGACTTGACGAAGACCAGGGGCGTGTTGTCGCTGTCGATCAGGGCCTCGTCGGGCACGAGGAGCTGCAGGTTCTTGGGCCCGGCGTCGATCCAGGCGGTGGCGGTCATGCCGGGGCGGATCAGGGGGTCATCGCCCTGCACCGCCAGGGTCAAGGTGAGCTGGCCGGTGGCCGGGTCGGCCTCCTGTCCGGCGTCGAGGACCACGGCGGGGAGCACCAGACCGGGCAGGGCGCCGACGGTGACCTGGGCGGCGGCGCCGGCGATCACCCCCAGGGCGGCGGCCTCGGGCACCCGGACCTCGACCCAGAGCGTTGCGGCGCCATCGACGATTCGAAAAAGCGAGTCGCCGGGCTCGACCTGATCGCCCGGGCGGGCGTCGATGTGGGCGAGCTGGCCAGAGAGGGGGGCGCGCAGGGGCCAGGTGGGGCCGCCCTTTCCCAGCGCGACGGCGGCGGCCTCGGCCTGGGCCAGGGCCTCGCGGGCCACCGACAGGGCCCCGGCGCGGGCCATGCGCTCGCGATCGGAGATGGCGGCGCCGAGCCCGCTGGCCTGGGCGGCGTCGCGCTCGGCCAGCTCCAGCTCGCTGCGGGCGCGGGCGACCGAGGTGAGCGCCTCAGCGCGCTCGCGGGCCAGGGCAGCCCGATCAGCGCCGACGGGGATCTCGGCCAGCAGACCGAGGAGATCGCCGGCCCGCACGCTGGCGCCGGGCGAGGGAAAGCCGCTCTCGGGGGCGCCGAGCAGCCCGGGGACCGGCGCGCGCAAGGTGGCGATGCTGCCAGGGCGCCCCACGAAGTGGCCGATGCCCTGCACCTGCGGCGCCACCGCCGCACGATGGGCGGGCAGGGTGCGCAGCCCGACGAGAAACTGCGCGTCGAGCGGCAGATCGAGGGCGCTGTTGCCGGAGGAGCGGGAGGGCGGCTGGGGGTTGTGGACCTCGCCGCCATGGCCCTGAGCATGGGCCGCGACGAGCAGGCCGCCCACCAGGGCGCTGCTGCGCGGGCGGCGGGCGATCAGGGCCCCGAGCAGCAGCCCGCCCAGCCCCACACCGAGGAGGGCCCAGGGCGATCCCCCCACCGAGGCCACGCCGTCTTCGGGCAGCAGGCCGATGGAGATCCCGGTGATGGCGAGCAGATCGGCCTTCGCCCCCTCCAGGACGAGCGAGCCGGCGTAGTCGCCGGGGGCCGGCAGCGAGAGGGTGGTGGCCCAGGTGCCGGGGCCCGCCGCCACGAGGGTGGGGCTGAGGGCCGCCGGCCCGCTGAGCTGCAGGCGGGCGGCCGAGAGCTCGAGGGGGGCGGAGGTGGCCCAGTCGGCGAGGAGGAGGGTGGCGGGCTGCTCGCCGGTGTGCGGATCGCCGATGTGCAGCACGGCGTCGGTGGCGCCGCTGGTGGCAGCGATGCGCAGGCCGCTCTGGGTGAGGGTGGCCGGCGGTGGGCTGTGGACCTCGCCGCCATGGGCGAGAACGACAGAGGCAGCGCCGAAGAGCCAGACCATGGAGACCTCACCGCGCCCCGGCGGTGGGTTCGGGGCGGAGCCGCCTCAATCGTCCATCCCGGGGAGCGCCCCCGCCATAGCCCACTGATCGAGCTCGGCGCGGGCGCGGCGCCATTGGGCCTCGATCGACCCCAATCGCGCCTCGGTGGCCAGCTCGCGGCGGGCGACGTAG
>Ga0164294_10003173_pt1 | contig 14647 bp, 11 predicted proteins | sample GEODES005metaG_FD_111479 | JGI IMG/M metagenome (GOLD analysis project Ga0164294, IMG submission 111479) | Oligotrophic lake water microbial communities from Sparkling Lake, Wisconsin, USA - GEODES005 metaG | ecosystem: Environmental > Aquatic > Freshwater > Lake | place: USA: Sparkling Lake...
ACGGGCGGTGTTGTTGGTGGTGGAGCCGCACTCGATGTCGACTGTTCCGTTTTGCGTAAGGGGGATGCGGTTTTGTGAAGTAACAGAGATATATTTGATCTCTGACTTCTTGCCGATGGCTTTTTCGAGGTTGTCGATGATGCGCTGGCAGATTTCGACGTGGTAGCCTGCGTATTTACCGTCGCCTAGGGTGTAGGAGAGTGCACCGGAAGAGTCGCGAACTCCCATAGTAATTACGCCTGCTGTTTTTACTTTTGCTATCGTATCAACAGTTTGAGCGTATAGATTTGTAATTACTAAAAAAAATGATGCAACAATAAAAATTTTTTTCATGAAAGACCTTTTTAATATATAAAAAAATTTATTATCGTACAAATTTAGGAAAAGTCAAAATCAAACTATAATAATTACCGTTTAATAATTCGCTATTTTTATTATGGTATTTGTTTTTTTACAGGTTGGTAATGACCCTAATGTTGAATTAATGGTCGATTCAATTAAATTAAGTAATCCATTTTCAAAGATAATTCAATGTTCAGATTTAGATACCAACAAAATAAACGGTGTATCTGAAGTTTTTAGGATTTCATCAGATACTAATAACCTTATGACATTCAGGTTAGAAGCTTTTGCCAAACTTAATATAAATGAACCAGCAATTTATCTAGACTCAGACATGCTGGTTTTAAAAAAAATAAATATCACAGATTTGCTTAATGGGTCAGAAATAGCATTGTGCCAAAGATCTTTTGGTCTTAATGAAGTTTTTAATTCGTCATATGGTGGCATGGATTTATCAGAATACTTCAATATGAAGATCATAGATGTTTACCCAATACTTGCTTGTTTTACTATTACAAAATCGAATCTATTTTGGATTAAATGTTTTGAAAATTTACTTCAAATAGATAAAAAATTTCATAAATGGTATGGTGATCAAGAAGCAATTAAAAATATTTTAGAGTTGAAAATTTTTAAATATAATTTGCTTAAAGAATCACAGGTTGCTTGCCTGCCTGAATACTTTCAAAGTAATGACCTTCCATTATGTCTTCACTTTAAAGGTGCAAAAAGAAAAACACTAATGAATAAGGCATATTCAGTACTCAAACAAAACAGTATCCTACTTTAACATTTGTATATTATTAAGTGTTAATTTAAAGTTATTTAACTTTTCTACACGATCCACATCATGCTCAGAAAAACCTTTAAAAGTAATTATCTGAGTACCTGAATTTCGCATAATTAAAATATCTAATTTTGAAGGAATAAAACTCATTATTTTTAAATGAATATCAGAATCAAGATAGCCAAATTTAAATAATTTATTAGTATCAGCGGCAGTACTTAGCGAGACCTGATCGCCATACCAACGATGAAATCGTCGTGGTAATTTTTCAAGGATAGATAGTAGTGATTTAAAAAAGTTATTATTATTTGAATTTTTTATACAAATTGCACCAAATAGGTATGGCATTACATCTATTATATTCTTACCAACGAACTCAGGATAGTACTCAGGATAATTAGAATTAATTAAAAAATTGTCAACACGCTTTAGTAATAAAATATCATCTGAATAACTTAAGTTTATAGGCTGAATTAATAAACAGTCAGCATCGGTAAATAAAGTGTAGTCATCACTAAACTCGAGTAAGCTATAAGCCTGAAGACGCGCTATCATAATATCATGAGATAAATCTGCACGATATATTTCATCAATACCAGAAATGCAAGCAGTGTGTAAATCGCTTAACTGTACAACCTCGATTTCATTTAAATGAAATAAGCGTATTGAATTAACATAATTTTGTGGAATGTCGATATTATCCCCAACCCAAAAAAAAGCAAGTCTTGTCATATTAATATTAAATCGCGAAATATAGTGTTTTCAAAAATAGTCTACTAAATTACTTCCATACGAGCGAGCTAGGTTCTTCTCTTGAAAGTTTGTTTGTCGTTTAACAAATATTAAAGACATTGAATCGATAGCTCTTGGAGTACTCAAAATAACATCTTTATCAATATTTTTATCAATTAAATTTTTACCTAAAGCTGAGGGTATAAAATTAAGTTCTAATAAATCAAATTTATAATCAAACCAACCAAGATACCAAAACCAGTCTGTATAATAAATCCAAGAGTTTTGATTAAACGCCCTTACATGTGTTGGATCTTGCCATGCACCGTATGATAACTCGTAAGGAACACTAATAATTAATTTACCTCCAACGTTAAGTAACTTTAAGCAATTTGTCATTAGAAGCTCTAAATTTAGTACATGCTCTAGTACATCAATAGCAACAATTTCATTAAATTGGTTTTCTTGAAGGGTAACATTTCCATGAAATTTTGAATTAACCACTAATGGAAAATTAATTTCATTACTTATATCTAATACTATATCCGGATTGGTATTTGGTTTTATATCTATATTTAAAAAACCAATTTTATAATCTTTTCCACTGCCTAAATTAATTTTTTTTATGTCATTTGAAAATTCAGATTTTGAATTATTACTAAAAAACTTAATAGCAGTAAGAATAACTTCATTAAAAATCTCTGTGTTTCCACTCAATTCAAATTCGCCAATTTTATCGATTACATTAATCTCAAAAAGTTCCTTATCTTTATTTAATAAATTAGATACATAGTTTTCGAAATTTCTATCACCTGGTGTAAATAGACATTTATTATAAAACTCAGGGCCAGAGTTAATTTGATAATTTTCTGAAATTACTGGAATTCTATTTATAAGAGGATAAAAAATCCGAATTTGTTGGAGAATCTGACTTTCATAAAAGTGTAAATTCAAAACAGATCTGCATTTAGATAAAAAATAATCTCTTTCAGGTCCATAGATTCCAAAAAGTCTTTTAATCTTTATCCCTCTTCTCTCCAATCCATCTAATAATTTTATTCTCCTTTCATTTAAACTGCCATAAAATAAAATATCCCATTCTTTATCAGGATTAAGTTTAATTCTTCGGAGATTTTTATCAAAATTCAAATAAATTAGGGATTTATTATTATGATCTATACAATTAAGATTAAAGGATGAATAATCCCAAACATAATTTTTCATTAATATATTTTTATAAACAGCATTAGTCCAAATACTATTTTCCGGAAGCTGCTCAGTATTAAATACAATACAGTTTTGATATAAGTTATTATATTTTTCGGGTTGAATATGTGCACCCAAAATAATATTAATACCATCATAAATTACTCTATTTTTGCTTAATGTTGAAGAATATCCACATCGAATAATTTGATTGTTTATAAATTCGGCCAGTTCGAGAAGTGCAAGCCCGTGCACATATCCAATTGGCGACATTAAAGTAACATTAAATTTCATAATTGAATTAATTTTATTTGTTCGAAGTAGTGCTTAATAAAAGACTAATAAATAATCGTACACTTTTATTTAAATATTTGGATAAATTATAAAATAATTAAAATTGATAAAAAAGTAAAAAAAACTATTTTCCAATTAAAATAGATATTCTTAACTAATTAAAATGGTGTTATTAATTTTTTATACATACTATGCCAGTATTGCGACATCTCTGAATCATGATATTCCTTAAAGCAAGGGGTTCCAAGAGTGTAATGAATTACTTTAGCCATATTATTTTGTGCATACTCAGTCGCAAGCCAATTCCATTCTTTATCTAAATTTCCTATATGCTCATCATTCAACCAAGAGAATCTGTGTAAAAAAGATCCATCTTTGTTATTTATAAATTCAGGAGTTAATATTTTATTTTTTTCATGCGCGCAGTTCCATAAAATAAAACTACTCCAATTTTTTCTAGGGTAATTTTCATTTTTATTTCCTAAGTATTTAAATTTAGATTTTGTTTGATAATCATGCTTGACGACTTGCACTGCTTTTGTATCATCGAAAATTTGAAGTAGTTCAGCAACGTCAACATTTACAACCATATCACCATCTGCGTATAATGCTAGTCCTTCAAAATTACATAAGTACGGCGTTAAAAATCGCGAGTATATAAAGTTATTACTTCCGTCGAAATGGTTTTCATTATAAAAATATAAAGATTTATCTTTTAAAGGTATAAATTGAACAGGACATGTAGCTTTTTCGATTACAGATTGACAAAAAACATGATAAGCTACAGATTCTCTGTCATCATAACCAACAACTATTATTATTTTATTCACATTTCTTCTCCAATTCGTGATTGCACTTCTTCTATAGCATTATCCCAATATTCTTCATCAGTTAATTGAGTTGAAATTTCTGAGGGGAAAATTGAGATACTTGGATACCAATTACTAATTCCAGAATTTAGGTTTTCCCAGTACCACATTATCCCTCTTCCACGCCCCCTCAAAAGGTAAGTTTTTTTACCTATTGCGCCAGCGAGATGTGCTGTAGTATTGCATACAAGAATCAAAATATCACATGCTTCTATTAATGAAGCATGTTCATCTATATCAATAAAATTATCAATTTCTTTGTAATTTAATACATCTATACCAGTTACATTTTTAATATTTATCAACTCCTCTTTAGAAGGATGATATTGTAGGGATATAAATTTTAAATTATCGTATTTTTTTAAAGAAGATAGTAATCTACAAATATCAATATTTTTATTTATATTTTTTATTGAATTATTGCTATGCCATGTGATTCCGCATAATAACTTCCCTTTCTCACTTATATCATTTAAAATCTCAATAGTTTTCAATTTATTTGTATGCAAATAATTGTTAGCAACATATATATTATTTCTATTATTAAGCCCTATCTTAAGTAAATCACCTATCGGTAAGTAATACGAAATTTTTATCCCATTTAACTCATCATAATCATTAATAATGTTAATACTACTGAAAGATCTCTTTACAAGACTAGCTAACCTTTTATCTAATTTAATCCATATATTATTAACGTGCTTTTGTATCAGTAGTATATACCGTATATATAAAAGAATATCCCCAATTCCCTGCTCAGAATAAATTAATAAATCATTACATTCACTCTTAAAGTCCCATAACGGTATATTTAAATGCAGCCTGATTGGTCTAGTAATATCAGAAATGAACCACCGTGAATCGTAATGCATAATAGCATCGTTATATCGGCATATTGTTAACAATGTAATACACTTATTCCATTCTGCATTGGAAAATTTAGGATTTAAAACAAGTACTTGTTCATAATATTGTAATGCCATTTCAAAATCTCTAATTTTGCTGTAAATTGTAGCAATATTCATATAGGCCATTTCGTTCAAAGGGTTTAATTCAATTGATTTCTCATAAGAATCAATTGCTCTTAAATTATTATTCAATTCACCCTCTATATTACCCCTATTAAAATATAATTCACTTAAATTAGGATATTCAATAATTAAATTGTTAACCAAATCCAAAGCTTGAATCAAATTTCCCATTTCTTTAAGTATTATTACTTTATTGTTGAATGCCGGGAAATAATTATTGCTAATGCTAATTGATTTTTCACATTCATTTAAAGCATTTTCATATTTCTCTATTTTTAAATATACCCTTGCTTTATTTACATATATTTCTGGATTTTGATCTGCCAAACTTAAAGCCATATCATAATCTCTAAGAGATTCATCGTATTTACTTAACTCATCATAAATTTGAGCACGATTTACATAAATTACTGATAACTTAGGATTTATTTCTAATGAAATTTCTAAATATTTAAGAGCCTCATCATATTTCTTTAATTTTCTCAATATTATTGAACTGTTCACATACGCTTCTAAATATTTTTCGTTAATTTTGATTGCGGATTTATAAGCAAAAAGAGCTCTTTCAAATTGATTCAATTCTTCATAGATAAGTCCGCAAATAAATAAATAATAATAATTATCAGGCGAGAGATTTATTGCATTGAAAATACATTCAATTGCTTTATCTGTATTTTTTTTCTTTAAGAAATACTCTGACATATAACGATACGCCTCAGCATCATTGTCATTTTTTGCAATTCTATTAAGCAAAGAAATAGCCTCTTTATCTTTTCCAATCTTAAAAAGGCTCAATGGATATCTATATTTTTCTTTCATATTATTCAATTTAAAGTGCTATCTATTTTTTTAATTTTATATCAATTTTTTTTAAAAATAATGTATTATAATATTAAACGTTAATTATAGTAGTTTTTATAAAACTGTTTTTAAGTTCAATTTCAAATAATATAAGTGTTATTGAAAACAATTAACAAGCTTATATAAAAAGAATTTACTTTTATTACTATAATAGTTTTTATTGTTTACATAATATAAATATCCAAATGATTGTACAATAAATATTTTGCTTAAATAATTATATTTTCGGGTTCTAAATTATTTTGGTAACGACTATATATTTTTAAATAAGCTTTTTCTATGTTTAAAGTAAATAATTTTGAATCAAATAAAGGGGTAGATAAGATATTCTTATCAAGTTTTTCCTTAATATGCCCAAGTCTCGTTGGATCTTCAGCTAATTCTATCGCAAGTTTTGCATAATTATCTATTGAATCAGTTATTAATTCTGGAAGTTTAATCGCATTTAATAAACTAGCTGCAACCCGACTAGCGAAAGACTCGCCTTTAATTGTTAATAAAGGAAGACCCGCCCATAGCGCATCACTTGCTGTTGTATGAGCGTTGCAAGGAAATGTATCAAGAAACAAATCTGCTGCTGCGTGCCGTTTTAAGTGATCAAGGTTATGCATTCTTTTAGCAAAAATCAACCTATCTGAACTAACACCCCTTTTTTTAGCTTCATTTTGCAGATTAAACACGGCACTCTGATTGTCTTCAAGCAACCAAAGTACACTGCCATCAATACTTTTTAAAAGTTTCATCCACACATCAAAAATGAAAGGGTTTATTTTATAACTGTTATTGAAGCAACAAAAGACAAAAGAGTTATCTGGTAAGCCATATTCTTGCTTATTGACTATTTGATTGTCTCTCTCTCTCTTTCTATCGTTTACTTGATAACTATCTGGGAGATAAATTATTTTTTCAGAATAAAATTTTTCAGTATCTGTTGTTATAACAATTTTATCTGCCATAATATACTCGATATAATTTGTACCTGTTGTCCCTGGATAGCCTAGATAATTTACTTGTATAGGTGCTGCCCTGTGTGAGAAAATTCCCATTCTTTCATTTTTAGTTATACCTTTCAAATCTATAGCTATATCAATATTCATTTGTCTTGACATAATTGCAATCTCTTCGTCAGTATTATTATGAACATCATTAAATATATCAAAATCTTTAATCAATTGTTTTCTCATATCGTCATCTATTTTTGGACCATATGAAAAAGCTATTAACTCAAATTTTGATTTATCATGTAATTTGAATAGTTCGTTTATTAAAATTGAAGTTGCATGATTATGAAAATCTGAGGAATAATAACCCAATTTTATCTTCAAATTATTATTCTTTATGATTGGCTCAAGTAATGGTTTTGTTGGGTATTTGTAATTAGTCCATATCTCTGCTGATTTTTTTTGGATTTCAGGAGAATCTATCAAAGCAAGAACTGTTAAACATGTTGAAACTTTGTTATTTTTATATATATTTTCTTTAAGTTTTTCAACTTGTAATTCAAAATTTGTCCAATCACACATTTGCATTTTTGTAAAAATTAATTGTCCAAATAAGAATTTAATAGTTGGATCAATTTTAAATGCTTTTTCCAAACACACATATGCTTCTTTTACCATCTTAAGATCAATTAATAAATTTCCTTTATTATTGTAAGCCTCTGCAAAATTATTATTTATATTCAACGCTTTGTCATAATTTTTTATGGCTTCATCTATATAATTTAGTTCTTTTAATGCTAGTGCACGATTAAAATATGCTTGCGAAAAATCTTTATTCAGTTCTATTGCTTTATTGAAATACTTTAGTGCATTTTCTATTGACTTTATTTCTAAAAAACAATTTCCAATATTATTATATGCCTCACTATAATTATTTGTAAAATTTATTGCTTTGCTATAACTATTTATAGCATCTTTAAATTTATTTAATTTTTGAAGTACTAGCCCAAGGTTATAGTAAGCCTCAGAATAATCAAATTTAATTTCTATTGCTTTTTCAAAATTTTGTATTGCGTTTGAATTTTCGTTCATCGCATATAAAATAACACCTTTTAGATTGTAATTAACTGCATTATTGTTTTCAATATTAATTAATTTATTAATTAAATCCACAGACTCATGCCATTTTTTTGACTGCATATTTATCATAATAATTATTCTTAGGCAATCTTTGCATTGCGGATTAACCTCTAATATTTCTTCGCAAAGTTTTATAGCATTCTCAAATTTACCTAATTCAATCAATGAAAAAATAACTTTCATGTCATTTTCTTTTTTTAGTTTATTTTTATCTTTTTTCATTTTGCCGTTTTTTATTATTAATGAGTGGTTTAAAATAATTTAATAATTTGCAAGAATAAAACTTTGTTAACTTAAAAATCAACAATTCTATTATTATCTTATATTTTAGAAAATAAATTTCTGTGTTGATAATTCTTCATTTCTTAGTATGTATATAAATATGTTCAGGCCTTAAATTTGTATGATAGCGTTCATATATTTCCTTATAAGCATTTTCGATATTTTTCGTAAATTCTTGTGAATTGAATAATGCTGTATTTGCTCTATTTTTATCAAGTTTTCTTTTTATATTTTTTAACATCTCCGGTTTTGTGGCTAATTCAATTGCTTTAGCCTCATACTCGGCCTGCGTTCTAGTAATTAATTCTGGTAGTTCAATTGCGGTTAATAAGCTCGCAGCTATACGGCTTGCAAAGCTATCTCCCATGCAAGTCAGCACTGGAAGTCCCGCCCATAGTGCATCACTTGCAGTAGTACCTGCATTGTACGGTAGCGTGTCTAAAAATAAATCTGCACATCTGTATCTTGCTAAATATTCATTTCTATTAATCCTATTGGCAAATTTCAAACGACTTTTACAGACTCCTCTTATTTCGGCTTCATTTTTTAGATTTAGTTCAACCCATTTATTTTCCGCATATAGATAGAGCACGCTTTCAGTTACCTTCTTTAGAATTCTCATCCATACATCGAATACCGTCGGGGTTATTTTGAAGTTATTATTAAAACAACAAAATACAAACCCTTTTTCTGTCAAATTTAACTCTTCTCTAGTGAATAATTTATCTGAAATATTTCGCTTAGAGTCATTAATTTGATAGCTTGGTAAATATAAAATTTTTTCTTTGTAATATTGCTGACTTTCATTTGGTATTATAACTTTATCAGCAATCAAATAATCGTAGTATTCAGTTCCCATCGTACCTAAAAAACCCAAATAACTAATTTGTATTGGAGCTGCGCGGTATGAGAAGATCCCAACTCTGCTGTATTGCGTAATACCCGTTAAATCTACTGCGATATCTATTTCTAATTTTCTTGATAATTGTGCTACTTCACTATCTAATGTATTTCTTACATAAATAAAATTATCAAAAGATGAAAAAATTCGCTTATGCATATTGCTTGATTCTTGTGGACCATAATAAAAACCAATCAACTCAAATTTATTTTTATCATGCAATTCAAATAATTCTGCGGCAAGGTATGAAACTGGGTGTTCACGGAAATCTGCAGAGTAATAACCAATTTTAATTTTATCTTTGCGCCTAAGTTTTGTTATTGGGCCTAGCTTATGATTAATTTTATGTTTATCCCTAATCCATATTTCTGAGGATTTGCAAAGAACTGATAAAGAATCAGTTAATCCAAGCATAGGAAAGACAGGCGTTGACTTCTCCTCTTTGTTAATTCTTACTATTAAATTATTTAATTCTGTATGATAATTCTGCCAGTCACACATCAACATTTTTGTGTGTAATTTTTTTCCCTCTAAGTATTCATAACTTGGCTCTAGTTCAATAGCTTTTTCAAAACTTTGAAATGCTAAATCTATGCGATTGAGCTCTGTTAGTACCCCCCCTAGATTAGCATATGCCTCTGCAAATCCCGGTCTCAATTTAATTGCTTTATCGAAATTTTCCCGTGACTCCTCTAACCTATTCAATTCCTGAAGTATTATTCCTCGATTCGAATAAGCTTCTGGTAATTTCGAGTTTATAGATATTGCTTTATCACAGCTGGTTAATGCCTCTTCCAAACGTTTTAGTTCTTTAAGAACAGTGCCACGGTTGCTGTAAGCTTCTCCAAAGCTTTCCTTTAGTTCAATAGCTTTATCGTAACAAATTAACGCTTCTTCAAAACGATTAAGTTTTTGAAGCACATTGCCAAGATTAGAATATGCTTTTCCGTGAGTTGGCATATATTTAATAGCTTGCCTATAACTTTCAACTGCTTCGTCCAACTTCTTTATTTCATTTTGAACTATCCCTCGGTTATAGTAAGCTTCTGAATAGTCGAATTTTATCTCTATCGCTTTTTTGTAACTTATTAGAGCATCGTTATAATATTTGAGTTCTTTTAGGACATTACCGAGGTTGTTATGAGCGTAGAAATTGTCAGCATCTATTTCTATTGCTTTGTTTAATAGTGCAATCGCTTGATCATATTCCCCCTTTTGCGCGGCTGAAGTTCCTGCATACAAGGCTTCATCTGATCGCTCTAGTTCTTTAAGTACTAGTTTGCATTTATCCTCAGCTTCAAGGCAGTCACTCTTTATTTCTAATGCCTTTTCATAGCTTGATAAAGCTTTTTGCAGTTGTTTTTTCTTTTCAAGTAAATGTCCTTCACAAATATATAAAGTTTCATCGTTTGGATATATTTTAATTGCATTGCAAATAATTTCATTTGCTTTGTTATATTTTTCTAATTCAATCAACACAAAAAATAAATTTATTAAAGTGCTTAACCGTTCTGGTTGAATTAATAAAGATGCTGAAAGTAAATATTCAGATTCTTCGTATTGTCCCTTTTCATAACTTTCAATTCCTAGCAAGAATAATCTTTTTGCTCGAACTAAGTCTCTTTCACTTGCGGTGTTTGTTATTTTATTCATTATTTAAATTGTGTGAGATTTCATAATTTTCTTAGTAAGTACTATTTATATTGTTTGTTAACTCTCGCTACTGATATTATTTTATTACGAAACACATTTCCAACAATACTGCAATTTTTTTATATTTGCTTTAAAACCGAACCATTATCTAACTTAAAATAGTGGATTGAGATATTCTTAAGTTAATATTTAAAATGGCAAAAAATATTTTATATGTTGTATTGGCTCCTCCCCCGAATTCAAAATCAGCAGGAATTACATACCTTAATAATCTAGCGACATATCTCAGAAATGTTGGTAAAAATGCGATAACTGTTTATCATGTAGAGTTTAGTGATAATATTTTTTTTTGGAGTTCAAATCAGATACCTAATCATAATCACTATATAAATCCATGGAAAGGTGCATGGGAGCCTTGGTCTCTTAGTAATTTTAAGAGTACCTTTTCAAATTTTTCCTTAATTTTAATTCATGGAGAAAATAAACACTTTAGATACTTTGATGGTTTAAATGTAGTTCGCTACTATTTGGCAGGTTTAGATCATTTGCTAAAACGTGGGGTAACCAGAGATGGTGAGTTCAGATTAGCTTGGGAACGAATGTATTGTGATGATGCCCATCTTGTTTTAAAAAAAAATATGTTTAGAGGTGATTTAAATTCTATAGACTCATTAACCTTATACAACCGAGATATCGATTTGACTTACATAGGTAAGTCTCATTTATGGGGCGGGGATACTGCTAAGCTAAAAAATACAATTCTTCTTTCGCGAAATTGGCCAGAGTCTGATTATGAATATTTTCATTTACTCTCAAAAACAAGGTTTCTGTTTTCATATGATCACATCACGTCAGTAACTGAAGATGCGATTCTTTTAGGTGCCTTCCCCATATTTCTCAATCAATCTCTCCGATTTAACGAGAGTTGGCTGGCTACGATGAATAAAAATTTCGTTGATTGTTTTTTAATTCACGGGGATGTAAAAAAAGATTATTTAGACAGATTTATAATTGCTCGAAATAGATTCATTGAAAATATTCGAAACGAAGAATCTCTTTATTTTCAACAACTAACTGAGTCTTGCAAAACAATAGAAGGTTTCTTTGATCTAAGTACTTAAATCATTTTATTATTTAGCTTGTAATTTTATACAAGTCGATTTGCACTGTTCCAGTAGTTGCGTCAAATGCATTTTTCTTCTGTATTTTTTATTCTCCTACGTAAATTTTTAATACACAAAAAAGCCCCACTTCTCTTTCGAGCAGTAGGGCTTAAGGATTTTCTAAACTCCTTAACTGGCTTAGCCAGCTAATTGATTAGAAAGTGTGACGAATACCAATCGCAGAACGTGTGCGTGTTGTGTCGCCAGAAATTGCAGTCAACTTAGATGGGTTGATCACATAACCAGACTTATCAGCGATTGACTCATAACGTCCATACAAAGTAGTACGCTTGCTTAAAGCATAGTCAGCACCCAAACCTATCAATGTTGATTTGTTATCACCTGAAGTCACTGACTTGTTTGTCAAAGCGCCAGCTTGTGCCAACCAAGTAATCGCACCCATTGTGTAGGTGGCACCGGCTGATCTATAAGAAGCGTTATTTGAAGAAGTGCTAGTTACCTTAGATATCTGATTCATGAAGAAGAACTTTGCATCTCCCAGTGTGTAGTTTGCACCGAGTGTTTGCAATTTTGTGTCAACTAAGACGTTTGTTGATGCATTCAACTGTGTTAAGCCAATACCTGTTTGCTTTTGGTTCGTCCAAGAAACGTTTACTGGGCCCTGGTTATATTTGAAGTTGTACTCGTCAACACCAGCACGGTCATAGTTACCGAATGTTGTGCTGAATGCATCAGTTGTAGCTGCATCGTTTTTCTTCACGTTGTAAATGCTTGCTGTCAAACCATTAAACGAAGGTGTTGTGTACAAAAATGCATGATCATGACGAACTACTGAACCAGCTGTTCCTGAGCTACCCAAAATACCGATCACGTCAGTGTTGTAAAGAGCACGGAAGCCTGAGCCAATTGCGGTACCGAATGGGTTACCAGTTCCACCTGCATCGAGTGATAGGTTGTTAATTACACCAGCGTAGATTTGACCAAAGTCGCCGGTTAAACCGAATTTCATTTCACTGTTTAACCATGATCCTGCGGATCCTGCTACGCCTGTTGTAGAAGTCAAGCCAGCTGATTGAGCAGTAGCAACACCACCATAGCCAGAGTTTGCAGACCATGATGTTGGGTTAAAGTCAGAATTCAACTTGAACGTGGCTTTTAATCCACCACCAAGATCTTCAACACCGTTCAATTGGATTGTCGATGTGGAAGCACCGTTATTAGCGATTCCAGAAACATTAACGCCTTTGTAGGTGTTGGCTTGAAAGCCAGCGTCAATGTTGCCAGTGATAGATACTGAAGATTGAGCAAAAGCGGACACTGCAGCGAGTGATGCAATTGCAACTAGGGTTTTTTTCATTTGAAGTTTCTCCAAGGTTAAATAAGGTCTCCGCTTTCACGGGACAACCTCCATTTCGGGAAGTTGTACTTATTGGACCAGAGACGCAGTTGCGAAGCCACTTTTTGATAGAAAAATAGATTGGTTGCGTTGCTTATGTGCAACAAAGACTTAATTTTATATTAATACCTTTTATTTATTATCTTATGATTTTAGATGCTGGACATCATGATCACGCTTACAGCACCTAACCCATCGTTGACAAAATCCCTACTTTTTACTACATTTGTAGTCAATTGCTTCAAGGAGTAAGTAATGGGAATGCCAGTTCGAATCGATAGTGATCTTTATGACCAAGCCAAATCACATGCTAATGCTGAGCGCAGAACAATCGCGGGCCAAATTGAGTTTTGGGCCCTGATCGGCAAGGCTGCGCTGGATAACCCAGACCTTCCCATAGACTTTGTGCGCGATTTAATGGTTGCCAAAGCTGAAGACAAGTCTTTGGCGACCCCTTTTGTGCCCCTTAGTAAGCACTGATGGCATCCAAGCAAGTTGAAGTCACTCAGACCTCTGCTTTTGCAAGGACTTATAAAAAACTGGATCTTCAACAAAAAAAAGATGTGGATACGGCTGTTGAAGTAATTGTTTCAAACCCTTTAGTTGGCGATGCCAAACGCGGAGATCTATCTGGTGTTTATGTCTACAAATTTAAGAGCCAGACGCAACTACTTTTACTCGCCTACGCGTTTGACCCGCAGACTCGACATCTCTTACTTTTAGGTGCACACGAAAACTTTTACAGAGACTTGAAACGCTAATGACTAATTTGGACACTCTTCTCACCACCGCCGACCGCGCTTTGCGCACAGTCTTTACCCACCACCATGCGAGTCGCGCTAACCCATCAAGCGGCATAGCTGTCGATTCGCTGAGTGACCCAGAGAAACGTAAAGCATCAGCCTTGATGCGCGTCAACCACGTAGGCGAAGTTTGCGCACAGGCGCTCTACACAGCGCAAGCGTTGGCAACCAAAAACGAAGGCTTGCGCAGGCACTTGCAAGCCGCCTGCGAGGAAGAAACCGACCACCTGGCTTGGACTGAGGAACGCTTGAAGCAACTCGGGGGTCGTACAAGCCTGCTCAACC
>Ga0164294_10003174_pt1 | contig 14646 bp, 11 predicted proteins | sample GEODES005metaG_FD_111479 | JGI IMG/M metagenome (GOLD analysis project Ga0164294, IMG submission 111479) | Oligotrophic lake water microbial communities from Sparkling Lake, Wisconsin, USA - GEODES005 metaG | ecosystem: Environmental > Aquatic > Freshwater > Lake | place: USA: Sparkling Lake...
CTCCGTGGGTCGAGCATGCCCGCAGGCGGTTGCGCCTCCCACGCTGGCAGCGGGCACGGAGGCCGCAGGTCACCCGTTGGGCTGCGATCTGAGGAGGTGTTGGCACGACAACTCCTGTCGCTTGAGCACGGCCCCGACATCCCGGAGCCAGTCCGCCAGCACGGCCCCCGAGAGTTCCCCGCGGCGGCTCGCATAATCCACGAGGGTCTGCCAATCGGATGTTCCCGTGAGGGCCCGGCGGGTTGCTTCCAGATAGGCTCGGCCAAACTTCAAGTCGGGCTCCAGATGGGCTCCCTCGGCCCATTCATTCCAGGCATTGATGAAAAGAAGTCGCTCGCCGGCAGGGAGATCCCGTTTGGTGGCATCGACGATTCCCCGCAGCCAGACTTCATACGCCTGCGGGCTGCTGTTTACAAAGATATTGGCTGCCGTACCCCTGCGGGCGGTGTTGTCCCACCCTGTCATGACTCCGCGAAACCGCCGGTAGGGAGCGGCGGGTGCATTCACCTCGTCCGCCACGGTCCACTCGTAGTCGTGGAGCCTTCCTTTGAAGTCTGGGCTCAGGTTCTGCACCAGTTGCTCGGCAGGGCAGGTTTGCATGCGGTGCGGAGGAAACTGTGCCGCGGAGTCGAATCCGATCGCGTTGGGATCATTCAATCCTGGCGTTTCCACGGCGCAGAGGTGGATCGTCCCCAGCCCCGCCTCCTGGCAGGCTCGGCGCCAGTTGGCGGTGGTGTTCGCTGGATCCGGCAAAAGGCTGGCGCGATAGACCAGCAGCAGGGGCGATCCTTTGACGCGGATGTATCGTGGATCCTTCAGGATCGGCAGCACATCCTGGATGAAGGCCAGATCGGTCGCCTCGTTGTGCTCCTGCCTCAGGAGAACATCGGCCTCGAGACCATCCCAACGACGGGTCCAGTTTTCATTGGCCCAGCAGATGCAGAAGGGAAAGTCGGGCCTGCCGGTATCGAGCATGCTCTGCAGCGGCCGCTCCAGGATGCGGCGACCCTGAAACCAGTAGTAGTAGTAGCAGAAGCCGTGGATACCATATTCACGCGCCAGCGCCGCCTGCTGCTCGCGAACTTCATCGAGGCGGAGATCGTAAAACCCGAGTTCCCCGGGCAACTGCGGCTGATGGTGATCGGCAAACTGGGGGCTGGCCCGCGTCACATTGGTCCATTCGGTAAATCCCTTCCCCCACCAGAGATCATTTTCCGCAATGGGATGAAATTGGGGCAGAAAAAAAGCAATCGCCCTGACATCGGCGGCGCCCGTGGGGGATGGTTCGCCTGCTGCGTCGGCCAACGTTGCTTGCTGCGCGCTATTTTCCCTCTGCGGCAACGCAGCGGTCGCCGCCTCGGCGTAGTCGAGGATTTCGCCTGCGGTGTGAATAAAGTCATCCATCGAATGGAGTTCCCGCCCCGACGCCGCAGCCACAACCCGCAGCCGCACGTCCCGATTCGGGTCGGTCTTTGCCAGTTCCGGAGGAAGCACCACGGCTTCCCAGGGAATCAGGAATTCACAGTCGATCGGGCGGCTGAGCAGCGCGGAGATATCGGGCCGATGCCCAACCGCGAGGCCGTTGCCGAGCAGGTGGCCGTCGAGGTAGGCATCGACTTTCAGATGGGTGTCGCACGCCGCGCAGTCGAGCAGCCAGCCACGGATTCCTGCTGGACCGATGTCCTCAAGGCAGCCATGAAGGCCCTGCCGGGATTCGGGCGTGACTGTCGGATAGACCCGATTGAGAGCCGCGATAGAAAGCCGGTTGAAGAGTCGTTTATGCATTGGTGCGCGGGCAGGATGCGGTGGGCTGATTGGGAGCAGGCAGTTTTCGGTGCGGTCTCTGTATCACAGGAAATCGGGGAAACGCGAGCCGCCCTGCAGTTTTCACGCCACGCCGCGGTGCCGCGGAATTCCAACCTTAACTACCGCTGCGGAAAAAGGAAAACACCCCAATTTTCTTGGTTGAGATCGGCCCTTTCTGGCGACATGAAAGATATGGGCTGCCGAATCCCTGCGACCAGCCCCCACGGCCGTTTGACATGCAAACGGCGTGATTTATGTTGAGAACCAGAATGGGCGGTCCCGGCCGCTGTACGTTTCGCCACCGTCTCCCCGCCCATCGCCCATGCGCAATCGCTCCCTTCGCATTCCGCCGGCGATTGCCTCTCTTCTTGCCAATCTGTTCCAGGAACCGGGGGCGAGACGGTCGCGCCGCCGCCACATCAACCGCCGTGCACAGCAACTCGTCGAACGCCACGTGCCGCCACGGGGGATAGTCGCCGTGATCAGCAAGGGGAACGAAGAGTGGCCCGCCATCAGCAGCCGGCAGGGCTGGCTCTTCCCCTTTAACGCACGGGTCCGCTCCACCGGCATCGCTCCCGCCTGCGACCTCGCCGCGATCGCGCAGTTGGAAACGCTGCGGGCCCGCGGCGCCACGCACCTGCTCATTCCCGAGGCCTGCTCCTCGTGGTTGACGACCTATCCCGATTTCCGCCGCCACCTCGATTGCCACTCGAGCCTGGTCAAGCAGCAGCCCGGCGTGGGCTTGCTCTACGATCTTTCGCCGCGACCGACGGCGGCCGCCACCAGCCGATCCCTCGCCGAGAGCGTCGATGCCCTCGCGAAGCGACTCAGCCGCCCGCCGCAGGTTCTCGATCTCACCGGCAGTTCCGGGACCAAGAATGAGGCACCGAATGGGTCGCAGCATAAGGCACAGAATCTGTTCTCCGGTGCCCATCTCTTCTCTCCGCCGTCCCTTGGCCCTCACGATCCAGACAACAAACTTCCCTACATCGATTCGAGCATCGACATTGTCGCGGTCGCCTCTTCGGCGCCGCAACTGCTTGCCGAGGCCCGCCGCGTGGCGATTCATGCCCTCGTGCATGGCGTTCCCGAGCCACAGATCGAGTGGCTCCGCCAACCGCCTGCTGCGCGACTGCCGAGCGTGTCGATTCTTGTGCCGGTGTTCAATCAGTGGCCAGTCACCAAGGGCTGCCTCCAGGCTCTCTGGGCATCCCTTCCCCGGGAATGCACAGTCGAGGTGATCGTGAGCGACGATGCCTCCACGGACGAAACAGCTCAGGGGCTCGCCTCACTCGCGCGCACCGAGCCGCGGCTGAAAGTACTTCGCAGCGAAAAAAATAGCGGCTTTGTGACCAGCTGCAATCGGGCGGCAGCCGCGGCCACCGGCGACATTCTCCTGTTCCTCAACAACGACACGGTGCCCCTGCCCGGCTGGCTCGAGCCGCTGCTCGGCACGTTCGCTCTGTTTCCCAAGGTTGGTGCCGTGGGGGGCAAGTTGCTCTTTCCGGACGGTCGCCTGCAGGAGGCGGGGGGGATCATTTTTTCCGACGCCTCGGCCTGCCATTTCGGCCGTGATGAGCCGAATGCCGTGGCGCCGCTCTTCAATCACGTTCGCCAAGTCGACTACGTATCGGGAGCATTCCTCGCCACGCCCCGCAGCCTGTTCGCGGAGTTTGGCGGCTTCGATCCCGACTTCGCCCCGGGCTATTACGAGGATACGGACTACTGTTTTCGGCTCCGCGAGCGGGGCTATGCCGTCTACTGCCAGCCGGAGGCGGTGGTCGTGCATCTGGAAGGTGCCACAGCGGGAACCGACCATGCGGTGGGCATGAAGCGTTATCAGGAGATCAACCGAGAGCGATTTCGAACGCGGCATGCGGTTGCCCTTCAAGAGCAGCGGCAGCGGCCCGAGCAGATCGATGGCAGCTCGTGGCTGGAACTGGCACACCGCGGCCGGGGGTGGACGGAGGAATGAAGCAGCGCCGCGCTCTCGTCGTTTCGTATGGCGTGCCGCAAGAGGATCGCGACTCCGGCGGACGGCGTCTGCATGACCTGATTCGGTTCCTGCTGGAGATGAACTGGAGCGTCGACTTCATCGCTCTTCATGGCACATTCGGGCAGCCCGAGTATGTGCGCACGCTGCAGCGGCAGGGTGTCGCCGTTCAGGAACTGGCATCCCTGCGCAGGGAAGACGGCTCATGGACGGGAGAAGACGTTTTCGCGGAATGTGTCGCGCGCGGAAAGTTTGATCTGGCCTTGCTCTCATTCTGGCCGGTGGGCGAATACTGCCTCCCGGTACTGCGACGGCTCTCTCCCCACACCCGCGTGATCGTCGATTCGGTTGACGTCCATTTTCTGCGCGAGTCGCGCCAGATCACGTGTGATGATGCCGGCCGCGCCTCCGGCCAACTGCTCGACGAGCCATTCGGTCTGCGCTTCGTCGCAGAGCTCAATACCTACGCCGCGGCCGACGCGGCGCTCACTGTGTCGGCCACGGAACGACAGTTTCTGGAGCGATTGCTTGGCAAAGCGGTGGTGGGCAGGGTGGTTGGCGACTGCGAGGATCCCCTGCCGAGCACCGTGCCGATGGCAGATCGCTCGGGCCTGCTCTTTGTCGGCAGTTTTGAGCATCTGCCGAACGTGCAGGCCATCGAGTTCTTTTTGAGGGATGTGCTCCCGAGGATCGACGCGCGGCTGCTGGAGAAACACCCGGTCTATGTTGTCGGCAACCGGCCCAGCGAGCGGATCTGCCGACTCGCCGCAGGACATCCCCATGTGCGCATGGTCGGCTGGGTGCCAGCGGTGGTGCCCTATTTCCACAGGGTGCGGGCGACGGTCGTCCCCCTGCTGTTTGGGGCGGGAACAAAGCGCAAGGTCATGCAGGCGCTGATGTATGGCACCCCAATGGTGAGCACCGACATCGGCATCGAGGGGCTCAATCTCGTCCCGAACGAGCACGTGCTGGTCGCCAACGATGCCCCTGCCATTGCCGCGTCTCTCGAACGCCTGCTGACGGATGAGAATCTCTGTCGGTCGCTCACCGAGAGCGGACTGGCCCACATTCGCCATACCCGCAGCCGCGAGGCCGCCCGCACCGCCCTTGCCGACGTGATCGAGGAGGTGCTGGAAGTCGCCCCAAAACCGGCGGTCCTGCCTGAGTGTTCGATAGAGCAATATCTGGATCGCCTGACCAGAAAGCCTGCCATACCACGCCCTACCGCCGGCGCCATGGGGCCCGCGACTGCCCGGCTGATCGCCTTCTATCTGCCACAATTTCATCCGATCCCAGAAAATGATGCTTGGTGGGGCCACGGGTTTACCGAATGGCGCAACGTCGGCAAGGCGCAGCCCCTCTTCCACCGGCACCACCAGCCCCAGTTGCCGACCGACCTCGGCTTCTACGATCTGCGGCTCGCTGAAACGAGAAAGGCTCAGGCCGACCTCGCCCGCCGCCACGGCATCCATGGGTTTTGCTACTACCACTACTGGTTTCAGGGAAAACGGCTGCTCGAACGGCCATTCGCTGAGGTGCTCACCAGCGGCCAGCCCGACTTTCCCTTCTGTCTCTGCTGGGCCAACGAGCCCTGGTCGCGGCGTTGGGACGGCTCCGATGCCGAGGTGCTCCAGTCGCAGAGCTATTCCGCGGAAGATGACCTCGCCCACATCCGCTGGCTGCTGGGGCCGCTGGGCGATCGCCGGGCGATCCGGATCGACGGCCGGCCCGTGTTCATGGTCTATCGGGCCGACCAACTGCCCGATCCGGCCCGCACCACCGACTGCTGGCGGCGGGAGGCCGAACGGGCCGGCCTGCCGGGGCTCTATCTGATGGCGGTCGAGACCGGCTGGGACGCCGGCTGGGACGCGACAAAGGTGGGCTTCGATGCCAAGGTGCTCTTTCAGCCACAGTTCAGCCTGCTTGCCACAGTGCCGCGGCGGGACGTGTGGGAAGCGAGAACCAAAATCTTTGCGTACGACGAGGCTTGGCCGGTCCTCGCCAACCCACCGCCAGTTTCCTATCCCCGCTTCGACACCGTCTTCCCCGGTTGGGACAATACGGCTCGGCGGGGTGAGGATGCCTGGGTGGTTCACGGCAACACGCCGGCCAGCTACGAGGAGTGGCTCCGCGTTGCGGTCAACCGCACATTCACCCGGCCAGAGGATCAGCGGGTCGTGTTCATCAACGCCTGGAATGAATGGGCCGAAGGCGCCCATCTCGAGCCTGATCGCAAGCATGGCCGCGGTTTCCTCGAGGCGACCAGGCGTGTCGTGATGCCAACAGAGGTTCCCCAGCCATGACCCTCGCCAGCGATCCGCCGCATTTGAGCGCTGCCATGAGCGAACGCCGTGCCCGGTTGGTGGCGCTCTATCTGCCGCAATTTCATCCGATTCCGGAAAATGACGTCTGGTGGGGCAAAGGCTTCACCGACTGGACGAACGTCAGCAAGGCCCGGCCGCTCTTTCCCGGCCACTATCAGCCGCACCTGCCTGCCGACCTCGGCTACTACGACCTCCGGGTGCCGGAAACGCGGCAGGCGCAGGCCGATCTCGCCCGCAGCCACGGCATCGAGTCCTTCTGCTACTGGCACTTCTGGTTTGAGGGGCAGCGGCTTCTGGAACGGCCATTCGACGCGGTGCTCCGCTCGGGTGAGCCCGACTTTCCCTTCTGCCTCGCCTGGGCGAACGAAACCTGGTCGCGTCACGGTCTGGGCGAAGAAAGAGGCATCCTCCGCAAGCAGACCTATTCGGCCGCCGACAACCAGCGGCATGCCCGCTGGCTCGTCGAGGCCTTCCGCGATCGCCGCTATCTGCGGGTCAACGGCCGGCCGGTGTTTCTTGTCTACAGGCCCTCGTCGCTCCCCGACGGCCGGGCCTTCACCGACGCGGTTCGTCACGAGTGCGAGCGGGCCGGACTGCCCAACCCGTATCTGCTTGGCATCTCCTTGCACTCGGGCGCTGACTCCCGGCCGCTCGGCTTCGATGGCACCATGGAGTTTGAGCCTCAGTTCGGCGTGCTCGCCGACCATCCTGGCGACGGGGTCCAGGTGCATGATTACACCGAATCGCGCCGTAAGATGCTGAATTGTCAGGGGGAGTCTCCGTCCCATCCCTGCATCATGGTCTCCTGGGACAACACGCCGCGGTGCGGTGAGCATGGCATCGCGCTTACAGGCGCCACACCGGAGGCCTTCGCGCAGGGGCTTTGCGAGATGATCGCCAGCGTGCAGCACCAGCCTCTGGAGGAGCGGCTAGTGTTCGTGAATGCCTGGAACGAGTGGGCCGAGGGAAACCACCTCGAGCCCTGCCTGCGACATGGCCTCGGCTATCTGGAGGCCGTAAAAAGGTCCAATGTCCTTGGCCTGACCCACGGGGGGACGGACCTGAGAGCAACAGGGATCGGTTGAAGGTGGGCCATGCAGAAAAAGTTTCTCTTCGTCTGTGGCTGCCCGCGGAGCGGCACGAGCTACCTCCAATCGATTCTTGTGCGGCATCCGGCGATCGCGTTGGGCATGGAACGGTTTAACCTGAGGCTGCTCGCTCGCACACTCATGCCGACTGACTTCGAACGAGAGCGATTCTTCCGCATGGAAGCCGGCGACACCTGGTATGACGACCTGGCGCACTTCCCCTGGCGGCAGCGCCGTGTCGAAGCCCATTACGACACGGCCGAGTACGTCGGCGACAAGGCGCCCCAGGGATACGAGGTCTTTGATCATCTCATCACCAACTTTCCGGACGTCCGGTTCATCTGCCTCGTTCGCAACCTGTTCGATGTCGCCGCGAGTTACGAGGGTCGGCAACGCGACGTCGTACACTGGAATCCCGACTGGGGGCCTCGCAAGGCGGTCGAGCACTGGAACGCCTCCCTGAAAGCAATCCTCGCGTATGCCGACGCCGCGCCCATCCTGCCCGTTCTCTATGAAGACCTCGTTGCATGCGAATCGACGGTCGATGGCGTCGCGGCGTTTCTCGACATCGATCCAGAGCCGCTGCGATCCGGCTGGAAAAATAAACGGCTGGAGAACCGCCCCGATCCCGGCGCCGGCGCGGATCGACTCACCGCCGAGGACGTAGCGTTTATTACTCCAGCAGCGGATCACGATGCGCTCGTCCGCGTGACGCAACTGGCCCGCCGGCCGACTGCGTATCGCGGGGCCGGGCGGTGACCTTGGTAAAGCTGGCAGAACCCGGGTTGACTTGCTGCCGACGATCATGGTGTCTATTTTCGCAACGGCTACCTTAGACTCGCTTCAATGATCAGTTCCATGCTTTATTTTCTTGGCATCGGTGCACAAAAGGCGGGCACCACTTGGCTGTACCGATCGCTGCAGCTGCATCCGCGATTGGGCTTTCCTGCCGGGAAGGAGGTTCATTTCTGGGATCAACATCGTGATCGCGGTATTGAGTGGTATCGAAAACAGTTTTCCGGGGATGATGACAGGCTGCACGGCGACATCACCCCGGCCTATGCCATGCTCGAGCCCGCGGTGATCCGAGAGATCCGACAAGAGTTCCCGGCACTCCGCCTGATATACATCCTCCGGAATCCGATCGAGCGCGCTTGGTCCCATGCCAAGATGGACCTGCGGACGAAAGGGCTGGGGCTTGCCGATGCTCCGGATGGTTATTTCCGGCAGCATTTCCGCCACAAGAATTCACTGAAGAGGGGGGGTGCGGAAGGCTGTCTAAGACGCTGGCGCGCTGTCTTTCCAGCCGAACAGTTGCTCACCCTCCGGTTCGAGACTCTTTGTCATCAACCGCGGGAACTATTGCGACGCTGTTGCGACCATCTCGGGGTCGATGACGTTTATCAGGACCAGTCTCTTCCTTTACCCTGCAACATCAGCCCAGGGGCATTACCACCGATGGTATTCGAGGATCTTTTCGCCTTGTATCGGGAATCCATCGTCTCCTTGTCTGCTTACCTTGGCGAGGACCTCTCCGAATGGTTGACCCGACAGCCTGCTTGAGACCAATTCATCCGCCTCTGCCGCTCACGTTGGATTCAGTTGGAAGTTCACGCAAGAGCCTGGCTGCGGGTAGCACACAGACTCGTAAATGACGGCGCGGCTATCGACGACACCCGCGCCATGCCGTCCGTCGTCTGCAGGGAGAGAAGTGGATGACAACTGTCGCATTCGAAGCGTTCTTCGCCGATCCGCCGCTGCTCCACTATTGGCCGAACAAGAAGCAATGGAACACGGGTGGCTTTTCGGGCCCATCGCTCCGCGAACTTCACACGCTCGTGATTCGTGAGGCTGGCGACAGGCCACGTATCCGCGAGACAGGTGCCGGCAACACCACGATCGCTATGCTGCTCGCCCGGCCCGCCGAACTGGTTTCGATCGCACCGTGTCAGGATTTGTTCGACCGCATCTTGGCCTATTGTGATTCCCATGGGATTTCCACCGCGGCGCTCAAGCCGCGCATCGAGCGGTCGGAGTTGGCGCTGCCCCCTCTGGCTGACCGTGAGATCGCTGCCGACACGTGTTTCGACGTCGGCATCATCGACGGCGGCCACGGCTGGCCGACCGTGTTCGTCGACTTTTGCTATCTCCACGCGATCCTGCGGCCTCGTGGGCTGCTTCTGGTGGACGACATCCAGCTGCATTCGGTGGCGGAACTGGCCCGCTTTCTTCAAGAGGATCCTGGGTTCGAACTCGTCACGACGCTCGCAGGAGGGAAGGCCCTGGTGTTTCGCAAGCTCCGCGATCAGCGGTTCCTCCACGACTTTGGCGGCCAGCCCTACATTCAGCGGATGAGCCGTCGCGCTGCCTCGCCCCTTGCCGAGACCTGAGCGATGCCGGTGCCAGTCGGCTAGGCGCTCTTGACGAATAGGGAAGAGGCAGACGTGCACCTAACGTTGGCACAGAGGAGCCGCATCAGAATCGATCCGCCGGTTCGTAATCATTCGGCGACAGATCTATCCTCAGGCAGCGCAGAAACAAGTGTGACTCGATTGATTATGCTCGTGGACTGAGTCTTGATTTTCACAGTGATCGTTCGACGTAATTCTGAATCCTGAAGTGGCCCCACGGATGACAGGTCGATTTCAGCCCGCGATGAATTCGCAGTGGCGAGGAGTTTCTGAGACCTGCCCCAGGTTCTTGAGAAAATGCTGAGATGCTCGTAGCTTCCACGGACGCTATCGGTTCGTCGCACTCAAGAATCAGAGTTCCCTTTGGTGCGATTGCCTGAATTGCCATGTCAGTGGTGGCATCGAGGATAAAGGCATCATTATTTCGAAAATATCGGCCATCGACAAGTTGGGCGTTGAGCTCAGCGAGCGAGGCCAGGTAATCTTCAAACGAAAGCTTCAGCGCATCTTGCTTATCAGCGCTCAGCTCAGCCGGCACAAGCGAGCTCGAATGCCGTAGAGCGTAGTCCGGCCTATTAGGGCTGGACCAGCCAGAGACAAAGTGCGAGCCAAGCATGATGTCTCTGAATTGTTGAGGAGAAACCTCGCGGAACAGATCAGACGCATCCGTCAGGGGCCGCCCGCGCAAGCTTGGAACCCAGCCCACACCATTCGCCCGCATCCAATTGATGTAATAGTACGATCCACGGAACACAGCCGATCGGGGGTGTCGCAACTGCGTTAAGTGCGAGCACGACGCGATCGGCGTTGGAAAAGGAACAAACGGTTTTTTGTCTGGCTCTGGTAGTGAATCGGCAGGGAGCACTAGAAAGACATAGTTTAAGTGAACTTCAGCCGACACCTGCTCTCTGTCGAACAAAACAGGCTGGACCGCAATTCGCCTCTGATCGCTATCGTGGACAATCACATAATCGGGTGTGACATGCTGATGCATGTACATTGAAGCGATTGCGTAATCGCTCTCGAGAAACTGAGCCAGATGTTCGTCGTCAAAAGTCAGAACTTCGTCCGCATCGATACGAAGCGCATACTTCGTATTGCAGGCGTTGTAGCTCGCAATTCTTTTTTCGAGTTGGTTTCGCCAGGTCCGTTGGATTGCCCGATACGGGATGCCCACCTTGTCGAGAATGTCATACACCTCCTGCTGCGATCTTTCCGGATTCCATCCAATCCCTTCCGCATATTCCTTCATCCAGTCATAGGCGCCATCGACCACCACGATCTCGTCTAAGTGTTCAGCGAGTGAACGGAGTGATACCTCAAGGCGGCTCCAGTCGTTGTAGATCTGGAGGTAGCCTGTGATTCCCGTGGTTGGCTCTTGAGTGGGCATTGATACAAACGACAGCGTGTGGGGGGGCGATTGGATTGGCGAGCCGCTGTGAAGATTTTAGTGGCCCGTGGGCTTCGGTCAATATGCAAGCCTGTACGGAAGATTGGGAATGGAGCGGCCGCAAACTGGGCCGATACGTTGCAAGCCGGTGCCAGTTGGGCCATATCCTCTCCACCAAGAGCAGAGGCAGATGCCCCGCCTATCGTTGGCACAGAGGGCAGCGCTACGATTGGTCGCGCCGTATCCGGCGCGCGGCGAGAATGGCATCCCGGAGGGCAGCCAGGCCATTCAACGGCGATACCTTCGAGCCTTTGACATCGGCCCACTCGACGGGCAGTTCGAGAAGCTTGAGTCCCAGCGTCTGGGCGATGAGGATCGCTTCCACGTCGAACCCAAACCCATCCTGCTGCACACGGCAAAAGATCGCCTGCGCAGCGGCTCGGCTGAAGGCCTTGAAGCCGCACTGGGTGTCGGTCAGCTGGGTGATCCTGAGCAGCCGGAGGGCATAATTGAAGATCCGACCAGCGGCCTCACGAAGTAACGGCTGATGCAGGCGAATGATGCTTTTCGGGTGCCGCCGGCTGCCGATCAGGACGTCGGCGGACGTCGCGTGGTGCAAAAATTCCGGAATGTACCGCAGAGGAACGCTGAGATCGGCGTCCATGAAAAAGACCTAATCGCCCCGGGCACGTAGCATGCCCGTCTTCACGGCGTAGCCTTTTCCTCGCGCCACCGGGTTGGCCACGATGACAAACCGCGGATCGCCCTCCACTGCCTCGCGGACGGCCTCGAGCGTTCCGTCCGTGCTGAGTTCGACAACGACGATGAATTCCCAAGGCTCGTCGGGAAACGTGCTGCGAATCTGCCGAATCGATGGCGGCAGTCGGACAGCCTCGTTGCGGGCCGGGATTACGATGCTGACCTGCGGAGCATTGGCATTGGGAACGTGGGCGTGCATGCCGTGGCCGGAACTCGAAATGGGGGGCGTGGCCGCTGTCGGCACGGTGATCTGCGGCAGCGGCCCGTTGAACCTCCGGCATCGTATGCGAATCCCTCGCCGAGCACCAACTCTTGGTCCATCTTGTGTTCGAGCCGGTCGCCGGTGCCGCCGGCTGCGGGCCACGGCGCTGCGTTCAAAGTCGCCGCATGCCAACTATTCTCTTCTCACTCGGCCTATGTCATTCGGCGAGCAAGGCCGCACAACCGTCAAGGCGACACACAGGGAACAGGGGCTATGAGCCTGCAATCTTCGATTCAGCCGCGTTCCATTGAGTCGCGAATCAGCGAACGGACCGATACCCTCCAGCAGCAGTGGCAGGTGGCATGCCGACGGTATGGCGGGGTGCTGGCGGCCCTCGTGGTGATGCAGATTGTCGTCTACAGCTATTTTTTCACGACCGTGATCGTCACAGACCACACTTTTCCCAACATCTGGGTGCAGGCGTATCCCTCTCATAGAACCCGGGAGGAAGGCCGGTGGCTCCAGGATCTCATCATCTGCCTCCAAGGTGGAGCGGGCGTGCAATCGTTCCAGATGTTCGCGGCGGTGACGCTGCAGGGTATCAATGGCATCCTCTTCGCGCGATTGCTGGGCCTCACAAAGCGTTTCGAAGTCTTTCTGGTCGCGGCGGTCATCTGCCTCTATCCCGCGATCCTCGACACCTACTGCTTCGCCAGCGACCACCTGACCTTCGCCCTAGGCGACACGCTGGCGCTCGCGGGCATCCTCTGCCTGGCGACCCAGCGGTCGTCCCCGCAAAACGCCCTCCTTTCCGGCCTTTGTTTCATGCTCTCGTTGGCCGCATATGGGCCGAAGATCGCCTTTATTGCCCTGCTCTGCCTCTGCCATCTGGCGATGTCTGTCGCCACCGACACCGACACCACCGACAACGACGCCACAGGCCCTCGGAGTTGTGATCCCAGAGCAACGCTGCTGAGGGTGGGATATGTGTTCGCGGTTTTTGTGGCCGCGTGTCTCTGCTATTACGCCTCCGCCAAGCTTGTTGTGACCCAGAATGCCGGGATGCGGGTGCAGTTAAACTCGGCAGAGCAGATCGGCCAGGCCGCCGTGCAGGCCTACTACAAATTCCTGTGCTACTGCACGGTCGAATCCGACTACCTGCCGGTGTCGCTGCGAGCGCTGCCGGCCATGGCCGTCGCCCTGGGGGCCGTGGCGCTCCTGCTCAGCGCCCGCCGGAAGGGCGCGACGGCCATTGCGATCCTCGCCATGCTTCTCGCGCTAATTCCCCTCGCGCTCAGGGCGGCGTACATCATCAACGGCAACACCTACGAGAACAACGGCCGGATCACCTATGTCAACGGCTACGCCCTCGTGTTTTTTCTCGCGGCCGCCCTCCATCGTCCTTTGCTGAGGTGGTGCGCCATGGGAATGCTGCTGCTGCTGTTCTACGTGATGGCGGTCGTGGGCACGCAGGAGACGAATGCGGCCGCAATGAAAACGATCTACGAGATGAACATGATCAACCGCCTCGCTGCCCGCATCGAGGATCAAACGAAAGGTCTTTACGAAGGAGAACGCGCACTCGTCGTGATCGGCGCGTTGCCAACGTTTCCACACCAGCAGTATGTGCGGTACGGAAATCTCAAAATGCAGCCCCACTCGCGATTCACCGCATTTCCGTTTTTCCGGCAGGTGGAAATACTCAACTTTCTGTTTGGTCGGGTTCTCCTGAAGGCGCCGACTGCGACGCAGGTCGAGCGGGCCACGGCATCAGCAAAGGACCGGAAGCCCTGGCCTGCAGCTGACTCTGTCTATGTGGAGGACAACGTCGTGGTCGTGCTGCTGCAGAAGTACAAGGAAGGCGTGCCACGAACGATTTCAGCGGGCCAATGAGCGACCTGTCGAATGGCCGACAGGACCGTCCGGCAGCCGACGATTTAGACGGCTGCCGGTGGTAGCATGGAGGCTCTCCTGACCACGAGCGGCGATGATCATCTCCAACAGCCACAAGTTCATCTTCGTCCACGTCATGAAGACGGCAGGGACGAGCGTATCGGCCGCACTCGACCCCTGTTTGCGCTGGAACGACGTCGCCATCGGCGGGTCGCGGTTCGGCGAGCAGATTCAGCCCGCCTTCCGCGAACGCTTCGGGCTTCACAAGCACTCGACCGCCAGCGAGATTCGTGCTCTGGTGGGTGCTGACATCTGGTCAGCCTATTTCACATTTGCAGTCGTCAGGCATCCCTACGACCGCATCGTGTCGCTCTACACATGGCTCCACAAGACGCTTCGAAACGCCCCGCCAGACGCGCCCCAATGGTCGTGGCCAGTGGCGGCCGCTTTCCGCGAGTCGCGGGGTTTTTCGAGATTCATCCGCCACGAGCAGTTCCGCAGGTCGCTCGGTGGCCGGCCGCAGGTTGAGTGGACTTGCGACGACGAAGGCCGCTGCATTGTCGATTACGTGGGCCGGTTTGAAGATCTGGATGCAGCGCGCAGAACGATTTCTGATCGTATCGGCATCAACCTGGAGCCGTTCGAGAGGCACAACGCATCGACAGAGCGCACCCGACATGCGGAGATCTTTTCAGCTGAGGACGATTACGACTTCCTTCACAAGCTCCACGAGAAGGATTTCGAACTGTTCGGCTACGACCCGTCACTTCGCTTCTAGCC
>Ga0164294_10003176_pt1 | contig 14643 bp, 4 predicted proteins | sample GEODES005metaG_FD_111479 | JGI IMG/M metagenome (GOLD analysis project Ga0164294, IMG submission 111479) | Oligotrophic lake water microbial communities from Sparkling Lake, Wisconsin, USA - GEODES005 metaG | ecosystem: Environmental > Aquatic > Freshwater > Lake | place: USA: Sparkling Lake...
TAATTTAAGTACGGATATTAGTACGGATGCTACTTCAACCACCAAATATCCAGCGGTTAAATCCATCAAAGATTATGTGGATGCAAGTGTGACTTCCGGAGCACCAAACGCTACCACGTCGGCCACAGGTAAGATACAATTAGCGGGTGATTTAGCGGGATCGGGTTCATTAGCTACGGCTCCAGTAATCTCGGATAATGCGATTATTTCAGCCAAAATAGCTGATGGAACGATTTTGAATGCAGACATTTCTGCGACCGCTGCGATTGCCGATTCCAAATTAGCGACCATATCAACCTCAGGCAAAGTGAGCAATTCAGCTACGACAGCAACCTCAGCCAATACCGCTTCTACCATCGTGGAGCGTGATCTTAATGGGAATTTTAATGCTGGTACGATAACTGCTAGTTTAACTGGCTTAGCTAGCTTAGCAACCAACCTAAATGGTGGAACCGTGGGAGCAATCCCGTATCAAACAGCAGCTAATACCACCGGATTATTATCAGGAAATACAACTGCAACTAAGAAATTCTTAACCCAAACGGGTACTGGAACAGCCGCTGCAGCGCCGGTTTGGACAGATATAGCTATTGCTGATATTACTGGAACTTTGCCAGTAGCCAATGGTGGTATTGGAGCATCGTCAGCTAGTGCTAATGTTGTTTTTGCCGGTCCAGCTTCTGGTATGGCCGCGGCACCTAGCTTCCGTAGTTTAGTGGCTGCTGATTTGCCTTCCGGATCTACGAACTATATAAACAATACGACAACTCAACAAACAGCTAGTTTTAACATTAGCGGATCTGGTACCATGGCAACTAATTTGAGTGTTGGCGGAACCGCAATCATCACAGGTGCGACGACACTATCCGCATTGACTGCTAGTAAACCGGTATTTACGGATGCCAATAAGCAATTAACGAGTGCAGGAACATTAGCGGTAGAAAATGGAGGAACAGGTGCATCGACAGCTGCAGCAGCCTTAACAAATTTAGGAGCGCAAGCAACTGCTAATGTAAGTACAAGTATGTCTACCGATGCCTCCTCCACAACCAAATACCCATCTGTTTCTTTAATTAAGACATATGTAGACGCTAAATATCGCGATGTGAATGATGAATTCAGTTCTATTGTTTCTCAAACTTCATTTACACTAACACAAACTCCACTCACGACTTCCAAAGTACGAATGTTCATCAATGGTATTCGTATTAGTAATACTGCATATGCCATTTCTGGAACTACGGTTACCTATTATCCTGCTAACAATGGTGCTTATGATTTAGGCATAAGCGATCGAATTCAGTTTGATTATCAATATTAATGAAAAAAATCATCTTCATTTTACTGATTGTAGCAACGGCCTGGCAAAGTCACGGACAGTATAGCGACCTGCATTACTTACCACCTCTGAGTCAAGAACAAGGTACTCAAACTATGCTGCCTTTAAATTATCATAAAATTTACATCACCACAGCTGTGACAACCCCTTTTACGGTTACGGTATACAGGGGAACGAGTACGACAGCTTTTGCCACCTTAACTAATGTTTCTAAAACTACTCCAAAGTTTATTACTTCTGCAAATGGCTTATTGGATGGTAATAATGACATTTTGTTAATGATGAACGATAAAATTGGGAATGTCCAAAGTAACGCAGGCCTACGATTCGAATCCAGTGGTGGCGAAAATTTTTATGTGAATTATAGAGGCAGATCCACCTTTCAAGGAACTTCCATTACGTCCAAGGGGCGCGCAGCCCTGGGTACGGCATTCAAATGGGGAGGAGCACCCAATAAAGGTACATCATATACCAATCCAATTACACTAAGTAATTCGATGGGAATTATGGCTACTGAAGATAATACGGTCGTGGAAATTTTTGGATACAACCCGAATTCTACCTTTAAGCAAGGAACAATCGATGGCGCCATAACAGCCGATAATATAAGCATTACGCTCAATAAGGGTCAAACCTATGTTTTAAAATCGGTAATCGCCAATAGTACTTCGCCTAACATTGATGGATGGCTTGGGGCTTCGGTTACAGCGACTAAACCGATTGCCATGACTGTAGGACAATTACACCTTGCGACAACGGCTACTGGTAGTCAAGACGCAGGCGCCGACCAAATTATTCCAGAAAATACGCTGGGACGAGATTACGTTTTTGTCCGAGGAAACGGGATAGACGCTGCAGAATATCCAATCATTGTGGCTACTCAAAACGGAACTAAGATCTATGTTAATGGTTCTGCCACAGAAATTGCAACCATAAACAACGGGGAATATTTTGTTGTCCCAGGGACGAATTATTCTCAATCATCTGCTACAGGATCTGTGCCTGGTGCAAATATGTATGTACGAACTTCCAAAGAAGCTTATGCCTTCCAAGCGGTAGCTGGTTCTAATTCAACAGCAACGGTTGATCTAAATTTCATCGCGCCTGTTAACTGCCTCCTAAGTTCTAAAGTTGATTTTATTTCGAACATCACTGAAATAGGAACAACAGATTATGGCATGTCGGCCATGTCAGGAGGTATCACCTTAATTGCTTCATCGCTGATTACTGAGGACGATATAAATGTTACAGCAAATGGAGTGCGAGTTCCAACAGCCACCCTAGTTACAGCAAAAAGAAATGTGGCAGGTATATCGGATTATAAAACATATTACTTGAGTGGTTTGTCGGGAGACGTTTCTGTTTCCGCACTTGGACCCATTGCCGTTGGCTTTATTATGGTGTCCAGTAGCATCGGTGTTTCCGGTTATTTTTCTGGATTTGAAACAATACCTACGATCAATGTCAATGTTTCAGGAGACGGTTGCTTACCCAGTTCAACACTTATCGCGACCGCAGGTTTTCCTTCCTACAAATGGTATAAGAATGGAGTCCAAATTCCCAATCAATCAAGCAATACCTATGTACCCCTAGCGCCAGCTGATTACTATGTGGTTGTTTCCACAGGATCATGTGACTACCAGTCTGCCTCCGTATCAGTGTATGATTGTAACCCTGAGGTAGTGACTACCGTAACTGCTGATAAAAATACAGTGAACGCGAATGACATTGTCACTTTTACGATTAAAGTAAATTATTTGGGATATGGAAATATGGAAAATTTGAATATCAGAAATGTAATTCCAGCGAACTTAACCGTCCAATCCGCGACACCTTCCTACGGGAGCGTTACACCAACAACCGGTAATGACCGAAATTGGATCATAGGTACCATGTATCCCAGCGAAGAGCATATCTTAACAGTGGTCACAAAAGTAAATGCTTTAAGTCAGGATGCCATCCAAAACTACACGATATCCAATACGCAATCCATCGTGGATAGAAATAATGTAGTAGATGATAATTCTGAGACCATTGTCTTCAAAGCACGCCTTATTCCTACACTGTCAAATTTCCCTGATATGACGAAGCAATTAGGTCAAGCCAACTTCAATTTGACTAATCCTACCTCGATTAGTAATGGGGCATTTACTTTTTCCAGTAGCGATACTTCCGTTGTGCAGATTAGTGGAAACCAAGTTATTCTCGTGGGACAAGGCATTGCCACCATAACAGCATCACAAGCCGAATCGATTGCAACAAACCCATTATATTCAGAACCCACACCTATCTCTGCTAGCATTACGATTTTGCCAAAAAATGGCTTAATCAATACGGGTAAATTATCCACCGTCAGTGCATCGGTCGTGAATAAAAATGGCGCTAGGGGATATGGATCTGGACAAAACCAGTATGGTGCATTCATACTTTCGTTGAACAGCCCTACGGTCTACACCAAAGTAGTTACATCAATTACCAATAATTCAGCATGGTCAGGTGGTATTGTGATTTCCAGTGGAGGAAAGGACGTACAAAGTAGAGGAATTTGTTGGAGCGGTGTACCTGGTGCCACTATTGAGAATGGTTTCACGACAGAATCAGGAACGATGGGTGAATTCAATTCCCAAATTACGGGCCTACAAAGTAATAAAACGTATTACGTGCGGGCTTATGCGACTAACAAAATGGGCACGAGTTACGGGCCTGAAACCAGTTTTATCACATTACCCTAAGTAGGTGGAGAAAATTAAAGATTAAAACAAAATCCTAGTTCAAAAAAATCAATCATGAAGTCTTACAAGTATTTACTCATCTTACTTTTTAGCCTAATGGGCTTAAGTACTTTTGCTCAGACAAGCAAGAAAACGCTGAACTACCAAGCGGTTATCCTAGACCCTAAGGCGATCGACATTCCGGGAGCCAGTATTGTAGGCCAACCGCTCAACAATGGAAAGGTATGTTTACGTTTTAGTTTGTTGAACGCCCAAGGAGGATTGGATTATGAGGAGACCCAACAAGTCACTACGGATGAATATGGATTAGTAAGCGTGAATATAGGCGTTGGAGTACAAGCTCAAGCTGGAAATAGCACAAGTATTTATAAGAGCTTTGAGAGTATGGTTTGGAACTCGAGTGTGAAGAGTTTAAAAGTCAGTGTGAGTTATGATGGATGTAATAGCTTTAAACAAGTAAGCTCACAAGCTTTAAATTATACCCCATATGCATTGTATGCGGAATCGGTGGATTATAAGAATGTGCGTGATGCGCCGACTAAATTATCTCAATTTTCCAATGATGCAGGCTTTTTAATTCCTAAAGATTTAGATCCACTCAAGGCCGATATTATATCAAATACAAGTCAACTCGCTACGGCCAATCAAACAATTGCCGATAACAAGAAGAGCAGCGATGCGGCATTTTTGATTGTCAATCAAAGCGTTAAAAGTTTAGATACCAAGGTGGCAGAAAATACAAGTTCTATCGGCACAATCAACACGAAACTAGGGGACCAACAAAATCAGATAAACGATAACCGCAATCAAATCACGGCGACCAATAACAATTTAAATACACAGATAGGAGGTTTACAAGGACAACTTAATACGACTAATTCCACGGTAAGTAACTTAACGGGTACGGCGGAACAAGTTTCCAATAAATCAACGGCAATAAATTTAGGTGGGGCGAATCCATCGGATCAAGCGTATCCAAGTCAAAGAGCGACGAAGGCTTATGTCGACAATGCTATTTACGATGCGGTAGGAACAGGAGTGCCAGATGCGACAACCTTAGCAGCAGGTAAAGTAAAATTATCGGGTGATTTGGGAGGTACGGCTATGAATCCGACGGTACCGGGATTGGCCAATAAAGAAAATAGCAGTAATAAATCTACGAGCGTACAAACCGATGGCGGGTCAGATACCAAATATCCATCCGTAAAAGCGGTGAAGGCTTATGTGGATCAAGCGACCATGGGAACTGCTTTGCAGGCCACTGTGGATGGAAAAGCAGATAAAGCTTCGCCTGCTTTGACGGGTATCCCTACTGCACCAACTGCGGGACCGAACACAAATACGACTCAAATTGCCACTACCGCCTTTGTCCAAGCCGCAACTGCAGGCATAGCCTTGCAAGCATCCGTGGACGCCAAAGCCGACAAAAATTCACCGACTTTTACAGGAAACCCTATTTTACCAACGGGAACGACGGGTGTGACTCAATCATTGGGAAATAATTCGACGAAACTAGCGACAACCGCCTATGTGGATGCACAGGTTTCGGCAGGAGCCCCAGATGCAAATAGCTCAACCAAAGGAAAAATTCAATTGGCCGGAGCGTTAGGTGGAACAGCTGATTCTCCGACTGTCCCAGGTTTATTGTTAAAAGAAGATTTGTCGAATAAATCGACTGCCACCGACTTAGGAGCTGGTAGCACTTCTGATATTATGTATCCAAGTCAAAAAGCTGTTAAAGCCTATATAGACGCCCAAGCTTCATCCTTAGTTATTCCAGAAGCTACTGCTTTAGTCAAAGGTAAATTACAATTAGCTGGTGATTTAACGGGGAGCGCCAGTAGTCCCGCTATTGCGACCGGTGCCATTAACAGTGCAAAAATTTTAGACCAAAGCATCGCTACGGATGATATTGCGGATTTGGCCATTACGGATGTAAAAATTTCAGGTATTTCAGGAGGAAAAGTTTCAGGAAATATTGCTGGCAATGCAGCCAATGTGAATGGAACAGTAGCCGTGGGCAATGGAGGAACGGGAGCTACAAATCTATCCGGTTATGTGATAGGAAATGGAACATCAGCCATGACGACTGTAAGTAAGATTCCAGTAGCAGACGTGACAGGAGCAATTAAGAAAGTCAATGGAACACTTCCTAATGCATCTGGTGAAGTACAAATATTTTTTGGTCGAGTAAGTACCGGAACTTATGCCAATAAACCGACTTTCTCGCAGACTAATCAAACTAATGGAGACATTTACGTCGTTTCCGGCGATGCAAATAATTCAGAAAATGGACGAACCTTTATTCGGGATGACAATACTTGGAATGAAGTTTCACCCAATATGGCTGCAACAGACGCCCGCTATCTTCAACTATCAGGAGGTAATATGGGTGGGGATGTAACTTTCCCTACAGGCAAAAAGGTGATTCTTACGGATGCCCCTACAGGCTCTACGGATGCGGCAAATAAAGCTTACGTAGACAATAAAATTGCTTCAGATGCGCCTAATGCCACCAATATCGCTACAGGAAAAATTCAGTTATCGGGAGATTTAGGTGGTACGGCCATTTCGCCTACGGTTCCCGGATTATTGCTGAAGGCACCCATTAACAATCCTGCCTTTACCGGATCAGTAACAGGAATAACATCTGCCATGGTAGGATTAGGCAATGTCGATAATACAAGCGATGCGAATAAACCCATCAGTATAGCCGCACAATCAGCTATAGGTTTAAAAGCACCTTTAGCCTCCCCTACTTTTACAGGAACAGTTTCGGGTATTACCAAAGCCATGGTGGATTTAGCCAATGTAGACAACACGAGCGATGCAAGTAAACCCGTGAGTACTGCTGCGCAAACTGCTTTGAATTTAAAAGAAAATGCGTCCAATAAATCGAATGATGTCGCTTTGGGTACAAGTTCTACCGCATTCCCGACACAAAATGCAGTCAAAACATACGTGGATGCGCAAATAGTGTTAAATGCTCCGGATGCGGATGCCACAACCAAAGGTAAAGTGCAATTAGCTGGCGACTTAACAGGATTGGCGTCTTCTCCTACCATTGCCACAGGAGCGATTACTAGCGTTAAAATCTTAGATGGGGCAGTAGCCACAATCGATCTTGCGGATCTTGCTGTCACCGATGCTAAAATTTCAGGTGTCGCTGGAAGTAAAGTTTCAGGGAATATTACAGGCAATTCAGCCAATGTCACAGGAACTGTTGCTGTTGCTAATGGAGGAACAGGAGCTACAACAGTCAGTGCAGCTTTGACGGCTTTAGGAGCACAGGCCTCAGCGAATCTAAGTACGAATATGACCACAGATGCCACCTCCACAACCAAATATCCAGCAGTTAAAACGATTAAGGAATATGTCGATGGAAGTGTTTCATCTGGAGCGCCAGATGCCACAAGTGCGACACCAGGAAAAATTCAGCTAGCGGGTGATTTAGGTGGCACGAATAGTAGTGCAGCAGTACCCGTTATTTCTAATTCGGCTATTTCTACTGCCAAACTAGCCGACGGTGCGGTAACGAGCGCCAAGATTTTAAACGGAGAAATTACCAATGACGATATTTCAACTACAGCAGCCATTGCAGATTCCAAATTAGCTACGATTGCCACATCAGGAAAAGTGAGTAACTCGGCCACTACGGCAACGAATAACAATACTGCCTCAGCCATTGTGGCTCGTGATGCCAGTGGAAATTTTACGGCAGGAACCATTACAGCAGCTTTAACGGGGAATGCTTCTACTGCGACCAAATTGGCCGCATCAAAAAACATCAATGGCGTCGCATTTGACGGTTCATCCGATATCACGATATCTGCCACCGCAGGAACCTTATCAGGAACTAGCTTGAATTCGACTGTGCTAAGTTCATCTTTAACCTCTGTGGGTACATTGACGAACTTAACAGTTACAAATCCTATCGCAGGAAGCATTACAGGGAATGCAGCCAATGTGACTGGAACCGTAGCCGTGGCCAACGGAGGAACGGGAGCAACCACATTATCTGGAATAATCAAAGGAAATGGGACGAATGCGATGACCATAGCAACAGCAGCAGACTTTCCGACTCTTAATCAAAGTACAACGGGGAATGCTTCTACAGCAACCAAACTGGCTGCATCAAAAAACATCAATGGCGTCGCATTTGACGGCTCATCCGATATCACGATATCTGCCACCGCAGGAACCTTATCAGGAACTACCTTGAATTCGACTGTGCTAAGTTCATCTTTAACCTCAGTAGGAACATTGACGAACCTAACAGTTACAAATCCTATCAATGGAAGCATTACAGGGAATTCAGCCAATGTCTCTGGAACAGTAGCCGTGGCCAATGGAGGAACGGGTGCCACTAGTTTATCCGGTTATGTCAAAGGAAATGGAACATCAGCTATGTCGACTGTGAGTAAGATTCCCGTAGCAGATGTGACAGGAGCAGTAACGAAAGTGAATGGGACACTTCCTGATGCTTCAGGCGAAGTGCAAATATTTTTCGGTAAAGTAAGTTCGGGAACCTATGCCAATCGGCCGACTTTCTCGCAGACGAATCAAACTAATGGAGACATTTACGTCGTTTCTGGCGATGGAAATGCTACACAAAATGGGCGAACCTTCATTCGGGATGACAATTCTTGGAATGAAGTTTCACCCAATACCTCTGCAACAGATGCGCGCTATCTTCAATTATCAGGAGGTAGTATGGGGGGGGATGTAACCTTCCCAACAGGCAAAAAGGTGATTCTTACGGATGCTCCTTCTGGATCAACGGATGCGGCAAATAAAAGTTACGTGGATAGTAAAATTGCCACGGAGGCGCCTAATGCCACAAGTATCGCAACAGGAAAAATTCAGTTAGCGGGTGATTTAGGTGGAACGAATAGCAGTGCTACCGTACCCGTTATTTCCAATTTGGCCATTTCTACGGCCAAATTAGCCGCTGATGCGGTAACGAGCGCCAAGATTTTAGACGGAGAAATTACCAATGATGATATTTCAACCACAGCAGCCATCGCAGATGCTAAATTAGCAACCATCACGACGACTGGTAAAGTAAGCAATTCAGCCACTACAGCGACAAATAACAATACAGCATCAGCTATCGTGGCTCGTGATGCCAGTGGTAATTTTACTGCGGGAAACATTACGGCAGCTTTAACGGGGAATGCCTCTACAGCAACTAAATTATCAGCATCAAAAAACATCAATGGCGTCGCATTTGACGGCTCATCTGATATCACGATATCTGCTGCCGCAGGAACCTTATCTGGAACGTCCTTGAATTCAACTGTGGTAAGTTCATCCTTAACCTCAGTGGGAACATTGACCAACTTAACAGTAACCAATCCAATCGTAGGAAGCATTACGGGAACGGCAGCCAATGTGACTGGAACGGTAGCCGTGGGCAATGGAGGAACAGGAGTAACAACTTTATCTGGATTGGTGAAAGGAAATGGAACAAGTGCAATGACGGCGGCGATAGCCGGAACAGATTATCAAGTCCCTATTAGTTTAACTACAACAGGATCAGGCGCGGCAAGCTTTTCAGGCAATACGTTAAACATTCCATCCGTTTCCTCTACAGTAAATGCGGGAAGTATTTCAGGAACCGTAGCCGTGGCCAACGGAGGAACTGGAGCAACAACATTAACTACTGGCTCCCTTTTGAAAGGAAATGGCACAAGCGCGATTTCAGCTGCTACAGCTGGAACGGATTATTCGGCCGGAACATCCACACTGCTAACAGGTATTTTGAAATCAACAACCATTACTGGGGCACTAACCATTGCTACTGCAGCTGACTTTCCGACTTTAAATCAAAGTACAACGGGTAATGCTTCAACAGCCACATCGGCTACCAGCTTTTCTGGTAATTTAGCCGGAGATGTAACTGGAACACAATCTGCTACGGTAGTTGATAAAATAAACGGTACATCTCTAGCTGGATTAGCTACAGGATTATTGAAAAATACAACTAGTACAGGTGTGCCAACGATTGCAACTGCTGGAACGGATTATCAAGCCCCTATTACATTAACTACAACAGGATCAGGTGCGGCAAGTTTTTCAGGCAATACGTTAAACATTCCATCCGTTTCCTCCACGGTAAATGCGGGAAGTATTTCAGGAACCGTAGCCGTGGCCAATGGAGGAACAGGTGCAACAACATTAACTACTGGCTCCCTTTTGAAAGGCAATGGCACAAGCGCGATTTCAGCTGCTACAGCTGGAACGGATTATTCGGTCGGAACATCCACACTGCTAACAGGTATTTTGAAATCAACAAACATTACGGGGGCATTAACCATTGCATCAGCATCTGACTTTCCGACTTTAAATCAAAGTACAACGGGTAATGCAGCTACAGCGACTAAATTAGCTGCATCAAAAAACATCAATGGCACTGCATTTGACGGTTCATCCGATATCACGATATCTGCCGCTGCAGGAACCTTGACAGGAACTACTTTGAATTCCACTGTGGTTGGTTCAAGTTTAACAAGCGTTGGTACAATTACTTCAGGTACTTGGAGTGGAACTACAATTGCTGTTGCCAAAGGGGGTACAGGTGTTACCGCGACGCCAACAAATGGACAGATCCTGATTGGAAATGGAACAGGATTTACTTTGGCAAATTTAACGCAAGGAACAGGCATTACGATAACGAACGCTAGTGGGTCCATCTCTATTGCTGCTGCTGTAAGACCAAAGACAGAACAATTTACAGCAACTGCTGGCCAAACAATTTTCGATTTAGCGGAAACGCCTTTGAATGGAGTAGTTTGGATGTTTATTAATGGCGTTCGGACGAATAATTTAGGCTATTCTCTCAGCAGTAAAAGAATAACCTACGTACCTGGATCAAATGGGTCGTATGCACTACTTGCTAACGATCGTATTCAATTTGATTATGCGTATTAATCCAAAATACATGAACAAAATGAAATTGATTTATTGCTTTAGTGTTTTTGTTTTCAATCAATGCCCGTGCCCAGAGAGCCATGTTTGGCAGCTCTAAGCATGTTCAATCGCTTTATGGACTTTAAAAACATGAAAAAATCAACTAGTCATCCAATGAAATATATACTCCTACTATTTGCTTCCCTTTTAGTGATCGTGCAAACGCATGCGCAATCTGTGACCGTATCCCAAAACCCTTCAGGTGCGATATGTTCTGGAACGTCTGTTGAATTTACGGCCAATCCGAGCGGTTTTGGAGGACAAGTATACTACCAATGGTATTTAAATGGAACCGCCATTCCAGGTGCTACGAGCGTTAAATATACCACCACCACTTTAAATAATGGGGATCAAATTTATGTACAATGTAGTAATAGCACGGTTAGTGAGATGGTTGCTGGATCAGAATTTTATTACGATGCCACCAATCCAAACTCGTATCGAGGGGCTACTGCTACCATAACGGATTTAAGTGGAAATGGGAGACATGGTACCATGCAAAAATTTGCTGCTCAAGGAAACGCGAATGCGAGCTGGAATGCGACCAATGGCGGAGTGTTTAACTTTGATGGGGAAAAAATATCGATGGGTAACGGTCAATTTGATGGTCAACACATAACCACCGGGTGGAAGCCCACGAATACCATGAGCTTTCAAATAGCTTTCAGAAGTCTTGAAGCTTATAGCCAAAATTGGAATAGAGGATTAATTTCTACGTTTGGACTTAGTAATCCCGTTAATCCATCAGTAGATTATATGGGGTTTTATATAGGTACTCGCCCAGTAAGTCCCACTACAGGAAATAATCTACACTATTACTACGATAAAAATGAAACTGGAAATATAGGTATAACAAATTCTACTTTTACGAGTACGGACAACTGGTACGTTTTAACGGTCGTGAGTAATCCCGCAGACAACGCTGGTAAAGGTACCATCAAATTTTATTTAAATGGAAGCTCCACTCCATTGGGCTCAACTACGAGCTCCTATCAAACGACTGATGTAAAAACGACGCATGCCGGAAATATCGTGGTTGGTCGGTCGCGGTATGACACAGATTTTTGGAAGGGCTACATAGCCAATGTCATAGTTTACAATCGCGTACTTTCTACCCAAGAAATCGCCGCCAATTATAATGCAACCATTGGCAGGGTAACGGGGGCATCTTCCGCTTCCGTCATAAGTACCGTCACGAATTCTATTGTATTGAGCTCAGCTGCAGGTACGAATAATCAGTCGGTATGTAATAATATACCCATTACAAATATTACCTATGCAACGACCGGAGCGACGGGTGCAAATGTTACAGGACTTCCTAATGGTGTACAGGGTTTGTGGAATAACAATGTAGTAACGATTAGTGGAACACCTACGCAGGCGGGTACATTTAATTATGAAGTAACCCTGACTGGCGGATGTAATCCAACAAAAGTTCAGGGAAAATTGGTGGTTAATTTAACGAATAATACGATCACGTTAACTTCTGCCGCAGGTACAAATAACCAATCATCCTGTCGAAATGTAACGATAACGAATATTACCTATGCAACGACTGGAGCAACTGGTGCAAATGTTACTGGACTTCCTGCGGGTGTAGAGGGAGAGTGGAATAATAATGTGGTCACGATCAGTGGAACACCTGTGCCAACTTCCGGTACGTTTGGTTATACGGTTACCCTGACTGGCGGATGCGGCATTATTACTGCGACTGGAAGTATCACAATAAACGGAACCAATGTGCCTAATCCTATAACTACGATTACTGGCGATGGGTGCGCAAATAATCGAACCACGCTAAGTACAACGAACCCATTTAATTCCTATGCTTGGTTTTTAAACGGTTCTGAAATTTCAAATACAAATAGTAGAACATTCAGTCCCAGTGCTGCTGGAAACTATTATGTGCGGGTATATAATGGCACCTGTTATGGAACCTCTTCCGATATCACCATTAATACGTGTGGAATTTCCCGAACAGGAAAATTGAGCGCGACAGAATACTCTAGCATGATTAACACATTAGGAGGAACTGCAAATACCGCAAATAAAGGCATGGATGATCGAGGCTTGATACTCAATGTACCTAATTAAGTTTGAATGAGGTTCAAAATAAGTTAGCCAAACAGTTTATGTAGAAATTCATTGGCCCGTTTCAGATGCGCCGATTTCTTCTCTTCCGGCATTTTATCCCAGGTGCTGATGAGCATGGCCCAACGAGGATTTTTGCGAAAGGTTTCCCGCTGCTTATCCAAGAATCGCCAAAACAATCCATCCCAAATTTCCTGCCATTCTCCCTTCGGATAATCGCTCATTTTTAAGATGTAATTCGAGCCGCAGATATAAGGTTTTGTAGTCATTAAACCCCCATCGCTAAATTGCGACATGCCATAGATGTTGGGCACCATCACCCAATCATATGCGTCTATGTACATTTCCATAAACCAACGATACACCGCATCCGGTTTGATTTCACACAACAACATAAAATTACCCAGCACCATGAGCCTTTCGATGTGGTGATTATATCCTGTTTTTAATAACTTCCGAATTGTTTGGTCGATGGGTTCTACCCCCGTATTTCCCGTATAAAATGCTTCGGGCATTTCGTTGGTAAATTGCCAGTAATTGGTGCTGCGCTGCTGGCTTCCAATTTTTCGGTAGAGCAATTGGGTAAATTCACGCCAACCGATCACCTGGCGGATAAAGCCTTCTATGCTGTTTAAAGGCGCTTTTGACGTGGCTACTCGTTCGACTACTTGGGCAGGATTCAATAATCCCACATTCATTAGCGGGCTTAAAATACTATGAAATAAGGTCTTCTCCTGGGCTTTGATCGCATCTTCATAATCGCCAAAAAGCGGCATGCGCTCCTGTATGAATTGATCCAAAGCCGCTTGCGCCTCCGCATGTGTCGTGGGATAATAGGCTCCTGAAAAGGGCATTTCGCTGGAGCCTGGGTTATGAGGAAAATGACGATTTACATAGTCAATGGCTTCCAATAGATAACTGTTGGGTTTCGCCTCCGGAAAGGGGGCTGGAATGAAGGTGTTTTTGGGTATTTTTTTTCGGTTTTCCGCGTCAAATGTCCATTGGCCTCCCAAGGGCTTGCCCTCCTCGTCGAGCAACAAGCTACGGTCTTTTCGTTGCTGCGTGTAAAAAGCCGTTTGGAAATAGGGCTTTCGATTTCCCAACAAACCCGTGTCGGTATTCAGGAAATTTGGACTAGGTAAAAAGACGAGGGGGCTTTGCGCCGACCGGCGAAGACGCCTTTCGAGTAAGTAGTCGTTGGGATCAAAAAGGCTTATCTCCGTGGCCGAAAATGAGGGAATCAGCGTGAGCTCCGAAGCGCGCGGATCCTGAGCATCTATGTATTCCACCGTTTTTCCCGAGGCCCGGAGGCGAACCGCAAAGGCCTGCATACTCGCTCGGTGAAAAAGTATTTTTTGTTTATGAAAAGCGTATTGCTTGAAGAACAAGTGCGACTCGACCAAGTAAAATGTATAATCGCCCTCTAACGAAAATACCTCCTCAAACAATTGATGTGGAAAAATTAGAAAGGCCCTCATTGGTCTGGATTATTTACGTGTTTTTGCAAGA
>Ga0164294_10003177_pt1 | contig 14639 bp, 15 predicted proteins | sample GEODES005metaG_FD_111479 | JGI IMG/M metagenome (GOLD analysis project Ga0164294, IMG submission 111479) | Oligotrophic lake water microbial communities from Sparkling Lake, Wisconsin, USA - GEODES005 metaG | ecosystem: Environmental > Aquatic > Freshwater > Lake | place: USA: Sparkling Lake...
ACCTGTCGAGAATTTACCCATGGGTACGTACATTTAAAGTTACAGTCAGTGTACGTTAACTACAAGTCATTACATAGCACAACCCATTGTAGTGCAACAGTGTAGTTCGGGTTCGAACTCGCGTACTTATCAGCCAGTTCAGGGATCTATATATGAAAGCCTCTAATTCTGTGAGGGGATTGATGCTACCATATAAAACACGAACTGACTGTATCACAGTTCAAGCAGATGGAGATTTGTCTACTGATTTCTTCGCTTGGAAGGCATTCAGCTACTGTGTTTCCAATATGGACCCCACACATGCCAGGCAGCACCAGCAGCGCACACTCCGAGAAAGCCCACATGAAGCGCTAAGATGCGACTGACCCAAGCCTCTTGCTGGTGGGCCCGACGGAGGGCCTCGTCGTACGGGATGTCTCTGAAGGCGATCATGGTGTAGAGAGGCACGAAGGTCGTCGGAAAGAGCGCCCCGAGGCCAGCCTCTATCTTCTTCCGCAGCAGATACAGCGACGACGCTGTGTTGGAAGCCATGTCGCCGTAGTGCTCTAGACACAGGTCCGCCAACACGTTTGCTGCGAGTAGTCGGCGGGTTGCAAACTGTGCGGCACAGGCCTGTAAGTCCACCTTCCTTCCTCCTCCTCCTTCTCTCTCTACTACTCCTTCTCTCTCTACTACTCCTTCTCTCTCTACTACTCCTGCTGCTGTAGCTCCTCCTGGTGTGGAATGCTCCAAGGCTGACCGCACGATCTGGTAGAACAAGTACCCGTCCTGGAAGGCTGCGTTCATGCCTTGGCCGTAGAAGGGAACCACTGCATGCGCAGCATCTCCAATGAGCAGGACCCTGTCCAGAGTCCACGGGTCGGTGCGGATGGTCACTAGTGAGCCGACGGGGTTGTCCCTATAGTCACTGCAGATGTCCGGGGCGACTGCCAGCACGTCCGGGAAGTACTCCTCGAAGTAGCTCCTCACTTGCTGCTCATCGTCGGGCTGCACTGCATCGAAGCCATGGCGACCTGCAGCATAAACATGAACACAGTGCATTGTCACCCATGGACGGGCGTCTGGTTGTGAACAGCAGAAATATGAAGACCTACCTACCCTTGTAGGGAGCGAACAACGTGGCCGTGAAGGACTTGTCGGGGTTAGGGATCGCGATCAGCATGAACTCCTTTCGTGGCCATATGTGTAAGCCCTCGGGATTGGATAGCGCATAATCTTCGACGTGTGACTGTTCGTCACTGCCGAGCACAGGCTTCAGTACAGGCGGGATCGAGAGTTCTTTGTATCCATGGGCAATGTACTGGCGGCTAAAATTGATCCTTCCCTTCCTCAGCATGCTATCCCTCACGCTAGAATAGGCCCCATCAGCACCGATGACTAGATCGAAGCTATCGGTGACAACGCGACCTGATGGGGACTCGAAAGTGCATATTCCGTCGTCCGAGCAGCATACGAACGAGTAGCCGAAGAACAGCTGCAAATTGGCGTCGTGCTCCGCCATTTGCAGCAGAGTAGTGTTGATGAGCTTCCTACCTACACTCCATATAGCTTCGTTGGCCTGACCATAAGCTTGTTTCACGTCTGGCTTATTTATACTGTGGATCACTCTGCAAGGCATTCGCACAGCATGCTTCATTACTGTCTCCAAAGCCCCCACCTCCTTCAGTGCGATCATGCCTCGCTCTGATAGTGCGAGATTGATGGACCTCTTCGTTGCAGAGGTCGAGGTCCCGAACACCTTCGAGTCCAGCTCCCCCGAGTCCTTCTCGAGGCAGCAGTACCGGTAGTCCTCCCTCTTCTCGTAGACAGAGACCTGTATGCAGCCTAGCTTGGAGAGCAGTAGGCCAGTCAGAGTGCCAGCTAGTCCAGCTCCCACAATGCACACTCGATATCCATCACCATCTGCCATTGCAAAAATGTAACTTCATGAGTCAGTTTGTCAAATACCCTCGATACTAAACTGGGTTAAATGCCGATTCTTCTCACAATCGAAGGGTTTTAAGGGTTTCATGTTATGAACCACGTAAACTTCAAGTAACGTTATTGCAAGCTCTTCTATCAGCGCTTGGCAGACCGCATCGTTGCAATGAATACTATCGCGGTCATACTGCTGCTTTCCCTATGTAAGCAAAGCTACATCAACTCCTTCAGTCTCAGCATGGCGGGTGGAAGAAGCCCCGCTGAGAAGCTGCTGTCCAAGCGAACCATGTTCCAGGACCTGCGGTCGAAGATCAATACTGCTGCTCAGATCCCTGGGTTCTTCGAAGTTGGAGATGGACCCGCTGATCTCGAGTTGTACTGCAAAAGCAACAAGGACGGTACTCAAATAGGGGACTGCCCTTTCGCTCAATTCATTCAGGTGACAAGGCTCCTCTCTTTTTTCGTATATATTTATAATTACTGTCCCGATAAATTTCAATGATAATTTTGCACATAGCTGGTAATGCTTACGAAAGGGTTGAGATATACTGTGAAGCCCACACTCTCTTCGAATAAACCGGCTTGGCTGTTGGAGAAGCATGATGGCAAGATGCCTGCCTTGATGCACAAAGGAGAGACCTTGACTGACTCGTTAGCCATTGCAGAGTACCTAGAGAAGACATTTCCTCACAAGACTTTGACCAGACAGGGTGCTTATTCGTATCAGGAGGTGTTGGAGAAGACTTCAGGGTTCTTCCCCTCCCTGTCTGCCTTCATCAAGAACAAAGACCCTGCCCAGGAGGAGGCCTTACATGCCGCGGTGGAGCAGCAACTAGACTTGCTCGACGAACTCATCCGCTCCACCCCTGGACAGTTCATCTGCGGTATAGAGAAGACGCTTGCCGATCTGTACCTCGCTCCCCAGCTGTTCCACGCCACCGTGGCGATGGACCACTTCAAGGATGTGGAGGTGTTGCACATCGAAGGAGATCCTGTACGACCTGCCCTCGAGTACTACATGGGCAGGCTATTCGACTCGGAGGAGTTTAACAACCAGAAAGCCTACTACAGTGTCGACCAGGTCATCTATGGCTGGAAGGTGGCTCGGGGAGACGTCTGAGCTGTGTGTGCTGCTGCTGCATTAGAAGACAGATAGCTACTTTGTTAATATTATTTAACAGAATGCTCATCACCGTGCTCGCCATCCCTATCGTCTCGACCTGTCTGCACGGTCCTAGCGCTCCTCGTCATCCCTGTGTTCATATGCTGAACGATGCCTGTCACCCCTGCTGTCTCTGCGGTCATCGTCGACCCTCCTGCCAAGGTTTCGATCTCTGTATTCATCCCTATCAACACGACTTCTGTAATCATCCCTGTCGCGGCGACCTTTATAGCCATCATCCCTTCTAGAACGATCTCTATGATCATCGCCATCTCTGTCATCACTCCTATCCCAACTGCGATCCCTGTATTTCCTATCTTCATTATCATCTTTCCTCGTAGAGCGATGCCTATCTCGAGAATCGTCCCTATCACGGTCAGTACGCTGAACTCGATCCCGACTGCGATCCCTACAGTCTACAACGTCCCTTATGCCGTCATCTCTGATTATTGAACCCTTCGTTTCTTTCTTAACCATTCGAATCTCATCGCGATCAGTGGTGTTACTGTCGGCTCGTACCGGCACAGCACTCACCTGCCGCAGCAGGATTTCCTCTTTCTTGCGATTGATGAAGATAGACGGAATACCACTGGGCTGGTTATTCTGTGCGTCTACCAGTAGCGTCCACAACTCCTCCATGAAGGAAGGAGTCTTCTTCTCGAGGAAGCCAGTGACACCCAACTGCATCTTCCTCCCATCGATCACATCCCCTTGCAACATATTGATAATGAGGTTAATAACAATTTCATCCTCGAAGCCTAGTACCTCAATCACTTTCTGTGTGATCCATTTAGAGATGACGTCAACGTTAACTTTTTTAATATTGATCTTGGTTTCTAAAATACTTGCAAACATACCTTTGGACGCCATTTTTGCCATCAATCTTTCATCACTTTTACCCCATCGTCCATCCTGCTCTACTGATGTCCCTCTGAAAAAGTTACCTGCCATAACTGTCAACCAACTCTGAAACTTTTTGAATCGGAGGAAGTTAAGTTACGAAGAAAGATTAATAATCTTTCTTCGTAAGTTGACAGACAAGTTAGCATTATTCATTATGTCCGAGGAGACAGCAGAAGTCGCTTCTCGAGGGGCGCAAGTGTCGAACTTCCTCGTCAAGAAAGACAAGTTCTCTGCTCTGCAGCTGTCCCTCAAGAACCCACCCATCAACTCCAAGTCGGAGGAGTTGAAGGTAAAGTTACTGCTGTACAAACTAAACCTTGTCTGCTGTGATGCCTTACGCGATTAGCTCTGATGATTATGGTTGCTGCAGGAGCTGAACACATCCATAGTTGAGTCCGTACTAGTCGTGCTGTCTGAGTCGGAGATCCCTGCACTGATACAGAAGCTGGACCTGGAGTCCTGCGATGTGCTCATGAAGTACGTCTACAAGTTCATGGGCCGGACCAGTAACTGTGGACTCATGCTAAAGTTGCATGCTCAATTGGTAGAAAAAGCAGGACTTGGGTCCATCATGCGAGTTATGTGCGACCGTAAGCAAGTGTAAGTTAGTCACTCTAGATCGAATGTCTCACTTTGAGTGTATATTCAAATCCAATCATAATGTAAATAATCTATCGCTGTCATGAATTGATTGATGAAGATCATATCATGTAATAAAGCGGCGAGTCAATCGAGGTGTCTACTGCTGTGATCATCGTAAGGTAGTCATTATTTGTCGATCGGAATAATTGAGATGAAATCAGCTGCTTGATATACGCTCCAAGAATTTGTTCAGCCTCTCCTTCTCATCGAACTCTGATAGAGCTGTCGTCATCAAGTCCAGCGACTCACCGTTCATGAACCGTTCGATGCCGCTGATCGACATAGACACCCGATGGTCTGTGATGCGGTCCTATACATGACGTTAGCCAAAGATAACCGAGATACAACAGCAGCAACTACAACTACAGCAGTAGAAGTCACCTGTGGGAAGTTATACGTACGTATCTTGTCTGTGCGGTCCCCCGTTCCCTGGGCGAGGGACCGTAGCTCTTGTCGCTGCTGTTGGGACTTCCTCCGTTCCAAGTCGTATAGCCTAACAATCAGAGGGAGGGAGACGTGAGTAGACTATGCATTCTACATCGCCTCTCGGCATGAATACATCTTACTTCGCCATGAGGTACTTCATCGCCCGAGCTCTGTTTTGTATTTGCGATCGTTCGTCCTGCAGCAAAGCAATGAGGATGATTCCATTGTCAATTGAGCAACAAGCTTAACATACCTGCATAGAAATGCTAAGCCCAGTGGGTATGTGGGTAATGCGGACCGCGCTCTCGGTCTTGTTGACACTCTGCCCGCCAGCCCCCTGGGATCTGAACACATCGATCCGCAAGTCCTGAGGACGCAACTCCACGTCCACATCGTCTGCTTCCGGCATGATGATGACCGAGATGGCGCTCGTCTGAATGCGCACGTCGTTGACAGGTATCCTCTGCACGCGATGCACCCCGGACTCGAACTTCAGCTGCTTATACACCGCCTCCCCGTGTACCAGCGCCTGTGCCTCCTTGAACCCACCCACCTCACTCTTGGATAACGCGATTTCCTCCCATCGCCACCCTTGCAAGCCAGCGAATTTTTGGTACATTTTGAATATCTCGCTGGCGAACAGTGAAGCCTCATCACCACCTACATGTAAACTTGATTGAGCAGTCGGTCGAAATGTAAAGATCTTCAGTTCATCAGCAGGTGTGACCTGTGCCCGCCCGGACCTCGATGACCACCCCGCAGTCGTCTGCCTCGTCCTTCGGAGTCAGGATCTCCACGATGGACGACTCGATGAGTTGCAGCTCGATCTCTAACGCCAGCCGCTCCTCCCTTGCCAGAAGCAGTAGTTCCTCACCTGAGGGGCCCTTCGCTTCCTCTTCCCTCTCTATTGCAGAGAGCTCTGAGATGGACTGCAGCTTGGATAGCCTATTATTGGACAGCTCCATCAGTCGACCCAGGGAAGAGAGCTCCTTACCAAGCTTGGCAATAGCTCGTGGTTCCAACTCTGCGGTAGTCAGTTCCTGTTCGAGCTCTTGGTAGCGTCTGGGCATGTAATAGTAACGCCTATCATAATAGGTGAAGATCTATCGATTCTAATGCTTCGCTTTTGCCTCACCTCTTGAGATTGATAAGATGCTTCACTAGATTATCATCGAATCTCAGCTTCACGCTGCTCCCAGAAGAAGCCCAGCGCCGACTTTGCCTTATCCAGTAGGAGCCACGAGGTACGATGGAAAGGCTATTCTTGCATGTAATCATCCCTACAGGCGCTATGAGGGAGACAGCAACTTTGCTGAAGGGTTCGTATGCCAAACAAGCGTGTCTCATTGTGCAGGAGGTCGTCTTGGAGTAGATGGTTATCGTTAACTTACGAACACAGAATCATTGTTCGTAAGTTAACTATGCGTAGCTTCAAATCAAACTTAACTGTTAGCTCAAGCATAAAGTTAAAGTGCATGGGTAAGTCCGTTCGAGGGAAGGTGGAGTCTCAACAGACCGCCAATGGTGGAGGGAGATATATCTGCCTATAGCAGCTGACTTCATGCATCCATCTCTGGATGACAATAGCAGCATTCCCTCGTTGCTGAGGAAGGCGGTGCAGTCCATCGTGAGAGGTGCTGATGCAGAAGGCGATGGTTGGCGATGTGTGGACCTGCTCAACAGCAGAGTCCAGCTGGTAGGGCATTCCTTTTCCGCATCGGACCATGAAGCTTCGTTATGTCCACCATTCATTACTTTGTCACACCTTAGGCAGCATCTCTGCTAGACTATGTGCGGACTCGCTGGACTGCGGCCGACTCCCAGATCGAGGATATTACGCACGCAGAGGCCTTACACATACTCTTACTTGTTGATTCCATCAAGCAGCGTGCTGCTTTGCTGTACATCGAATATGTTCAGTCAGGTTGCATGGTTGGTGCGATGGTGTCCAGCTGCATCACAGAGATCAGGGTAATGATAGGGCTCATCAGTCCAACGCTGTCCGAGTCATCATCCTCTCATGATATCAGCATGCTGCATAGCATAGGAGAGGCATGCATCGGCCCTCTTTTCGATGTCCCGTGCAGCGAGAGGAGTGTCCATTCCTTTGTTGTGTGCTCGAAGCTGCTGCCCACCATAGTTGAGCTGCTCCATCATTTCAGAGAGCTCTGCCCTGCATCGATAATGGCGCAGCACATCGACATAATAGACTCTATGTTTTTCGTGCAGTGGGACCCAGCTGTACTGCTCCCTGTGGCACACATCCTCAGTGACATGTACTCCCATCTGACAAGTCAACATCGGCGGGATCTCAGGACTCGACTGATGGATGCAGCATCACAGCAATTGTTGACTCGAGGCGGAGGAGACTCTACTGGTCTACTGATGGTTTCTTTACGGCTGCTGGAACAAGGCTGCGACTCCTCCTGGATGCATGTGGTGAGGGTGTTGTATCGGAGGAGTTGCTCCTGTGGGGCGGGCGATCAGATGGAGGTGTTGTGGGAACGAGCTTTCTCTCGTTCAGACTATGCTGCTCAGCTCCTGCTATGCGCGATGGAGGATGCGGCCGTGCAGTGCGGAGAGCTCATGTCCCCGTCCAACGAAGAGGACCACTTCGTCGACACTGTGCCCTCTATCAGTCACAGCGATGTATGTCTGGCCCTGCTCATATCGCGCGCTCTAAAGACCAGTAGGGGCTGTTCTGATCAATGCGCTAATGGAGAAATCGAATTACCGATGCTGATGAGCTCTGTCACCACTGATGACGATTACGAGACAATATGCCAGTCTCAGCACCATGCTAGAACCGTCTTCGTGCTGCTTCTGGCATGCTCAGCCCCACAGATGAGGATGATGATGCAGCCTAGGCATCGGTTGTCGGATCATCTAAGCGGTGCGTCCTCTGTCAGTAGCTCGAGGCTCGGTGACATCGTTCAGTATGCGTCCAATGATCTCGTCGCGATCACATGTTCTAATAACTCGTCGAGAGATGATGTTAGTGATGGTGATAGAGATGGTGATAGTGATGGTGATAGTTGGGTGTATTGCAGTAGGTCGAGGGAGTTGTTCGAGATGTTTAGCTTGCTGGGAGCTTATCCTTCAATCGCAGAGGAATGCCTGGAAAAAGTTACCGGGTGGACTACAGCTACAGATACAACAAGTACCAGTGTGCTGCACGACGAACACAGGTCGGTAGGCTGTTTATTAAGGGAGTGTATTGTCGTCCTCTTCCAAGCGGTGCGGGGCACCAGGACTGCCATTACCGCGGCCGTGCTAAGAGGTATCATCATCTGTGAGTGCGCTGTTACTCGGCCCGAAGACGGCTTGTCGTGTGTGGATGTGGATGCAAAGGCTTCATCTCGAGAACAGTCTGCTGCTGCAGGCCCTGCGCAGGCTTTGCTGTCTCTCTTCAGCTCGCTACTGCTCCAGCTGTGTAGAAGCTTTCCAGTAGAGATCGCTTCGTCCCACGCAGCCCTTCGATCCTGCTTGGATAGCTTGGACAGCGTACAGGCCCCCATCGCTCACTTGGTGTTGTTCCCCTTGGTGCCCTTATGTCTCCACTCCACGGACCTCTTCAATTGGTTGCTGGGCGTCGCGACGAGGGCTGCTCGAGACACCGCTATGGATAGGCAGCTACTGGCCATCCACACCCTCGTTCCCATGCTCTTCACCGTGGATGAGGGTCTTTACATGGAGGTCATCGAGCCACTATCCAGCATCCTCCATTCTACGGCAGCGTTGTGCTCGGAGTTGTATACTCAGCTACTGCACTACCTTGACAGCGGCTCTCCTCCGACCTCCTCTCTACTGGGCACTCTAAAGCGACTCGTCGATGGACAGCTCGCAGCGTCCTTCAGCTCGTCGACCCATCGGACATCGTTATCCCTCGACTCGGACCGACCCAATATGGAGACAGACTGCAGTGTCCGAATGCAGCACTCCTTCGATCCGGCTCTGCATATGAAGAGGAGTCCAGACCAGTGGGTGTTCTCTAACGACATCCGTCAGCTGATCATTCTATCAGGCCGCGTGGAGTATTGCTTCCATGGCTGGAGATACGTGGACCCTTTCGTGCGATACATCTTGCTCGGTGATGATGTATCGCAAGCAGAGCTGACAGGTAAGAGATCCAGCCTTGAGACACAACAGCCTTCTCTTCTCACTGTGCAGATATCTTTTGACATCATTGCATAGAGTCTCAGTTACTCATAGCTGCTATGAAAGGTATAGTGGAATTCATCCGATGGAGCAGTGTCACTCCTCATGATAAAGGAGGGACTGTCGATGGGATACTATCGAAGAAAGGCTCTCCCTTGAGCACGGCAACTGCTCAGTGCCTCGATCGTGTGGCTGGGCACGTATGCACCTACGCGGCTCTAGATGCCGTCATCTACTGCGTGGTACAGTCGCAGACGACGTGTGCTGGCGATGATGATGCTGCTGCTAGAAGAGATGCTTCAGAGGCGCTGTTTGCGCTTAGTTCAATCGCTGATATGCTAATCAATGTACTGGCCCATAAGACAAACGATGAGATTGCTAGTCATGACAGCTGCCTGCGGTCATATCAGTCTCGACTAGGAGGGATGGCTGACACCGAACATCGTCTGTCCGTTGACCACAATTGGTTAGATGGGCGAACACCGCAGCAGCTGTACTCACGCAGTCGGACGACAGTTGCTCCTTCTATGCAGTTGCTCACTCGTATACTGCGCAACTTTACGACTAGATTGCTGTCGATCGAAGGCCCTTGTTGGCTCTCTTCCGCGGCGGGTGTGCTGTGTTGGCCGTACAGCTTGCAGTGTGGAGTGTTCAATTACTGGTGCAACTATATCACTCAGCAGATGATGGAGCGAGGCACTGTTGAAGACCCTTCAATAAGTGAAGGAGGAGATGCAGATTCTACAAGCATGGAGCTTCTTCATCAATTGGAGGCCTCGTATAGATCTATCTGCCAAATAGCGCAGGAGGAGCATTGGATGGTGTTCCACCAGACCAAGTACCATCAGTTCTTGAGCTTCGTCCGGTCAATTGCTGCCGAGAGGCGTCGCTACAACACGAGGGTGAGGAGTGGTAGGAGACGTAGCTGCCGCGACACGCGCAGTGACGACGACATGGATGAAGAGGACGTGGACAGCAGCAGTGAGAGTGAGGGTGAGCTGGGCATTGCTTGCCCATTGAAGGGCTTTGTGCTGTCTCCCTCCGAGGCAATTTTTCCGAGCACGACATCCCGCATCATTCGAGATTTCGGTCGCACAGCACACAGAATAGTATACGACTGCTTTACCAATCTCCCACCTTCAGACCGAAAGCGGATATCATGCCAGTATTGGGACCTACCCCAGTGGGTGCAGTGTATGGCGACCCGGAGCACAGATGAAAGGCATGCTGTTTCTGGAGAGGAGGATGTTGCAGCGTGGGGTGCTGTTAAGCAGGCTATCAGAGCGACTCTGGACACGATGCGCTGCGAAGTACTCAACGCTATTGCCTCAGTCCTGCGTTCCATGCATACGGTTAGATGTATCAAAAGTAATGGAGAGTTGGGGACATCCTGTATAAGCGACCAAGGTCAAACGTTTCTACAACAGTCAGAGCTGTTCTCGTCCGAAATACTCGAAGCCGTAAGAGACGGTACAACAGCCCGAACATTCAATGTAAGGAACATCATATGTACATATATGTGTAGTTCCCAGCTCATACAATACTACCCTCGCTATGTGTATGTGAAGGCATATGTGGGAGTGTTGAATTGCTTGTGGGATCGCCTGGAGGAGTCGCGCAGTGCCCTCCCTTCTGCGGTGGGTAGGACTCTGATGATGGTCCTTCACCACTTAACGGCTCCACACAAACGTATAGTAAGAGCAGTCCTCACACTCGCATTCAAGTTCCTCGGCCCCGAGACCAGTCTGCAACAGATAGAGTGCTTGATCTGCTCGATGACTACTGATGATGATGGTGAGTGCTGTGACTCTGCTGGGCATGAGGGGCGCGTACAACCTAAAGTCGTGGATTGCATTTTAAAGGAGCTTCTACAGTACGTGTCGACTGTGCTGCGTGACAGCACAGACGGGAGATCTATTTGCGATGCGATGAAACACGAAGGTTGCAGTGGAGCCCTTCCTAGTGCACCTCCTAATGTTGATGGTGTCCGTGTACTGATGAGTCTGTTCGCGCGAAGTCCCAACTTCCCTCGACGCACTGCGAAGCGCTGTCTGTCGCCCCAAGAGGGAAATGATGATGATGCCGGTGTTCTTCGCATCGACTCCTTAAGCGACAATCGGATCCTGCAAGCACTAGACATGCTCGTGCGAGTCATGAACCACTGCAACAGAGAGTGCTTGGCGATCTCTAGACTGGCTCTGTACCTGAGGAAGGTGACTAATCTGGTCCATAGAAGTGTAGTCAAGAGGAGGAATGCATTCGATGGCTTCAGAGATCCCTTCGATGATGATGATGATAACGATAACGGTGGTGAAGAAGAGCATGAGGATGAGGAGGTGACTTCGATTGCTCGGTTGACAGCGGTTGATACCAGGGTCTCCTGCTGCTTTGTGTCTGCACTGTTTTCGGTACCCATCGATGCACTCGTGGAGATGCAACTGTGGTTGATCAGACGATGTACCACCTCTCGGAAACTGCGGCATCCCAAGCTGGGGGGACAGTTGTCGTCGGCGCAGCTGCTAGTGCTCAAGAGGTCTAACCTCGCGTTGAACAAGCTGGATGCCCTGCAGCTCAACTTATTCACTATCCTCAGCGAAATCGACAAGCCCTATCACAAGGTAGGTGACATTGTGAATTATATCGCTATAATCTAACTAACTGCTCATGCAACTGCAGATTCCACAAGAAGACATATCATCGCTCTTGTCAGATCTACTGACTAGGACGTACAGCTCTGAGGTGTTGGCTGCTCTGCAAGTAGTGGACGTTCAGGGTCGACAAGTATTCGATGCTTTACAGCAGAGCGATATAGCTGACAGCAGCAGCGGAAAGGAAGGGAAACAGAGGCAGAAGATGAGAAGCCCGGACGTGGCGGATAGCGATGACGATGGTTGCGGATCTGATGGCGATGTCTCGACCAGCGATCAGATGAGCGCGGATGGCTCCAGTCAGATGAAGGCCGTCGCGGACGTCGACAGGATGATCGAAGAGAGTCGACGACATACGTTCATGGTCGGGAATAGGCGAGTAAACACCCTGTCTCCAGTGAATATAGCTCGGCTAGGCAGTCTTCGCTCCATTTCGTTGAGTGGTAGCGCGTCGAGACCAGTCACTAAGAGACTGCGAAGTCGGAATTCCGTCATCGATGCATGGCTGCACGAAGAGGATGGTACCGATGCCTACGCCGATCTCGAGGGGTTCCTCGTGTAAAGGAACCTACCGTGCGTTAGAACGGAAGGATGATGTCACTGCTATAGTGGTTGTTGTTGCTGCATAGACTGTATATAGAGGGAGAGCTGCGGTGTATTTAAGTTCTTAAAGTAACAACCAAAATCATCATTGATATACAACAGAACTAATCTCCATCATCATCATCATCATCATCATCATCATCATTCAGTAATTGATCTCGTCATCAGTAATTTTAACTTACTGTACATGCAATGAACACACTATTCTCGTAATACTGCTGGAAGTGCATATTATCGTTATTCATTCTCCACCACTTGTTGCTTTTTCTGTTCCTGCTTCCGTTGATGCAACCGTCCTTCAGTGGAAGTTCCAGGTGTATGAACGAAAGGATCACTCTCAATTGATTCGATCAGAAATGCCACCGGATCATCGGGTTTCGCTAGAATAAGTCTCTTCAGATATTCTTTCATTATTTCTTTAATTTCATGTTCATTTGCGTATGTGCATATATTAGAAATGATCTCTTCATCATCACCACTTCTCATTCTTATGTAGTATGAACAGCAATGAAGGTACAATTGTAATCAAATCAAAATGTAAAACTTAATTTTGAAACGGTTGTACGTAAATTTACGTACAAGGTCTTTATCCAAGGGGTTCACAACAACAAGGACAAATAGATAAGAGGCGAAATCAGTATCAGTGACAGTGAGGGTGATGAATAGTGGGGAGGGTGGAGTGGTGAATAGCAGATGCAGTACGTAGTTTGAGTTTGTAGAGATCTGTAACTTAAGAGGGCAGATTGGAACGGGCCGGAATCAACACTCGATAGGCGCGAACACAACTAAAAACAACTTCCATAAACAGCAGACGGTGACACTTATCATTTGCAGAACTCAAATAGACAATAATGTCCTTATCGTCAACCGATGTCAGTGACGGTGATGGTGCAATAGGCAAGTTGACTGCTGATGTGGATGCGGTGGTGATTGCGGTTAATACACCTGTGGCTGTTGCTGTGGACACCACAGTGGAAGAGAGTCAGAGTCCTTCAAACCCATCTGATGCCCACTCTACCAGAGCACAATTGAATCAGATGGCAGAAATACTATCCAACGAAGTCGATTCAAAGATTATGAACCCGACCAGTAGGGGCGACGCCCTTGCACCTGTAACCCGAGGAGCTCCCACCGTGGCGAGTATCGACGGCCCATCCTCCTCGGATGAGAAGGCACCGAATCTGAAGAACATGTCCGATGCAGAGGTCAGGCTTCCTATCTGCCTGCCTGTCTATGCTGTCTATGTCATCTGCAACACCACACGATTCGTGTGTAGATTTACCAGTACTTCAACGAGCAAGCCGCGAAGAAGCAGCAGGCGCGGATAGCTCGACGCATGGAGAAGGAGAAGCCTAAGGACCACAAGTTCTGGAACACACAGGTAATAGGACTTCCCTTTCTGTCGGCCTGTTGTGATGAGCTATCCTACAGTACCCTCCCCTCACTTCTCTACCTTTACCTATCCCAGCCTGTGTTGCACGATGATGCGGTCCATGAGGAAAACGAGGCCATCGACAATACCTCCACCATTGACAGCGTCAGGAAGGTTCTGCTCTCCGCTTAGCACACGCACAGTCCCTCTCTCCCGATTCATCCATCCATCCATTCATCTCGCAGGAACCCTACAACATGCCGGCTGGATTCGAATGGTGCAACATTGACGTAACGGACAGCGTGCAAGTGAGTGAGGACATACATCGACATACATCACAGCTGTAGTGCCATCGGACATGATCATGATGAATGCCGTCTGTCAATGCGCTTCCTTCACTCTCTACAGGTGTCTGAGCTGTACACGCTGCTGAACGAGAACTACGTAGAGGACGACGACTGCACCTTCCGGTTCGACTACTCGAAGCCCTTCCTGCAGTGGGCCCTCACCCCGCCCGGCTTCCATCCCAGCTGGCACGTTGGGGTACGTAACACAAAGACCGGTGCGCTATGGGGAAGCATCACCGCGATCCCGGTGCACATGCGGGTGTACGGAAAAGTCATCAGCATGGCGGAGATCAATTTCCTCTGCGTTCACAAGAAGCTACGGTAATATATTTCATTCATTTTCTTTTTGCATGAGAGTGAACTGAAGCTTCATGGCTGCTGCTCATCAGTACGAAACGGCTCGCTCCGGTGCTGATCAAGGAGGTCACCCGCCGAGTCAACCTGACCGACGTGTGGCA
>Ga0164294_10003178_pt1 | contig 14636 bp, 12 predicted proteins | sample GEODES005metaG_FD_111479 | JGI IMG/M metagenome (GOLD analysis project Ga0164294, IMG submission 111479) | Oligotrophic lake water microbial communities from Sparkling Lake, Wisconsin, USA - GEODES005 metaG | ecosystem: Environmental > Aquatic > Freshwater > Lake | place: USA: Sparkling Lake...
ACCTTTTCGGGCCGCTATTTCAGCTGCCACTTCAATAATCAGATCCTCCTGCCCGCCCACGACTTTTCTTTTGCCAAGCTCAAGAAAGACATCTCGAGGATCTACCCCCATTTGTTTTGCCACGCGCTGAACAGGCTTCGAGAAGCCCGAAAAGACTCCGGCTAGTCCACTGACAATCGTGATCCCATTGGACTCAGGCAAAGCGCCAGCAAAGAGCTGTGCGGCAACCTCCCCAGCATCTAGGGATTTGAAAAGGTCAATGGTCGTTTGATACGGCATCTGCTTGAGCACTGCGGCGAGCATCTCGAGGGGCGCATTGCCGGCCCCAGCCCCGAATCCCTTGGACGTACCATCGATGATTCTGGCACCGGCGTCGATCGCAGCCAGAGAGTTGGCAATGGCAAGCCCGAGATTTTGATGGGCATGAAACCCGACAGGAACTTCAAGGCCTGATGCCAAGCGTCCGACTTTTTCCGTAACATCTTTGGGAAGGTAAGTTCCCGCCGAATCCATGAGAACGATCCCTTGGGCGCCGTAAGATTGCATTTTCTTTGCTTCACCTAGCAACACCTCTGCCGATGCCATGTGACTCATCATCAAAACACCCCACACTTCACGGCCAGCACCTCGAATATAACTGATATGTCTCTGGGTTATGTCGGCTTCAGTGCAATGGCATCCTATACGAAAGAGATCCACTCGGGCATCAAGAGCATTCACGATCTCCTTCTTGATGGTCGCGAAGCCTGGGATCACATGAACGCTTAGCTTTGTATTTTGAAGACATTGCTTAGCTGTCAGAAGCATTTCGCTGTCAGCAACAAGACTCTCTCCAACTTGAAGGGAGGAAGCGCCAAGTCCATTGCCGTGCCCCACCTCAAGATACGTATAGCCAGCCTGTTCCGAAGCCGTGGCATAGGCCTTTATGTGCTCCAAAGTAATTTGGTGGCTATAGGCATGAGAACCATCGCGCAGCGTCGCATCACATACCGTAAGGTGGGGCAGGTTATTCATGGAGCACGATTATCCCTCGTAGTCACAAGGTTCGCTAAAGCCTCCGCAAAAGCAATTGCCGCACAGTTGATTATATCAAGGTTTCCAGCGTACTTAGGAAGATAATCCCCATGTCCATCCACCCTCACCATTGTGATCAACCGCCCGCCCTCGATGATGGGATCTAAAAGCAGTTGATAGCCTGGCACATACGCTCGAATCACATTAACCATTTCTAGAATCTTTTCACGGGTTTTTTCCAAGTCGAACTTGGCGGCTTTGGCCATGACAGTTGTATGCATATGAACGCAGGGTTGAGCTGGATTTAAGTTGAGAATCGCTTTGGTATGCCTGCATTTGCAAAAGGTGCTAAGCCCATTTTCTGTTGTACTAAGATATTCATCTAGATTGACGCGTGTCGCTGGACCTGCACTGCGGGATGCAATGCTGGATACGGTTTCAAGATATTCAATTTTGTCATTCGCCTCCATAATTGCGTAAGCCAGCGGAATGGAAGCCTGCCCCCCACAACTAACCATGTTCACATTGGCCGATCCTAGACACTCCTTCATGTTGACGGCAGGGATACACATCCTTCCTACTTTGGCAGGCGTAAGGTCGACTGCCATAATCCCAGCCTTTTCAAAAAGAGGGGCATGTTTCATGTGATCTTCCGCACTCGTCGCATCAAAGACTAAGGAAACATCGCTTTTTCTATCGAGAATACTCTCAATACCCCCCGCAGATATCGGAACATTGAGAAGGCTGGCCTTGGTCATTCCTGGCGACGAAAGATTACGTCCTGCAAAAAGCTTACACTGGAGTTTGGGAGATCGAAGAATCTTTACTAGAAGATCAGTGCCAATATTCCCAGTTCCAAGGACTGCAACAGACAGATTTTTTGAATTGCTCACTTTTATATTTGAAATCTATTTACCCAACAATCGCGTCTTTTTTGCCTTTTATGCTTGCGCAGAGGCATCTTCTGAAGATAAAGAAAATACGCAGTCAGGAAAGGTCTTTCCATGTCGACAAAGGATTCGGCTCAAGGCACAGATTGCAAACACTCTTTGTTTAATCAAAAGCCTCAGGATTTGAATTTCAGCAGATTGAAAGAAGGCTGAATCGGTTTTTCTCCATCAAGTCGACATAGATGCAGCTGAAATTCAGAAAGAAACTTTTCTCGATTAAATACCGGGACTAGTGCGCTAACTAACATCGCCTTTAGGCAGTTCATTGAGTGGCAAATCTCTGCTTTTCGTCATAGACTGCTTTCTTCGGTAAATCCCAAACTCTTTTATAGCTTTTCCGACTGGGCAAGGTTTCTGCTTTTTCGGTAGTTTATGATCTTTTATAAGATTTTCAGAGCGCCTGATATTAGCGATTTTCGGTGTTAGCCCTTGTCAGACTGGCATGCCTACGCATATTAATGTGGATTCTTTAGCACTTCTAATCTTGACTGCCAACGTTTGAATTCTTGCTTATTTTTATTTGCTAAGCCAAAATGAGACGTTGAACTTTTTTGTTACGAGATAAACTCGTGAGCTTTTATTCTAATCCCCGTTGGTTTATAAAATTCTTTAGTTCTGTATCATATGCATATGGAGTATCCACACTATCAATCATCAGGGGCTGGTCTTTGATAAGATCTTTTAATAGAATTTCCCCCCGCATAATTTCACGACACGAGAGCTGACCTTTTTGCAGGGGTACAGCTAGGTAAACATCCTGATCCGAAAGGGAATCACCCTTTTTCAGGTTACGTTTGGCATATGCCCCGCGCACAAGTGCATCGAGGTATTTCACCTCCTCTACAGGACACCGCCGCTTTGCAATTCCAGGATACCCGCACATACGCTTTGCTTTTCGAAAGGTTTTGAACCATGTGTCGATTTGGAGCGGTAAAGAACAATAAGGGGAAACGGTTATCCCCCCGTCCTCAATGTCAATGTGACGCTCAAAGGTTCTCGCACCCTTGGCATAGGCAATTGTTAAACTACCCTCCCAATCCTCATACTCGTGCGTAGAGAGACCGATCGTATTGTTGGGATAACGGTTCTTGAGGAAATCGATCTGATTTAGCTCCAAATCAGCCTGCTGCGTCGGGTAAAGCGAAACACAATGATTAAGCCCAAGCGGAATATTCCGGTTGGCGAAGAAAGTTACTAGGTCATCCAAGTCCTTGATGGATGACCCACCAGAAGAAGCCAAGACCGGCTTTTTTGTCTTGGCAATCCTTTCAATTAGAAACCAGTCGTTCACATCGGAACTCGCGATCTTAATTAGAGGAAGTTCGAGCTCCTCGCAAAGATCCACTGATGCCTCATCAAACGGAGTGGCGCTGGGAATACAACCGGCTTCGCGTATAGCATCACATAGAATAGCCAGATCCTTCTTGGACAATTTCGTGTCGAGCGTCTTTTTGATATAGCGAATGTCCGTACGATCCCGGAACTTCGCATGGATGAAGTTCTCCACGTCGCGAAATTGAAGCTTGATGGTTGCTCGCACATTGTTGAAGCGGACGATCTTGGAGAAGGAATCGATGATCTTGAGACCACGATCTAGGCTACCCAAATGATTATTGGCCATCTCAAGGACAAAGAGTTCATCAAAAAAATCACGGTAGATCATTAAGTGTGTTTCCTCAAACAAGTATCTTGGCCAGATCCTTTGGACTTTTCAACCTCAACCATGGTCTCAGTTTTGTGCCTTCGTCAAGAATTCCATACCCATAAGCGGCTTCCAGAAAGTCAAATCCTGCAGACTGGGCTGCAGCAAGGTCATCCAAGCTATCCCCCACCAGCAAGGTCTCTTGTGGTATCAGATTGTGTTTACCAACGAGCAAATGGGCACCTGCTGATTTTGAACTAAGGTGAGGCTCGACAGAATCGGGTGACAAAACCTCAAAGAATAAGGGCTGGAGTCTGAGATTCGTTAGAATCTTGTGGGTCGGCGTTTCTGGCTTGTTGGTGAGCACAAACATCTTAATGCCTAGTGAACAAAACCGATGAAGGGCTTCAGGAATCCCGGGATATGCAACGGAAAAGAGACACCCACTGTTGTTGTAATCTTGTCGAAATTCCCGAAGTATTTCATTCCTCGCTTCCTCTGCAAGATGGGGCCACATAGCGGAGAGCATCTTTAACAGCGGCGGCCCGATATGAATCTTTAGTCCAATCAGATCCAACGATGGATTCACTTTTGCAACTGCATGCCCGAGTGATCGAAGAATTCTCGGAAAAGACTCAATGAGTGTCCCGTCTAGATCGAATATGATATTTTTAAGTTTAAATATATTTTTTACCTTGGAATTGCATATAGCACTAGCTCAAATCCATTAAAACAATGACATCTGAGATAGAATTCATAATTGAGATTCCAACTACTAATAAGAAAAGGAATTTTCCACAGATGAGCTGGCTCATGGTACAGGCAAATTGCCAATCCTGGCCTAAACTTGCGAATAGTTTTTACTGAACCTAGAAGAGCGTTATATTCGGATCCTTCAATATCCATCTTGATAAGATTTGGCTGAAATGTAGGGAGTGACTCGTCTAAAGAAGTGCATTGAATAACAAAATCACCAGATTGACTAATATTACTTCCTGAACCACCCCCTGATGCAAACTTAAGTTGGCATGTATGGCTCCAAACGCCACACGGCCAGATAGTATATGAAGCATCAGAATTTCCAGAACTAACAGCTTCCGATAGTTTAAGGAAGTTTGAAGGATCTGGCTCAAAACCAGCATAAGCATTAAGGTCTATTCCGAGTGAGTGCACTTTCTTTAAGGTGTCACCATCATACGCCCCACAATCGATGATTCTAAGATCTTTTTCCCAAGGAGGAATATCAACTGGAAAATACTGAGTTCCTTCCTCTGGCTTATCAAGCAACTTATAATCGCCCGTAAGACGAAAGTTTACTATTTTTGTAAAGAGATCTTTACTTTTTTCATCTGCCAGTAATGAATATGCTTTCGCAATGTTATTTTTGTGGTCTGTGTAGTAATCTTTTTTGGTAAGCCAATAACGATTTCCTATTTCTTCAGAGAAATCATCATAGAAATCAAGAAAAGGAACAACCTTATCCCAGCCATTTTTCTTTAGTTGAGAATGAATTGCGGGCATATGTACATATGCATTGAATACTGAGACTATAACGTAAGTTGAACTCTTTTGATTTGGGGAGAACTGGCCGTCATCGGGCTTGAGGATCGGTATCCCGTTAATTGAGTTCAGTTTTAGATCTTTCGGATCGATAATGCACTTAACATTAATGCCTTTTTTTTCAAGCACTGAAATTACATCACGAGCTACTGTTCCCCCTCCATATATAATTACTTCTTCTTGTGCCAAGATTTCTTTTTTTAAGCCGGCTTTTTCTCGTATTAGTGCAAACTTTGGTTTATTCTTTTTCATAATTTTTTTATTTTAGGATCATGTTTGACAAAAACTCTTGTCGTTCGAGAAATGGTGCCATGTCTTCCAAGGGGGCGGTAACCATACTGCCATCAGGAAGCCGCTTTGAGCTAGTCTTTGGCTCAAAGCCCTGTTCCAGATCAAGCGGCACCACGATAACCTCAGGTCCCTTGGTCTGTAGGGCTCTTGTAATGTCAGCCACGGGATCTCCCGTATCGAACATGCGAGCATGAATACCATAGGCTTCGGCAAGTTTGAGAAAATCAGGAAAAATCAGGCCACTTTCAGGCCCCTCGCCGACAATACGACCAAAGAAATTCTTCTGGGTCGAGCGTATTGAGAGATATCCGCCATTTTCTAAGACAAAGACTTTAACTGAAAGATTCAAGGCAGCGAGCGTCGCAAATTCCTGAACATTCATTTGCAGACTGCCATCCCCGGCTAGACAAATGACCATCCTTCCCGGATCGCATACGGATGCCCCAATGGCAGCTGGGAGATCATATCCCATGGACGCCGATCCAGAGTTGCTGAACAGGCGTTGCCCTCTCTTCAGAAGTCCTGCCTGAAAAGGGGTGATGCAGGCCGTGGCATTGCCACAGGCAAAAACAGCGTCCTTGGGGGCTTCTCTGAAAAGCAAATCAATAAAGTGATACTGATTGATCCGCCCGCTAGAAGATTTCCGATGTTTTGGCAAAACAGGGGGGTTTTTCTCTACCCGATGCTGGCACCATGCGACCCATTTCTCGCGTTTCCCGAAATCAACCAACGGCTCTCCTTTTTCTGCTTCTCGAACTAGAATTTCGAGAAAATCTCGTACATCGGCTTGAATGGCTACGTCCGCTTGGAAAGTTGGCTTACAAAGCTCGGCCGGGTCAATATCAACCTGAACGGTTCGGGCATGACGGGCGAAACTTGCCCAGTTGTAGCTGATCTGACGGATACAAAGTCGGCTACCCAAGATCAGGACCAAATCAGCATTTTGGACAGTGAAATTCCCGGCCCGCGTCCCGATCGTACCCTGCCTGCCGGCATAAAGTGGATGATCCGAAGGGATGAGGTCATGGGTCCATGCCGTGGCGACGGGAACCCGCAGGGTTTGCGCCACTTGAATCAGCATATCTTCGGCCCCGGCAAGACGGACCCCGGTCCCCGCAAGCAGGATCGGTCTTTCTGCAGATCGGAGCAAGGCAAGCACTTCTTTCGCTTTTGCATGCATATCCGCCTGATCCACTTTTGTGTCATCCTCGGCAGGGTCGTAAGCAGGCATCCCCTCAGGGCTGACTATGGCAGCCTGAACATCTACAGGAATATCCAGCCAGACGGGCCCAGGCCTACCGCATGAAGCCAAGTGAATTGCGCGGGAGAGGTGGTAGCGAATCGTTTCAGGATCGACAACCGTAACGGCGTATTTCGTAATTCCATGAACCATTCCTACGATGTCCACCTCTTGGTCACCAAGTTGACGAATCCGACCAATCAGACCGTGAGTCTGCATCATGGTCTCCCTCTTCACCTGCCCAGAGATCACGATCATCGGAATCGAGTCGGTCCACGCACCGAAGACGCCGTTTAGCGCATTGATGCCACCGGGACCCGCCGTGACATTGACAATGCCAGGCTTGCCGGCAACCCGCGCATATCCTTCTGCTGCGATTGCGCAGGCCTGTTCATGATGACAAAAGACCTTTTTGACTCGGGATTCACTTCCGAATGCATCATTGAGGTGCATCGCAGCTCCACCCGTCACCATGAATACGTGGCCGATCTCTTGAGAAGCAAACGTCTTAACTATATAATCAGAAACCCTGATGTTATCTTTTGTTAATAACATATTTTATACCGAAAGCCTAATTCTTGTAAGAATGCATAGTCTTTTTTAAAGTAAGAGTTAAACTTCAAGCGTACTGATTCAGATATACGTTCTTTTGGAACTTTTAACATATGGCCTAACGTCACGTGGCCAAAGGTAAGTTCAAACGATTTGGCTATTTCGTCAAAGGACTTGTTCAAGTCAGTAAAACATGAAATTTTTTTGAATGCACTTCGCACATGTTCAGGAAAACGCTGGTCGTAGACATCTTTAATGTCCTCATCACCACCCAATCCATTTCGCCCCAAAAGTAGCTTGCCAAACCAGTTCCGAAAATAATTTTGATAATAATCAGATCTGCTACAAATATCGATTAAGGAATGAGTAGCTATTGAAGGATCTGCAAGAACTCTTAGAATTTCCACCGGATCCCCTAATCCTAAAATTTCTTCTTTTCTCATTTGACCAGAACGCAACTTTGTTGAAAGAAATGTTATGTGTGACAAAAATCGGTCAAAAGGATCTCGTACAATCGTCGCATAGTAAGGCGGGGTATCAAAATAGTTCTGGATTTTGATTTCAGCATGATGATGAATTAAGCATGTCCGGGCTCTAAGCAACCCCTGCCGATCAGTTATCGCTTCTATTGTTTTTGAGCTATCAGAAAATTTGATTATACTTTCATAGAATAAATCCACAATAGGAATTCCTTGTAAGTCAGCTTTTGCGGCTAAAGCATGCCACACGCTTGATCCCCCCGTTTTAGGGATATGAAAACAAACTAAATGTTTTACGTTTTGTTCCATTTTCGTCCTTTTTTTTTCTAAGGGAATGAAATATCTTCATAGCATAAACATTATTCTTTTCATGATATTCATGTTAAGTGAAAGTCTTTTTTGATATTTTTTGCAATATGAATTGACTTCATTCTCGATCTCTCTGCTTGCATTAATTATATTTGCGAAAGGCCAAGCCCATTCCTTATGTTTAAAAATAAGGGAACATGAAGATTCGGAGGGTTGCTGGCTTCACCAAAATTAGAGGAGTCGGAACCGCTTCTATGGAAAACTTGTGCAAAAAGACATGAATGATTGCTAATTTCCATCTCCTTATGGTAACCAGTGCTGTATGGCTGGCTCTTCTTCTTCATGATATGGATGTTATAGAGGCTTGAAAACCAAATCAACCGCAAAGAGGCAGTAGCGCCAATCCGAAGAATAATTGACCTTCATTGGATTTAAATTGATAGGGACTCTTTTAACTATCAGCCTAGTTTAGCGCGGCTTTACGCCTCGAAAGCCAGCGGTGTCTTTGGTGAAAAAAGACTTTTTAATCTTGGATTCCCTTCCAAATGCATCATTGAGATGAATCGCAGCACCACCTGCCACTAAGAATAAGTAGCCGATCCCTCTAGAAACCTGAATGCTGACAATGTAATCGAATAAACTTAACTTAATTTTTGTTTAAGCCTTGGAAAGGCTATTTCAGTATTGAGCGCGTTATGCATAAGCTGCCCATGCTGCTATTAATATTACATATTAGTGTTTTGCAAGAAACGCCTGAAGGATTTTCACGATGAGTGTCTGAGTTGAGAAGAAATATTTATGTAGACTGGCTCCTGCTTTTCTCCAGAATTTACAGATTCTTACTTTTCGTGACGAAAAGATCACTCCGGTTTCATCGCCCGCTTGCTTTACTATGTCGTTGCTTTGTTAAAGGCTATATACTGCTGTCCTCTGCCCCATAAAGAACGAAAGTGCTTAAGCGTCGCCTGATTCGCCTTGATATTTTCTTTGCTAAATTCATTTAGGGCTAATCTTATTGTCCTGGCCTCTGGAGGAAGCAGTTTGCATATCTTTTTTAGTTTTATCGAAATTGTTTGCGCTTTTCTTTGCGAAGGAATCCCACTAACGACATCTTGAAAGATTGAATCACAAATGCTGAGCAAGGCTTTTCCATCTGCCGTTGAGGAGCAGGTATGTGAGTTTTTATGATCTAGAAAACTAAATATATTTTTATAATAACATCTTAAGGCATTTTGATTAAAATCTGGTCTCTTGATCGGTATTTGTTTATGCCAGCGCCAATCTTGGATAAAGCTTGGGGAGGTTCCTCGGACTGTGAACTGTTTGCCCACGCAATCCAGTGCGTTCTCAATAGAAAAAAGTCTGCCTACCCACGGGTGTATAATTTGATCTACGACCCAATCTTCAACCCGCCGTGTCATTCCTGACAACATTTGGAAGTCTTTGTGAAACTCTTTTTTTAAAATAGAAATTTTTTCAGGAATACTTTTCGCATTCAAAGCTAGCCACTGTCCTCTGAACTTTCTCAAGATATCTGCGAGTACCCCAACAGAATCTACACATGTAACAATCATCAATCCTCCTGGCCTGACCAGTTTCATTATTTTTTTAAAGAATCTCACAGGGTTATGCTGGAAAGGTATTGTGCCCTCGCAAATTACCACATCATATTCCTCTCCTTCTTTAAATTGGTTTAAATCCTGCAAGATATACTTAAACTGTGATCTTGGATAATTTGTTCGCAAGAGATTCTTGGTGTCTTGAAGACTTGTCAATGTCCCGTCGAGGAGCGCGCCTCTTTTAGGGCAAAGGGATGCCCAGTACAATGCATTATGTCCATTCCCGGGACCAATTTCCAAAATAGACCGCCCCTTAAAATCGGATGAGGAAACACCTAATTGCTGGTAGAGATTTTTTCTTATGCAAAAGTGAGTTTTCTTATCCCACTTTTTCTGGCGGGTAGGGGTAAATCCGGCTTGTGCGTAAAAATCTAAAAAAGCTCTGCCTTTTCCCATCTGTTTTTTCGTATTCATATGGTGAACTTTCCCTCCTTAACTACGCGGCCGGTAAATGATAGGTGTTGTCTTTATTGAATATCCGCCTCCGAATCCGCTTTGATAACGCAGGTGGTTGCGCCAGAAAGATATGAGCCCCTTTTTGAATATTCCGCGGGGAGACAATCGTCTTGCCTTGGAAAAGCGCCCCGATTCGGGCCGGATCCTCGTCCACATAAAAATCAGGCTTTCTTTTAAGCCCTGCAACCAACCAGGTTGCTGCTATCGACGTACCAAATATGCCTAGTTTTATAGGTTTCTTTGCTATATCTTCTAGTTTTTCAGCCGTTCTCTCCAACCATTGAAGGCTTGCCTCAACTTTTTCATATTCTTTTTTTCCATTTTTTGCGCGCCTGCCGGATAACGACCGCAAATCAGGAACCGCAAGTAGGCTAATTTCCTTTTTCACCCAATGAGGAGTAATGAATACGACCCTAAAACCGCTCCGATTTAAAAGCCTTCGGATCGAGCTAATGGAAAAGTGGCTTGCATGATCGATTGTTAAAAGCTCAAAGGGGTTTTTTTTATGAAATGGAACTTGAAGAAACAGTAATCCGTTAGGAGCTAGCATTCGTTGAATTTGATTAAGAAGGTTTTCCGGCTGGACAATGTGTTCAAGAACATGAATGAGAGATATTAATTCATATTTGTGATGAATTGCTTTTAGATCTCCAATAAATACTTTGCATACACGGGGGAGCTTTTCGACAAGGTTTTTATATTTCTTGTTATACTCTGTCCCATAAAGATTCCAATGAGGCAGTCTCGCCCCCATCGCTTTTAAGAATGCTCCATTCCCACAGCCTATGTCTAAAGCTTTACCTCTTCGCTTTAGCTTCCATTTCGCCAATATTTGATCAAGGATCCATTCGGATCTGGCTTTATAGGCACCTGTTTGCACATCAAATACCTTCTGTTCCTCACCCATTCCTTGATAATAGATGGAATACTTCGCATATATCTTTTTAATTTCTTTAAGCCATTTATTATCAGTGGCCGCCTGGGTCAGGCCGCAAGAAAAGCAGGTTGCAAGATTGCCGCCAGGAGACCAAGGCTTACAATCCGATGAGACACGGTAGAGCTTTTTAAATCTCGAGTGTGTCTTTATTCTTTCTGATCCACAACTATGGCAGGAAATCACTTTCATGAGTTCATTTCTTTAAATACTTTTGTCAAAGTATCCTTTGCGTTTTTTGGAGAACCAACCCTATCGCTTGGAAGATGCGGCTCGAGTGCGGAGTGAGTACGATGAATCTCCTTGGGTGATGCAATCCCTTTGACCAGCTCCGATGTAATACCTTTAATGTCCGCCATCCACTCAGCAGCTGTTTGATATGAGATTTCACATTCACCAGAAAGGTGATAAGTCCCCTTTTTGAATTCTTTAATCAAATGAATGACGTTTTGAGCTACATATTCTAAAGAAATAGGACAAAACAGTAGGTCTTTATATGCCTCGATCGGTTGATTTTTGGCCAACCGGGCGCTCCAGTCGCAGAAAAGACGTAACTTTGGATGAACAACTTTTGTTAGTCTCACGACAGCAGAATTTGTTAGATTCGCTTGGACAAGTTCTTCTGCCTGTGCTTTTTGCTTCCCATAAACCGATTGTGGGTTTTTAGGTGTCTTTACGGACGGCCTAAGGATCGTTCCGTCGAAAACCTGTTCGCTTGATAGAAATATCATTTTCCCATTTTGCTTTTGAATGGCGTGGCCGATAATTCTAGGTGCTTCAACATTAATCTTCCAACTTGCCAAGGCGTTTGTTTTGCACCATTCCATGGATGTTGCTGCAGCACAAAGGATTGTTATATCTATATTTTCCGGCGGAACCCAATCTTCTTTGATTGTAGCCAAATCAAGATAACAATTAGAACTCTCGGCATCGCGACAAGTGAAGGCAACTTCCATCCCCTCTGCTTTTGCTGAATCTGCAATGGCACTTCCAATCACGCTGCCTTTGCCAATGATCAATATTCTCATTCATCTTTTTTCCTGGCCCTAACGCCACAGCCAAGTGCGAATAAATAGTGGGCCATCGGATAAAATCCAGTATGAACAATCTCATCGTTCATAGAAAAAATAAATACATTTTCAAAACATATCTTCATGAACTCTTTCAATTCATTAGCAGTTTTGCAGTTTACGTGTCCTTCTAAACTAGGAGGAGAAGCATAAGCTTGAGATTCCAGTGATGGAGTCCCAATAATGCAAATTCCATCTTTTCGAATCGATCTAGCCATGTTTTCTAGGAACCTCTTCTCATCTTTTGGATGGATATGTTCTAGAACATCACAAGAATAAACCGCTTGAAATGATCCACGAATAGGGCTTTTTATCATATTATGAGTCTTGAACTGGATGGGCCATTTCCCTTGCGGTCTTTTTTTCGCATCACGGATAAATATTGGGTCAAAATCGGTAGCTAATATGTTTGCTACCTCTTGTCGAACGATGCGCGATCCAAATGCATCAGCGCATCCAACTTCCAGGACTCTTTTTAAACCGCTTAGCATTTTCGCGACAAATTTATAGCGACTAAGAAGAAAAACAACGCGGCGGGGATCATCCCGCCAAACTTGCTGACTCATTATTCCGAAGTACTCTCTCTTCTTTGAAGAAAGGAGAGTTTGGTACTGCTTTTCTTTTGTTCTCATGAAAAATGAGTCCCCCTTCTTTTAATTATGATGCGAAATAGTTGCATTTTCACTCTTTTGCTGTGCCTCATTGATGCTGTTCATATTCCTTATCTCCTACGGTCCTCTTCGCTTCAATCTCAACAAACGTTCGGGGCAAAGCAAGACTTTGATAAATAAAGTCCCCTTTGGAAAATAGGTTTTCGGCTGTTACATTTTATCACATCCTCTAATCCAGTTGCCTTCAATTCATTGTAAATCTTTATAGGCTTCATGATCAGCCAAGATATGAGTTTTCTAAAAACGGCATTTTTAGGTGCTCCATCTGCCAACTAATAATCAGGTTTTTTCTAATTTCAAAAGGTTGTTTGTTGCGTCTTTAATGGATCACTACCAAATCCATATGAAAACTAGGGGTATTTTTCTAAACTAATAGTTAGTGCCCAAGCAAAGTTACGTGCCAAGCCTTCATTTATTTTTACTCTATTGACGAAACGAATTTCATCAGCTGGATTTTTCCTAGGCCATGCCTCTAAATAGCTAGCTTGATTTTTTGTGTTAGCGCCAGCAATTCCAGATATCTCGTAATTGATATCGTCGGCTTTCAGATGTCCCACAATATTATTTAAGGTTATGGATATGGCTAGCTTTATTGAAGCACGCCGCATTATATTATATTTTATTTTTGTTTGTCATCCCCTTGAGGTCAGCGTCCAGATTTGCTTTAAAGTGGATTCATAGTTTCACAAGGACTCTTCCCGCTTCTCCCGTGCGGATCGCTTCTAGAGCGAGGTTAATTTTATCCAGCGAAAATTCATGCGTGAATAAGCCATCCAATTTCATTTTCCCGTGCCTAATAAGCCGGATGAGCCGTGGAATTTCCACATCGGGAACCGAACTGCCTCCGTGGGAACCCTTAAGAATTTTTTTAAAGTGTAGGGGCAACGTGTAAATATTCACGTTATCACCCTTCCGTGGAACACCCACTAAGATGGTTTTGCCGTCTGGGTGAGTTAGCTCATACGCGGTCTCAATCACCCGGGCATTTCCGGTGGTGTCCACAACCACGTCTGCACCCTGAGCCCCAACTAGTGCTTTGATCTTTTCCAAATACTCGGGTTGCGTTTTCGAATCAAACGCATGGGTTACGCCCCATTTTTTCGCCATTTCGACCTTCGCTTCCACAATATCCACCCCGATAATCGGATAGGCGGATACCATCTCTGCGGCCTGCGCAATGTTCAGCCCCACTCCCCCTACCCCGAAAATGACCACACTTTGTCCTATTTTAATCTGGGCATCATTATTTACCACTCCGACCGCGGTGGTCACTGCACAACCAAAAAGAGGGGCCAACTTTAAGTCAAAATCCTTCGGTATCTTTGTCAGTCGATTTTCAGAAATAATCGCCTCGTCATTGAAAGTTGTCACCCACCCCGCATTCACCGTTTTACCGTTCCAATCATACTTGGCCGGTTCTGCCTGCAGTCCCGAGCTGGGCCTCCAATGCAGCACGACATGATCCCCTGGTTGTACGGTTTTTACTCCGGGGCCTATTCTCTCCACCACGCCCGATCCTTCATGCCCGAGGAGATGGGGAAGAAACTTATCGGGACCCTTGGCACCTTCGATTTCGTTGATTTGAGCCCCACAGATTCCGCTGTAGTGGACCTTGACGTGTACCTGCCCGAAGGAAAGTTGCTCCGGCATTCGAAGCTCAACTACCTCAAGGGGTTGCTTCGTCTGAACGAGAACGGCGGCTTTCACTCGAAATAGATGAATTCGTAATCGCCCGTATATCCGAAGTGCCGGTAGAGCCAGATCCACTCGGCTGTATCAAAGAAGGATTCACAGGTCAGGGCCCAGCACTGGAGATTGAACTGCTCTAGTTCATTTCGGTAACTCTCGA
>Ga0164294_10003181_pt1 | contig 14630 bp, 11 predicted proteins | sample GEODES005metaG_FD_111479 | JGI IMG/M metagenome (GOLD analysis project Ga0164294, IMG submission 111479) | Oligotrophic lake water microbial communities from Sparkling Lake, Wisconsin, USA - GEODES005 metaG | ecosystem: Environmental > Aquatic > Freshwater > Lake | place: USA: Sparkling Lake...
CCATCCCGAACCCGGAAGCTAAGCCAGCCAGCGCCGATGATACTACCCAACAGGGTGGAAAAGTAGGACACCGCCGAACACACATTAACGGAACACCCCCCGAGAAATCGGGGGGTGTTCCTACATCTCTGTTGTGCGCTAATCGAATAGTGCGGGCACGCGTGGAATTGCGCTCATCTCCAATTCGAGGAGGGTGCGTTTGCGTTCAATTCCACCGCCGTATCCGGTGAGGCCGCCCGATGATCCGATAACCCGATGGCACGGCACGATGATGCTGATCGGATTACGTCCATTGGCCAATCCCACTGCACGTGACGCGGCCGGCGAACTGATCTGTTCGGCGATCTGGCCGTACGATCGGGTCTCGCCGTAGGGAATGGTCTGCAATGCCGCCCACACCCGGCGTTGAAACTCGGTGCCGTCGAGGCGTAGGTCGATGTTGAACTCGGTCAAGGTCCCGGCGAAATAGGCATCAAGTTGGGTGACCACGTCGGCGAAGGCTTCCGGGTCGGCGGGCTCCCACCCCGAGCGGTCCGGCTGGTGGGATTGTTCGGACATCAGCAGGTGCGTCAGGGTGCAACCCTCGCCGGCTAGCGTCAGGTCACCGATCGGGCTGGCAACGGTCCGGTATTGCGTGGTCATACGCTAACCATGGCACGGACTCAACTTCCCGAACAAGCCGATTGGTTGGCGGCTCAGCTGCCACCGATCAGGCTGGCGATCTGGACGCGCTCGTCATACCCGCGCAGCCGGACCGGCTTTCCCAGGCGCCAGAACCGTTGTTCGCGTTCGGAGGCGGCCGCGACGGTGGTCGCCGACGCCAATGCCCTACTCGGCTCGGACCGGGCGAGTTCGCTCAGCCGTGCTGCCTCGTTCACCGGTTCACCGATCACCGTGTACTCGAAACGCTCCCTCGCCCCGACGTTGCCCGCGACCACCTGTCCGGCCGCAACCCCGATTCGGGCGGGACATTCGGGCACCTCACGAGTCAGTCGCTGGGCGATCGCGCGGGTGGCGGCTAACGCACTGTCCTCGGGGTTGTCCAGGTTCACCGGAGCACCGAATACGGCGAGCGCGGCATCGCCCTCGAACTTGTTGACCAGGCCCCGGTGGCGGTCGACCTCCTCGACGATTACGGCGAAGAAGCGGTTGAGTAGTTCGACGACCTCCATGGGGGGTCTGGTGCTGACCAGCTTGGTGGATCCGACGACGTCGACGAAGACGACGGCGACATGGCGTTCTTCACCGCCGAGGGTGGGCCGCTGTTGTTCGGCTGCTGCGGCGACCTCGCGTCCGACGTGGCGTCCGAACAGGTCACGTACCTGCTCGCGCTCGCGCAGGCCGGCGACCATCGAGTTGAAGCCACTCTGAAGTTCGCCGAGTTCGGTGCCATCGAAGACCACCACGCTGGCATTGAGATCGCCCTCCTCGACCCGCCGCAACGCCGCCCGCACCATCCGGACCGGGGTGGTGGTCAGCCAGGCCAGCACCCACATCAACAGGAAACCCACGATCAAGCTGACGATCGAGGTGATCAGGACCGCGATCTCGAGTTGGCGTTGGGTGAGATTGCGCAACAGCAGCGAGAACAACGCGGTCAGGCCGATGCCGATGACCGGCATGCCCGAACACAGCATCCACACCGTCAGGGTGCGGCCCATGATGCCAGGAGCGAGCCGTCGGGGCGGGGGACCGACCGCCAGCGCCTGCGCCGCGACCGGGCGCAGGGCGAACTCCGCGGCGAGGTAACAGGTGGTGGCCACCACCACGCCACAGAAGCCCACCGTCAGCGACAACCGGGGAATGAAATCGGTGTCGTAGTAGCCAAAGAGCACCGTCAGCAGCACTGCACCGCTTCCCCATAACGCCAAGTGCGACAGAGCAATTCGCCACGGTGTCATAAATGCGCTGCGTTGTTCTGTGGACGTGGGCGTCCGGCCTTCGATCGCCCAGCGCAGATCGTTGATGGTCCGAACGTGAATCCACCAGGTGCCGAATGCCACTGCAGTGACGATGTAGGCGGGCGTCACAATGAACGGTAGCCAGCGCGGTACGTCCTGGAACACACTGGGCTCGGGGAAGGCGATCACCACAAGCAGGAATGTCAGCGCGATTCCGATCACGTTCACCGTCAGGATGAAGACGGTGAGGATGATCTGGATCCGGAGCCGGCGCCGGGCGGCGCTCTCGGAGATGTCACCCAGCAGCAGCGACCCGTACGCCGGTGTCCGGGCCAGCCTCCCGCTTTGCCGGGTGAGGCGTTCCAGGATCCGGCCCAGCCGCTGTGCCACGCTCGGATTGGACGTCATGCTGGCATCAGCCTAATTCGTCAACGGCACCCTAAGCTGAACAGGTGCGACTCGTGATCGCCCAGTGCAGGGTGGACTACCTCGGGCGGCTCACCGCCCACCTGCCGTCGGCCCGTCGACTGCTGCTCGTCAAGGCCGACGGTTCAGTCAGCATCCATGCTGACGATCGTGCCTATAAGCCGTTGAACTGGATGAGCCCGCCCTGTCAGCTCACCGAGGGCATTGACGGCGAGCAATCTGTGTGGGTTGTCGAGAACAAGGCTGGCGAGCAGCTACGGATCACGATCGAGGAGATCGAGCACGACTCCACCCATGAGCTGGGCGTCGACCCCGGACTGGTCAAGGACGGCGTCGAGGCACATCTGCAGGAGCTGCTGGCCGAACACATCGAACTCCTCGGCGAGGGCTACACCCTGGTCCGGCGGGAGTACATGACCGCGATCGGCCCGGTGGACATTCTGTGCCGTGACGCCCAGGGCCAGTCGGTGGCGGTCGAGATCAAGCGCCGCGGTGAGATCGACGGGGTCGAGCAACTGACCCGCTACCTGGAACTGCTCAACAGGGACAGCCTGTTGGCACCCGTTGCCGGTGTATTTGCCGCCCAGCAGATTAAGCCGCAGGCCCGTACGTTGGCTACCGATCGTGGGATCCGTTGTCTCACTCTGGATTACGATGTAATGCGCGGTCTGGACAGCGACGAGTTCCGGCTGTTCTGATGACGCCGCGCCGACGTTCCGAACGACGACGCCCGGTTGGGCCGCCACTGTTTCCACTGCGGGTGGAGCCGGGCGCCGACGGCCACGATTACGAGGTCCGTCCGGTACCGGGATTCCGGGCTATCAAGACATACCGGTGCCCGGGCTGCGACCATGAGATCCGTTCCGGCACCGCCCATGTGGTGGTGTTGCGCATCGAAGACACTGCGGGCGATGAGCGCAGGCACTGGCACACCGCATGCTGGGCGAATCGGGCCAACCGTGGACCCACCCGCACGTGGTCCTAAGCCTGGTGCTCGGACTGCTCCACGAGTTCCACCAGCACGCCACCGGCGTCCCTGGGATGGATGAAATTGATCCTGGAGTTCGCGGTCCCGCGCCGTGGCGCGTCGTACAGCAACCGGACGCCTTTGGCGCGAAGGCATTCAGAGAGCGCGTCGAGGTCGCTGACGCGGCAGGCGAGCTGCTGTATTCCCGGCCCGCGCTTGTCGAGGAACTTGGCGATGGTGCAGGTGTCATCCAGCGGCGCCATCAGCTGAATCTGGGCGCTGCCGGCGGGCGCGCCGCGGACCGCGAGCATCGCCTCGCGCACACCCTGATCGGTGTTGATCTCCTCGTGAACGACGATCATGCCGAGGAAGTCGTTGTACCACGCGATGGCCTCATCGAGATCCGGCACCGCAATGCCGATGTGATCGATTGCGGTGACCAGATCGCTCGCCAGCAATGTGCGGGCATCGAGGTGCTCGGTGGTCATGAGATAACGGTAACCTGACGGCAAGAATGAGGAATAGCGAGTCGGCCAGATCGGCCGAGAATTAGCCGCTTTGGAGGCAGTAATGACGACGTCGGTGATCGTTGCTGGGGCGCGAACGCCCATCGGCCGGCTGATGGGTTCGCTGAAGGACTTCTCCGGTAGCGATCTGGGCGGCATCGCCATCCGTGCGGCTTTGGAGAAAGCGGGCGTGCCGGCTTCGCTGGTCGACTACGTGATCATGGGCCAGGTGTTGACCGCGGGCGCGGGGCAGATGCCGGCCCGGCAGGCTGCCGTGGCCGGGGGGATCGGCTGGGACATCCCGGCTCTGACGATCAACAAGATGTGTCTGTCCGGAATCGACTCCATTGCGCTGGCCGATCAGCTGATCCGGGCCGGTGAGTTCGACGTCGTGGTTGCCGGCGGTCAGGAGTCGATGTCCAAGGCGCCGCATCTGTTGATGGACAGCAGGGCCGGCCACAAGTACGGCGATGTGATCCTGCGTGACCATATGGCCTACGACGGTCTCCACGATGTGTTCACCGACCAGCCGATGGGTGCCCTGACCGAGCAGCGCAATGATGCCGACCAGTTCACCCGACTCCAGCAGGATGAACTGGCCGCCGCATCGCATCAGAAGGCAGCCGCCGCCTGGAAGGACGGTGTGTTCGCCGACGAGGTGGTGTCAGTGAAGATCCCTGCGCGCAAAGGCGATCCGATTGAATTCGCCGAGGATGAGGGCATCCGCGCCAACACCACCGCGGACTCGTTGGCCGGTCTCAAACCGGCGTTCCGCTCCGACGGCACCATCACTGCCGGATCGGCGTCGCAGATCTCCGATGGCGGCTGCGCCGTCGTGGTGATGAACAAGGCCAAGGCCCAGGAACTCGGGCTGAATTGGCTGTGTGAGATCGGCGCGCACGGGGTGGTCGCCGGTCCGGACTCCACGCTTCAGTCACAGCCGGCCAACGCCATCAAGAAAGCCATCGCACGGGAGGGGATCTCAACCGATCAGCTGGATGTGATCGAGATCAATGAGGCCTTCGCGGCCGTCGCGCTGGCCTCGACCCGTGAACTCGGCGTCGACCCGGCGAAGGTCAACCGGAGCGGCGGCGCCATCGCAATGGGTCACCCGATCGGAATGTCCGGTGCACGGATCACGCTGCACGCCGCGCTGGAGTTGTCCCGTCGCGGATCCGGTTACGCGGTGGCCGCGCTGTGCGGTGCCGGCGGCCAGGGCGACGCGCTTGTCCTGCGGGCCGGCTGACCGACCCGCAGGATCATACGAGTTTGCTGGACCTGCCTAACAGGAGCCGTGTGACGTTCGTCATATACGGCTATGGATCAGTGCCGAAACTAGCAGGGGATCACTCCGCCGGTGGGGGCGAAGCAGAGGCAGGGCTCGGCACCCGGGGTGTAGTAAGCCTCACCCGAGGGGGTGAAGCACGGCAGCTCGCCGGGGAAGGCGGGGCCGAGCGGGTAGCCGTAGGGGATGTCGTAGTGGACCGCGGTGTCAACGACGGCCGCGTCGACAATCGGATCCACGCCGACGGGGCCCAAGACGCCTCCGACGCCGACTGGGCCCACCGGGCCTAGGACAGGGCCGACACCGCCGACGCCCACCGGGCCTACCGGTCCAGCGACGGGGCCGAGTGGACTACCGATGCCGCCGTATCCACCGACGCCGTAGGGGTCAAAAGGATCCCGTACATCAGCCCCGGCTGTCGGGCCCGCCACCAGAGATCCCATCGACATTGCCGCTACTGCCAGCATGGTCGCTGCTAACTTCTTCACGTTGAACTCCGTTCATTCGAGCGGTCAATTTGTTTCCAACCATACCCGAATGCCCGGTGACCGGCGCTGCGGCGCGGACATGACAGACTTACGACGTGACTCGTCCCCGACCGAGAAACTCGCCGGTGATGACCGGTGCGGTGGATCTCTCCAGTCTCAAACAGCGCGCCCAACAGGGTTCGACAGCCGGCGTCCCCGCCGGCGTTGAGGTCACCGAGGCCAACTTCGAAGCTGAGGTGTTGCTTCGCTCCGGCGAGGTCCCGGTGGTCGTTCTGCTCTGGTCCCCACGCAGCGATGTCTGTATTCAACTTGCCGATGCGCTGGCCGGTCTCGCCGCCGCCGACGGCGGCACGTGGTCGTTGGCCACTGTCAACGTCGACACCGCGCCGCGGGTGGCCTCGATGTTCGGTATCGAGGCGGTGCCCACCGTGGTGGCACTGGCAGGCGGGCAGCCGCTGGCCAGCTTTGAGGGATCCCAGCCCCCGGATCAGTTACGCCGCTGGGTCGACTCGCTGCTGGCGGCCACCGCGGGAAAGGTGGGTGGTGAAGCCGGCTCGGAGCAGGAAGCCGTCGACCCCGCACTGGCCGCGGCGCGAGAGATGCTTGACGCAGGGGACTTCGCCGCGGCGGCGACTGCCTATCAGGCGATCCTCGACGCAGACCCCCATCACGTCGAGGCCAAAGGTGCGCTGCGCCAGATCACCTTCCTCGAGCGTGCCGGTGCCGTGCCGTCCGATGCCATCGCCGTGGCCGACGCCACCCCTGACGATATCGACGCGGCCTTCGCTGCGGCCGACGCACAGATCCTGAGCCAAGACGTCGGGGGTGCGTTCGGCCGTCTGATCGGATTGGTCAAGCGGACCGCCGGTGACGAGCGCACCCGGGTGCGGACCCGCCTCATCGAACTGTTCGAGTTGTTCGACCCCGCCGACGCCGAAGTGATCGCCGGCCGGCGCAACCTGGCCAATGCGCTCTACTGAGTCAGCAGAGTTCCAGCGTCAGCAGGGTTCCAGCCAGACCGCCGAGGTCGGCGGTAGCACCATTTCGGCCGAGGCCGGGCGGCCATGCCACGGCAACGCAGCGGCCTCCACGGCGCCGAGATTGCCGATGCCGGAGCCGTTGTAAACAGTCGCGTCGCTGTTGAGCACCTCGCGCCACGTCCCGGCCTGGGGCAGCCCGAGGCGGTAGCGGGAGTGCTCGCTACCGGCGAAGTTGAATACGCATGCCAGCACCGAACCGTCGGCGCCGTAGCGCAGGAAGCTGAGCACATTGCTCGCCGAGTCGTTCGCGTCGATCCAGGAGTACCCCTCAGGACGGCTGTCCTGGCTCCACAGCGCAGGCCGGCTGCGGTACACGGTGTTGACTGCGGCCATGAAACGCAGGATCCCCGAGGAGAAGCTGTTCTCATCGAGTTGGTACCAATCCACGCCGCGCTCCTCCGACCACTCGGCGCGCTGGCCGAACTCCTGGCCCATGAAGAGCAGCTTCTTGCCGGGGTGAGCCCACTGATAGGCCAGCAGGCTGCGCAGGCCCGCAGCTTTGACATGGTCATTGCCCGGCATCCGGCCCCACAGCGTGCCCTTGCCGTGCACCACCTCGTCGTGGCTGATCGGCAGCACATAGTTCTCGCTGAACGCATAGAGCATCGAGAACGTCATCTCATGGTGGTGATAGCTGCGGTAGATCGGATCGCGACTGATGTAGTCCAGGGTGTCGTGCATCCACCCCATATTCCACTTCATCGAAAAGCCGAGTCCACCAATGTTCGTCGGGCGGCTGACACCGGGCCAGGAGGTGGACTCCTCGGCGATGGTGACGATCCCCGGGACGATCTTGTGCACGGTGGCGTTCATCTCCTGCAGGAACTGCACCGCCTCCAGGTTTTCCCGACCTCCGTAGGCGTTCGGACTCCAGCCGCCGTCGGGACGCGAGTAATCCAGATAGAGCATGGACGCCACCGCGTCGACGCGGAGTCCGTCGATGTGGAACTCCGTCAGCCAGTACAGGGCATTGGCGACCAGGAAATTTCTTACCTCCGCTCGGCCGAAATCGAAAACGTAGGTGCCCCAGTCCAGCTGTTCACCGCGGCGGGGATCGGAGTGCTCATAGAGTGCGGTGCCATCGAAGCGGCCCAGTGCCCAGCTGTCCTTGGGGAAGTGCGCCGGAACCCAGTCCACGATCACGCCGATCCCGGCCCGATGCAGCGTGTCGACCAGGAAGCGGAAATCGTCCGGGCTACCGAACCGCGATGTCGGAGCGTAGTAGGACGTCACCTGGTACCCCCAGGACCCACCGAACGGATGCTCGGCAACCGGGAGCAGTTCGACGTGGGTGAAACCCTGGGCCACAACATATTCGGTGAGTTGCCCGGCCAGTTCGCGGTAACTCAGTCCGGGGCGCCACGAGCCCAGATGAACCTCGTAGGTGCTCATCGGCTCGAAGACCGGGTTCACCTTGGCGCGCTGCGCCATCCACCTCGCGTCGTTCCATGTGTAGGAGGAGACGAACACACGCGAGGCGGTATGCGGCGGAACCTCGGTGGCGAACGCCATCGGGTCGGCGCGGTCGGTGACCGCGCCATCCACCCCGTGCACACGGAATTTGTACAGCCCGTCGCCCGTGAAGCCCGGCCAGAACAGCTCCCACACCCCGGATGAGCCCAGCACTCTCATCGGTGCGTCATAGGAGTCCCATCCGTTGAACTCGCCGATGAGGCTGACGCCCTTGGCATTCGGAGCCCAAACCGCGAAGGAGACTCCCTCGACGGCCCCGTCCTGAGTGGTGAACGTGCGCGGATGGGCACCGAGGATCTCCCACAGTCGTTCATGGCGACCTTCGGCGAACAGGTGCAGGTCGACCTCGCCGAGGGTGGGCAGGAAGCGGTAGCCGTCGGCCACGGTGTGGATGTGCGGTTCATCGGATCCGGGGTAGGTGACCTCGAGCCGGTAGTCGAGGAGGTCGGTGAACGGCAGGGCCACGGCGAACAGTCCGGCGTCGATATGCGACATCGGGTAGCGCTTGCCGCCGACGAGAGCCGCGACGTCCACGGCGTGCGGCCGCAATGTCCGGATCACGGTCTGCTCGCCGTACTCGTGCGCCCCGAGAATGCTGTGCGGATTATGGTGCACTCCGGCGAGGAGTCGGGCGAGTTCCTCGGGATCAGGTGCGAGATGGCTGCTGGTGCGTTTACGGCTCATCGTGGGCTCATTCCCGGCGCAGCAGGTTCGTCCGCTGGTCGGCGGGGACCAACGGCATGTTGAGGATATGTGCGACCGCCCTGCTCGGCTCAAGGCGCACGAAATTGGCCTGCCCCCACTGGTATTCCTCTCCGCTGACCTCGTCTCGGACCCAGAACCGCTCATAGGGCTCCATTCCGAGCGCGCCCATGTCCAGCCAGACGGTGCCCTGCTCGGCAGCGAAGGGATTGAGCGTGACGACCACGAGAACGGTGTCGCCGGATACCGGGTCGAACTTGCTGTATGCCAGCAACGCGTCGTTGTCGGTTTGGTGGAACCGGATCGTCCGGAGCTGACACAGGGCCGGGTGTAAACGCCGTATCTCGTTGAGCCGGGCCAGAAACGGCTCCAGCGATCGTCCTTCGGTCAGCGCGCCGGCGAAGTCGCGTGGACGCAATTCGTACTTCTCGGAGTCCAGGTATTCCTCGCTGCCGGGGCGCACCGGCACGTTCTCGAAGATTTCATAGCCCGAATACACGCCCCATGACGTGCCCATGGTCGCGGCCAGTACCGCCCGGATGGCGAACATGCCGGGGCCTCCGTGCTGCAGGCTCTCGTGCAGAATGTCCGGGGTGTTGACGAACAGGTTCGGTCGCGCGTAGTCGGCGTGTTCGGCGATCTGGCGGCCGAACTCCTCCAACTCCCATTTGGCGGTGCGCCAGGTGAAGTACGAGTACGACTGGGTGAAGCCGAGTTTGGCCAACCCATACATTCGCGCCGGACGGGTGAAGGCCTCCGCGAGGAACAACACATCGGGGTGGGTGCCCTTGACCTGACCGATCAACCAGGCCCAGAAGTCCGGTGGCTTGGTGTGCGGGTTATCCACCCGGAAGATCGTGACGCCGTGGCTGATCCAATGCCGCACCACCCGCAGCACCTCGCAGGCAAGGCCTGCCGTGTCGTTATCGAAGTTCAGGGGATAGATATCTTGGTATTTCTTCGGTGGGTTCTCGGCGTAGGCGATCGTGCCGTCGGGAAGTTCGGTGAACCACTGCCGGTGGCTTGCGGCCCACGGATGGTCCGGTGCGCACTGCAACGCAAGATCGAGCGCGACTTCCATGCCGTTGTCACGTGCGGCGGCCACGAATTTCTTGAAGGTCTTGAGCGTGCCGAGATCGGGGTGCACGGCATCGTGGCCGCCCGCGCTGCTGCCGATGGCCCACGGCGAACCGACATCGCCGGGCTCGGCGGTCACCGAGTTGTTGCGGCCCTTGCGGTGCACCGCGCCGATCGGATGAATCGGCGGCAGGTACACCACGGTGAAGCCCATCGCTGCGATACGTCCCAGCGCGGCGGCCGCGGTGGTGAACGTTCCGTGCACCGGTCGGCCGGCCTCGTCGCGCCCGCCGGTGGACCTCGGGAACATCTCGTACCAGGCACTGCAGCGGGCCAGCGGGCGGTCAACCCACACGCCGTACTGGTGGCCGCGGGTGAGCAGTTCGCGTAGGGGATAGGCCTCAAGTAAATCGGTCACCTGATGTGACAGCGCCAGAGTCGCGCGGGTCAGCGGGTCGCCCGGGCGCCGCAGTGTCTCGGCGGCCTCGCGCAGCGGGGTCCGGTCGCCGCGGGGCACTCCGGCCGCGGCACGTTCCAGCAGGGCTGCGCCGATCATGAGATCGTTGTCGAGATCCTCTTCGCCTTGACCGACGTCCAGTTTTGCGGTGACGGCATGTCGCCAGGAGGTGATCGGGTCGCCCCAGCCGTCAACCCGGAACGTCCACAAGCCCACCCGATCGGGTGTGAACTGGCCGTGGAACACGTCCGGGGTGCGTCCCGCCGCCATCGCCGATGACGAGGGTTTGACCCGGGCCGCCGGCGCGACCGGTTCTGGCGTGGCCGCACCCGCTGAGGGGAGCGATCCGTGGCCCAACTGGGGGTAAGCCGGACCGAGATAGCGCACCACCAGCGTGGCCGCCACCGCCTCATGCCCCTCCCGCCAGACGGTGGCGCACACCGGCACGATTTCTCCGACGACCGCTTTGGCCGGGTAGGTGCCACCGGACACGATGGGTTCGACGTCATCGATCGCGATACGCCCCGGCACCGAGCACCTCATTTCCGCGTCAGTCGTCATTCTCACCGTAGTGGCCGCAATCGCCTCCCGGGGGGTGAAGTGAGGACTGCGCGCGACCTCAAATCTCAGTAAGGTCTGACGCGTGAAAGCCCTCCGCAGATTCACCGTTCGCGCCCACCTTCCGGACCGGCTCGGCGCATTGGGCCAGCTTTCGACGAATCTGCGGTGGTCATGGGATACCCCGACCCAGGATCTGTTCTCCAGCATTGATCCCGACCAGTGGGCGCTGACTGGCCGCGATCCGGTGGCACTGCTCGGCGAGGTCAGCCGGGCGCGCCTTGATGAACTCGCCGAGGACAACGGATTTCTCGAACGACTCGATCTTCTGTCAGCTGATCTCAACGAGTATCTGACCAAGCCGCTGTGGTACCAGCAGATGGCCGCCCACGCCGATGCCGAGGCGCCGATGCCCACCGGCATCGGGTACTTCTCGATGGAGTTCGGTGTGGCCGAGGTGCTGCCGATCTACTCCGGCGGTCTCGGCATTCTGGCCGGAGATCACCTCAAGGCGGCCTCGGATCTGGGCCTGCCGCTGATCGGTGTCGGTCTGAACTACCGGTCGGGTTATTTCGAGCAGTCGCTGACCGCCGACGGCTGGCAGCACGAGGACTATCCGTCGCTGGATCCTCAGGGACTGCCGCTGCATCTGCTGGCCGACGCTGGCGGTGCGCCGGTGGTCGTGGAACTTCCCATGCCGGAGTCGCGCGTGCTGCGGGCCCGGGTCTGGGTGGCACAGGTCGGGCGGATCCCATTGTTGCTGCTGGACTCGGACATCCCGGAGAATGACCACGATCTGCGCCATGTCACCGACCGGTTGTACGGCGGCGATCAGGAACACCGGATTAAGCAGGAACTCCTGGCCGGCATCGGCGGGGTGCGGGCCATCCGCGCCTTCACCGCCATCGAAGGACGCCCCGCCCCGGACGTGTTCCACATGAACGAGGGCCACGCGGGGTTCCTCGGCCTCGAGCGCATCCGGGAGTTCATGGTCGCCGACAACCTCGACTTCGATAGCGCGCTGGCCGTCGTCCGGGCGAGCACCGTGTTCACCACGCACACTCCGGTCCCGGCCGGTATCGACAGGTTCCCGGTTGAGATGGTGGAACGTTACTTCGTTGACGAGTCCGAGAAGGGACTGTTGCCCGGCGTTCCGATGCAGCGGGTGTTGGCCTTCGGCGCCGAAGGTGATCCGGAGAAATTCAACATGGCCCATATGGGCCTGCGACTGGCCCAACGCGCCAACGGGGTGTCACAGCTACACGGTCGGGTCAGCCGTGCGATGTTCGACGAGCTCTGGCCCGGGTTCGATCCGTCCGAGGTGCCGATCGGGTCGATCACCAACGGGGTGCACGGGCCTACCTGGGCGGCCCCGGAATGGGTGCAGCTGGCCCGGGAGCTGGCCGGCTCCACCGAGGTATTGCGCGAGCCCTCCGAATGGGAGCGGATACAGCAGGTGGACTTCGGTCATCTCTGGTGGATTCGATCGCAACTGCGCGCCAAGCTGGTTGCCGACGTTCGTAAACGGCTGATGAAATCATGGCTGGAACGTGGCGCGGCTGAGGCCGAATTAAGCTGGATTGCAACGGCTTTCGATCCTGATGTGCTGACCGTCGGGTTTGCCCGCCGGGTGCCTACCTACAAGCGGCTGACGCTGATGCTGCGTGACCCGGAGCGGCTGGAGGCGCTGCTGCTTGATGAGAACAGGCCCATCCAACTCATCGTCGCCGGGAAATCGCATCCCGCTGACGATTCCGGTAAGGGGCTCATCCAGCAGGTCGTTCAGTTCGCCGACCGGCCCGAGGTGCGGCACCGCATCGCCTTCCTGCCGAACTACGACATGTCGATGGCCAGGCTGCTCTATTGGGGCTGCGACGTATGGCTCAACAACCCACTTCGGCCGTTGGAAGCCTGCGGCACCTCTGGAATGAAGAGCGCTCTGAACGGCGGGCTCAACCTCTCGATCCGGGACGGCTGGTGGGACGAGTGGTTCGACGGCGAAAACGGTTGGGAGATACCTACAGCCGACGGTGTGTCCGACGAGCGCCGCGATGATCTAGAAGCCGGTGCTCTCTACGACCTGCTGGAGAATTCGGTGGCGCCGAAGTTCTACGACCGTGACGACAACGATGTCCCGCACCGGTGGGTCCAGATGGTTCGGCACACCGTGCAGTCACTTGGCCCGCAGGTGCTGGCTTCCCGGATGGTGCGCGATTACACCGAGAAGTATTACGTGCCGGCTGCGGTATCGGCCCGCCGAACTGTCGAGGCGATCGACGGTTTGCCCTTCGGCAATGCCAGGGAACTGGCGGCCTATCGACAGCGGGTAGCCGAGACCTGGCCGTCAGTGACGATCACCGACGTCGACAGCACCGGCTTGCCCGACACCCCGCTGCTGGGCTCGGAGCTCACCCTGACCGCCACCGTGGCGCTGGCCGGTCTGCGCCCCGACGAGGTGGTGGTGCAGGCGGTGTTGGGCCGGGTCGACTCGAGCGGCACGCTGACCGATCCCCACTATGTCGACATGGTCCACGCCGGATCCGCCGAGGGCGGTACGGAACTCTTCTCCACCACCACGCCGCTTCGATTGTCGGGTTCGATGGGTTACACCGTGCGGGTGCTGCCGCATCATCGGCTGCTGGCCGGCGACACCGAACTGGGGCTGGTCACGCTGGCCTGAGCGGGCCAGTCCGGGGAGCGTTTCGTCGGCTGAGGGCGGCGCATGTAGGTTGCCAGGGTGATTGTGCGTGGCATGGCGCTGGCTGCAGTAGTGATTGTGATGATGACTGCCGCGCCCGCATCGGCTGATCCCGACCCGGCGATGCCGGATGGCGGCACGGCCCCGGTTGCCGCGGCCGAGGCCGCCCCCCCGGTCGACGACGGGAAGGTGGCCTCGACCCCGCCGGCCACGACGAAGGCGCCCGACGGTGCGACATTGACGATTTCGGCCAAGGACGAGACCCAGATGCCTGCTGCGCCCTTGACCACCGCGCTCTCGACGCGCGAGTACATCGTCGGTGGGGTCTACAACGGCACGATCAAGGGCTCCGAGGAGACGCCCAAGGGAATCCTTGAGGTTGGCTACCAGATTGGCTGCGGGATCGACATGAGCACCGGCGGGGGTGTGCTCATCGGCGCCAACGGCGGAGCCAATGCCTCACTCGGCTATTTCGGCCTGGATTTCGCAGGCACCCTCGCCGACGGCCTGGTACCCGGCGTCGGCGGTCAACTCGGTGGCAGCGTCACCGTCGGTCTCAAGCCCGGCATCATCAATGACGTGCCTGTGACCAAGAAGGAATACAAGGGTGCCGAGCCATGGGTGTCGATCAGTAACTTCCACGTCAAGATCGACGGCTGCGTGGGGGAGTCGTTCATCCGGTCCTACGCCACGCTGACCAAGTCAACCGAACTGGGCGATGCGATCCTGTCCTGGTTCGGAGTCACCAAGGCCGTCTAGCGTCGCGTCAGGGGAACCGCTTGATGCAGCGATCCGTATCACCGAGCACGCCGACGCGGAACGCGTCGATGCGGGAGAACCCGGCCGGCACCGACTCGCCGTTGACATCGCCTGCCACCAGTCCGTTGGTCAGCAGACCCGATATGGCCTCGTCGATATCGCCTGCCGTCAGTGCCACCGTATTGCCGTCGGGTGTGGTGACGTCTTTGGACAGTTTGGTGGTCGCGACTCCGGTGAGGCAGGCGGTCCGCAGCCCGGCTTCGGCATCGTCGAGCACAAGCCCACCGTGTTCG
>Ga0164294_10003182_pt1 | contig 14629 bp, 14 predicted proteins | sample GEODES005metaG_FD_111479 | JGI IMG/M metagenome (GOLD analysis project Ga0164294, IMG submission 111479) | Oligotrophic lake water microbial communities from Sparkling Lake, Wisconsin, USA - GEODES005 metaG | ecosystem: Environmental > Aquatic > Freshwater > Lake | place: USA: Sparkling Lake...
CCGCCGAAGTCCGACCAGTAGATGCGGAGCAGCGCAGGCAGACAGATCGACCTCACCACGGGGTCTGGCTTGACGTACTCCAAGAGGAACCTTCTCGCATGATGATTCATGTCCTCATTCACTGTGGAGGAGTCTTTGAGCACTACCAGAGCAGGGGAGCTAACCATAGCAGTGAACAGGCAGAAGGAGATGTTGGGCCGCGACTGCTCTAGCACCAGCTTCCGGCGCGGGTCTTTCTCTCCGAAGTTCACGGAGATCGTGAGCGGTCCGAAGATCATAGCCTTCGTGGACGAGTGCCGCAGTATGCCATGCTCGATCTGTAGTAAGATGAGCAGACGGATGGATGGATGGATGGAAGAAGATGCAATCTCATAGGTCACAGCTGTATGGTATCATAGTGCACATGCATGCTACCTACAGCAGCTGCCATACCCATGCACTCACCTCGAACAGCGAGAACAAGTTGCCCCCGATGTTGTATTTGCTGTTCCTCATGAATGAAGAGCGCTCCAGCATGCTGGTGCCAGGACTGCCCTTCAGCATGAGCGAGTGAACTGAAATGGTAGGGTTGGTAAGTGTTCATGAGTGTCACAGAGGAGACAGCTTAGTGCATACAACAACTATCACATAGCACCTGTCAGAGTGTTGTATATGTTCACGAAGAACTGGACTCGCTCATCGATGTGCATGCCAATCAGCTCGAGCTTCTGCAGTATGCAGCAGTGCTGCTCGAAGGCTTTGAAGGCCGAAGTGCTAGTGAGCGCCTCCATGGTGCCCGGGTTGATCTTCAGCTTGGAGTAGCCGAAGGTGGACCGTGCGCTGTTCTTGATGCCCGCTGGGCTCTTGCAGTACGTCTTCATGATCTCGGTGAGCTCGGTCAGAAGCAGCATCGACAGGTCGCCTGCTGACCGCTGTGGGGAACAAATCAACGAGGTCATACAGGGTACAAAGCTATAAACTACACTACTACACTATCACATACAACCAGCAGACAGCACGTACCTCCACTTTGATCGAGGTGCAGATCAACGCACTATTCAGATATTCTGTCTTCAGGTCGGTATTCGGGACGTACACAAAGTCGGTGTTCAGAATAGTCCCGCTCAGTTGGACTCTACAGGCAGTGCATACAAATATGGATAAATAGATTATAGATTGAATGCATAGATGGATAAATAGATGATACAGTGCATACATATATAGATGGATGAATAGATGATACAGTGCATACAAACATAGATGGATAAGTAGATGATACAGTGCATACATATATAGATGGATGAATAGATGATACAGTGCATACAAACATAGATGGATAAATAGATGATACAGTGCATGGATACATGGATAAATAGATGACACAGTGCATGATAAATAGATGATACGGTGCATACAATAGACTCATGGAATAACATGCGTGAAGGGCGTACTTGGATCTTGCTGCCTTTCGATTGGCTACACCCACGCTACGGTGCGACCCAGAAAAGGTCCTGAAGGAACCCAATTCCAGCTCCGCATTCATACCGGAGATCTCGTCGGTGGAGGAATTGTTTTGGTCCAATGCCGTCAGCAGATTGGTGTAGATCAACTCAAGTATGAGTCGGTAAGCATACTTGCCCATCAAGGCTGAGATGCGGTTGCCCCACTCGATGAAGTCGTTGGCCCGGGATCGGTCGGCAGCTTCACCCAGACCCTCCTGTGCCTTGGCCTGCGCGATGAACTGCAGGACCAGGCAAGTCATGACCCGCCGCTGGTCCACCAACGCCCCGTCAGCGTAGCACTCTAACGCCTCCTTGCTGTGCCCCAGCGTCTGATACATAAGACCGAGAAGGGACTTTGTGACCACTACATAGTTCTTGAATTCAGGATCGGGCAATTTCCTGCGATGAACAGTAATGGATCAGAGCAGTAGAGATAGATAGATGACACATACATATTTGGGACAAGCCTTACTCCTGATGCTGAGAGAGAAGATATGCGAGCAGCAGCTCTCTAATCTGTCTCTTCTGTAGTTCTTCCTGCTTATTGCGCTGATCAGCCAGGAAGATAAGCTCCTGGATCTGATCCGCCCGAGTACTGATCGTGGCGCTGGTGGTGGTGCTGGTGGTGCTGACCTGCTCGTCGTCGTAGACCAAGCTGCTGTTGCTGTCTTGCTCGCTGTAGTTCTGCAACTGCACTGATAGCGGCGGCTCAAAACAGTATTGATCCCAGGACTTGCCGGTCATACCCAACCAGATGTGGGAGATCCACTGATAAGCCTTGCTCGAGGCTTCCTCCGAGCAGATGGAAAAGGACGGGTCGACCGGCGGGCTTTCGGTCTTCTCGAAAAGAGGCTTCAGCTGATGCAGCATGTCAGCCACGCAGAACGTCAAGACCGCATGCTTGGGTCGCTGCTCCCCCTTGCAGTCTTCGTTAGGTGAGTACACGCTGCGGATGTAGTCGTAGACGAGGCCCTGTAGGGCTCCTTGGCGGTTCTGAGAGTCGAAGAGTGAGCAAGTATCAGAGAGGAAGGGTCAGGGTGGAGTTTAGCTCGAGCACAATGAGACCTGCACAGTCAGATCGATCAGCTCCGGTTGAGTCTTGCGATAGGCCGCGGTCAGTATGTAGATCTTGGTCCGCAGGTCAGCGCGCCGCTCCTCCTCAGCCACCTGCCTCCTCCGCAGCTCGGCCTCTTGCTCCCTCTTCAGCTCTAGCTGCTGCTGCTTCTCTAACTCTTCCTAACAAACAAGGTAATGGAGCCCAATAACGTACCAAGTACATGGGAAGATGAAGGGTCGTCGCACCTCCGTGTCAACTTTCTTGTTGAAGAAGCCGTTGAACAGTCTGCTTCGTTGCGAGTTCTGCGTCCTCAGCGGTGCACTACCACTATCCGTGCCCACTGCTGTCAGTGTCCGACTGAGCAGTCTGGGAGAGCTCTGGCTGGGGGCTTCTTGGGGACGGCTACTGTCACCGCTGCGACCATCTGCTCCTGCCTGGTAGTGGATGTTCAGACGGTCATCCAGGACGAAGGCTTCACTCAAAAGCTTCTCCATTCTGATGTTGAGCTTCTTGAATATCTCGTTGTACTCCACGCACTCCAGCTGCGAGTGCAGAGAGGTCATCATCTGAGTGCGGGAGAAGTTGAACCGGAAGAACGAGTCTTCCTTCGCCATAGCAGACAAGATGTCTCCGCTCTCCTCAGGACAGGGTTGGGGGTAGCCCAAAGACACCGAGTTGCCTGATGTACTGGCATTTGGGTTATCTGTATTGTTCGGAGCAGAACTTGCGTTGGACGTGCCGTTGCTAGTTGTACCGCCGTTGTGGGAGGCATCGTTGACTTCAGCGGCGAGGAGCTTCATCTCGTATCCCGTCCACGTCCTCTTCACCGATCCCTCGACGACCGCACATAACCCTCGACTGAGATCAGAGGATGTCAGGCGCTTCAAAGGAGTAGTCGTGGTCACTGGTACCACCGAGGCGCCCAGCAGAGACGAGCCGTTGGTCAGCGGGGAGACACCGCTCTCGAACACAGCCGACGACTTCCTGCGCACAGAGTCGGACTTCTCCGTCTCCGTCGCAGCGGCGAACACATCGTAGCAGTCGTGGTCATTGGTCTTCGAAAAGTCCATGTCCTTCCTCCGGTCGATGGTGGCGATCCACTTCTGCCGGGACTCCGGGTCGGTGACCGTGAAGCGATACGACATCGAGTCCTTGATCACGAGCTCGAATACGTGTCCCTCAGGTTCCACGGCCACCGGAGATGCCGTCTGGATGTCTTTGACCAGCACTGACAGTATGGGCAGGTCGTCTGCGTACTGGTACACCGCCAGCACGTACTGGTCTAGCTCCACCCAGCACTGAAGGAAGTTCGAGATCTGCTCGTTCTCGTCCTGTAGCTCCTTGTACAGCTGCATGAAGCCACTGCAGATGCCGTCTTGGTAGTTGAACCCACCCATCATCATCAAGCCGTTAGATCGCCGCATCAAGGGGCTGCCGTGGATGGACTCCCTCCAAGGGGCGACATTGAAGGCCGTCTTCGAGGAGTTCCGCCCAGGCTGCAGCACCAACGGCTCCATAGGGCGCCGCCAGAAGGCATTGACTGAGCAGCTCCGAGCAGACATGAGCTCTAGATTTGTGCGCTTGAATATCTGCAGAAGCTTTGCGGACCGCAGGCAGTACGAGTCCGCTGTGTAGGGGGAGGCTGTACCGAACATGTCGTCAGAGGAGCGATCGAACCACTCCCCTAAGGGTTCGATCATGATCTCATGGACCTCCTGGATCAGCTTTGCTATGATCTGCACAGAAGCGAAGGGGTCGGTGTCAGTGCTGCTGGCCGCAGGGATCAGTCTGCGCGTGTCTAGGTCGATGACGATGGTGTCCTGCAGATCGAAGATGTTCTCCTTCAGCATCTTGGAGTTAGCGCCCAGCAGGTAGGGGAACGGAGCATCAACGGTATCGATGAGTTGGAGCGGGAGCAGCGGCACGTAGGTGCTGACGATGCTCAGTGGCAGCACTATTCGTCGTAAGAACTCACAACAAGCGATGACGCAGGCATCACTGCTGGACACCACGAGCAATTTTCTCTCCAGAATAAGCGATTCCCACGCCCTGACTAGAATTATAGGAGTCAGCATATTGAGCACGATGAAGTCTACGTCGATGTCTTCCACCTGCTCAGCCAATGAGAACTTCAAACTGGCTATGCCACTGGTCAACTTCACGTCGTACTGCAGCCCGACACCAGGTAATATTGGAATTTCTGTCAATAGCAGCAGTACTGATGGGATGTATTCAGCTGGTTCACGATGGAGCAAATCAAAGATTCTCCTGGACAATGACATATTGGGCAAGCTCGAAACCGCAACGAACACTCTGTCCTTGTAAGATCGAAAGAAGGCGAAGTAACGCGAGCTGTCGCTTGACGTGACGACAAATTTGCCAGTAGATTCATCTTCACAGCAATAAGATAGACGCTGAAGTATGAATATCTTCAATCCGGACTCGATCGTGTCAATCTGAGGCTTGTCGTGAGGATATCGCTGGACCACTCGAGTGTCGTCTTGGTCCCTAATGTACTCAATCAGATAAAATGAATGGTACAATGTAGTCAACTCAGCATCAGTTCTAGTGAATAGACTGATGGGGTGAAGAGACGACAGCATCCACTAACTTAACTTAGCCGACGATTGGATATCTTGTCATGCTGCAAACGCCGAAAAGTTCAGTACGTAAGTTTACTTTGACGTTAAAACAAAGGACTATGTAAAACAAGCAGCACGCTCGACCGGGCCTATATAAGCAGGGGGTTAGAGGCCGACTCCCTGCCCATATCGTTTACAGCAGATGCATTCGCCTCGTTGAGGCCTTCAGTTGAGTTCTCCAACGCTATCGCTGGGTTGGAGCTTGTCAGTTCTTTGACCGCACTAGTCTCTTCTCCGGATTTCAGTTGGGTGTTTCCATTCAGGCCGAACTTATGCAGGTTATTCACTAGCAATGCGGCAGTCGATGAGCCGGTGATCTGCCCCAGCCAGTATAGCCACAAGTGAGATATTTTTCCGCTAAAGATCGCAGGGCCAAATAGTCTTCCTGGATTAAAAGCCGCCCCACCAGTACCACCCATCAGAGACAGAGAAAAAATCATGAAACCAATGGAGAAAGGTGCGAACCCCGTTTTGGACTGCGGTGTGGAGGTGTACAGAGTGAGCCCCTTGGAGTCCGAGACGGTTTTCACGGACATGTTCTCCTTCTTCTGCGACTCCGCGTCCTCAAAGGCCACCGTGAATGCAATGTACGTCAGGAAGAACGTGAAGAAGAACTCCGTGGCGAACACTTTCGCGAGGTCGGTATCGTCTGAAGGATAAACAGCGATGGCAATGTACATGTCGCTCGTGTCTCCCACGTTGAAGATACACGTTAAGACGAGCATCGCCACGATAGATGCCAGTAATTGCACTGAGATATAGTAGAAGCAGCGTCTATTGCTAAGTTTTCCAGTCAGCCACAATGCGAATGAGACAGCTGAGTTGAATTGGGCTCCAGATATGCTGGAGAAAGCGAAGCTGAGGCCGATCGCCATTAGTCCAGACACGAAGGCCGAGGTTATCTGTCTGTATTCAGTCGACGCGTTGATATTCCAGCCATGAGCAGCGGTACAGAAGATGGTGGTGTAGAAGAACAACGAGCAGATGAACTCTCCATACACAGCCCTGACAAGCACCTTCCGTCTTCCCAGCCTTGCCTCCGGTGATCGGTCGCGGAGGATTTTACTTTGTATGACTTCGTCGACGATAGTTACTTCCTTCTTCGTCTCCATAACATTCTCCACGAAGTCGATCATGTGCTGCACAGGAGCGATCGCCGTTTTTCGTCGGCTTTGATTCTGTTGTCCGGAGTTGTGCTGCGGTAAGCTTAAATCAGTTCGCTTGGAGTTGATGTGAACATGCTGGGTGGAGCTCAAATCCGCCAGAGAAACTTCTTTCTGATGTTCGACCATAGTCGACAAGAGCAACTAACCTGACGGGGAGCTGCTCTCTGAGCAGGATGGAAAAGATTTCCAGTTGTTTCAACAACGAGTACGTACTGTACGAGCACGGCGAAAAAAAATTATTGACAGTGTACAGTACGTACTCACATGTAACGTTACGTACATAAATTTACTCATTCATGAAGAAAGTTGTTCAAACTTTTATTTTGTCGATGATCTCTTCATCGCTACCAGCATCTAGCTACTGCATAAGATGTAACATAGAACTCATCTCTCGTAGGATTGAGCTCAGTTGCATGGATGCATCTTTCGCGGAATCGTTCAACCATGGACTGTACGCTGAAAAGTATATTTATGTCGATGATGACATCATCGTTGTTGATAAGCCTGCAAATATACAGACGGCTCCCGGATTCATATCGAAGGAGTGCTTGGCTACTACTGTTGCTGATCTCTTCGCGATCAATCGCACTGATCATATGATTGCGCACAGGCTGGACTACGCGACGTCCGGGGTGTTGTTGTTCGCGCGCAATCGACATGCTTTACGTGATTTACACAAGCAATTCAAATACCGTAAAATATTTAAGTCGTACCGCGCAGTGGTGTCGGGACTGCTGCCCACCTTCGAGGGGTCGATAAACCTCCCTGTAGGCAGAGATGCCGACCGCGGCGCCCCCTTTTGCAGTGTGGACCCTTCGTCAAAGGACAGCAGAGCCAGCTGGACTGACTGGCACGTGCTCAAGTACGGGAGACGGAATACCCTCGTACAGCTGCGCCCAATTACAGGAAGGTATGTATATTGCTAACTTATAGAGATCTATCTCTCAATCTCGACTGGTAACTAACGCTTTTAACTTAGGACCCACCAATTGCGGGTCCACCTCTCTGCTATCGGTCATCCCATATTGGGGGACTTCTTCTACTCACCGCCAGCGGTCAGAAGCCAAGCAGGCAGACTATTGCTGCATGCACACGAACTCCGACTCACTCATCCTCGCACCAAGTTGTCCATCAAGTTCAACGCCGAATGTCCGTTCAAACTTGAAGATTACGATTGATGACTGAGTTACCAAGCTATATTCATTATTATAAAGCATGAGGCGAAAGAATGCTCTTCATTATTCGTATGAAGTCGAATACATCAACGAACGAGTTATACAGAGGTGTCGGGGCTACACGCAGCACATTGGGCTTTCTTGAATCGCAAATGACCCCACTCGCATTGAGACGCTCCAGGATCTCTTCTATCGACATTTTCATACGGTCGAAACTGATAGAGAGCTGACAGCCGCGTTGATTAGGCACCGAAGGAGTAAATATAGTGGCCCCGAAGTCTCGCAGCTCCGTGTTAATGAGATGCTCTAGATACCCTGTCAGCAGAATGGACTTCTTGCGCAGAGCCTCCATGCCGACCTGATCGAAGATGTCCAGTGAGGCTCGCACGCAAGCGATCAGCAAGACGGGCGGATTGGACACGCGGAACCCGTTGGCCCCCTCACAGGGTATGAATGCGGGCTCCATGAGGAAGCGATCTTGTCGGCGGTGACCCCACCAACCAGCCAATCGCCGAGGAACTGGCTCTATAAACGTGCCGCTCGTATCTGTAACTGGAGTGCCTCTACCGTGTTTTTCGTGGACAAAGCAACCTCCGATAGATCCAGGCCCACAGTTCATGTATTTATACGTGCACCAACACGCAAAGTCGCACCGCCAGTCATGAAGGCTTAGAGGCACATTGCCCACTGCGTGTGCTAAGTCAAATCCTACCAAGCAACCATGTTCATGGGCTAAAGCAGTTATTCTTTGAACGTCGAACAACTGACCAGTATAGTACTGCACCCCACTGAACAGGACTAACGCTATGCTGCTTCCCTCTGATTGCATCAACTCTTCGAAGTCCTGCTGGTGAATGACGCTCTCTCCTTCTCGAGGAGACAGCACCAACAGCGCAGACGAAGGGTCGTAACCGTGGAGCTGAAGCTGGGAAACGACTGCATGGTAGTCGGACGGGAACGCTTTTTGTTCGATAAGGATTTTGAACCTACTGGCATTCGGCTGGTAGAACGAGATCATCATGAGATGCAAGTTGCATGTCAAGCTGTTCATCAGGACCACTTCCGACTGTAGAGCTCCCACCAGAGAGGCCATAGACTCCGACACGGTGTCGTCGATATCCAGCCACGGATTAACGCCTAAAGATTCGTCAGTCAGGTATGTAGTTACTAACGAAGCTTCTAGATCGATCATTCATTTAAGTTAAGTCACCGGAAAAGTGTCCCTCAACACCTTCGTCGGCCCATTTATCAAGTTGAGAGGTAACTGCAGCTTTCAGCGACTTTGGTTGCAATCCGAGAGAGTTTCCACACAAGTAAATAGTCCTGTTCAACGGCGAAGCGGGAGTTGGCTTAGGGAAGATGAACGCGTCCCTGTACGTCTTCAGCTCGTCGAGATGATCCAAATGAGCAGCATAATCCGAGCTGAATAAACTGGCGGCTTCAACATGACCTGTGCGACTACTGTAGAATCTTCCTGCGATGTCCCATAAGACATCAACGTACTCACTCATCCAGCTGCTGCTGCTGTCAGCAGAGTGCTGGCCCTACTCGTAACTTAACTTATTCCTCTTAACTTAAGTTAACTTAAGTTATTGAGCATAACTTTAACGTACAGTGAACTTAATTCATCATCTACTTAGCATCGAGTGACGAGAATGCAGTGGTCTTTCCTCAGTAATTCGTTCCCTCCCGCTTTGAGCAGATTCGAAGCTCAATATAACTGCACCTCCACAGCCATGGCAGGCAAGGATGTGGACGAAGGAGATAAAATATTCCTACCGCCATCAGCGCTCGATAGATTAGCTCGCATGAATGTTGAGTATCCTATGCTGTTTGAGATACTCAACAATAGAATCGGAAAGAAGACGCATTGTGGAGTGCTCGAATTCAGCGCTGAGGAGGGTTGGTGCTACATGCCGTTTTGGATGATGCAGAACCTGGTGGTGAGTTAGGTCAGCTAGAGCAGCTTTATACGCCAACATGTACTGAATTACCTAGCCTCTTGATGCATAGGTTGAGGAAGGAAGTCTGGTGACAGTGAAGAATACTTCGCTGAGTAAAGCTTCCTTCGTCAAGTTCCGCGCGCAGTCATGCGATTTCCTCGAAGTGTCGAACCCGCGTGCTTTACTTGAGGTGGCTCTTCGGAAGTTCACCTGTTTGACAGTTGGCGACACGATATGCATTCCTCACATCGGCGGCAACAAGTTCTATCTTGACGTGAGGGAGGTGCAGCCCAACGGAGCAGCTTCGATTATAGAGACCGACTGCAACGTAGACTTCGACGAACCCCTGGGCTATCAAGACTCGAAGTATGCCCAATTCGAGCGTGATCATAAAGCGAAGTCATCCAGCAGAGCAGGGTCATTTGATTGCACAAGTAGCGGCCCTACAGTCGTGCGAAGCCTACAGAAAGCCCGAGCTGAACCATCAGATGCTGAAGTCTCTGCAGCTAATGCATTTAAAGCATTTAGCGGTAATGCTAAACGTGTAGACGGCAAAATTCCTATGAGTGTCCTTCAAGCCAAACAGTCCGGTGCTGATCAACCCCCGAGTGTCGCTGAGCAAACAGCCCAAACCAAGGAAAACCTACCAGCTCCTGTATATCAGTCGAAGATTGGAGATAAGTTCAGCAAGAAGAAAGTCGCAGTAAGTGCTTTCACCGGCACAGCACACAAACTGAATACATGAGACGAGGAACTCTGCATGCGATAAGATACTAGTAAGGTGCAGTACTTGTGAACCACTGCATCAAGACGATAGTAACTTAGTTTTTAACACAACGCTTCATCATCAGTAGGAAACAATTTAACAACGACTGACACTGCATAAGTGAATGAAGTATGATGTGACTTAAAGTTTTAGTCGCTACCCCTTAGTATTGTAATTTACTCGTTGCTCGTTTTTGCAATTACATTATTTGGACAATTTTGTCATTTAAGAGGGGCATTAAGTTACGTAAGTTTACTCAAGGAATTACATTCTTCATTCTTCGCGAAACTTTGAAATTGACTTTCGTGAGTTACGTAATTTAACTTTTCTTTATGACTTTAAGTTGCAAATCTCTGCTGCTGTGCGTAGTCTACGTCCTCGCCCATCTCCTATCAAGCAGTAGAGTCAGCTGCATGTCGGACCTATCCCTGAGTAATAAGCAGGCAAATCGATTGACTATTGTGATCGGTCAGTTGTTTCTTGCAATATAGCACCTTCATAATGACAGGAGCTAGCTTATCAGTATCAGGACTTAACCACGAACAGGCAATAAAGCATACTCATCCTGGTCACTACGACCGTGGCTTGGAGTACGATACGTCCATGGCAACAGGAGCGGTGAGTAACATGGAGACTTTGCTTACAACTTTACCGTTTCATTCAAACTAGTTCATTCGCTTGATTTCTACTCAGACTTCAACGAGGTGTTGTGTCCTTTGGCTGGAGCTGGTGCTTCTAAAGAAAAGCTGTCTCAAGCGAAGCAGAACATGCTGCAGTACTCCCCCACTGGCAAAGTTCCCGTTCTGATAGATCACGAATTGGATATCACTATCTGCGAATCGCTGGCCATTTTACTACACGTCGCGGAGCTGTTTCCTGATTATAAGCTGCTACCTGTCGACTTACCAAGCAAATCTCTGTGTTTATCGGCCTGTGCCGAAATGCATAGTGGGTTCTCGGCTCTGCGTCAACACTTTTCCATGAATTGTTTGATGGTGGCCAAGGTGCATGGTCAGAGAGTGCTCGAAAGCAACGAAGACGTACGAAATGACATCAAGAGATTGTGCGAGCTGATTAGTGGCTTGAAGGCTACGTATGGTGCAGAGAGTGCCAGTGGACACCTTTTCAACCACTTCACCGTAGCAGACTGCATGTTCGCGCCTGTAGCAATTCGATTCAACACATACTGCCCAGACTATAGATCCGACATATTCGATAAGTATCCAGTCGCCGTAGAATACTTCAAGTCACTGTACAGGAACCCTATGGTACAGGAGTGGATAGCAGAGGCGCGCTTGGAAGGTCCATCTTTGAAGATAGCGAAGTATGAAGAGTTCAGTGACGACTTTCTCCAGCACTAGCTGATATGACCATGATTTATATTTTCACGGTATGTGGATGATTGTATAAGTTAAAGGAGATAGAAGACACAATAGCGATGTAAGTTACCTTACTAACTTTAACGATAGTGACTGTAACTTACAGAAGCAGTACGTACCACACTGCTACAGAAGCAGTACGTACGTATAAAAACTTTCACGTGGGATGCTGATCTGTATTTCCGTGTTGATATTGCTGCTCAGCGAGATTGTAGCATCGTTTGCTGTGGAGGTCGGCATTCATACGACTAAGCTGAGCACTAGATACAGCCATCACTTGGCATCTACTACAAGTCCCTATCTTCTAGAGAGATCGGCCGACAATGGTGAGGTCACTGCCAAGATCTGTCTTCTTGATGACAATGGAGGTATCTCCGTCGACAACAGCTCTTCTGTCTGTCCATCTACAAGTATACATTCGCGGCAGATATTGGGTGTCGGTGCTATCTTAAGGAACTTGTTCTTGCCTGTTGGCTACCCCCTCACCGTGCCCCAAGAATACTCAACATTCCAACTCTGGAACATCATTCAAGACCTCTGCAGCTATCTGCGGGGAATCATGTCTACACGAGCCCTTCTTGAAGGTATGGGTGTCGGTCGTGCTGACACCACTGCTGTGCATGCCACAATCCAGTGGGTGTTCCGCGACGGAGCGAGTATGTTGGGCGGCCTGCTGTTCACGGCTATCTCGTCGCACGACTTCGGACAGAATGTTAAGCAGTGGAGGCTCTTTGCGGATTCAATCAACAACTTCGGCATAACATTGGACATGATCGCTCCGCACTTCAAGGACCACTTCCTCGCAATCATATGCTTGTCATCTGTGTGCAAGGCTTTGTGTGGAATATCAGCTGGAGCGACCAACGCTGTCATCACACAGCATTGGGGTGATAAGTACGGGAATGTTGCTGATGTTCTCGCGAAGAATGGAGCTCAGCATACTGTAGTATCTTTGATCGGGCTGGCAATGAGCGTGAAATTCGCTACATTGGCAACGTCTTCTCCTATGTCACTATGGATTGTGTATTCTGTATTGACTGCCACTCACTTTTATGCCAACTACAAGCTGATGAAGGTTCTAGCACTCTCTAGTCTAAACAGGACCCGGTATGATATGTTAGTGCGGCAGCTCTTGATATTGCTGAAGACGGAGCGACTCCCAGCTGTCAACAGCCTTCACATGACAGCAGCACAAGCGACGAAGATGTTGACAGAAAATCAACGCTTATTCGCAGTTGACGAAATAGCTCGAAAAGAACCTATTTTGCGCCAGCTCATCCCTAGGAGAGTGGGTCGCTGGATGGACCGTATGAGACTGAAGCTTTCCCCCATAGATAGCACCTTCCCTTCTGATTCTAAGGGGTGTATTCTTAGCGATCAATCGACTCTGGGTAAGACTGTAGAGCTATGGGTGACCCCTTCGAGGATGCTGTCAGTACTAACCACCTCTTCACTGGCCGACCGCCTGGAGGAGTCTCGTCGAGCTGGCAGGAAGTACGTCATTGTAAGTCAGCAAGATGGACCGGTCAGCACTTCTTCGATGAAGGCAGAGAGCGATGTTGTTTATGTATGCTTCCAATATGATATCACCGGTGAAGAGCAGGCACAGGCTCTCCTCGAAGCGCACCTGCTCCTGAGTACTGGCGACCCGACATCGTGCAGTACCCTTGCGGTCGCGCTATTTCCAACCTTCTGGAACTTCTTGACAAACATCGGCTGGAAAACATCACTCCCTATTCTGAAGCCGAAAAATGCTCGGGGTTATGATGCTTCAACGGCGCTGTGAGCTACAATGCTGAGTAAAATAATACGAACTGTTCTGCGTACGTGGGGGAAGTCACGTATCGATGCCTGTATATTTACATATAGAGTGACAATGGGCTGTTTCGATATCATCATATATTAGAGCGATGGGATCATCGATATGAGTCATGATAGGGGAGACGGATAAATTCTAGCTTAAAGATTAATGGGGTGGTCATAGGTCGCTGATATCGTCGATAAAGAGAAGGACTGAAGCACCACCGCAACTGCGTAAATGCATCTGGGATTGAGTTGGATAATAGTCAGGAGACGGTCGATCAAGGGGTGAGCTTGGGCTTGAGAGTATGTGAAGGCTTTGAGAGTGCGACCATTGTTATAATGATTATTGAAGTTTAAATTAGGACTGCAAAAAGAATAGGTTTCTTGTGAATTTGATTGTTCTTTACAGGGGGGGGGGGATGGGCGACACTGCTAAAAGTAATGTAGGAATGTTGCGATATAGGGATTGAGGAATTGGTCTGGAAGCGGGGGCGTGAGATTAGTTGGGAGTCGGATGTTGTCATGCGTAGTAACGATCCAACAGTGTAGGGGAGAGTGGGAGAAGAGTTGCGGAAGATACAGTACGCTTGAATGTCTTATTTTAAGTTATTCTCAACCCTCGACACTAAAATATTTTGAGTTTGGTCACAACTTTTGACTTCCAACACTTCATTCGAATGAAACAGAAGTGAAAGACCACCTCAATCAACTGCTGTGATATAACTTAATTTGAATCTTTGATATAAGTTGATCTTACATGTAAGATCTCAACGTCAGCACCGGCGTTTAGTTTCAATTTTGGCGCTTCTGCCGGTAACACAGTCAGCTTCAAAGCAGTGGTAAACTTAAGATTACCGGTAACCGAGTGTTGCGTAAGTTAGTTTCACTTGACAGCCCGACTTGTCATCGTCTCCGCTGGATGGTAGTGATCCTAACAGTGCTTTGACTCATCGCAGCATTCCCGTCAGCTAACAGACAGATATGGAGAACTTGCCTCTGGAAAATCTCACCATATCGGACGGAGAAGATGTCGATAAAAAGGCTGCACTCATGCTCATCGATTGCAAAGATGGTATCCTGGTTTTATCAAAAGACATCAGAGAAGAAGACCAATCCGTCAAGTCCAGACAGAGGCGTCGGAAGTACACTTTAGATGAGCAGCGCTACATCATCAACATATATGATACACATGAATGCAAGACGGAAGCGATGAATAA
>Ga0164294_10003185_pt1 | contig 14619 bp, 15 predicted proteins | sample GEODES005metaG_FD_111479 | JGI IMG/M metagenome (GOLD analysis project Ga0164294, IMG submission 111479) | Oligotrophic lake water microbial communities from Sparkling Lake, Wisconsin, USA - GEODES005 metaG | ecosystem: Environmental > Aquatic > Freshwater > Lake | place: USA: Sparkling Lake...
ACCATTGGACGGGCGCTGCAGTTTGTGCCCAAGATGAAGCTCATTGCCTGCACCAACTGCGGCATGGCGCCCATGAACCGCGAGATTGCCCTGCGCAAGCTCGAAGCCCTGGCCCAAGGCGCGGCGCTGGCCCGTCAACGCTACGCCTGAGCAGCACCCTGTGCATGACAACGAACACGCCCCAATCGGTATTGGTGGTGGGTGCTGGAGACGCCACCGGCGGCGCCATTGCCCGGCGCTTTGCCCGCGAGGGCCTGGTTGCCTGCGTCACCCGGCGCCAGCGTGACAAATTGCTGCCCTTGGTTGCGCAGATTGAGGCCGAAGGCGGCCAGGTGCACGCCTTTGGCTCGGACGCCCGGATCGAATCTGAGGTGGTGGCGCTGGTGGGAGGCATTGAGCGTGACATTGCCCCTATTGCGGTAGCGGTGTTCAACATCGGCGCCAATGTTCGCTTCTCGGTCACCGACACCACCGAGCGCGTCTACCGCAAGGTGTGGGAAATGGGCGCGCTGGCGGGCTTTTTGATGGGCCGCGAGGTGGCCAAAGCCATGCTCAGGCGCGGCCAAGGCACGATTATTTTCACTGGCGCCACGGCCAGTCTGCGGGGCGCGGCCGGGTTTTCAGCCTTTGCCGGGGCCAAGCACGCGCTGCGGGCGCTGGCGCAAAGCATGGCGCGAGAGCTGGGGCCCCAAGGCATCCACGTGGCGCACACGATGATTGACGGGGCGATAGACACCCAGTTCATTGCCGAAAACTTTCCCGCGCGCTACGCCTTGAAAGACCAGGACGGCATCCTCAACCCCGACCATATTGCCGAGGCCTACTGGCGACTGCACCGCCAGCCCCGCAGCGCCTGGACGCACGAGCTGGATTTGCGCCCGTGGATGGAAAGCTGGTAATCGCACTCCACCCCTCGCCCCGACAATTCAGGAGCTCGCATGCAAAAGACCGTGGAATTTTTCTTTGACTTTGGCAGCCCCACCACCTACCTGGCGCATACGCAGCTGCCCCAGTTGGCCTTGGATACGAGCGCCAAGGTAGTGTACCGGCCCATGCTGCTGGGCGGCGTATTCAAGGCCACCGGCAACGCCAGCCCGGTGACGGTGCCAGCCAAGGGCCGCTGGATGGGTGCCGACATCGTGCGCTTTGCCAAGCGCTACTTTGTGCCCTTTGTACACAACCCGCACTTCCCCATCAACACCCTGACGCTCATGCGTGGCGCCACCGGCCTGCAAATGCGCGACCCGCAGGCGCTGATGCGCTACGTGGACGCCGTGTTCCAGGCCATGTGGGTGCAGCCGCGCAATATGGGCGACCCGGCGGTAATGGCCGAGGTGCTGGGGGCCGCGGGATTTAGCGCCGAGTCGTTGATGGCTTTGGTGGCAGACCCCGAGGTCAAGGCGCAACTGGTGGCCACGACCGAAGAAGCGGTGGCGCGCGGTGCGTTTGGCGCGCCGACGTTTTTTGTGGGCGATCAGCTGTTTTTCGGCCAGGACCGGCTGGACTTTGTCCGCCAGGCCTTGGCCGCGTAGGCCTGGCCTGGGCAGCTGCTTAGGCGGCCGCGCTGGCGATGCGGTTGCGGCCGTTTCTTTTGGCCTCGTACAAAGCGCTGTCGGCCCGCGCCACCAGGGTCTGTGCCGACTCGGGTACGCAGCACTGGGCCACACCGCCAGAGACCGTTACCCGGCCAATTTTTTCGCCTGTAGCACGGCGCGTCAGCAGCATGTTGTGCACCTGGGTTCGCAAAGCGTTGGCCTTTACGAGTCCGGCTTGCAAGTCGCGGCCGGGCAACAAAACGGCAAACTCTTCGCCGCCATAGCGCGCAGCCATCTCGCCTGCGGCCAAACCCTCTTTCAAGGTGCGGGCCACGATGCGCAACACCTCGTCGCCCACCAGGTGGCCATAGGTGTCGTTAAAGACTTTGAAGTGGTCTATGTCGACCATCAGCATGCAAAAAGCCGCGCCCTGTTCGCTGGCGTCTTGCCACAGGCGCTCTAGCTCGGCGTCAAAGGCCTTCCGGTTGGGCAGTGCGGTCAAGGCGTCGGTGAGAGACTGCTTGCGCACCCGTTCAAACTCGCCCTCGAGCTCCTTCATGGCCTGGGCCGAGCGCTCCAGTTCGGCCGCGAGTCGTTGGTTGTGCGCGATCATGTCGCCGGTGCTGTCCAGCACCGACTGCAAGGTGGTACGCATGGCCACAACGTTGTCGGTGTGGCTAAGCGTGTGCGCGGCCTCTTCTAGCGCGCCGCGGTAGTGTCCGGTGGCGGTTTTTGCCTGCGCCAGGCGGCTGCTAAAGCCGTCAATCGTGGCTTGGATAGTGGCGCTGGCCTGGCGCGCGACCTCGCCCTCGCGTGCATTGCTCAAAAACTCCTGGTGGATGGCGTCACAGCGCTGGTCGGTGAGCAGATGTGCGCCGACGCCCAGTGAGTCGATGGTGCGCACCACATCCAGGTTGGACTGGGCGTAATAGGCGTACCAGAGCTCAAAATTCTGCGGCACCGGCTGCAGGCCCTGGTCCCGCATGCGAGCCAGCGCTTGGTTGGCACACAGCGCCGCCGGTTCGTGCGCGGCGAAGTACGGAGCATCCGTGGGAGATGGTTGAAGGTGCAAGCTGCTATTCATGGTTAAATCATTATATTCGCCAATTTTATTATATTCATATAAAACATTTTTAAAACAAAACAGGGGTGGCCTTCCAAAGCAGCAGGTGCCGGCCCGGGCGCTAGGTGGGTCGCCAAGGGGCCTATGGATAATCCGCCCACCGCTACAAACCAGAGAGACGTCCCCCATGCACCGTGTCGCCATCAGCAGTACAGGCCTGTTTACGCCGCCCCAAACCATTACAAACGCCGAGCTGGTCGAAGCCTATAACCAGTTTGCCGCCCTGGAAAACAGCCGCTACTCCATGGAGATCGCTGCGGGAACCCACACCGCGCTGACCGATTCAAGCGTCGAATTCATTGGAAAAGCCTCTGGCATCCAGCGCCGCTATGTGATGGACAAGGCCGGTGTGCTCGACCCCACCCGCATGCGCCCCCGCTTTGCACCCCGCCCGGACTCCGCGATTTCGATGATGGCCGAGATCGGCGTGCTGGCAGCCCAAGCCGCGCTCGACGCGGCGGGCAAAACCGCCGCCGACGTGGACGGCCTGATTTGCGCTGCGGCCAATATGCAGCGGCCCTACCCGGCCATGGGCGTAGAAATTCAGACCGCGCTGGGTATTCAGGGCTACGCCTTTGACATGAACGTAGCCTGTTCCTCTGCCACATTTGCGCTGGAACTGGCCGTCAACGCGGTACGCACCGGTCAGGCGCGGGCGATGTTGGTGGTCAACCCCGAGATCACCTCGGCCCACCTGGCCTGGAAGGACCGGGATTGCCACTTCATCTTTGGTGACGTGTGCACCGCAATTTTGGTGGAGCGGCTCGATCTCGCGCCCGCAGGAGCGTTTGAGATCTTGGGCACGCGGCTCTTGAGCACGTTTTCTAACAACATCCGCAACAACCAGGGCTTTATGTCCCGCGCCGAAGACCGCGACCCGGACGAGCGCGACCAGTTGTTTCGCCAGGAAGGCCGCAAGGTGTTCAAGGAAGTCTGTCCGATGGCCGCCGACCACATTGCCGGGCACCTGGAGTCGCTGGGCTACACGCCGGCCGACGTGCGCCGCTTCTGGCTGCACCAGGCCAATTTGTCCATGAACCAGTTCATCAGCCGCAAACTGCTGGGGCGCGACGCCACCATTGAGGAGGCGCCGGTGATTCTGGACGAATTTGCCAACACGGCGTCTGCCGGCTCCATCATCGCCTTTCACCGCCACAAGGCCGACATCACGTCGGGGCAAGTGGGCGTGATCTGCTCGTTTGGCGCGGGCTATTCGATTGGCAGCGTGGTGGTCAAAAAACTGTAAGTGACCCCGCTGGGGCCACTGGCTCAGGCCAGCGCGCGTTTGAGCCGGATTTCTTCGATCTTGACGCCGCCTATGGACACGGTTTTGGCACTGGGCATTTCACGCTTAAAACCGGCCATGGTGAAAAACTGCATGGCGCGCTCATTGGCCAGCGGCAGCCAGATGCTGACATCGGTGCAACCTTCTTCCATCAGCCCCTCACGTGCAGCGTCCCACAGCGACAGGCCCACGCCCAGGCCGACAAAATCGGCGTCGGCGTAAATCGACCAAATCTCACCCATGGCGGGCTTGGTGCCTTCGTCGCGGCTGCGGTCAAAGCCAACAAACCCGACGATGCGCTCACCGTGCAGCGCCACATGCACCTGGGGCTCGGCGTATTCAATGGCCTCGCGCCAATAGGCCTGGCGTTTGTCCAGCGCCATCAGCGGCACCTGCACATCGCCCAGCAGGCCGCGGTAGGCGTCTTGAACGGTGGCGTTGTGAAGTTCGGCAATGGCGCGCGCGTCGCGCAAAACCGCCGGGCGGACGGGAAAAACGGAAGTACTGGACATGAAGGAGAAAACCTGACGTTGCGAAAAATGCAAAAAATGCGAAGGCGGATTGTCGCAGCATCCCCGGCAAACCACCCCAGGCCCTAGCCCGGCCGCGACCTGTGCCTGGGCAGACCCTAGGGTGAATACCCCTTGCGCCTTGGCCGCTTGGGCGCCCAGAATGCGGCTAATCTTGCAGGAGCCAACGCCATGAACCCCGCAGCAATTTCGGTGGACGCCGCCAATTTCCCGGTGCAGCGCCTGTGCCACTGGGCACAAACTACCCCGGACCGCATCTACCTCACCCAGCCCGTGGGCATGGGCCAGGTGCAAGACATCAGTTGGGCGCAGGCCGCCGACCAGGTGCGCCGCATGGCCGCGTGGCTGCAAGCCCAAAGCTGGCCGGCAGGCAGCCGGGTGGCGATTTTGGGCAAGAACAGCGCGCACTGGGTATTGGCCGACCTGGCGATTTTGATGGCCGGTCATGTATCGGTACCCATCTACCCCACCTTCAATGGCGAGGCCCTGGCCTACATCCTGAACCACAGCGCGGCGCGGGCCTGCTTTGTCGGCAAGATGGATGACAGCTCCAGCCTGGCCAGCGTGCCCGAATCGGTGGCGCTGGTGGCCTTGCCGCTGGCGCCATCTGGCGCGGCCGCCTTGCAGTGGGACGGGCTGCTGCGCCAAAACGCCCCGCTGGCCGGTACGCCCCAGACCAGCGCCGACACGATTTGCACCATTATTTACACCTCAGGCACCACCGGCCACCCAAAAGGCGTGGTGCAAACCTTTGGCGCCATGGCCTGGGGACTGGCCAGTGCCACCCGGCGCATCGCGGTGTCGGACGCAGACCGCTTTATTTCCTACCTGCCACTGGCCCACGTGGCCGAGCGCATGCTGGTGGAACAAGCCTCACTGCGCCACGGCGGCCACGTCTTTTTTGCGGAGAGCCTGGACACCTTTTTGGCTGACTTGCAGCGCGCCCGCCCGACCATCTTTTTCTCGGTGCCGCGCCTGTGGGTGAAGTTTCAGCAAGGCGTATACGAAAAAATGCCAGAGGCGCGCTTGAACCGGCTGCTGGGCATTCCCCTGCTGGGCCGTCTGGTGCGGCGCAAGATTTTGGGTGGTCTGGGCCTGGACCAATGCCGGCTCGCCGCCGGTGGGGCTGCGCCCATGCCCGCAGACATGCTGGCTTTTTTCCGCAAACTCGGACTTGATCTGATTGAGGTGTATGGCATGACCGAAAACTGCGGCGTATCGCACTCCACGCTGCCCGGCGGATCTGCTGTGGGCACCGTTGGGCTGCCCTATGAAGGGGTGGACGGCCGCATTGACCCTGATACCGGCGAGGTTCAGATGCGCTGCCCGGCGCTGATGCAAGGCTATTTCAACAACCCGGAACAAAGCGCACTCGCCGTGACGTCCGACGGCTGGCTGCGCACGGGCGACAAAGGCCGCTGCGATGCCCGGGGCCAACTCAGCATCACCGGCCGGGTGAAAGACATTTTTAAAACCAGCAAAGGAAAGTACGTGGCGCCCGCGCCCATTGAGGACCTGCTGGTCACGCACCCCGACATCGAGGCCTGCGCCGTAACGGGTGCCAACCTGACGCAACCGCTGGCAGTGGTCATGCTGTCGCAAGACGCAGCCACGCGCTGCGCCGACCCGGCGGCCCGGGCAGCGCTAACCCAGTCGCTGGAGCAGCACCTGCAAAGCGTGAACGCACGGCTTGATCACCACGAGCGGCTGGACCTGCTGGCGGTAGTCAGCGTCTTGTGGACGCCGGAAAACGGCTTTGTCACGCCCACCTTCAAGGTCAAACGCAACCAGATCGAAGAAGCCTACGCGCCCCGCTTTGACGCCTGGCTGCGCCAGGCACGCGCCGTGGTCTGGGTCGACTAAGGCTGTTACCGACATGGCTGCGGACTAAAATCGTCCGCATGCGATGTGCGAGTGTTGTTCCTTATCTGCGCGCCCGCCGTGGGCTTTCATCTATTGCTTGGATCTTCTGGCTGTGGGCCGGGTGGGCAAGCGCCTCACCCGCCCAAGCGGCATGGGAAGACAGCATGGCCCAGCGCACGCTGGCCTGCACCGGATGCCACGGACCGCAAGGCAAATCGGGGCCTGACGGCTATTACCCCCGCCTGGCGGGCAAGCCCGCAGGCTACTTGGTCAACCAACTGCGCAACATCCAGGAAGGACGCCGGCATTACGCGCCGATGCAAGGGCTGCTGGTCACGCTGAACGACGCCTACCTGCAGGAGATCGCAAACTACTTTTCTGCGCTGGAGCTTCCCTACCCGCCACCTGTGGCGCAACGCGCAGACCCTGCCATGCTGGCGCGGGGCCAAGCGCTGGCAACCCAAGGCGACCGCGCCCTGAACATCCCGGCTTGCACCCAGTGCCACGGCACGGCCCTGACCGGCGTGCAGCCCAACACCCCCGGCCTGCTGGGCCTGCCGCGGGACTACCTCAACGCGCAGCTGGGTGGCTGGCAAACCGGGCAGCGCCGGGCACAGGCACCCGACTGCATGGCGCACATCGCTAAAGGCCTGCGCGACGCCGACGTGCACGCCGTCACCAGCTGGCTAGCCAGCCAGACCGTGCCCGAGGCGTCACGCGCCGTGGCGCAACGACCGGCGCTGGCCCCGGGCGCCAGCGCCATCGCATGCGGCAGCGCGCCATGACCCTCGCGCCAAACCGCCACGCAAGTGCGCAGTGGGATGTCCAAGCCCCCCGTACGCCCTGGCTGCACCGCATCGCCGGTGCGATCGGCGCCTTGCTGGTAGCCGCCTGCGTGTGGGTGTTTTGGGGCGCAGATGCCTGGCACGAGCGCACCAGCGTCAGCGCCGCCCACTTGGGCGCCAGCGCCGCGCCGTCTTTGGAACACGGCGCCTATCTGGCGCGGATCGGTAATTGCGCGCTGTGCCATACCGCACCGGGTGGAGCGCCGTTTGCTGGAGGACGCGCCATAGAGACGCCGTTTGGGGCCGTGCTATCGACCAACATCACACCCGACCCGACCCAAGGCATAGGCCAATGGAGCGCCAATGACTTCTGGCGCGCTTTGCACCACGGAAAAAGCCGGGATGGTCGGCGCCTATCACCGGCCTTTCCCTACACCAGCTACACCCGCGTCAGCCGGGCCGATGCGGACGACTTATTTGCGTATTTACAAACCGTAACCCCCTCAGCGCGCCCCAATTCCGCATCACCACTGGCCTGGCCGTTTAACACCCAGGCTGCACTGGCGGTCTGGCGGGCGCTGTATTTTTGGCCGCAACCGGCAAGCTTGGAGCCTGACGGGGCAAGCCCCGTCGCGGGCGGCGGTGGAGTCAACGCCGCCGATGCGCCCGGTCCGGCACGCGGAAAGTACCTGGTTCACGGACTGGGCCACTGCACCGAATGCCATGGCAAGCGCAACCTGCTGGGCGGTTTGGTACCCGGTAATGAACTGGCGGGTGCGGTGCTGCCGGGCGTGCCGTGGCACGCGCCGTCTTTGCAGGACCCAAGTCAGGCCGGTGCCGCGTCTGCTGCGGACACTGTGGCACTGCTGCAAATCGGCGCGGCCGGCGGTCGCTTTGTGGGCGGCCCTATGGCCGAAGTGGTGTTGCACGGCACCCAACATCTCACCGACGCAGACGCCCAAGCCATTGCCCTTTACTTGCAGGCGGTGGCGTGGCCCACGTCACCTGTGGCCCGACCAGCGCAAACAAGCAACGCCGACCCGCGCGCGGCCCGAATCTATGAAGACCAGTGCGCTGACTGCCACGGTAAAGAAGGCCAAGGCCAGGCGGGCGCCTATCCCGCCCTGGCAGGTAATCGCGCGGTGCTGATGGCGCAACCCAACAACGCGGTGCTCAGCGTGCTGCATGGCGGTTTTGCACCTGCCACGGCGGGCAACCCCCGCCCGTATGGCATGCCGCCGTTTTTGCTGCAACTCGGCGATGCCGATGTGGCAGCCGTGCTCACCCATGTGCGTAGTTCCTGGGGCAACCAGGGCGCGCCGGTGAGCGCGCTGCAAGTCCAGCAGATTCGCCGCACCCAGGCGACGCCGTGACGCCCACCCCTACGGGCCCTGGCCTTGCGGTGCCCGAGGGATTCGCGCTGGTGTACCAGGACGACTATTTGCTGGTGCTCAACAAACCCTCCGGCCTCTTGTCCGTGCCCGGCCGTGGTGCGGACAAGCAAGACTGCCTGAGCGCCCGGGTACAAGCCCGGTTTGCCGACGCGCTGGTGGTGCACCGGCTGGACATGGCGACTTCGGGCCTGCTGCTGATGGCGCGCGGGCTCAATGCGCAACGCGCCCTGAGCGCCGCTTTTGAGCGCCGCCAGGTGCACAAGCGCTACGTAGCCGATGTAGCTGGGCTGCTGCCCCTGCATGCCGACTGGCAAACCATCGACCTGCCTATTTTGGTGGACTGGCCCAACCGCCCCTTGCGCACCATCCACCCGGACGGCCAACCCAGCCAAACGCGCTGGCGCTGCGTGGCGCAAGACCGGCAGCGCCAAACCAGCCGCTTGGAACTAGAGCCGCTGACCGGGCGCAGCCACCAGTTGCGCGTACACCTGCTGGCGCTGGGCCACCCGATTCTGGGTGACGCCTTGTACGCCCCACCCCCGGTGCAAGCCAAGGCCCCCCGCCTGGCGCTGCACGCCAGCGCGCTGGGGCTTTCGCATCCCACCAGCAGTCTGCCCCTGCACTGGGATTGCCCGGCAGACTTCTAAAGCGGCCCAAGGCCTAAAATCTACCGGTGAACTCCATCCTCAACGCCGACCTGCATTGCCACTCCGTGGTCTCCGACGGCACCCTCACCCCGGAAGCCTTAGCAGAGCGCGCAAGCGCCAAGGGCGTCGAACTCTGGGCTCTGACCGACCACGACGAAATCAGCGGCCAGGCGCGCGCCGCCAGTGCAGCTAAGGCCTGTGGCATGCGCTACCTGACCGGCGTAGAGATTTCGGTGACCTTCTTGCACCAAACCGTGCATATCGTCGGCTTGGGCTTTGACGCCGACAATGAAAACCTGCAAGAGGGCCTGCGCGCCACCCGGGGCGGGCGCAACCAGCGCGCCAAAGACATGGCCAAGGATTTGGAGCGGGTGGGAATCAAAAACGCTTTTGAGGGCGCGCTGCAGTACGCAGGCAACCCGGGCCTGCTCTCGCGCACCCACTTTGCCCGCCACCTGGTGGAAACCGGTGTGTGCAAGGAAACCAACGAAGTTTTTCGCAAATACCTGACCGAAGGCAAGCCCGGCTATGTAGAGCACCGCTGGGCCAGCCTGAAAGACGCCGTGGGCTGGATTACCGGCGCAGGTGGCATGGCCGTGATTGCGCACCCGGCGCGCTACCGTTTCACCGCCAACGAAGAGTTCGCGCTGTTTACCGAATTCAAAGGCCACGGCGGCCAGGGCGTGGAAGTGGTCACCGGCAGCCATTCGGCAGCCGAATACATGATCTACGCAGACGCCGCCAAGGACTACGGCCTGGCAGCCTCACGCGGCAGCGACTTCCACAGCCCGTTGGAGAGCCACACCGAACTCGGCGCTCTGCCCTATTTGCCGGGCAGCCTGACCCCGGTTTGGGAACTGCTGGCCGCGCGCGTGCTGCACTAGGCCCGCGCCATGGCACAGTATTTTGAAGTCCACCCCGACAACCCACATCCGCGCCTGCTCAAACAGGCCGTGGCTCTGCTGGCAAAAGGCGGCGTGCTGGCTGTGCCCACCGATTCGAGCTATGCGCTGGTCTGCCACCTGGACGACAAAGCCGCTGCCGACAGCCTGCGCCGCATTCGCGGCGTGGACGACAAGCACCACCTGACCCTGCTGTGCCGCGACCTGAGCGAGCTGGCCAACTACGCCCGGGTAGACAACGCGCAGTTTCGACTCATCAAAGGCGCCACCCCGGGGCCCTACACCTTTATCTTGGAAGCCAGCAAAGAGGTGCCGCGCCGCCTGAGCCACCCGTCGCGAAAAACCATAGGCCTGCGCGTGCCCGAGCACACCACACTGCAGGACCTGCTGGCCCTGCACGGCGCGCCCTTGCTGGCCACTACATTGATTCCGCCCGGCGAGACCGAAGCACTGAACGACGCCCATGACATTCGAGCGCGTTTCGAGCACCAAATCGCTGCCGTAATCGACGCCGGGGCCTGCGCGCTGGAGCCCACCACCGTGGTTGACCTCAGCGGCGGCTCGGTCGAACTGGTGCGCCAGGGCCGTGGCAGCCTCGCTCGCCTGGGGCTTTAGCGCCTGATCTTTAACGCACCAAGGAAATCCCCGCACCGTGGACATTGCCCAACTCATTCAAACCGTCGCGCTGTATGCGCTGCCGGTGATTTTTTCCATCACCCTGCACGAGGCTGCGCACGCCTATGCAGCCCGTTACTTTGGCGACCCTACCGCCTGGACGCTGGGCCGCGTGACGCTTAACCCCATGAAGCACATCGACCCCATGGGCACCATCGTGCTGCCACTGGTTTTGTACTTTGCCACCTCGGGTGCGTTTTTGTTTGGCTACGCCAAGCCCGTTCCGGTGAACTTTGGCCGCCTGCGCAACCCAAAACGCGACATGGTATGGGTGGCGCTGGCCGGTCCGGGGGTCAACTTTTTGCAGGCCGTGGTGTGGGGTGCGGCTTTGTACGTGCTGCAAGGCGCAGGTGTCACCGAGCCGTTTCTCATCAAGATGTGCCAAGGCGGCGTGCTGGTCAATGTGGTGATGTGCGTGTTTAACCTCTTCCCTATGCCGCCACTGGACGGCGGGCGCATATTGGTCGGGCTGCTGCCGCTTCGCCAGGCGGTTGTGGTGTCGCGCATTGAGCCTTGGGGGTTTTACATCGTGATGGCGCTGGTGGTGACCAAGGTGATCAACACCTTTTGGATGCTGCCGCTCATGGGCCTGAGTTTTGATGCCGTTAACCTGCTGTTGAGCCCGCTGCGCGCCCTGCTGTCTTAGCCTGCGCGCACCCCGCCATTTTTTGCCCCGTTTGTAAACCGTTTTAACTTTTTTGGCTTGCTTGACCACCATGAGCGCTGTACGTTTTTTAACCGGTATCACCACCTCGGGCACACCGCATCTGGGCAACTACGTGGGCTCTATCCGCCCCGCCGTGGCGGCCAGCCTGCGCCCTGGCGTGGAGAGCTACTACTTTTTAGCCGACTACCACGCACTCATCAAGGTGGACGAGCCCGCGCGCATCCAACGCTCCACGCTGGAGATTGCGGCGAGCTGGCTGGCCGCAGGCCTGGACCCCGAGCGCGTGGTGTTTTACCGCCAGTCCGATGTGCCCGAGATTCCCGAGCTGACCTGGTTTTTGACCTGTGTGACCGGCAAGGGCATCTTGAACCGCGCCCACGCCTACAAGGCCTCGGTGGACAAAAACCTGGCGGCCGACCTGGACCCGGACGCGGAAGTGACGGCCGGCCTGTTCATGTACCCGGTGCTCATGGGTGCGGACATTTTGATGTTCAACGCCCACCACGTACCGGTGGGGCGCGACCAGATTCAGCACATCGAGATGGCGCGCGACATGGCGCACAGCTTTAACCACCGCTATGGCGAGCACTTTGTGCCGCCCCAAGCGGCGATTGAAGAATCGGTGGCCACCCTTCCCGGGCTGGATGGGCGCAAGATGAGCAAGAGCTACGACAACACCATCCCCTTGTTTGCGCCGCGCCCTGAGCTCAAAAAGCTCATTTCCGGCATCAAAACCGACTCCCGCGCGCCTGGCGAGGCAAAAAGTACCGAAGGTTCGGCCTTGTTTCAGATTTACCAGGCCTTTGCCAGCGCCGAAGAAACCGCCGCTTTTGCGCAAGACTTTGCCAACGGCATCGCCTGGGGCGATGCCAAAGACCGTCTGTTTGAACGCATTGACTTCGAGATCGCGCCCATGCGGGCGCGTTACGAATGGCTGATGGCCCACCCGCAAGAGGTGGAAGTGATGTTGCACGCCGGTGCGGCCAAGGCCCGCGCCGTGGCCACGCCCTTTATGGCGCGCCTGCGCCAGGCCGTGGGCCTGCGCAGCCTGGCAACCCACAGCGCCAGCGGCCCGGCCAAAGCAGCCAAGGTAGCAGCGGCCAGCTTCAAGCAGTACCGCGAGAAAGACGGCCAGTTTTACTTCAAGCTGGTGGACGCCAAAGGCGCGCTGCTGCTGCAAAGCCTGGGGTTTGCATCGCCCAAGGAGGCGGGGGCGGCTGTCGCGCAAATCAAGCATGGCGGCCTGGCCGCATTGGACGCACTGCGCGGGCAATTGGCTAAAGGGCATGCCAGCCCCGATGCGCTGCAAGCCGCGCTAGACGGCATGGCAAGCGAACAAGCCTGAGGCGAAAGCCAGGGCCAAAACCGCAGCGCTGGCCTGACTTAACAATGAAAGCCCGCTACTTCATTCAACTGGTGATGTTGTCGGCGCTGTGGGGCGCTTCATTCATCTTGACGCGGCTGGCCGCTCCGCAATTGGGGCCCAATGTATCGGCGGGGCTGCGCATGCTGCTGGCCACCATAGTGCTGGCGGCCATCATGCGCGCGCTCAAACATCCTTGGCCCACGCAGCACTGGCGCGAGCTGCTGCTGATCGGTTTTTTGGCCGTAGCGGGGCCGCACTTGCTGTATTCGTGGTCGGCGCTGCACCTGCCGGGTGGCTACGGCGCGCTGCTGTCGGTGACTGCCGTGCTGTTTGGCGCCTTTACATCGGCGTTTTTGAAGGAAGAAGCGCTTACGCGCGGCAAACTGACCGGTTGCGTACTGGGCCTGCTGGGCGCAGCGTTGGTGGTGAAACTGGGGCCGGTGGAGCCCACGCACACGCTGGTGATCTCAGCGCTGGTTTGCCTGGGCGCTGCTGCCCTGTCGGGCACCGCCACGCCCTTGCTAAAGCGCGCCACATCCCGCATGGAGCCGCTGAGCATCACGGCGGGCATGCACGCCGCTGCCGTGTTGATGCTGCTGCCCGGCGCGCTGCACGACCTGCCGCAAGCGCACTTCACCCTGAGCGCCGTGGCCGCTGTGTTGGTGTTGGGCATTGCCACCTCGGGCCTGGCGTATTGGATGTTCATGCGCATCATTCAGCACGTGCCGCCCATGGCGTCCATGACGGCCAACTTCATGAGCACCGGCTTTGGCGTGCTGTGGTCGGTGCTGTTGTTGGATGAGCCCACCAGCTGGGCCATGGCAGCCGGTGGCGGCCTGATCGTGCTGGCCTGTCTGCTCGTGTCTAACCTGAACCCGCTGCGCGCCCTGGGCGCCTTGGGCGCAAAATTGCCTCCCACCCCACCTTAGCGCTGAACCATCCGCATTGCGTCCGTATGCAAGCCATCCTCAATATATCGTCCTACCAGTTCACGCCTTTGCCCGACGCCGCTGAACTGCGCCCCGTGCTGCTGGCGCGCGCGCTGGCGCTCGACCTCAAAGGAACGATCTTGCTGGCCACCGAGGGCATCAACCTGTTTTTGGCCGGGGCGCCCGACAAGGTGCGCGCATTTGTAGCGCAGCTGCGCACCGACGCCCGCTTTGCCGGGTTGCAGCCCAAAGAAAGTTGGTCGGACACCACGCCCTTCAAAAAAATGCTGGTCAAAGTGAAACACGAAATCATCCGCATGAACCACCCCGCTATCCAGCCCGCGCAGGGCCGCGCCCCGGCGGTGAGCGCCGCCACGGTGCGCCGCTGGCTAGAAGCCGGTGTAGACGACGCGGGCCGCCCGGTGGTGACGTTAGACACGCGCAATGACTTTGAGGTGGACGCGGGCACGTTTACCGGCGCCATCGACTGGCGCATCACCAAGTTCACCGAGTTCCCCGACGCCTTTCGTGCCCACAAGGCCGAGTTGGAGGGCAAAACGGTGGTGAGCTTTTGCACCGGCGGCATCCGCTGCGAAAAAGCCGCCATCCTGATGCGCGAAGAAGGTCTGGAGCATGTGTACCAGCTAGACGGCGGCATCCTCAAGTATTTTGAAGAGACCGACGGCAAGCACTACGCAGGCGGCTGCTTTGTGTTTGACGAACGCCGCGCGCTGGGGCCGGATTTGGGTGTTGCGCCCTAAGCTTCGGCGCTGCACCATGCATCATGCCAAACCAGGGGTCCCCTCGTTTTCAGTGCAATAAGTGACGGTACGCAAAGCTAGCACTGGCGTGGGGGTGGTCTGGGTAGATCGTTGATTTCATTGACTTTCCTGTTCACTTTCATATTGGCGATTCGTG
>Ga0164294_10003186_pt1 | contig 14618 bp, 11 predicted proteins | sample GEODES005metaG_FD_111479 | JGI IMG/M metagenome (GOLD analysis project Ga0164294, IMG submission 111479) | Oligotrophic lake water microbial communities from Sparkling Lake, Wisconsin, USA - GEODES005 metaG | ecosystem: Environmental > Aquatic > Freshwater > Lake | place: USA: Sparkling Lake...
GAGGTAATCGCTAAAAATATCTGGGGTAAGGCCATTGAGGCCGTTGCCACAGGCACCCTATCGGCAGAGAAAGCTGTTGACGCCGCGATTACGGAGATCCGCACCATTTTTGCTGGTTGGAACTAAAAACTGAACCATGAAAAGCCGTACTTTTTGGATCAAGCTCTCCGTCGCCACCTTAGCCTCCTCAAGCGTCATCTCTCTAGTCACCTACCTGGTTGCCAATGTTCCCCTAGGGGCCCAAGCACTCACGAACCAGCAGGCTATCTTGAATGAAAAGCAAGGCCGTATTGCGCAATGGTGGAAAGAGGAAGTCAACGCAATCAGCAAAGATCTTCAGAATCCCAAACTGGTGGAGCGTTCCCTCACTATTCTGCAAGCAAAACGCCATAGTCGCGCAGATATTAAATCTGCCAACAGCCTTGCTCTCGAGGCAATTCTCGCCAATCATCAGCAAAATCGCAACAGCGCATCATTGCTAACAAAGGGCGGCATTGTTGTTTTTTCAACTGATCATGATAAATTTGCAGCCTATCAACCTCTTAAAAACACAACGACTAGCCTCGACCTAGAAGAACTACCAAGCACACCCCTAAACTTCTTTACCAATTCAATCTCTGGCTTGCCTTCGATCTCAGTTGCTCTGCCTATTTACGCAGGTCCCACGAAAAAAGCTGGATTCCTGGCAATTGATCTAAACCTAGGCAAGCTCAATGACCAAATTGCCGATCCAGCCCCTGCCAGCAAAAAGACTAAGCTCAATGGCCCTACCCCTGTCGAATCCTATTTAGTGGCGCGCACCTCCTTAGACAAGGCCACCTATATTGCGCCTCCCGCCCAAAGCCCAGCTGACTACGCATTCAAACCCTTGGATAGTGTCGGTATTCGCAAGGCCCTAGATGGCAATTCTGGCCAAGGCTATTATCTCAATAGTGAAGGGAAGCCCGTCATTGGTGTGTATAAATATTTGCCTAATTTTCGCACAGCCCTACTGGTTGAAAGTCGCCAAAAAGATATTTATACATCAGCACGAAAAATGGCTCTGGAGATTTTTGAAGTCGGCGTGCTCCTTTCCTTGCTGAGCTTGGGGGTGGGTTTACTTGTGGATCAAAATGCGAAACACCCGATAGAGACCTAATCCCTGCCCCAATAGGCTCGATCCAATCCAAAAACATAAAAACATCGCCCAATCCCCATGGAAGTACCGCCTGAGGCCATTCCCAATTCGCAAAAGCGCCCTTTTCTGCCGGACCTATCAATCTTTAGGGGACTTCAATTTACCTTTACTTTTCAAATTACAATCGCGCTGATTGCCTCTTTTTGCCTTGGCAATGTAGCGCTTTTCCAAATAGCATCTAAACGCTTATTAGCCAATGAGCAAAGGCGTTTTCGCGACAATGTTCTTTATCTAAGCAGTAGCATTCAGGCCTACCAGAATTCCATCGATACGGAACTTGCTTTTGCTGCCAATTCGCCCGAGCTAAGGAGTCTTGACAGCAAACGTGTACTTGCCGAATTAAGGCCGATTATTGAAGCAAATCCATTACGCAAGTGGCGCATTTGGAGGCGGGATGGCAAATTGTTAGCCAGCAGCCCACTTGAGACCAATATTCGTCTCAAAGAAAAAAGAATTCTTAGGGCTCCCTACTTCATCAAGGCAATCAATGGTGAAGCCAACTATAGTATTCGTTCCACCCTTGTTGGGGCAAGGCTTGAAGGATGCCTAGAGGCGGCCTATCCCATCTATCCAGTTAACAGTAACATTAAAACAACAAAACCCTCTGCTATTCTTTCTTTCTGTCTACCAATCTCAAAAATCGGTCAGGATAGTGGCCTTATTAATGTTGAGAAAATAAGCACAGCCAGCCAACCTGGGGCCGCCAAGCAAAACAATGATTACCTGGCGATCCACCGCGGTAAATATAACGGGCGATTATTTTTTATGATTGCCAGTTCTGGCAACCTTGTTTTCCCCACCCTCTCAACAAATCAGTTTGATCATATTTCGCTGCTGACTCCCCGCCGTCTGGCTAAAACTAAATACAGTGCGTTTGTTGATGCGGCCGCTGATTTACCGCTACGCAATACCTTGCAACAGGTTGAAGTAGATGGCCATGCCTTCTTTCTCTATGCCCATAAAGTCAATGAAAACTGGACCGCTGTTAGCGTCGTCGACGAACAAACCATCTATGCACCGCTGACCAGAAATCTGTTTGAGCTTGTTCTCATCCAGCTGTTCACTTTGCTTGTCACCAGCATTGTTATTTTCTATGTATGCCGCCAACTGGTGAAGCCGCTGAAGTCTGTTGTATCAACGGTATCACAGCTTAGCAACCTAGAAATACCGGAGGAGCAACCTAAATGGCTATCCGCCTCCAGCATTATTGAAATTAGGCAAGTTTCTACTGCGATTAGCAAGCTCTCGTTTGCGATGGATTCCTTCAGTCGCTACCTACCTCGCGAGGTGGTGAAATCTGTACTGAACTCCAAACAAAGTGCTCGGCTCGGCGGGGAAGTACGCGAGCTCGTCATGCTATTCACTGATATTCGCAATTTCACAACCTATTCAGAATCGAGTGACGCCATCATGATCCTCGATCACCTGAATACCTATATGACGGCATTAACATCCCGAATCATGGCAACATCGGGAACCATTGACAAGTATATAGGCGACTCGGTGATGGCATTTTGGGGAGCTCCCTACTCCGTAGACCAACCGGCCTGTAAAGGCTGCACGGCTGCACTCGCTGTGCAAGAAGAAACATCTCGGCTCAATCAAGAATGGGAAAAAGCAGGGATTGACCTGCAATTCTTCACGCGGGTTGGCGTCAATATTGGCTCTGTCATTGTTGGCAATGTCGGCTCGGAAGAGCGCTTTAATTACACCGTGATTGGCGACCCTGTCAACCTGGCAAGTCGTCTCGAAGGCACCAATAAATTGTATGGAACCGGCATTCTTGTTAGCCAGGCAATCGTTGATGCCGTTCACGAAGAGGACAGTTTCCATGATTTCTGCTTCCGTTTAATTGATCGGGTCAAGGTCAAGGGCAAAAATCTATCCACCGATGTTTATGAATTGGTTGGTTACCGCAGCCATTTCCATCCGCTCGAATTGGAAGACCTTTCGATTGCCAATGGGATCATGGCATCATCCTTGGATGGGGGCGTGAACGTAGGTCTTGAGCAGTTACTCCTCTTACCAACTGAAAAACCCTTAACACGTTTTATTCTCGAACTTCGTACGATGCTGACGCAGCGTCAGGCAAAGGCCGCAAGCCTGCCAGCCTGATTTCTAGATTGCCATCTAATGGACAAGCAGCATCCCACTTAAAGACAATCTAAGTGGTCGCCAAGCTGTCTTTTGGGCGCGGTATTTACCCCTAGGCCAGGCCGAAAGTTATAGCCATTAAACAGACCAAACCCCAAGTTTGATCCCAATCGTGGGGGCTAAATGCATCGCATTGCCGCAGTGCTTCCCCGTACCAATATCGAGATCGACTGGGTGCGCACTCCAGACTCGGCGCCGCTGTTTAAAGGATGGAAAACAAAAAGGTTTATCGCCCAACCTTCGTTCTGGTCGGCTGCTTTTTAGCCTGCTTTGTTGCATGGAAGCCTCGGCCATACTCCTTGGGCCACGGCCGTTACTGATCGGAGCGCAGCCAGCAAAGTTCCCCAAAAATCGTTGCGGGATCTGCCGTGGGCGCAATGGCAGGGCCCAGAATTGCAGCCTTCCCCTGGGGCCCTCGGCCTTGCGTAGCCACGCCCGCCGGAGCTGCAGCAGCCCTAGCGACTCCCCTGCCTCCTGGCGAGAACGGTTCCCAGCGGCGGGCTCGGTTTCTGGCCGTGGCCCCTCTGGTGGCGATAGTCGCTGAGGATTGCCCCCAACGTCGGCCCCTTGGGACGCCGTGCTGCGGGCCCAGACCGCCTGCTTGATCCCAGCCAGCCGTCAAGGCCAGGCCGTCCGGATGAGCAGCCAGGGGTTCTGGTTTGTTTTCAGCCACGATCCCCTGAGCCGCACACCCTTGGCGGCCCCCAACGAATCACTGCCGGCCTGCGCATCCCCAGGCCGGCAGTGATTTGCTAGGAGCCTTAACCCGAGCCAGCCCTGGCAGGGGCCAGCTGGACTGGCAAAACACGCACCAAACGGCAAGCTCCCAACCTGGGCGCTACTTTTGAATAGCTTGCAACTTGTGGGTTCTGCAGCCCTTTTGGAGCACAACTGCCAAAACCTAGATCAGCTTGCCTGAGCAAGTCAAAAGACAACAAATCTTGCCGGACACCTGGCTACGATCAAGTCACTTCTACGCGACCAAAGATCCCCTCATCCAGCATAGAATGAATTGCTACGCTGTACCTATACGTTTGTGGCTTCAATGCCGCACCCCAGCGAGGTCCGCATGTTGCTGACTAGCAGGACTGGTCATCAGAGCCATCGTCAAGCGATTATTCGACGTATTCCTGCAGCCCTTGTTGTTGGTTTGCTCGCTTGGATCCAGCCCGCCCAGGCTGCCCTTCGGCTCCAGGTTCGCTTTGGCGAGTTTGAGCGCTCCGTCGCTGTTGCCGACTTCGCCCAGTTTGCGGATACGGGCCAAGCGCCGCCTGGCTTGGCCTGGTATTTGAACCGCATCAAACCGGCTGATCGGGCGGCCTTAAGAAACGCCCTCAGCCAAAGTCTGCCGATCACGCCCGTGATGGTCTCGAATTTGCTGGCCACACCCATCGGCCAGGAACTGGTTGCCCAGCTAGGCAAAAGCCTGGCCCTGCCCGCTGTTCAAGCCCAACCTGCGATTCAAGCCGCCCTGTTACTGGGGGCCGCCAAAACGGGCCAACTGCGTTTGATCGACGCCCTCGAAGCCTTCCCGCTCCAGGACTTGCCCGTGAATGGCGATGCTCTTGTGTCAATCAGCCACCAACTGGGCAACCAAATCAATTCACAAAACAATCTCTACCCAGGGCTGCTCGCCCAAATCAGCCAGGCTGGAGCCAAGCCCGTTGCCGCAGGGCCTGATTTTCTTGGCGCTGCCCAGCCCGGCAGCGTGACCTACATCAGCAAGCCCTTTCAATTTGTGGACCGGGCGGGCAATAGCATCCAAGCACTGATCAATCTGCCCATTCAAAGCAAGGCCAGTGCCAAGCCAGCCTTAGTGGTCTTGGCACCAGGACTGAATACGGATTACACGGCCTTGCTTTATGTCGGCAACCATCTTTCCAGCCATGGCTATGCGGTAGCCACCCTGAATTTTCCCTATACCAGTGCCGATGCCATCCAGGCGGCCATGGCTGGAACGGCACCAATCCCGGCTCCCCGCGCCTGGTTCAGCCAGCCAACCACCATCAGCGATCTGATCGATGTGGTGCAGCGCCGCTGGGGAGAGCGGCTGGACAGCAACCGGGTTGGCGCCCTCGGCCAATCCCTGGGGGGCTACACCGTCACGGCCCTGGCCGGAGCACCCCTGGATTGGACCCACCTAAGGGAAGCCTGCAAGCGTTATAACGATCCCAACCAGGTGGAAATCAATCTGGCCAAACTCTGGCAATGCCAGGATTCCAGCCAGCCGATCCAAACCCTGAACCAGGCCGATGCTCGCATCAAGGCCGTGATCGCCGTGAACCCCGTGACCAATCCGATCTTCAGCGCTAGCTCGCTGCGGTCCCTGGCCACTCCCTACATGATGATCGCCGCAACTGACGATTTCTTTGCGCCGCCGCTGTCTGAACAGCTGCTGCCCTATACCTACCTCAAGCAAGCCGATACCTATTTGGCGCTAGTGAACAAAGGCACCCATCTCTCCTTTCTGGAAGGCACCGCCAAGCTACCTAGTTTCCTTGTTGGTCCAGCCCAACGGGAAGCCTTTGTCGAACTAAAAGCCCTCTCGCTGTTGTTCATTAATCGGTATCTAGCCGCAGTCGCAAAACCAGACGACTTGGTCCCCATCAACTCAAGCTTGGTTGTGGGGGTGCCTCCCCTCCAGATGTTGGTGTTGCGGCAACTTGACGGGCAAGGGTTACGAACTGTTGCCCCAATGGCCTGCCATGGGGAGGCGCCTGGCTGTTGAAGCGAGGCGCTGGCCCGGGGCAATGGATTCACGCCTCCGGGGTGCTGCCCCCTGCCTCAAGGCTGCCCTTCATCACCATCGTGCCCACCCCGGTGATCGGATGGAGGGCCTGGGGAAGTTCGCTCAGGTTGAGGGCCTCGGTGGCCTGGTCGAGCAGCCCCTGGCCCCGCCCGACCTGGTGCCGCTGCCCAGGGGTATAGAACTAGCCCGGATCGGCTAGGCCCTGGTTGATGGCCCCGTGAATCAGCTGCTGGGCCTGGAGCTGCCACGGCCGGCCATAGGGCCCCATCCAGGATCAAAGAAGTCCATGGTCGCAAAGGCCTGGGTTGGGGGATGTCCCTGGCCCAGGGCGAGCGGACCAGGTGGATCGGATGGGTCCGATCAAGCCCCTGCCAGCAGCGGTTGCGGGATCCCAACCTGGCTCGGGCCTTGGGCTGACAGCGTCCCGGCTGGAGCCCGTGACTGGGCCGAATCCTTCAGCCGAATCCTTCAGCCGAAGGCTTAGGAGGTGAATTCGCTGTTGTAGGCCTCTTCGCCATGGGCGTGGATATCGGCGCCCTGGCGCTCCTGGGCGTCGGTGAGGCGCAGGGGCACAAAGGCAGCAATCGCCTTCAACACCGCATAGGTGCCCACGCCGACCCAAAGGATCGTGAACCCCGCCGCCTGGATCTGGATCCAGAGCTGGCCGATGCGGCCCGTGATCAAGCCATCGGCCCCAGCCGGATTGAGGACCCTCAGGGCAAAAACTCCTGTGAGCAGGGTGCCCAGCAGGCCGGCCACGCCATGGACCGGGAGGACATCGAGGGTGTCATCCAAGCCCAGGCGATTCTTGAGCTGCAGGGCGCCATTGCACACCACCGCCGCTGCAAAGCCAATCAAAATTGCCGCCAGGGGGCTCACATAGCCCGCCGCCGGTGTAATCGCCACCAGGCCAGCGACGGCACCGGTGGCCACACCCACCGCCGTTGGTTTGCCCCGTTGCAGGTTTTCGAGCACCATCCAGGCCAGGGCCGCCGCCGCTGCGGCCGTGTTGGTGGTGAGACAAGCCAAGGAGGCCAGGTTGCCCGCCACCAGACCACTGCCGCCATTGAAGCCAAACCAGCCAAACCAGAGCAGGCCGGCCCCCATCAGGATGAAGGGCACGTTGTGGGGTGGGGCAATTTTGCCGGGATAGCTGCGGCGCCGCCCGACCACCACGGCGGCCACGGCAGCGGCAACGCCGGATGCCAACTCCACCACCAGGCCCCCCGCAAAATCGATGGCCCCGAGGCCATCGGCGCCGAGGAAGCCGCCGGGAGCCCAGACCATATGGGCCAGGGGCAGGTAGATGAAGGTGCTCCAGAGCAACAGAAACCAGATCCAGGCGCGGAAGGCCATCCGTTCCACCACCGCCCCCGAGATCAGGGCTGGCGTGATGATTGCAAAGGTGAGCTGGAAGAAGGCCACGGCGCCATGGCTGAGCTGGCCATCGCCGTAGGGCGCCGACCAGTTACTCAGGCCGACCCATTGCCAGCCGCCAATGAAGGGGGCCATGGGACCGCTGCCGGGGGAAAAGGCCAGGCTGTAGCCGAACAGCACCCAGAGCACGCTGACCAGGGCCATGGCCGCAAAGCTCATCACCATGGTGTTGAGCACGTTGCGGCTGCGCACGAAGCCGGCGTAAAACAGCGCCAGGGCGGGGGTCATCATCAGCACCAGGGCGGCGCTGATCAGCACAAAGCCATTGTTGGCGCTACTCAGCGCCCCATCTACAGCGAACAGGACCAAGCCGCGACCGGGCAAGTAAGTTCAAAATGAACTTTTGCCGGGGGCCAATCAGTAGCAACAGCTACCAATTGCCAGCTCCTGGAGGCAACCGATACATTTTTGCCGGCCGGACCCTGGGTCGCCGATCCCACCCCCAGGCCAGCGCCTCCCATCCCTGGAACCACCGCCAGGGCAGTTGCTTGGGCTGTTACTCCCCCCGGGGGCTGCCCTGATCAGCCAGCAGTGACAGCGCTGCTGGGCGATCCCAACGCAAAAGGGACCTCGATACCCAACAGGCGCGGCAATCAGGAATGGCTCCCCGTTCAGGGTCTGCCGAAAGCCAACAGAATGGCCCCCCAGCCTTCGACGCTGGCGGAGATCGAACCTTGCAACCACCCAGCGTTCTCACCACCCTGCTGATCCTGCTGGTGGGGCTGGCCCTGGCCCGGCTCAGTGCGGGGAAGCTGGCCCGCTGGGCGGTGCCGGCGATCGTGGTGGAGCTCTTGATCGGCTTTGGGCTGGGCAACAGCGTCCTGCCCTTCGAAGCCATCAAACCGCTGAGCGGCCTCACGGAACTGGGGGTGTTGGCGCTGTTCTTCCAGGTGGGCCTGGAGGTGCGCGGCGATCTGCTGCTCTCCCGGCGCGGCACGATCCTGCGGCTGGTGGCCCTCAGCTGCCTGGCGCCGCTACTGGGCTACTGGCCGCTGACGCTCGGCTTCGGCATGGCCCCAGCCACGGCCCTGCTCTGCCTGGCCTGCGTGGCCGCCACGGGCACGGGGGTCACCCTGCAGCTCCTGGCCCAACGGGGCGCCATGCACACCCCCTCGGGCCGGTTATTGGTGGGGGTCTCCGTCCTTGATGACCTGCCCGCCATCGGACTATTGAGCCTCTCGGTGGCCCTGGGGGGCAGCAATTGGAGCAGGGGCCCGGGATGGATGGGGATGCTGCTGGGGCTGGGGGCTGCCGCGGCCAGTCTCGTCGTGGCGAACCTCTGGCGCCAGCGCGGGGGCCCAGCCCCCAATAGCCCCCTGACGGTGCTCACCCTGCTGATCGGATCGGCCTGGGTTGGCGAAGCGAGTGGCCTCACATCCCTGCTGGGGGCCCTGTGGGGCGGCGTGCTGTTCAACCGACTCAACCCTGAGAGCGACCAGCTGGCGGGGCTGCTGCCGACGCTCTCGGGGGTGTTCCTACCGCTGTACTTCATCAGCGTCGGAATGCGGATCCAGCTAGGCACCCTCCTGGAAAGCCAGGCCTGGGGGCTAGCCCTGTTTCTGCTAGCGCTGGCGGTGGCATCGAAGCTGCTCTGCGGCTTCGGGGTGAGCGCCAACGATCGGCGCGCCGGCATCGACCGCTGGCAGGTGATCTACGGGCTGATGCCCCGCGGTTTGCCGGGATTGGTGTTCGCCAGCACCGCCCTAGCGGCGGGGGTGATCAATGGCGTGCAGTTTTCAGCCCTGGTGCTGATGGTGAGTTGCACCACGGTGGCGGGGCTGCTGCTGTTGGAACGGCGGCTGCAGACGCAAGCCAGAACCCCAGGCCCAGGGGCCGGGGGAGGCCTTGCTGGCGTTGAGGCTTCCTCGCAGGTCTGCGCTGATCAGCCCGCCCAGATCAAGCCCAAGGCTGGTGCCGCGGGCGTCGCAGCAGGCCATTGAGAGGCGTTGGAACAGCTTGGGCAGATCCTCTCTTCCCTTTAAACCCCCGCAGCACTTGGGATTTCGGCCAACGGGGCTGGCGGGACTCGAACCCACGACCTACGGTTTAGGAAACCGTCCGAACCCGTTGGCACGACTGGGATCTTGCCTCGACTTGCCTAATCACTTGCCTAAATGGGGCTCAAAAAGGCCAATTGGAAGGGCCCAGAAGCGCCCAAGAAGGGCCAAGCCCGACCCTCTCGGGAAGACCCGGCGACCAGACAGGTCCATCCTTATTCAAGGCTGAGCGCCGAACCTTGAATAAGATGCGAGCCTGTTTAAGGTTCGCGCCCGAGGGCTCAAGAAGCGCGACAACGCCGGCCGTTACCAGCTCACCAGTACTGCTGGCGAGGAGGTGCGTGCCTTCGTGCCGGCGCCGTTACCGCCAGAGCCGCCCTTTCGGATGGAGGGCGCCCTGCTGGCCCTGCACGATCGGGCCCTGCTGGCCTGTGGCCGCCTGGATGGCGTCTCCTCCCTACTCCCAGACCCCGAGCTGTTCCTCTACGCCTACGTGAGGCGGGAAGCCTTGCTCTCCTCCCAGATCGAGGGCACCCAGTCATCCCTTTCCGATCTGCTGCTGTTCGAGCTGGAAGAAGCACCCGGCGTTCCCTTTGATGACGTGATCGAGGTGTCTAGTTATGTGGCGGGGCTGGAGCATGGCCTGGCACGGTTGCGGGAGGGCTTCCCCCTCTCTTCGCGGCTGCTGCGGGAGATCCACGCCCGCTTATTGGCCAGGGGCCGCGGAGCCGATCGGCTGCCCGGCGAGTTCCGGCGCAGTCAGAACTGGATCGGCGGCACCCGGCCGGGCAACGCCAGCTTCGTGCCACCGCCGCAGGGGCTGGTAGATACGTGCATGGGCCAACTGGAGCACTTCATCCATGGCACTCCAGATGGTGCGCTCTCCCTGCCAGTGCTGGTGCGGGCCGCCTTGGCCCACGTGCAGTTCGAGACCATCCACCCGTTTCTGGACGGCAATGGTCGCTTGGGCCGGCTGCTGATCGTGCTGATGCTGATCGAGGCTGGCGTGCTGCAGCAGCCGCTGCTCTATCTGAGCCTGTTCTTCAAGCAGCACCGCAGCCGCTACTACGAGCTGCTCGATGGCGTGCGCCAGCAGGGCGACTGGGAAGCCTGGATCGATTTCTTCCTCGAAGGCGTCGAGAGCACGGCGACAGCTGCCGTCACCACCGCACACCGGCTGCTGGGGTTGTTCCGCGCCGATGAGGCCCGCCTGAGCGACCTAGGGCGTTCAGGCCCCAGCGTTCGCCAGGTGTTTGCCGCCCTGTGCCGGCGCCCACTCAACAGCATCAAACAGCTGAGCACCGTCTGCAGCCTCAGCGTCCCCACCACAACCAAAGCCCTGGAGACCCTGGTGGAGCGGGGCATCGCTCGGGAGATCACCGGCGGCCGGCGCAACCGCCTGTTTGCCTACGACGCCTACCTGGCCATCCTCAGCGAAGGCGCCGAGCCGCTGTGATCTCCGTCATGGGCTGTCCTTGGGGCGGCGCAATTGGGCCAAAAGGGCCGACACCGGCAGAATTAGAAAATATGCAATATGCCGACTAATCGGGCTGTTCTAACGGCGCAAGGTAGCCAAAGCGACATCACTGAACCCCTCAAATCGTGCCAATTGGCACCAAATCCGCCCGAGATAAAGCTACCTTAACGCTGTCCGTAAATCATGGCAATCCTTATTGCCAGCCAGGCTTTCGCCCTATAACGCACAGACCGATGAAAGCCAATGAACGATTGCATCGCCGGCCGTCATAGCCCGGACGCCCCTGGAGACTGCAGTGCCCATCGCAACAGCTGGAACACCCGCTCGACTGGCAGGTGATGTATGCCTATCCCCAGCTTCGATCGGTTCGGGCTGCTCCCAGATGGCATCCATTCTTGCTCCTTGGAGGAGGTGGACACCGTGCTCGCCTGGACCAGGCAACGGCGCCAGCTGACCGATCAGCTGCGCGACTTCATCGGCGCAGAGCTCGCTCCCTGCTTCCCCGTGCTGCCCCCGCTGGTGCTCGGTGGCAGCTATGTCACGGCAGAAGACAATCCTGCCGATATCAACCTCGTACTGGAACTGCAGCACCTAAACGACCAAGACAAGATGCAGGGGTTGCTGCTATGCCAGCGAGTCCCCACCATCTTCCTGCGCTATCGGGTCGAGATGACCCCAGCTCTACAACGCTCTGGCAACGACTTTGTCGCCTATTACCGACACCTAAACCCTAGGAAGGCAATCGCAATGAACCTATTCCATGGCCATCTAAAAGGCTTGCTGAGGATCCACTAATGGCTGCCTGGATTGCTGATGTGGAAGCAAAAGCCCGCATCATCCATCTCGAGTTGCAGGCGGCCATGGAGCTGGCCAAGCGCTTGGGCCACGATCCCGATGCAATTACGGCTCCCTACATTGCCATGCTTGCCAAGCTTTACCGGGATGATTTCACCCTTGCCTCCATAGCGGATCAATCCGATCTGGTGGCTCAGTTCAAAGGGTCTGATCTCTCCAATCAGCAACTGCCGGTGTCGTTGGTCACCTGTGCCCTCAGCAAGCTGCGCAGCTCAATGCAGCATATCGCCAGGTCCATAGCCGGGCTGGAAGAGCAGGCAGTGCGTTGGCCAAATCACTTAAAGCCCCGTCTCTCTGGCTTGGCCCAGGGGGGCTTGGTGATGGGGGTGCGAATCCCCCAGCCGAGAGAGGGGGGCTCCGAGGAGCAAGGGCAACGGGAAGGACTCAGCGATGGGCTCTACCTTGCTGTCCGCAAGGCGGTCCGCAGCCTGCCTGCCATCCCAGGTTTAATCGCAGCAGATGGGATCAGCGAGGAGGTCTATGGCCTGTTCCCCGACCCTGCCATTCGCGACACGCTGCTGGTGGCGGCCCACAGACTGGCCCCCTCCTCGGGAGATCTAGGCATCAGCGAGCTGGTCCTGACCTGCCCAGATAACAGCGAGCGGGAGCCAATCCCGCTCACGAGAAGCAGCCACGACCTCTTGAGCCTGTGCCTGCGCGGACCTTCCAATACCCATTTGGCCGGAAGAGATTGCATTGGAGGTGTGGTGAGTGAGATCCATCTGGATGCCCTGCGCTTTGAAATGCGCGGCCTCGGCCAGCAGCGCGGCATCCGCTGCATCTATGGCGAGCGTGACAGGGGGATCGTCCAGGAGAGCCTGGGTTGCAGCGTGCGGGTCAGCGGCAGCTACGAGGCGGCAGCCAGTGGTGAGCCCAGGTTGGTGGCCGTTGAAGCCATCGAAATCCTGAACCCGGCCGATGAACAGGTTGGCTCGCCTGGCCACTGAACCCACCTGGCTGGCCTGTTCGCTGAGCCACTTGGAGCCCCACCCCGCTGAGCCCCTCAAATCAACAGATCCCTCAGCACCCCTGGCACCGCCTCAGGCACCTCGGCCTCCTGGTCATCGCCCAGCAACCAACCCGGCTGCGGGCTTGACCCAGACACCAAAGCCCTTAGGATATTCCTTGGAGGGAATACTGGATGTGGGATGTCTCTCAGACCGCCGTCTTTGAGGAATGGTGGGGCGAGCTCAGCGAGCAGGAGCAGGACGATGTCACGGCCATCGTTGAACTACTGGAAGAGCTGGGTCCCAGGCTGCCTTTCCCCTACTCCTCAGGCGTGGAGGCCTCCAGGCACAGCCACATGCGCGAGCTGCGGATCCAGTCCCATGGCGATCCCCTCCGCGTCTTCTACGCCTTTGATCCCAACCGCAACGCCATCCTGCTGATCGGTGGCAACAAGAGCGGCCAGGACAAGCGCTTCTACAAAACGATGATCCCCAAGGCGGACGCCCTCTACGACGAACACATCAAGGCCCTGCAATCCCAAACCAATCCATGACGCGCTCCTTTTCTGAACTCACCAAGGACCTCAGTCCTGAGCGGCGCGAGCGCATCGAGCAGCGCAAGGAGCAGTTGCGCCAGGAGATGACCCTCTCCGAACTGCGCAAGGCCTTCTTGCTCACCCAGGACACCCTGGCCACAACCCTCAATGTCAAGCAGGCGGAGATCTCCAAGATCGAAAACCGGGCCGACATGCTGATGAGCACCCTGCGCAACTTCGTCCAAGCCATGGGTGGCGACTTGGAGGTCCGTGCTGTGTTCCCCGATCGCACCATCGAGATCGCCAACTTCTCGTCCCTAGCCGGCAAGCCCGCCAAGCCACGCAGCAGCAAGAAAAAGCAGCAGCAGCTAGAGCCCCTGGTCGAGGCCTAGATCCAACGAGCCGAGGCAGCGAACTGCATGCACCCGCCTAGGGGGTTTCCCCTGGCTGAACCAAATAAGGCTCAAGGCTGTCATGCCCCGGGATCCCCAAACCCTGGCCAAGCCCCTCAAATCAACAGATCCGTCGGCACCCCCGGCACCACCTCAGGCTCCTCGCCGTCCTGGTCATCCCCCAGCAACAACCCCGGCTGGGGTTGCGGGTCTTGGACCAGGCCGGCTTGGCCGCCATCAAGGATAGTCACGCTCCGAGGGCCCTCGTCTGAATCAGGACCCTGTTCCAGGGCCTTGGCCGCCGTCAGCAGCTCCGCCTTGCTGAGCGAGCTATCCAGCTTGTGGCCATAGGTCTTGCGGGCAAAGGCGAGCAGCTCCGCCTTGGTCATGCCGTCAAGATCGGCTGGCGTCGCTGGCACTGGGGAATCGGCTGGTTCCAGCAGCTGCACGTGGAACGGCAGGCTGGCTAAGGACCCAATCGCCGCGACCAGGGTCAGGTGACAGGCGACCTGGAGCAGGCGGGAATCAAGCGAAAGGGCCATTTCTGTGGCATTGACGAAAGAGAGGTCAGAGGGCGGGAGCACCTCGCCGGTGGAGGCGCTGATCTTGAGGCTCAGGTCCGGTGTAAAACCGCTCCCCTGCAGCACCGCCCGATACGGCTTGTCGGCCCGGGCGTGGAAGGGGCCCCCCAGCAAGGCCTTGATCACGAGGGCGACTGAGGGCCCAGCGGGCTCCTTCTTGAGAGCAGGGCCAGGGTCGTTTGTCTCTGGCCAGTCCAGCTGCCAGCCCAACGCCAGCCAGCCGGCTAGATGCACCGGCCAGATCACCTGAAAGCTGTGGCCATCGCTGATCCGCAGCATCCCCTCGGGTTGGGCTTCAGGCGCCTCAGGGGCTAGC
>Ga0164294_10003187_pt1 | contig 14618 bp, 17 predicted proteins | sample GEODES005metaG_FD_111479 | JGI IMG/M metagenome (GOLD analysis project Ga0164294, IMG submission 111479) | Oligotrophic lake water microbial communities from Sparkling Lake, Wisconsin, USA - GEODES005 metaG | ecosystem: Environmental > Aquatic > Freshwater > Lake | place: USA: Sparkling Lake...
CCACGATAGGCCCATGCCCGCATACGTAGTGACCTTATTAATAGGACTGATCGCAGGATCTGCGATCGGATACCTCTTTTCCTCCCTGAAATCCAAGGATTCAGCCGGCAATCAAGCCCTGCTTGATGATTACAAAGTTCAACTAGATGCAGAGCGCAAAAAGACAGAGACCGCCATAACGCTTAACGCTGAATTGGCGGCTGTTAAGGACTCTGTTTCAAAGCTAACAACGCAATCTAACGAGGCTAACCGAATCCGTACTGAGGCTGAAGCAAAATTGAACACAACGATTCTAGAGATGCGTCGCGCCTCTGAATCAATCTTTGACGAAACTAAGAAAATTGCTGGAGCACTCTCTAATTCACAAACCCGCGGAAAGTTTGGCGAGGCACAGTTAGAACTATTGCTACAAGGTGCTGGCCTTCGCGAAGGACATGAATACACCGCGCAACGTTCAACAACCGATGCTGACTCTTCAGGAATTCCAGATGTGACAGTTAACATGCCCGGCGGCTCCCAATTATTTATTGACTCTAAGTTTCCCTTTGAACGCTTCCTAGAAGCCTTTGGCACCGATGATCAAGCAGAGCGGGATCAGTACTTGCAGCAACACACCAAGGATTTGCTTAAGCATGTTGAAGCGCTCGCAAAGCGTGGCTATCACAAATCACAAGGCTCTCCTGATTTTGTAGTTCTCTTTGTTCCCTTTGAAACACTTCTGTCTGAAGCACTTCGCCTGGATCCCATGCTGCTAGAAAAGTCGTTTAAGGTTGGTGTAACAATTGCAACGCCAACATCGATGATTGCCCTGCTTCGCACAATCGGTTACATCTTCACCCGCAACAAGTTGGCAGAAAATGCTGATGAGATTCAAAAGGTTGCCAGCACCTTCTTAAAGAACATCACTTTGCTCCACACAAAGATTGTCGCGGTCGGCAAGGCGATTTCTCAAACCTCTAAGGCCTATGAAGATCTAGTGCCAACAGCTGAAAAGACTGTTCTGGCTCCTGCTCGAAGAATTCATAACTTGGGAGTTACTGGAGATAAAGATAAGTTAGCCATCGCCTATCCTGATGCACCGGGGGCGGTTCGAGATCTTAAAAATGCAGAGCTAGATGGCAGCGATGATTACATCGATGCAGAAGAGGTAGATGAGTAATGAGCACACTACACAAGATGCAGATTCAAGGACCTGGCCTGAAAAAGGAGGGCATCGTTGTTCTGCAGACTCTTTTTATTGGCTTCTTTGTTTTCATTGAGATGACAATCCGCACCGGTGTTGGAGTTCTCACTGGAATCGCAATTTGCGCAGCCCTCTATGGCTCACTTCGCTTTGGTCGCCCAGGAACAACCTATGTGTCAGTTGTTACTCCCCCTTTAGCCTTTGCAGGCTCTGCACTTGCAATCACAGTACTTGTGGATGGATTGAGACCATCTCGTATTGGTATTGATTTCATTGCAGCACTTGCATCAGAGGCACCATTTTTGATTATTGCTGCTGCCTATGGCTGGTTTGTGTATTTAAATCAAAAAGCCAAAGCCAAGCCTTCAAAGCGTAAGGCTGTTACGCAGGAGAATTAAGCGTGCCCAGCTGCCTTCATATCTTTACGAAGCTCTGGTGGCAAGGCAAAGAGAAGTGACTCTTCAGCTGCGGTAATTTCTTGAACATCCTTAAAGCCATGCTCGTGCAACGTTGCCAAAACATCCTTAACAAGTATTTCAGGAACTGAAGCACCACTTGTTAGGCCAATGGTTTCAACACCGGTAAACCACTCATCTTGAATCTCTTCGGCATAGTCAACTAGATACGATGCTTTTGCGCCGTATTCCAGTGCCACTTCAACCAAGCGCACAGAGTTACTGGAGTTACGAGAACCAACAACGATTACAAGGTCAGCTTGAGGTGCAATCTCCTTGATCGCTTCTTGGCGATTTTGTGTGGCATAACAAATGTCATCACTAGGAGGTGCTTGAATCTCTGGGAATCGCTCTTTCAGAATTGCAACAGCTTCCATGGTTTCATCAACAGAGAGTGTTGTTTGAGAAAGCCATACTAAGTTCTTACCTGGTGTTGGTTGGATCGTGCGAGCACCATCTAGTCCATCAACAATGCGAACCCGATCTGGTGCTTCACCTGCTGTGCCCTCAACCTCTTCATGGCCGTGGTGACCGATGAGCAAAATTTCAGAGTCCTCTGTGGCAAAGCGTCTAACCTCGTGGTGAACCTTGGTTACCAAGGGACAGGTCGCATCAATAGTTTTTAGATTACGAGCTGCTGCTTGCTCATGCACAAGTGGTGAAACTCCGTGGGCAGAGAAAACAACTGTCTTGCCCTCTGGAACTTCATCAGTTTCTTCCACAAAGATCGCGCCTTTTGCTTCCAGGGATGCAACAACGTGGACGTTATGGACGATCTGCTTTCGCACATACACAGGTGCGCCATAGAGGGCCAAAGCTTTTTCAACAGTGATCACTGCGCGATCCACCCCTGCGCAATATCCGCGAGGCGCTGCCAGTAGAACTCTCTTAGCCATGGGGTCAGTCTATTAGGCTGATCTCATGTTCGAAACTTCAAGTGAATCCCCGGCACCGGTTCGGGTCGTCTCTGAAGCGATCAAGGATTACGTTGATCGGCTAGGTCCTATCTGGATCGAAGGTGAAATCAGCGAACTCAATGAACGCAGCGGAATGATGGCATTTATGCGCCTGCGGGATACTTCGGTGGATATGTCGATCTCGGTGATGTGTCACAAATCGGTGATCGCAACTGTTAAGCCATTGCCCGATAACGCGCGAGTTGTTCTCTATGCAAAGCCTTCTTTTTATACCAAAAATGGTTCCATATCTTTTTCTGCCCGTGAAATCCGCCAAGTGGGTGTGGGCGAATTATTAGCACGCTTGGAAGCGCTCAAGAATCTGCTGGCTGCTGAAGGTCTATTTGATGCAGATCGCAAAGTTGCACTGCCCCTGCTGCCTAAAGTTATTGGTCTGATCTGTGGGCGAAATACCGATGCTGAAAAAGATGTTGTTGAAAATGCAAAGCGTCGCTGGCCCAGTGTGCGGTTTGAAATTCGTGAAGTCACGGTGCAGGGAGCTGCGGCAGTTAGTGAAGTATCAGATGCGTTGCGCGAACTAGAGGCAAACAAGGATGTCGAGGTCATCATCATTACTCGTGGTGGTGGCTCCTTTGAAGACTTGCTGCCCTTTAGCGATGAAGGATTGGTTCGTTTAGCAGCATCCTGTTCAACACCGATTGTCTCTGCCATTGGCCATGAAAAAGATGCACCGCTACTAGATTTAGTTGCAGATTACCGAGCATCAACTCCAACTGATGCTGCCAAGCGGGTAGTCCCAGATATTGCCGAGGAAATTGCGATGATCAGTGCGATGCGAGATCGCGCCCGCCGCACAGTGCACAATCGCATCAACCTAGAAGCAACCCACATTACTAACCTCATAAACCGTCCCGTGATCAAGGACCCCCATGTATTAATCACCATAAGGGCTGAGATCATTGCTGGGCTGCGCGATAGATCCAACCGCTCCTTTGCCCATCAATTGAAGCTAGCTAAAGAAGAGCTGAAACAAGTAAAGGCGCGCGTGCGCGCCCTGTCACCACAAGCAACTTTGGATCGTGGGTATTCAGTAGTTCAGTTAGCAGATGGACAGATAGTTACAGACCCCAAGAAGTTACGGCAGGGCGATCTATTACGCCTTCGACTTGCTAAGGGCGAGACACAAGCCACAGCCACCGGGGCATAAAGAGAGAGTAGATTTAGCACATGAGTGAAGCCAAAAAGATCTCCTATGAAGCAGCCAGAGATGAACTAGCCCAAGTAGTCGAATCCCTGGAAGAGGGCAGTGCGACGTTGGAGCAATCTCTCAAGCTCTGGGAGCGCGGCGAAGAGTTAGCAAAGATCTGCCAGGAGTGGTTGGACGGGGCAAAGAAAAAACTTGACGCGGTAAAGCCGTAAGTAATCTGATGCCAAACTTTTCATACTCTGATTTATTGCCACTAGGGGCCGATACAACTAAGTACCGCCTTGTTAGCACAGAGGGCGTTACTGTCGTAAAGCACGGTGATAAAGAGTTTTTGCAGGTTGAGCCAGCAGCACTTGTGAAGTTAACGCAAGAAGCAATCCATGACATCAACCATTACCTGCGTGCTGAACACCTGCAGCAGCTAACAAACATTGTTAAAGATCCAGAGGCCTCACCCAATGATCGTTTTGTGGCGATCGACCTGTTAAAAAATGCCAACATTGCAGCTGGTGGAGTTTTGCCGATGTGCCAAGACACAGGAACCGCACTGGTTATGGGTAAAAAGGGTCAATACGTTTTAACAACTGGCAAAGATGAGGTTGCGATTTCTCAAGGAATCTACGATGCCTATACTCAACTGAACCTGCGCTACTCCCAAATGGCACCTGTCACAACCTGGGAAGAGAAGAACACTGGTAACAACCTCCCCGCCCAAATCGAGATCTATGCAGATAGTGACCATCAGGATGAGTACAACTTTATGTTTATCGCCAAAGGTGGCGGCAGTGCAAACAAGTCATTTCTATACCAAGAGACAAAGGCAGTTTTAAATCCAACTGCATTTATGAGTTGGTTGGATGAGAAATTGCGCTCCATCGGAACAGCAGCGTGTCCCCCCTATCACTTGGCAATTGTCATCGGTGGCACCAGCGCTGAAGCCACAGTTAAGACAGCAAAGCTGGCAAGTACTAAGTATTTGGATTCATTGCCAACAACAGGGGACGCGACAACTGGCCATGGCTTCCGAGATCTTGAGTTAGAACAAAAGGTTCTAGAGCTCACCCGCACATTAGGAATCGGCGCTCAGTTTGGTGGCAAGTACTTCTGCCACGATGTTCGAGTTGTTCGTCTGCCCAGACATGGCGCTTCACTTCCTATTGCAATCGCTGTGTCCTGTTCTGCTGACCGCCAAGCAAAGGCCAAGATCACCAAAGACGGTGTTTTCCTTGAAGAGCTAGAGCGCGATCCTGCCCACTTCTTGCCAGAGACAACTGATGAACACTTAAACGATGATGTTGTAGCTATTGATTTAAACCAGCCAATGGCAGCGGTTCTAGCCCAGCTTTCTAAGCACCCAGTAAAGACCCGTCTGTCATTGACTGGAACATTGGTTGTGGCCCGCGACTTAGCTCATGCAAAGATCAAAGCTGATATGGATGCGGGCAAGCCAATGCCAGAGTATTTGAAGAATTACGCTGTCTATTACGCAGGTCCTGCAAAGACTCCGGAAGGATATGCATCCGGTTCCTTTGGTCCAACAACAGCAGGTCGCATGGACTCATATGTTGATTACTTCCAGAAAAATGGCGGATCTATGGTGATGCTTGCAAAGGGCAATCGATCAAAAGCCGTTACCGATGCCTGCACATCACACGGTGGTTTCTATCTCGGTTCAATCGGCGGACCAGCTGCTCGACTTGCTCAAGATTGCATCAAAAAAGTTGAGGTCTTGGATTTTGAAGAGCTGGGTATGGAGGCTGTGTGGAAGATCGATGTTGTGGACTTCCCAGCATTTATTGTTGTTGATGACAAGGGCAATGATTTCTTTGCCTCAACCAGTAAACCTTTAACAATTAATACCCGACCAGAAAACTAAGCTCCGGGTTTAGTAGTAGTTACTGCGCTTGTGCTTGGCCAAAGCCTTGCACGGAGTCTCATAGCGAATGCTGATATAGCGAAGACCCCAACGAATCTGAGTCACCGGGTTTGTTCGCCAATCCGTTGACACAATATCCATCTTGGATGCTGGTAGCGCCTGAGGAATTCCGTGGGCACCGGATCTCTTATTTCGAGCCTTGTAGTTCCAGTGGCTTTCCTTGGTCCAGAGTGTGTTCAAGCATCCGAACTCTTTTTCACTAAAGCCGTACTCATTGATCACAATAGATTTTGCTACCTTCTTGGCACCTAGTGGGGTGCGGGCTAACTCAACCTGGCGGCTAACCGATGAAACGAGGGCAAGCTCGGAGGAGAAGATGGCACCTGAGGCCGTTGCCGACAGATCATCCTCACCAAATAGTTGCGCCGCTGATTCAACCGTTTCGACAATCGCGGCGACCGTGGGCCCATCAATCTCAACCATCGAGGGGGTGGCAATCTCAAGGGCGTTAGCTGCAGGAAGAATTGTTGCTACAAGTAGCACGGCGGCAGTTGCCCCCCAGATCGCTACTGACTTCTTCGAGCTCTTATGCTGCGTTCTCTTCACGTTCTGTTCTCCTTCCATTCATCTCTCACCCGTAGATGTTCACCCGCGGTTTCTTTCCATAAGTCATCAGCCTCACAAGAGGCGTACGTACTTAAGGGGAATGGCTTTATGGTGCGGTAGTTGGGGCTCATCGGCAAATCAAAGCCCGCTAGAGTCGCAAACTCTCAGGAGATCAACTTCCTGTGGATGGGTAAAAGCGCAGCTCAGGAAGGGTAATGTCCGAAATGCACCAAATGTGAGTGTGACATTGTTTTAGGGCTCAATTGCGGCCCGATGTGCTTGCACTCTTGGGGATGTGCGAACTAGTTACCGACAGGGCCTTCCAGCATTTCGGTGACTAGAGCGGCAATCGGCGAGCGCTCGCTTCGGGTCAGGGTCACGTGAGCAAAGAGCTCATGGCCCTTCAATGTTTCAACAACTGCGACCACACCGTCATGGCGACCGACCCGTAAGTTATCTCGCTGGGCAACATCGTGGGTCAAGATCACCCGTGAAGCCTGGCCAATTCTAGACAGGACGGTCAGCAGGACTCCTCGTTCTAGGGATTGGGCTTCATCAACGATGACAAAGGAGTCATGAAGTGAGCGGCCACGGATGTGGGTCAACGGCAGAACCTCGATAAGGCCGCGGTCGCTAATCTCATCGATCACCTGTTGGCTAACAAGTGCTCCCAGTGTGTCAAAAACCGCCTGTGCCCAAGGGGACATCTTTTCACCTTCAGAGCCTGGCAGGTAGCCAAGCTCTTGGCCGCCCACTGGATATAAGGGACGGAAGATAACTACCTTTTTATGGAGGCGCTTTTCCATGACCGCTTCGAGTCCAGCACACAGAGCAAGGGCCGACTTACCTGTTCCGGCACGACCGCCCAATGAAACGATTCCTATTGATTCATCCAACAGTAGGTCAAGTGCAATTCTTTGTTCTGCGCTTCGGCCATGTAATCCAAAGGCTTGGCGATCACCACGAACTAACTTCAATCGCTTGTCGATAGTGACTCGGGCAAGTGCTGATCCTTTTTCTGAGTGCAAAACAACACCGGTGTGAACTGGAAGTTGATGAGCAGATTCATGATCGGCGAATTCACTGGCATATAAATCATCAATAACAGATGACCCGACATTTAACTCTTCGATTCCGGTCCAACCGCTGTTGGATACAAGTTCGGCTAAATACTCTTGTGCTTCGACTCCGACAGATGATGCCTTAACGCGAAGTGGCAGATCTTTGGTGACAAGGACCACGTTCTTGCCATCTGACATCAAGTTCTTTGCTATCGCCAGGATTCGAGAGTCATTGGTGCCATCTCGCAAGAAACCATGAGGCAAGGTTGAAAGATCTGTGTGGTTGAGTTCAACAGAAAGAGTTCCACCTTCAGGGGTCACTGTTAAGGCTTTATCAAGTCGGCCATGGGTCACACGCAGATCATCAAGTGCGCGAAGTGCTGCCCTAGCAAAGTAACCCAGCTCTGGGTGGTCTCGTTTTGTCTCTAATTCACCGATTACTGCGATCGGAATAATCACTTCATGTTCGGCAAATCTGTAAAGCGCCCCGGGGTCTGCGAGCAAAACACTGGTATCTAAAACAAAGGTTTTCTTAGTTTTTTGACCTTTTGCAGCCAATGCTTGCTCCTAGATTTAATTGTGATCGTCGGGTGTGCTTCGGATAGTCAAAAGGTAGAACCGAGTAGAAGGTTTTTTGTGCAGACACGCGATAGTTGAAAGTTAAATTTAGGTTGATTTTTATGAACCAAAACGGCGTTGTCTCACAGAGTAAGAACGCAAGGCGCGCAGGAAATCTACCCGACGAAAATCTGGCCAATACGCTTCACAAAAATAGAACTCGGATAGAGCGCTTTGCCACAACAAGAAGCCGCCTAGTCGTTGCTCGCCAGATGTACGGATCAATAATTCAGGATCTGGTTGGCCTGCGGTATATAAAAACTTTGAAATGTCTTCAGTAGTTAACGTCGCTACAGCATCTGACAATGAGCGGCCAGCGGCGACCTCTTCACCCATATAGCTCTTCACCGCATCAACAATTTCGCGGCGACCTCCATAACTAATTGCCACATTTACTTCAACGCCATCACTTCGAATTGGCTTCAGAGCTGCCAGTTTGTCGGCCAGCCATGATGGCAAGAGCTCTAGAGCACCCACCGCTTTAATGTTCCAGCGACCAGTGGCTGCTAACTCATCTACGGTCTCTCCAATGATTCGCAAGAGTTCATCAATCTCGTCTTGGGTTCTCTTGAAGTTATCTGTAGAGAGCAACCACAAGGTCACAACCTTTACATCTGCCTCTTCACACCATCCCAAGAAATCAATGATTTTGTCAGCGCCAGCTTTGTGGCCATGTGGATCATTGGTAGTTGGATTGGACTTTGCCCATCTGCGATTTCCATCAAGTATGACGCCGACATGGTGCGGGGTCTTTGAAAAATCTAATGACTTAGCTAAGCGCCACTCATAGAGTGGGTATAAAAGTGACTTAATGAATTTACGAATACTGGCGAACAACTCTGCGCTCCGCGGCAATGGATGCAATTGGCAATGTGCCGGCAAGAATGAGCCAGAGCATCTTTTTAAAGCTCCAGCGTGCTTTGGTAGCAAATTGGATTGCAGTGAGCACATAGACGGCATAGACCCATCCATGGACAAATGGGATCCATTCGACCTTAGACTTCCAATCGTCGTTGTTAAATAGATATGCCACAGGTAAATCAACAAACCACAGCAGTAATGACATAACACCGGCGACTAAGGCCATGACCCTAAATCTCTTGATAGCACCGCTCATGGGGTAACTCTACGACGATAGAAGGGCAGATAGAGCGCCACACCAGCCATGAGCCACCAGATAACAACGTAGGAAAGGTGTTGCCAGTAAAAACCAGGGATCCTTGAGGTCAACTTCTCTGGTGTGACCCGAGTGCGATCAAGCGCCCCCGTTCTTGTCGATTCGCTGCTGGCCACTACATATCCATCGTATAAATCTAAATCTGTCAGGGATGTAACAACTGCGCTATCAAGGCGAGAGATCACACTAGCTCCATTTTCTCCACGATCACCATATTGGCTAGCAACCAATAATCCATTGATATCAATGAGCATTGATTGCTGGATGTCCGGATTCTTTAAACGCTCTGACCACAATCCACGCACAACCAAGATTGCGGACTTAGTGCCCACCTGCAACAGGGCAACCTCCCAATCAGATTGTTCTCCAGTGCCATCGACTTGATTGGGCGCCTTAAAGTTTGCGATGTAATACCCTGAAACAGAAACTGTTCGATTTAATGCAGTTGCGGGCAAGGGTTCTCGTGGGGTTGCAACCGTTTCTAATGGGGCAACGGTTGTGTCAATTGTTGTTGCAACCATTAAACTTTCTTTTAATTCTGCAGCACGTTGTAGCTGCCAAATACCTAGTCCGACAAATAGTGCAGCAATGAGTAGAACTGCTACTGCTTGAAGTAATCTGCTCAAAAAGTTAGTTTTTGGTGTCATCGCTTCGATCTACACCCATGAAATGCTTATAAAAACTTCGCATCAAGAATGCAACCGCGATGACTAGCGCAGCTACTGTTAAAGAGCCGGCTGCACCCATATCAATGTCTTTAGTCATGCCATAATCATCCCATGCAATCGCAAGAGCCGTTTAACTACAACGACCGCTATGGGGTCACAAAGGGCCGCAGTTGGATCCCAGTTGCGCTCTTTTTAGTAGTAGCCGGTGTTGTCTGGATTACATGGGCTGGGCTGTATCACTCAAATCCAGGGATCCGTGTTCAGTTAATTTCATTTACCGTTGATAGTGATCGCGAAGTAAGTGTTCGCTACTCTGTTGACCGCAACGGTGCAGAGGCAACAACCATCTGCACATTAATTGCCCGTGATTTCTACAAAGACATCGTTGGACAGATTGATCTAGAAATACCTGCAGGAAAAGAAAAGGTTGAACTGGTCAGCGTAATTCCTACGCGTAGTCAGGCTGTTAATGCTGATGTATCAACTTGTCGCGCCAAGTAAGTAACCAGTACCTTTACCCCTTATGACACAGACATGGCTGACCCAAGAAGCTGCTGATCGCTTGCGTGCTGAGCTAACTCAGCTTGAAGGTCCTGGCCGTAAAGAAGTCACCGCAAAGATCGAAGCAGCACGGGCTGAAGGTGACTTAAAAGAAAATGGCGGCTATCACGCAGCCCGTGATGAGCAAGGCAAGATGGAGGCTCGCATCCGTCAGTTAAAGCAGATGCTTGAGAACTCACACATTGGTACTCCACCAGCCAGTGCTGATGGAAAAGTTGGTGCCGGAATGGTTGTCACAGCCATCATCGCCGGAGATGAGATGAAATTTTTAATTGGCTCTCGCGAGATCTCATCTGGTGATCTAGATGTGTATAGCGAAAAATCACCATTGGGCTCTGCCGTTCTAGATCAAGAAATTGGTGCAAAGGTCTCTTACCTTGCACCTAACGGCCGCGAGATCTCAGTTGAGATTGTTGCAGCCGAGTTTTACGCCTAATTCAAAAAACTAGCTAGAGAAGTTTTTATATTTTCTAATGCTCAGCGGGATAAAGATCACCATCAACAGCACCATATAGAACAGTGATGTTTCTAATGGGTATTGGCTAGGCCACGAATTAGCGGTAGCTCCAAATTTATTCTCAAGACCAAAAAGTTGTCGGCATGCTGCCACCATTGTTGAAACAGGATTCCATTCAGCAAAGTATTGAAGCGCTCGAGGCATACCAGTTGTTGGTGCGAAAGCGTTAGACAAAAATGTCAAAGGAAATGTCACCAAGAATCCAACGCTTTGAACTGTTCGAGCCTCTTTGACCGATAGGCCAACCAAAATACCTATCCATGAGAGCGCATACCCAAACATAAATAAGAACAAGAACGCCAAAGTTGTTTGAACGATGCCTGATGTTGGGCGCCAGCCCACTGCAAATCCTGCCAAGGCCATAACAACAAGCACCAAGATATTGAGCAATGCATCACCAAATGTGCGGCCAATAATTACCGCACCACGTGAAATTGGGAGGGATCTAAAGCGATCGATTAATCCCTTTTTCATATCTTCAGCTAAACCAATAGCGGTCGAAGCCAAGGTAAAGGCAACTGTTTGAACAAAGATTCCAGGCATTAACAGTTGAACGTAGCCCCCTGGTTGGTCTGACTCAATGGAGCCACCAAAGACATATCGAAACAATAAAACAAACATGACGGGTTGAATTGTTGAGAACACTAAAATCTCTGGAACTCGAGCAAGCTGTAATAGTTGGCGCTTGGTGATTGTTAAAACATCACTGATTGCATACTTCATTTCTTGCCGCCTCTCTTTTTCTTAATGGGCTCTACTACTGTTTCTTCAGCCACATGTCCGGTCAATGACAAGAAAACATCATCTAGTGATGGGCGCTTTAAGCCAATATCTAATGGGTGAATCTTTGCTACGTCCAAGGCGCGAAGTGTGTCCATCAATGCAATTGATCCAGTTGAGACTGGTGCACTTATTGTTCGAAGCTCTAGATGTGTTGCGTTGCCACTGATGCGAGCAACAATTTCTTGCGCAGCTGCTACATCTGCATTGTCAACAGTGATCTCCAGACGTTCTCCACCCACCTGCATTTTTAATGCATCGGAAGTACCGCGGGCAATGACTGTTCCACGGTCAATAACGGCAATCTCATCTGCTAGTTGATCTGCTTCTTCCAGGTACTGAGTTGTCAGCAAGAGCGTGACTCCGCCCTTTACCAACTCCTGAATTGTTAGCCACATATCCTGGCGACCACGTGGATCCAAGCCAGTTGTTGGTTCATCTAGAAACAAAATCTTGGGTTTAACAATTAAAGATGCTGCTAAATCTAGGCGACGACGCATTCCACCTGAATAGGTCTTAATGGGACGGCGGGCAGCTTCTGTTAACTCAAATCGTTCAAGTAATTCATTGGCGCGATCAATTGATGGTTGGCGACCTAAATGATACAAACGGCCAAACATCACCAAGTTATCCCAGCCAGTTAAAGTTTCATCAACAGCTGCATACTGTCCTGACAATCCAATAAGTTCTCTAACTTTGTCGGGATTCTTCAGAACATCAATTCCGGCAACAGTTGCATGTCCAGAATCTGGCTTTAACAAGGTAGCGAGAATTCTCACAGTTGTGGTCTTTCCGGCACCATTAGGTCCAAGTACGCCTAAAACAGTGCCCTCTTCAACATCTAATGACAAATCATTAAGGGCTATGACCTCGCCTTTGCGATAGGTCTTGACTAAATTTTCCGCGATAACTGACTTCACGGGCTAATCTTACTTCCATGCCCCTTAACATCCCAATTGACGCAGCTCGTCGAGGGCGCTCGGCTTGATCCGTTCACCTTTTAAAGATCTACCTCGCGAAGTATCAATCTTAATCGCGGCATCATTTTTTGTTGCAGTGGGATTTGGCATTGTTATGCCAGCGATTCCAGTCTTTGCCAAGTCATTTGGGGTTAACAACGCTGCAATTGGTTTGATGGTTTCTGCTTTTGCAATTGCGCGCTTCAGCTCAGGTTTGATTTCAGGCTCTTTGGTGGATCGCTTTGGTGAACGAGCAGTCTTTTCAACAGGTGTTTTTATGGTTGCGCTCTTTACCTTCTTGGCAGGGCTGGCACAGAGTTACCAACAACTATTAGTTTTTAGGACAGCTGGTGGACTTGGATCATCAATGTTCTCGGTAGCTGCGGGTTCAGTGATCATGCGCGCGGTAGATGACAACCATCGGGGGCGAGCTCAATCTGTTTATCAGGGCTCATTCCTGTTAGGTGGAATTGCTGGACCGGCAATTGGAGGCTTGTTGTCGGTAATTTCACTCCGAGCACCGTTTTTTGTGTATTCAATTCTTTTGCTCTGTTCTGGAATCGTTGCATTCTTTTTTCTACAGGGTGACCATATTGGAACTTCAGCACCGGTCTCTGAGAACCTAGAGTCCACATCAATTAGTGAAGCGTTAAGAATGAAGCCATATCTGATCGCACTCGTTCTGACCTTTATTTCTACCTGGATTTTCTTCGGCTTACGCGCATCCATTTTGCCGATCTTTGTTACTGAAGAATTGAACTCAACCACCACGGTGGTTGGTTATGGGTTAACGCTTTCTGCAGTTTTGCAAGGAGTATTTTTACTTCGAGCAGGACGTTTTTCTGATACGAAAGGACGAAGGGCTGTTGCTGTCATAGGTGCAAATGTTGTTTTTGTCGGTGTGTTACTGCTGACCTTTTCAACACATGTCTGGATGTTCTTAGCCTCTATGGCGGTAATTGGTTTCGGTGGTGCCTTTCTTGCCACGGCTCCTGCCAGCATTGTTGGGGATGTAATACGAGGAAGGGGCGGCAAGGTTATTGCTATCTTCCAAATGGCAGGGGATGCAGGAATGATGGTTGGACCAATCATCATTGGAGCAATCTCTGATGTTTACTCTTACCGGACAGCATTTGGCTTCTCTGCAGCAATTTTCGTAATCGCACTGGTTCTTGTCTATCAAATCCCTGAGACTAGAAATGTCGAAGGGCCCCAGGTTAATAACCTGAAGCCCCTCGATGAAGATCTTTAATTAGTCGTTGCCACGCAAGATTGATAGTACGCGTAGAACTTCCATATACAACCAAATGATTGTCACCATGAGACCAAATGCTGCTCTCCATGACTCTGACTCAGGAGCTCCTGCTGCGATTCCATTTTGAATTGAATCAAAATCTAGAATCAAGAAGAAAGCTGCAAGAACCATTCCGCCTGTTGCAATGATTAAACCAAGCCCACCAACGTTATAGACGCTTGAGCCTGTGAACATGAATGCAACAAATGAAACTAGTCCGAGGACTAGGTAGCCAATAAGTGCAGTAGTTAGAACCTTTGTGAACTTAGGTGTCACACGAATACGTCCACTCTTATAAGCGAACAACATTCCTGCAAATGCACTTATTGTCACAAGGATTGCTTGGCTAACAATTCCGTCATAGACAGTGTTGTATAGGTGGCTTAATGTGCCAAGTGCCAGACCCTGAAAAGCTGCGTATGCAATTGCAAGTGCTGGCTTAACAGTCTTGCTAAATGCATTGACCATTCCAAGGACAAGTCCACCGATAAAGCCGAGCATTAACGCTCCGCCACCGAGGTTAAGTGTCCATGCTGCTGCACCAACAGTTACTAGCACTGCAAATAAAATTGCAGTGCGTGTGACAACATCATCAATTGTCATTCGGCCTGTGCGTAATGATGATGCGGCAGGTGCGTTATATAAATTCTCTAGCGCTGCTGGGTCTGAGTTAATTGTGCTCGGATCAAATGCAGCGTATCCACGCTGATTAAACGCCCGTCCAAGAACAGGGTTTGAA